>Ga0209302_10001881_pt1 | contig 12285 bp, 16 predicted proteins | sample ArcOceMetagenome_2_FD_187445 | JGI IMG/M metagenome (GOLD analysis project Ga0209302, IMG submission 187445) | Marine eukaryotic phytoplankton communities from Arctic Ocean - Arctic Ocean ARC135M Metagenome (SPAdes) (version 2) | ecosystem: Environmental > Aquatic > Marine > Oceanic | place... | reverse complement strand
TCCCTGTAATTTTACCTTACGATCAGTTTGTATAAATATATAAGGTATCCTACTACCATTTGATGGTTTATTACCCGGATCGCGTTTACCAATCCTATCCGCCAACACTTTGTGCGCGATGCTTTCCGGATTTTTATAAAACCCACGCAATGATTTGGTAATAATTAATTTATCCAATCCTATTTTTTCATCAATAATATCTTGAAGAAATTGCTTTGTAAATAAAACAGATTTTTCAATATTTTGTTCTTTCATTATAATATCTATAATTCCACCATAAATATCTTTCACAACTGGTGCATTATCCCTCCTTTTCAATACAATTCCCATTGACTTCCTTTTACATTTATTAATATCCGTCTCATACAACATACCAACATATCTCTTTTTTGACAATAGCAAGAATGGATCAAATGTTTTTTCATACTCCAAATCGTGCGGTGGTTTTAAGAATTTACTCGCCAATTCTCCGCATTCTATCGCCAATTCTATTGTTATATCCAACGCCTCTTTTCCCACTATTTTTGTCCCATCCAAGTTGTGAGGGTTAAAGGTCATAAAACAACTGTCAGTATCCCCGTATACCACCTTGGATATGCAGCGAATTTTTCCATATTTCGTATCGCAAATTTTATCTCCATAAATTCCCTCAATGATTTTTTTTCCATATATTAACAATTTCCTACCGGTCGCAGTTGTTGACGCTGCAATATCCATTTCATAGAAACTACTCGTTTTTGCACCACATTGACCATAAAGCGAATTCGCCGTTACTTTTAAACCCTGTTGACGCTTATCAAATACATTCTTCATAAAATCATCATACGTATCTTCCACTTTTACAACATCCGACTGTTGAAATACCATTGTTTCTTTTTCACCAGTTATAATATAGGTGTCATCCTTTTTTTTTAACAAACCACAAAACGTTTCTCCTGTGCCGGTTGTTACAGTTTTATATTTAATAAATTTTCTGGTAGCTTTTCTCCCAGCCAATAATTCTTGCAATACGGAAGGCATAATTGCTTTCTTACCATTGGGGAATTGTGCAAATCTACACGTTTTTGTCCCTACTTTTACTTTTTCTTGTGCTTTTCCGGTACCTTTTCTACGCCATATATATCTATCATATGTAATGTCCACATATTCATAATCCGGTAAATTATCATATACAAAATTCCCTTCCCTATCTCGTTTCCCATATATTTTTATATTACCCGAAATGTCTGTTACTATGTTACCATTTAAATCATATTCTTTCGTCCATACTTTGCTATCGTGTGAAATATTTTCACTAATCATAGAACTCGGATATAGTGAGGCATAATCAACAACTGCTACCGGATTGTCAATGTATAATCCACAATGTGGTTTTAAACAAATCGCTCCTTCATAACTTGAATCTCCCTTATCAACATCTAATACAGGCATCAACGTATTTTTCTCTGAACAATTTTTTGCAATAAAACTAAGAAGTTTAATTCCTTGTCCTCGCATTATAATGAAATTAATAGGCACATAACAAATATTCGCAATCTCTGACATACCGGTTAATATGTCATTCTTCATTAACAAATTATGAACCAAATTACAATCCTGAAAACAATATTTTGCAATAATTGCTCGTTCATTTGGTCCCTCGTTTGTTAAACGGAAAATATCTTGCGGAGTTACATCATCCTTCGCCATACACCAACGGAATTTCTTTCCCTTCAATTCTGTTATATTTACCGAAATTTTAAACAATCCCTTTGTTGTATCTAACCCTTTTACTATAAATTTTTTACCATTGCGATACATATCATTTGAATGACCTAAAATTTCAAAACATATATAATGACCATCTTTTAATCCTATCAAATTTTTACTATAAACGGTGGTTTGTTTCTCGTCATATTCTACATTGTTGATCATGTCTCCTATGAAATGAGATGCAACATTATCTAATTTATACGACGGTAGATTCACCTCGCGTCTAAAATAATTATACAAATCCAATTGTAATCTCCCAGTCATTTGAATATATTGTAAATCGTGTGTACCACTCGCAATTTTAATACTCGAATGTATTACCCGGGAATCCTCATTTACATTTCTTGATAATTTCAGAAAATTTTCTTTACAACTTAATTCTTCGGATCTTTCTATCATAAACTTATAATCAAACCCAAATATATTATACCCAATAATAACATCGGGATCTTCTCTTTGTATCATTTCAGTCCACGCCAACAGAACTTCTTTTTCCGTCTCATATGTTTCTATCTCACGATGAGGTACTTCTGGACAATCACTACACGAATTTAATACAATCATGTTATTTTTATACTGTTCTTTCTCACCCATTCGCATAAATGTGGATCCAATAAATGTTACTTTATCTCCTTCCACATACGGATAACCATCTTTTTCAAACATTAATTCTAACATATCTGCAATTAAGGCTGTATCTTGTTTGCTATCCAATAGATAAATAATATCATTATTATAGAATGCCTTATTTTTAAAATAAATTCTTTTTTTTTTCTTTTTTTTAAATATTTCTTCTTCTTCTTCTTCTTGAATTTTTTTCTCTTCTGCTTCTATTTTTTTTATTGTATCTTTAATCTCTTCTTTCTCTTCTTTTTCTTCTACCTTATTTTTTTTAAAATAATACCATAAACCCCTTTTTAATGTTTCTGTCAAGCGAATATCCAAACTTATTTCTGACCATTTTTGTTTTTTAATAAATATTTCACTAATACCTTCTTTATTATCATATCCAAATGCTGAATTTACTAATTCTTTAAACAATTGTGTTTTTTCTTCTTTATTTGTTGTTTTAAATTTGTCTTTATTTTTTGTCCAATAATTCACTATTTCACGACACAACTTTAAATATGTTTTTTTTGCCAGAGGAAAATCGCCGTGACTAGATGAAGCTTCAATATCAAAACTACAGATTTTTAAAGGAATTGCATCTTCTTTTTCTCTTTCAGATTTAATATCTGAATAATCCAACCAATATTCATAATCACAACACGTTCCCACATCACCTTCGTTTTCAATGATATCTACCTCTTTAAAAGATATCCAACCCGATGGTGAAATATTTTTGATGTGAAAATAACGCAACAATGGCGGTAATTTTGCTTCATATAATTCGGTTCCCTGCCATCCACCACATTTCAATCTTCGTTTACGAAAATCCTTGTCTTCTGTATACCACAAACTTTTTACTTTATTAAACACAGTTGTATTCTTAAAGACCAATTGTATAAATTGATAATTTTTATGATTATCAAATCCGTACAATGTTTTTTTATTCACTAATTTACCTTTAACTATGGAATCTTGATAATATTTACCAATTATTGGTTTTTTATTTTTATTTTTTGCCTTTTTTATTTTTGCGACAAATTTAAATACATCTTTCTTATCCCAACAATCTGGAACCTTTACATAAAAGAATGGCTGGAAATCAGTTACATACAATGAATATGTTTCACCTTTTTCATTCATACCAAACATTTGTATGATTGTTTCCTTATCATCTTTTTTTTCTTTATATTTTTTTTCATCTTCTGAATCAGATTCTTCTGTAAATGGGTTATCGTTATATATTCTGAAATCAAACAGTTTCACATAAGTTTTATCCTCATTCATTTTATGATAATTATGTTCAATAATTTTATATAAATTTAAAACATCAATTTTATTTGCGTTAATTATATATCATTACAATTTAAAAAATATACAATGTTTTTTACAAGGATGCCTTTATACTTTAAAGAATTGGAAAAACTTATTATAAAATGGTATAAAATAAATTATACTAAAAAACCCAATGGTAGCGCTGCTTCTTGGGTTACTTATAAAACTATGCTAAAATATTCAAAGAAAGATTTATTAAAAAATGTTATTGAGCTTTTTAATAAAATAGAAAAAAATGAAATTACTGTTATACCTGATTTTGATTCTAATAGAAATTATTATATTAAAGTAGAACCTATACAATCCAAATTATAATTTTATTGATATTTTACAATTAAATAAACACCCAACAATGATAATATCATACCCACCGTGGTCATTTTATTGCACGACATATTAAATAAGAAATATGAAAATACCAATATAAAAATTGTATTAAATACAGTATAAACAATATTTACATAAGCTAAATTTTTTGATAATAAATATGATTTAGTTAATAAATAAGTCCCAAATGGTGTTAAAAACCCAGCAATCAACGCAATGGAAATTGTTTTTTTATCATATTGTGTAAATTTATTTATAAAACTTTTTTCTGATTTAATTATGAAAATTAAGAATATTGATGCAAAAATAATACCAAAGTAAAGAAAAAATAATATATCTTGTATTTTAATTTTGTTATTTAAAAATTTTCTGAGTATAACCGACGTTCCAAAAATGATTGCACTAAAAATAATTAAATTTAACTCTAACATAATAGTATTTATGGATATTTTATTATTGATTTAATACAATTATGACAACGCCAATCAATGCAATGAAAATACCGAACAATGTAAATTTATTATATGATGATTTTAGTATATATATTGATAATAAAAAGAGTAATATAGTTTGAAATACTGCGAAAACAATACTAGTATAAGCCGGGTTATTTACATATTTTAAAGAAGTGGATAAAGAATATATGGCGAATGGTATTAAAGCTCCCGAAACCAACGCCAATGCTTTTGTTTGATTATCAAAATATTTAAATCCTTCATTATCTTTATCTTTTATTAAAAAAACGATTGATATTGATGATAGTATTAAACCACCATACACGTAAAACATTAAATTAGATATTGAATGTTTTTGTAATATTTTTTTTCTTATTAAATAAGACATTGCTATTAGAATTGATCCTATTATTGCAAATAAAACCCAATACATTAATATTGTATTATATTAAAATATTTATCGAATTGTTTAATAATCCACCATTAAAAATAGTAATTGACAAGAATATTAACAATATTATTAACAAAAATAATAACAAATACATAAATATTTTAAATAATAACATTTATATAAAATTAATATTTAAAATTTATTATTTTTATTTAAAATTGATTTTTTTTTATTTAAAATTATATAATTATATAAATTTAAATATGGATAAAAGTGATTTTTCGTTTATGAAATCGGGATTTAATTCTGTCCAAGCCAATGAAGACCAAGATAAAATGGAAAAAAATGTTGTTGGTACAATTGTTCATTTTACTGAAAATGCTTTAAAAACGGCTGGATATTATACTAAACACTCGGGTCGTAAAATTATTACAAAGGAAGATATCAAACGTGGTTTTATGCTCGAAGTATTTCTATTTTATAATAGACAAAATTTAATTGAAAATATTGAAAATATTATACAAGAATTATACAAAGACTCGTCGGATGAAGAGGATGATGAGGAAGAAGGTGAAGAAAAAAAAGATGAAAATGAAATTATTTTTCAAGAAGACATTGAATCATCCTTTAAATTAAGTAGTTGCAAATGTGCATTATGTAAAAGTTTAAATAATATAAATGAAAAATGGAATACTTGGAAGCCAGAAACACCTATACAAGAAATACTTCAAAAACATATTAATGATATGTGATTTTTGGAATCTTTTCAAATAATCATTCCAAAAACAGATCTTCCAATATTTTTTTTATTTTCTAATTGCTTTCTTTTTTCTTCTTTTTTTTCTTCTTTTTTTTGTTCTTCCGCCAATTTTATATTTTCTTCCTCGTTTTAATTTATTTTTTACAGTTTTATATACGTTTGAAAGTTTTTTCCACGGGTGAATTCGCGGCTTTTTAATTCTTGAAGACATTCTTTTTAAAATATTTTCACCTTTTTTTAATCCATTTAATCTTCTTAATAATGTTTTTTTTTTCTTTTTTTCATCAAAACGATGTTTATTTTTTTCAAAAACGCTGACTAAAAATCTGGTTAAATCCGCGGGATTTCTAGAACCCGTATAATCTTCATATGTACCTTTTTTACCTTTTTTACCTTTTTTACCATTTTTATTAAACACTGAAATTGTTGGAAACGAAACAACTTTTTTTCTAGGACGTAAATTATCAATTTTATCATCATAGACCTTAGCCATAATACCATTTAACCCCGATTTATCTAAATCCGACTCTATGTTATCAATAACGGGTTTTAATTCTTTACAATACCCACACCACGGCGCTAAGAAAAAAATAACTGTTAAATTTTCATTATTTTTCATATTTTTATTTAAATCGCCAATTGAATCTGCAGATGAATCAAAAAAATACATATACATCTTAATGAGAAATTAATATATTACAAAATATATATATATTATGAAATTGAAAATTTCAATTATTTTAAGTATGTTTATTTTGGGACTTTTATTTATATTGTCATATAAACACAAAGATTTAGTTCAAGAATCATTTGATATCACAAATAAATGTCCAAATTTATTAATTAAACAAGGTAAGGAAATACATTTAGTTAATACAAAAAAAGCGTTAATACCGGGTGTAAATCCAATAAAATTTGAAAGTTTAGAAGATTACGCACAATTTGTAAAATATCAACAACATTTAAATATTAAATGTCCAATATTATATTATCAAGAAACGTATGATACACAAAACAATAAAGGATTTCGGTTACATAATGATCCACTAGATGTTGATGGTGGATTACCTAGTCATATTGCAAAGGAATATAATATTAATAATAGTGCTATTTTAGCTAAATCCGAGGAATTTATAAACACAAAAGATTTGAAAAGAAAAAATACATATAAAATAGACAATACCAACCATATTAAACAAGTTTCTCCCGTTGATTTTACTATTAATCATAACAAATTCACCAATGGAATGGATCCCCAAGATCAACAAATAGGTGTCAAAACAAATTTAGATAATATTGAAATGGATACAAACCCAATGTCTTCAAGTTGGAAAGGCCACGATGCAACAGATAAAGCGATTGAAATGGGCAATTTTGACGGACAAAAACGCGTCAATAATTGGGTACAAGATGAATTGAAATTAAGACAAGTTCAATGTGTTGGTTGTAAAAAATAATATAAATTAAAATTTTAATAAACAATTTTAATTTATTGAGATGTTGGTGATTTCATGAACATTTGAATGCATTCCCAAGCTTTTGCAGATTCTTCCAAATTAAAAGCACCGCGTTTTTGAGCAATATTAATCATACCCACCAAAACATTTAATGCAACGTTTTCATTATCTATTGAGATATCTTTTATCGCTGTTTGCAGCTTTTGATCTGGTGGATTCTCTTTTTCAACGACTTCTGTTGTAATGTTTTCCATTTATAAATTATTCTAATTTATTTATTTAAGTATTAATAATATTAAATTTATTATCCGGTGGTTTTAACTTTAGCTCGTCTACTTTCCATATCTTCTATTAAACTACGCAATGTTTTCATAGCATCTTCGGCAAATGCGAAATACGACTCTTCTACAGCTTCTCTTTGATCTACCATAAATGAACCAAATTTTCCATTGGAATCATTTTGTATAGCTTTTTGAAGTAATTGAAAATTTTTTGCTCCAATTTTTTTTTGAATTTTTGACATTAATGAAATAAAGTGCGTCGCATTAAAATCTTCCTCATCATCTTCATTATTTTTATTTTCCATTATCACATCGTGGTGAGCTTTTACATATGTTTCTATCTCTCCGGGTTTAAAAACCCACGCCTCAACATCTTTATTATAATTTATCATATCGGTGTTATCCATACCTTCAACAATATTTTTCTTAGTTAAAAATACTTCCACAAAAATATAAATGATAACTAAAATTAAAACGCCAATGGCAATATGTTTAAATAATTTTTTATTTCTCTTTTCACAACCCATATATATTATGTAGTTATTTTAATTACTACAGAATCTTTATTATACAATAAATATGTTTTAATATTTGAAATTATTGATTGTGATAATCGTCGCTTTCCATTTTTTGATTTAATTGTAATCTCGTTTAAACACTTACAATCTTTCTGCAATGTTGTTAATAATTCATACAATGATGAAAAATTTTGCATTATAGCAGCCGATGTTTTACTACTTATACCCGGTATTTGACTTAATATAATTTCTCCAATATTATCCGGTCTAATATTTTTCTTTTTCACTTTTGAAATAACTTCCGAATATCTTTTTTTTGGTGACTCGGAACGAATATTAGAATTTAAATGGAGTTTTTCATTTTCAAATATGTTTCCGTCTGTTTCTATTTGATTGTTTTTATAATAATTTTTTCTTACTGTCTCTCTTCTTAATTTATCAGTTATAATTAATATATATTCAGCTGTTTCTAAAATATCTCGTGTTTTCATAATGCTAAAACCTTTAAAATAATTAATACAAAACATTGTTACTTGTAATGTTTTCTTTTTTATTTTACTATATTTATCAGAATAACGGTGGATATCCCCTTCGATTAAATAGATAATATTATGATTATGTATTTCATGATTGTCTAATCTAAATGATTGTTCGGTATATCTCCCATCTCTAATGGACGCTGCCAAATCATTTAAACTTTTGCGCTCAATTATAATTTGTTCAATGCATTTATCGTCACAAATTATTATGTCACCCAACGGTAACGACTCAATGATAATTGTAATGTGTTTTAATTCCAATTCTTCTAATTTAGCATTTAGCATTGTTAATAATTTTTTTTCTCTATAATCAACTTTTATAATCATTGATTGATTATAAATCAAATAGTTTCTTTAATATTTTTATAATAATATTTAGAAATATTAGTTTCATTTATTAAAATGTTTTAATACTGGTATTTATAATGGAAAATATTTCACCAAAAATGGCAGCTGCTTTTGGCGTTGGTTTTATTGGATTTATATTTGCAGCTTATAGTTATAATCAACAACATAAAGATGAATTTATACATTATTCTAATGAACATTTAAATACTCCAGAAGAAAATTCAGATAACGATTCTTTAGATAAAACAGAAAATGATTCTTTAAATAAAACAAAAAATGATTCTTTAGATAAAACAAAAAATGATTCTTTAGATAAAACAGAAAATGACAAAAATATAACAGAAAAAGTTACAAGCTTTTTAGAAGATATTAAAAAAAAACCACCAAATTGGGGAAAATTTTGGAAAGGTGAATTTGAAGATATGCGTAATAAAAATGACTAAATAAAAAAATCTAAACAATATGTATAATTATGGGAAGCAGCAAAAGATCAAAGCAATATTTTGGTGGTGGTGATGATGATGCTGCTACTATGGGTGGTGGTGGTGATGATGATGCGAATGATGCGGATGCGAATGCGAATGCGGATGCGAATGCGAATGCGGATGCGAATGCGAATGCGAATGCTGCTGATACTGGAACTGATGGTGTGGCCGATGCGATCGTAGCACCAGTATCGGGATTTTCTCTTTTTAAAGGTGGGCGCAGACGCAGACGCAGACGTCGTGGTAGTTCCAAACGCAAATCCGTACGCAGAAAGTCTCGCAAGCGCAGAAAGTCTCGCAAGCGCAGAAAGTCTCGCAAGCGCAAGTCTCCTAAGAAGAGCCGCCGCCGCCGACGCCGACGCAGATAAATGTTTTTTAAATCCTATTAAATAAATGACTACATAATTAAATATAATTATGCAGTCTCAAACCAAATTAGATAATAAATTGATTCACGCAGATGGCGATATTGTGAAAGATGATATGGAATTAATTTTTGATCCATACAATAAAAAAAACACAGAGGTAAATGAAGCCTTTGTAAATAGTATACTTAAAAAATATGGTGTTCCCGATCGCATTCATAATATTAATCTATATAAACGAGCTTTTGTTCATCGTTCATATTGTAAACGACCCCATTTAGAAAATGTTGCCAATAATATTACAATTTCAGATAAACCATTTGATTGTATGTCACTTAAAACCAAATCTAACGAACGATTGGAATTTTTAGGGGATGGTGTTCTTGAATGCGTAACAAAATATTATCTTTACCGAAGATTTCCAAAAGAAAATGAAGGTTTTATGACTGAGAAAAAAATAGCAATTGTTAAAAATGAAGCCATTGGGCGGATGGCTTATGAAATGGGTCTTAATAAACATTATATCTTATCCAAAAATGCCGAAGAAAAAAAAACTCGCACCAATCTTAAAAAATTAGGTTGTCTTTTTGAAGCTTTCTTAGGCGCACTCTTTTTAGATTTTAACAAAATTTCCATTAATGATGAAGATGATTGGTTCAAAAACGTATTTGTTACTGGTCCCGGTTTTCAAATTGCTCAAATTTTTCTAGAATCTATATTTGAAGAACATATCAATTGGAAAGAATTAATCACAACAAATGATAATTATAAAAATTTGCTCCAAGTTCAACTTCAACAAAATTTTAAAGTTACCCCCATTTATAAGGAAATTAATCATTGGGATGAAGAAGAAGGTTATCACATGGGTGTTTATTTATCCGTTCACTATAAATCGCACGAATTCAAACATACTAATAATAATGTATATACATTGGATAATTTCTTTAATAAAAATAATGCAATTAAAGATCCAAACAAAACATTCATCAATAATCTTAAATTACACTTCGATTCACTTATTGAAAATGAAAATACACCGAAATTTATTATATTTCTTGGAGAATCCAAACATAAAATAAAAAAGAAAGCTGAGCAAAGTGCTTGCAAAACTGCTTTTGAAACAATTACTGGAAAATGATTTTTGAAACTATTTAAATAAAACATAACATTTATAATTACAAATGTCTTCCTTACCCGATAACAACCCTATAAATACTATGGAAAAACTCCATTTGTTTGATAACCGTCTTGGTTATCGATATGGTCAATTTTTATGGTACTCTTTTTGGTTACCAAGTTTTATTGTTATGCTTATTGACGATACCTCTGGCCACGATCGTGATTTTTTATGTCAGGCGTCATTGCTCTCTTCTCTAACTCTTCTTTATTATAGCTTCCATCAAAATAATGGTTCACCTGCATCCACGCCAGCTATCCACGGACTATATGGTGAATTACTTGCCCGTTGGGTGTTAGCCGCTTACCACGGTATGAATAATATTACAACGGGTGGAAATCCTATCGCGGTGATGAATTGTGTACAACTCATTGCCATGGGGTTGTTCACTATTTTTAAAGTACCAACCTCCATTTATACAACTTGTTATTTTAAAACATATAAAAAATTAGAACAAAGACTTGCTGATAGTAATGATATTTATTAATTATCCCAGTGAATAATCCACATTGTACACCTAGAAGTATCTCCCCAACTTTGTATTTCATTTTCTATATTTATTATTTTTTTTAATAATAAATATTTTTTGTTCATTTTATTAAATCCCCGCTAAACAAATTTCTTTAAATGTTATTCTATTTTCTATTAAAAAACACAAAATATGTTTTCTTGTTCTCATACTTGCTAATGGTAAATTTTCATTCATCCAATTCCTTAATAATGAATATCTAGAAGAGTTAAAAGAACAAGCTTTTTTTAATAAAAATTCAGGGAAAACATATAAATATTCACAACTGTATTTTGCAATTATATATCTATATATTTTATTTGTATTGTTTCTATTAAATATTCTTTGCCAACGACGATAATCATTATATACTAAAAAATTGTCCGGATATAAAAATTTATCTGGCAATCTATATTTTTTATATTTTTTTTGAATAAATTTTATATTATTTAAATACTTTTTTTTAAATATCCCAAAAAAAAATTTGTTAGATAAAAACAAATCTTTATTTAAATATAATGGTATGAAATTACTTATTTCTAATATTATTTCATACGGTAACATTTAAATAATATTAATAATTATATTTAACTCTTTTTTAAATGTGTCTTTCTTAACAGTTAATTTCAATTTCCTGATGTTTTATTTTTGGGGTATAATTGTTGACATCATATAAATTGAAAAACATTTTATTTTTTGGTATTTTTATTTTCAAATATTTTTTTCTTTCGTTAATTACCTTTTTAATATCTAATTTAATTTTATTTTTTTTTATCTTTTCATTTTCTATTATTTCAAATAAAAACATTTAATAATATTATCAAATATTAAAATTTTTTTATATAATCTTTTTATAAAGTAATATGCAATCTTCGCATAAATTAGTAGAACTATTAAAAAAAAAACCTGTATCAAAACCAGTATTAAAATTGGGTATTGTTTTAAGTGATAAACTGGGTAACAAAAGTAACGAAGGTAACA
>Ga0209302_10001878_pt1 | contig 12293 bp, 13 predicted proteins | sample ArcOceMetagenome_2_FD_187445 | JGI IMG/M metagenome (GOLD analysis project Ga0209302, IMG submission 187445) | Marine eukaryotic phytoplankton communities from Arctic Ocean - Arctic Ocean ARC135M Metagenome (SPAdes) (version 2) | ecosystem: Environmental > Aquatic > Marine > Oceanic | place... | reverse complement strand
TTCCTAGCCAACCAAGCCGGTAGGGAGATAGGGTGCGTGCGCTGCTTGGATGACATCCTGGTTTCGGGATCCTGCGCGCTGCGTCGTAGATACCGATGATGATGATGTTACTGAGGGGAGTGCATCGATCGCGTCCGGGTTCTGGCGCGGTCACGCCGGTCACGCGCGCGCGGCCACCCTCACCTCACCCGAGCGGAAGGCCGTGCTGCCAACATTCCCGCGACTACCGAGCCGCTTCTCGGGCCGATGGCGCGCCGGATCTCGAGAGAATTCACGCCTCTGCCGGATCCGGCGCCCTCGTCCTCGGAGCCGCCGCAGCCTCCTCCGCAGGAGCAGGAGCGGTGCCTCTCGGCCGCCTGTCTGGATGCCAGCGCCATCATCGCTGTTTCGGCGGTGGGCGCGGGCTTCCTCGTGATCCCCACCATCATCGACGCGGCCGGCGGCGTGCTGCCCACCGCGGTCGGCCTCACACTCGCATGGCTCTTCCTCGCGCTGGGCGGCATCGCTTACATTGAGGCGGCGACGACCATCCTCCGGCAGAACGAGGCGGGCGGCGCGTCAATCTTCGCGGTGGGGCGGCACTGCTTCGGCACGGTGGCCGCCGTCATCATCTCGGTCATCTTCATGGTCCAGATGATCGCCACCGTCACAGCCAACGTCGCCAAGTCAGCCCAGCTCCTGCACGGCACCACCGGGCTCGGCTACGAGTGGGGCGTCGTGCTGCCCCCCGCGGCGATCAGCGCGCTCGTCTTCGGCTTGCCACGGTCGCTGACACAGCGCATCAACACGGTGCTCACCGCGGCGATGGTCCTCGGCTTCCTCGCACTCTTCGCGGCGACGCTCATCTCGTCTCCGATGAGCACGGACAAGCTCGAGCACGACGACCCGGTGTCCCTACTGCCGCAGCACGGCTGGGTCGTGCCCGTCTTCCTCAACACGGTGCGCTTCGGCGAGGGCGTGCCGGTCGTGGTCCAGACGCTCGGCCCGGCGAGGAGGCGCACGGCGTGTACCGCCGTGCTCTGTGGCTCCGCGCTGCCGCTCGTGCTCGCCATACTGTGGGCCGTCATCTCCTCGCTCGCCGCCGACTCAAACCCGCTCGTCGACCCGGTGCTCGCCCTCATGATCTCGCCGCACTGGGCCGTCGCGTGGTCCAGTCGTGCGGTCACCCTGGGCGCGGTGGGAGGCCACCTCATCGAAGTCTACCTCACGTGCTCGCAGCTCGCCGCCGATGCGCTCGGTTCGCTGATCGGCCGCGCCGCGGGCGGCCCGAGCCGCGCAGTGATCCACTCCTCAGGTGCTCCATGCGAACCGCGCACGAATGAGCATGGTGGTGGTGGTGGCGCCAGCGGTGGTGGTGGTGGCGCCAGCGCTGGTGCCGGCGGCGGCGACGCCAGCGGCGGCGGGCACGGAGGGGGTGGCGGCGGCGGCGGCGGCGGCGGCGGCGGCGGCGGCGGCGGCGGCGGCGGCGGGCACGGCGGCGGGCACGGCGGCGGGCTGCCGGCGGAAGCGCCGCGCCGCGTGCGCGCCCTGTACTGCGCCTCCAACGTGTGCGTCGTCTGCGGCCCCATGGCACTCGCGGCCATCGGTCCGGAGGTCCGCCGGCCACTGCTACCTCCCCTTACCACGCCGCTGCTACCACCCCTTACCACGCTCCATCCCTGATCACGCCACGCCCCTTAGCAGATCGGCCTGCTGCTACCCCAAGGTAATAGAGGCTGCAGCCCCGTGCCGCAGAGGCTACAACCCTCGTGTCTCCACTACGTGCCTCCACTACGTGCCTCCTCTACCTGCCTCCAGGTCTACCTACCCCTGCTCGCCTTTGCGGGCGGCTTCCCCACGACGCTACTCTACGGCCTGCTGCCGCCCGCCGCCGCGCTGGCACTGGCGCGCAGCGGCCGCAAGGCCAAGGCCAAGGCCGCCGCCGCCGCCGCCGTCAACGCCGCCGTCAACGCCGCCTTCAACACCGATGCCGACGCCGACGCCAACGCCGACGCTGCCGATGCCGCCGATGCCGCCGCCGCCCCCACCATCAACAGCATCCCCATCACCACCGGCCGCGGTGCAAGGGGCAGGAGCAGCGCAATGGCCAGCGCCCCGATGGTCGACTCACCCGTGGTGGCCGCGCCGCCTGGCGGGGGCGAGGGGCGGCTGCTCTCAGAGGCGACGCACTGGGCGATCGCTGCGATCGCTGTGGGGCTGCTCAGTACCAGCGCAGTCTGCTACGTTCTGCCGGGAAAGGCGGCGCATGTAGGCGTCTGAGTGTTACCAGAGAAAATAAGATATCGTATTATCTTATGTATAGGGAATCATTCTATCTAGTTATCTTTTTTTATAGATAGGCCGCGCTTTCCTCCAGATTTTCGTCCGCTGGTCCCTTCCCGTGAGCGGGAGCGGATTGCGGCAACATGGCGGCCGAGGCCTTGGAGTGCCCCGTGTGCCTGACGCTGCCCGAGGGCGAGGTGCACCAGTGCAACGAGGGCCACTGCTACTGCGCCGACTGCTGGAAGCGCCTCGACCCGCGCCGCTGCCCCGAGTGCCGCCAGCCGGTGCCCCTAGTCAACCGGAACAGGGCAGTCGAGCGAGCGATCGCCGCCCTTGCGTGGAGCTGCGAGCACTGCGGAGTGGCCACGACGCGCGGCGCGAAGGCGGCACATCTGAGCACCTGCCCGCAGCTGCCCACCGCCTGCACGGGAGCGGCGGCTGGCTGCGCCTGGGCTGGGGTGTTGGCGGGGCAGGCTGCGCACGAGGCGGCCTGCCCCTTTGCGATCTGCCAGCGGGTGGTGGCGCCGGTGCAGGCGCAGAACCAGCAGCTGCAGGCGCAGTGCGTCGGGCTGCAGTCGGAGTGTCAGGAGCTGAGGGCGCGTGTTGCGGCTCTCGAGCCTCTGCGGGCGCAGAACCAGCAGCTTCAGGGCCGCGTGAGGGCGCTCGAGGGCGACGCGGAGGAGGGCGGGCGGCGGCAGCGACAGCGCGTGGGGCCCGCGCCGCACGACGCACCGCCGGGCGACGCGGCGGTGGCAAGAATGGGACTGGCGGAGGTGGTGGCGGCGCTGCGGGCGCACGTGGCGGTGGCGCGGGTGGCGCAGATGGCTTGCGGGCGGCTCCGTATCCTGTGCGAGCCGGTCGGCAGCGAGCAAGCTGCAGCGGAGGCGGGGGTGATTGAGGCTGTGGTAGAGACGCTGCGGGCGCATCGGCAGGAGGAGGACGTGCAGAAGGACGGCTGCCGTGTGCTGCAGAACGTGTCCTTCGGCAACGACGCAGCGTCGGATGCTCGCTGTCAGAGGGCGGCGGCGGCGGGGGCGATCGAGGAGGTGGTGGCGGCGCTGCGGGCGCATGCGCAGGAGGAGGGCGTGCAGGAGAACGGCTGCGCTGTGCTGGCCAACGTGTGCTGCGGCGACGACGCTCGCAGGCAGAGGGCGGCGGCGGCGGGGGCGATCGAGGATGTGGTGGCGGCGATGCGGGCGCATCCGCAGGAGGAGAAAGTGCAGATGATGAGCTGTGGTGCGCTGAGCAACATCTGTGGAGGCGGCTCCGGGGTGCGCGCTCGCCGGCGGCGGGCGACGCAGGCGGGCGGGCGGGCGGTCGCTGTCGCTGCCATGCAGGCGCACCCGGACAACGATGGGGTGCAAGACTACGGGCGAAGGGTCCTGATCCGGCTTCCCGCTGAGGTGTAAGGCATGCTGCGGCGGGTCTGCAGCGGGTCTGCACCTCAGAAGCCTGCATGAGGAGCCGCGAGCCTGGTGATTATTGGTATGTTGATCGCTCTACGCTTTACATGGATCTTGGACATGTTCCAGGTGTTCCACGACCCCTTATAGACATATATCATCATATGTGCAGCTGTGTGACGTGATTGTGTACTGTGTTTCACCGCCAACCAGCGCAGGCGCCACACCACCGCCAAAAGCCGACACATTCACCTTCAAACGGAGGGACACCGTGTATGACGCGTAGTTAGACTAAAAATAACGGTCTCTTAGCTTGCACACGTGTGTGCTGGTGAGTGGTGTGTAAACATATATATGTGTGTACTTTATAGGCAAATCACCGTCCTCCGCAGCGGTAGGTGCAGCACAGGCACCGGCTCGCGGCTGCACAGCTCTTATACCTACGGATATTTCCTTTCGTGACGTAGTACTGAGGAAAAGCTGTGTAGGCTTACCGCTTACGATGCTTCTCCTGCTCTATGTCTATCTTTCAATCTTCGCGCGTCGATCGTCACCATATTGTAGAGGCGCAGCGAGCGAGACGAGCTCGCCAAGCACCGCGGCGTCGCGCGCCGCGCCATCGGCCGCGGCGATCCGCGCGGTCGCCGCGTCGAGCCGCGCGCCGTCGATGAGCGCGGTGGCCACCCAGCGCTCCGTCAGCACAGTGAAGGCGCGCTCGGCAACGCTGCGCCCGGAGCTAGCCTCCCCCGGGCGCAGACGCGCCACCTGCTCGAGCAGCGCCGGGAGCGGCAGCGCGGCTGGGGCTGCTCCCCGCTGGCCATCGCCCCCGAAGCAGCCTCTGCTGCGCAGCTCATCGAGGTACTCAAGGATGCCCGCGAGGGGATGAGGGCCTGCATGCTCACCTGGCGATCGCATCCTGGTTAGGGTTGGGGTGAGGGTGAGGGTGAGGGTGAGGCTTAAGATGAGGGTTAGCTTGGGGCTGGCAGCAGCAACGGCTTCCGCAGTGTCCGTGCTGTGAGGCAGCAGTGCTGTGCGGAGTGCATGGGCAGCGGGCCATGTATGCGCCTGGCGAAGGCAGCGTCGACGAGGCCCTGCAGCCTACGCACGAGCACCTGGGGTTGCAGCTTGGACAACTAGGGTTGCAGCTTGGACAAGTCGGGTTGCAGCTTGGACAATGTGACTACACGAGGTTGCAGCATGAACACCTAAGGCTGCAGTCTGACTACATGGGGTCACAGCCTGAATGCACAGGGCAGCAGCCTGGGTGCATGAGGTTGCAGTTGGACACATGGGTTGCAGGCTCGAGCACCTTGGCGAGCAGTGCGGAGCTGGGGCTGTCTGCGCTGGGCATGAGCAGTGCCGCGTCGCACGCGGCGACCGCCTCGGCGGGACAGCCGAGCTGCAGCAGGCACAGCGCGGCGTTCGATTGGCACGCGAAGGCGAGAGGCTCGGCGTGTGGCCACACGAGCAGCCGCGTCCGTGGTGGCGAGATCTGGCCCGCGGTGCCTCCTGCAGCCACGACTGCGGCCTGGTATGCCGCGAGGGCGCCCGCGACGTCACGCGCCTTGAAGAGCTCGGCGCCGCGCTGCTTGTGCTCCCGAATCGGCGCGAGGAGCTTCTGAAGGACGGGATCCTCAGAGGCCTTGGTGACGACTACAGCAGGCGTGCTGGGCATGCCAGCCGCCAGCTGCTGCTCTAGCAGCTTCGGGCAGATCATCGTCTGCTCCAAGGAGCGCAGCTGAGCAGCAGCTGCTTGAGACGCATCCATCACGCCGCGTTGGCTGCGTCGCCGTGAGCCCAGGCGGTGAGTATTACTGCCCCCCCAAACCCCAACCCAAGCCCTGCAGCAGTCTGCTTATCCAGGCACAGCCGTGGACCGTTACGCTGCACATGGAGATGCCCGGGTGCGAGCGATTCCAACCGGGCGGCTGCCGGTGCAGAAGCAGAGGGGGAGCGTCGGGCACGTCGGCACGTCCACAGCACAGTACAGTGCGGATAAGATAAGAGATAAGATAGCGTCGCGTGTCGTGTAGCGTCGTGGAACCCAACAATCTTATCTTATCTTATCTCCGGTACACGTCTACAGTGCGGCCCGTGGTTCCGGCACGAGGGCTGTCCACTCCGTGGGCAGACCGTAAAATGAATGTATATGAGCGATAGGGGTGTAATGTACACGAGCGAGCTCAATAGGAGCACAAGAGTGCATCGGGAATATTCAGCGGGCCAAAAAATATATCTCAAACACTTGGATCCAGCAGCGGCTCGAACCTGCTTGCACGAAGCCGCGTCGGCTCATTTAGAGCCGGCATGAAGGTAAGGCTGCTGCTGGGACTGCAGCTGCTGCTGCTAGGAGCTCTGAGCGTCGGCGGGGTGACCATCGCGCCGCTCCGCAGGAGCATGGCGCTCGGTGTGCTGCGGAAGCTCGTCGATCTTGAAAAGGTGGGCGCACGCTAGGGTTGTTTGTGGACAGTGTTAGGCAGCACAGCCTGGGAGGTTCGGTGCCTGACCCGCCTCGATCAATGGCAGGCGGGTGACTCGCTCTCGGTCGACATCGGCGGCACGCGCGTCACTCTTGTGAAACTGTGGTCAGTGCTCTGAGCAGCGTCGCGGTAGTCCAGGGCCGCCTCGTGCGTCGGCCAGTCGGTCTGCTTGGCCTCAGTGCGGGGCTGACAAAACCTTTTCCGACGCAGGCTCGTCAAGCTGGTGCTCTTCCAGCGTCGACGCGAGGAGGCGACAGAGGAGCAGCAGCCCGCCGATGGACCGCCCAGGCTGGGCTTCGGCGAGGACGAGCGCAAGGCGCTTGGCGCATCCGCCGAGCTCTCCGTCCATATCCCCGAGCTGGGCGGCGACCTCCACTTCTTCGTCTTTGAGACCAAGCAGGTCAAGGCTTAGGCGCACCGCGTACCAGCCGCCCCAGCCGCCGTAGCCGACCTAGCCGCTTCCGCCTTCGCCTCCGCCTCCGCCTTTGCCTTCGCCTCAGCCTCAGCCTCAGCCTCAGCCTCAGCCTCAGCCCCAGCCTCATTCTCGCCCTCGCCCCTACCCAAACAGCTCGCGGACGTGGTCACGTACTTCGCTCGCTTCTGGCCAGAGGCGTGCCGGGGCGCAGCGCGCGGTCGCTACAAGGAGAGCCTGCAAGCCGGGGAGGCACAGCCACAGGTGCTGATCCGCGCCACGGGGGGTGGCAGCTACAAGCACGCGGAGCTCTTCAAGAAGGCCGGGCTGGTGCTCGAGGTGAGCGAGGAGATGCCGAGCATTGTGCTCGGCCTCAACTTCCTAATGTCGTGCGTGCCGGGCGAGGTCTTCTCCGTCGCGCTGCGAGACTCCTCGCCCCTCGCCTCGCCGCGCGGAGAGACCGAGCGCGCGCTCTATTGCCCCGTCGCCGCGCCGCCGCGCGACTTCCTCTACGTGAGCATCGGCTCGGGCGTCTCGATCGTCGAGGTGCGTGATCGCGGCGGCGCGGCCGGGACGCGGTACAGGCGCGTTGGTGGCTCCAGCCTCGGCGGCTCTTCCTTTTGGGGGCTCGTCCGCCTGCTCACGTCGTGCTCGACCTTCGACGAGGTCATCCGACTGACCGAGCGAGGCGCGAGCTCCAAGGTCGACATGCTCGTCTCCGATATCTACGGCGACGACGGCGCGAGGGACATCGGACTGGGCGGCGACGTGATCGCCGCGTCCTTCGGCAAGATCGCCATGGGTCGTGAGGAGGATAAGGCGCGCGGGCCAATGTTCCTCATGCGCTACGTCACCGCGCTGCTCCGACACTACGAGGAGGGCTTCTGGCTCGTGGTCCTCTCCATCCTCTCGCTGCCGGGTGTGTATCAGGTCTGCGAGGCCCTCGGCATCATGCGCTTCGCCGAGGCGCGCGCCGCCTCCACCTCCATGTGCGGGCCGTACCACGCACACGACGTCGCGCTCTCGCTGCTGCGCATGGTGAGCAACAACATAGGGCAGATCGCGTGCCTCTCGGCGCAGCAGTCGCAGATGCGGCACATCGTCTTCGGTGGCAGCTTCATCCGAGACCACCCGTATACGATCTCGACCATCTCCTCGGCTGTGCGCTTCTTCTCGCGCGGCTCCGTGCAGCCGCTCTTCCTCAGACACGACGGCTTCGTCGGTGCTATTGGCGCCCACTTGAGCGGCAACCCCCACGCCGGATCAGCAGTTTTCGACAAGATGGATCCAGCCGACGGCTTTCATGTTGGCCGTTCATGTTGGAGGCCAGAGGCTGCCGCGCCGCAGGCTGCCGCGCCGCAGGCTGCCGCGCCACTTGCCAGCCCACCAGCGCCGCTGCATCCGGCGGCGCAGCCCGCGGGGCCGGCGGGCCCCGTGCCGGAGCCTTGGCCCGCGCCGGACCCTATTAGTTAGTTTCGGTGCGTTTTCGTTTGTAGTTGTTCTCTCAAGATAACAAAAGTCAAAAGAATAAGAGTTTAACATTCTAAACGCGGTAACGGGTAAGGCGTAAGCGGGGCGCGGGGGGTGGCTTACTTACTTTACGGCTTTAGGTTTCACACGCGCTACAGCCTACACGACTAATTATACACGACTCGCGACCGCTAGTCGCTACACAATTCCGCAACAATGCTGGGCCCCTCACACTCAGGGATGCATGCATGGTGTACGGCGATGATCTTATTTGTGTGTTGGCCGCGCGTTCAGTGCTTTACCCCCCTTGTCTGCACCACAGAGTTCGCGCTGCCGAGCGGCGACCCGAGCGCTCTGTGCCTCTGGCGATTGCGTCTCTCGGTACGCAAACCATCACTTGGCCCACTTCCACGCCGCGGCGCGCGTGCGTCAGACCTCCACACCGCTCGACCGACTCACCCGCGAGACCTCGCGCCTCAGGGCACTCTGCACTCGCTCCTCGCCCGCCTCAGCACTCGTTCATCACATAGCCCCTCGCACCTGCGCCTGCCCCTAAACGCGTCGCCACTACGGCTGCGTAGGTTGCTCTTCGGCGCACCTGTTGTGTGTCTACTACAATGCTTCACTTTGGGCCCATTCTAGCACCAGGTATATCAGACCAATGCAGGCTGGAGCTTGCGCAGACGCGAGGGACGGGTGGAAGTGGAGGTACCCTGAGCAAAGAGAAGGCTCGCGCAGGTGGCAATGTCCTGAACGTGTCTGATGACCTGTTAGGCTTTACGGGACTCTCTCGCCAAGATATGATGAAGCGATTGGGCCGAGAAGGCGTTCATCACTTTGACTCCGAGCATGCCTTCTGGCACCCAGGCAACTCCGAAGAGCTCAGGTGGTTCTATCTCAGCAGTGTGACCTATTTGTTCGCCAACGCAGTTCACAAACCACACGACCAGCTCCTGGGGACGTTCACTCCTGAAAGTGGCCCCGTGTTAGATTTCTCGGGCGGTGCGGGCAACAACGTGATTACTTTGGCCGAGCAAGGCATAGCTTGCGCTTACACTGGCATCGGCTTGCTGGAATACAACTTTGCGCGCTACCGCATTCGCCGCCGAAAGTTGGAAGGGTTGGTCGAGTTCATTGAGCCCTACTCAAACTTCCAGCTCGACCCCCTCAGTGCCTTGCTGCCGCCCAGGCAGTACGGGTGCATTCTTGCATTCGACGTCCTAGAGCACATTCCGCAATATGAAACAACGGTCAGGGCCATGGTGATAGCTGTGCGACCAGGCGGCTGCATTTGTGAGAGCTCGCCCTTTGAACAAAAAAAACAGGCCAAGGGTCGTGTAGATACGCGTATTCATGTTGGCAACGGTGGTGTGAGCATGCACGAGGCAATGGGCGAAAGCATGTCAAAGAAGGGACTGTGCTGGTGGAAGGAAGGCAGAGCGGAACCGCGCACTTAAATGGCCTTGTTCAGTGTTCGCATACCATACATGAGATGAGATCAGATCAGAGAGCGGACCTCGCGCCTAACCCACCACCGGAATTCCGACGTTGCGTGAAATCGCTGAAGACTGTGGGCAAGGCAAACTTGCAAGCGACACGTCACGCGGCACGCGCAACGCGTAGCTACCGACCACGGATAACGAGTTGGCGCGGCTCTCGTGCGCAACAACCCCCGTGCGGCATATTACAATTCGGGGTTCTAAGGACCACAGCACTCAGGCCGTCTACCACAGAGACCAGAGTCCACACACAGACGCCCGCGGCGACATTGCTCCCTGTGTCTGACCAAGCGGAGAACACATAGCTACGCTTCCTGGCAAGACGGCAAGACCAGCCACCGGCATCCGCAGGTTCCTATTTATCACGCGTGCAAGTTGTACTACACGTGTACGGCATTCCCGCTGTCTGTCGCTGCAGCACGCGCCCAGATCCCATTTACTTAGTGCATCCTCCTTATCACAAACAAGACCCCAAGGGCCCACCCAAACGCAAGCAAGACAGCGCTTCCGCGTCCATCAGGACCCATTCGAGCAACCCCGAACTTATCAGACTTATTGCATCCCCTCCTTTCCCCAAGTTCGCATGTTATATGTGGGAAGGCTACAGACCCCAAGTTCGCGCGCTCCTGTGGCAGTGACGCAACAGTCGCCGGATATGCACGGCGACGCTGCGAAGGAGAACAGCGAGACGCAGATCGGAAAGGTCAGCAAGACGCACACCTCCCGCTCAAGCTCAGCAGAGGCCTCGTCGCTTCCTGAGGCCCCACCTCAGCCGAGCACGCCACCGCCCACGGCTGCCGTGCCGCCGTTCGCGGCGGCCGTGCCGCTGATGACGACGGGGCAGCTGGGCGTGGTCAACCCCAGGAACATGACCACGTCCCAGCTGAGGCGCGAGCTCAAGGCCCGAGGCATCGAGCCAGGTGACGCCTCCCGAGATGCGCTGCGGGAGATGCTGCTGGGGCTGCAGTCGGACTCCTTCTGGATGAGCCCTGGCCCAGGGGAGAGGCAGTTCGACGCCGCTGTCGCACCGCCGCCGGTCTCGCCCGCCGCCCTCGACCTCCCTGCCGCTGCCTCTCCTCGGGGCGCCGCCCTCGCCCGCCGTCGCCTCGAGAGCGCCGCCGCCCCTGCCGTCCCCGCTGCCATCCCCGCCCCGACAGCCGTCGCCGCCGCCCCTGCCCCCGCCATCCCCACCCCCGCCGTCCCAGCTGCCGCCGCCACCGCCGCCGCCGCCCCTCCCCCCGCCGCCTCGTTTCCCCTGCCGCCCACTCGTTCTCCCATACGGTCACACCCCAAGCCGCCCCCCTCCTCTTCCGGCGAGGGCGGCACGCCCAGTGGGCTTCCTTCGTCCAAAACGACCATCGAGCCTCCCACCGCCGCCGATGCCGTCGATGCTGCCGCTGATGGCGCCGTCGTCGCCACCGCCGTCGACGGCGCCGTCGACGTCGTCGACGACAACGACGGCGACGACGACACCGCCACGTCTGCCACGTCTGCCGCCACGCCCACGTCTGCAACGTCTGCCGCGTCCGCGTCCGCGTCCGCGTCCGCGTCCGCCGCCGCCGCCGCCGCCGCCGCCGCGCGTCTCGGCTCGTGGCTGTCGCGCGCGCATAGACGTGCTGACTTTATACTGTCGGTGTCGGCCGTCGCGCTGGCCGCCGGTGCAGTGCTGGCCGTCGCCGTGGCCAGGCGCTGGCGCTGAGGGAAAGTACCGGGCGCCGTTTCAGCCGAGGTAGCAGAGTTGACTCTCAAAATTGGCTGCGTTAGTATTAATCCAATAAAGTATAAATTACAGCATTTTACTTTTTAGCCCCCCGTTCCCCTGCCTGACGGTCTGGTCGGGCGGGAACGGGGGGCCGGGAGACTTCGTCTAAAGCTGTACGCAGATAGTCGGGTAAGAGCGCGAGAGTGAAGTGAAGCCCACCATAGAGGCCTTTAAGATGGGACGCCAAACATGACAGTAGCGCATCGAAGGCTCATACCAAAAAAGGGCAGGTGTCCGTGACTGGGTTGACCTGATTGTTCGTATGTAAAGTCCGCACACCGGAATTGCGCGCACATCCGTGGCTTGGTCGAACGCCACGGACCTTTTCGAAGGTTGTGGCGGCGGGTGCGAGGCGGCGGGTGCGAGGCCTTCAGAGCGCCGCCGAGCTTGGGCCGACAGCTCGAAGGTAGCGCGCCAGCGTGCCGGACGCAGAGCCGCCTCCGAGAGCGCGGTGGTCGACGCACTTCTCGCCACGGGCCCCTATCTCGCTGACCCGGCGACTCCGACGGGCTCTGTGGCCGTGTGGCCTGAAGAGCCCGGGCTCACGCCTGCGCCCACCCTTCTTCGGCGACGTCACCTTCTTCTTCACGATCACCGTGCCGCCTCGCCCGGCGCCGCCTCGCTCGGCGCCGCCATGCGGGGCGCCGCCATGCGGTCCGGGGTACGTGCGCAACGAGGAGAAGGACCCGCCGACCCTCCTGTCGGCGATGCGCAAGAACGCCTTGCGCAATTCGGTCGCGACGGAGGCCTGCCATCTGCGGGCCGGTGACATAGTCCCCAAGGCGGTCCAAGTCAAGGCGCGCTAACCGCTAACCGCTAACCCCACCCTCACCCTCACCCTCACCCTCACCCTCACCCTCACCCTCACCCTCACTCTAACCCTAACCAGGCGCGGTACTGGTGCCACAAGTCTCGACCACGCGTGGTCCTTGACCTGGCTCGCACCACGCGTGGCCTATCGTTCAGGCCCGAGCGCCCTTTGCCCATGCGTGGCTCTTACTGCCC
>Ga0209302_10001877_pt1 | contig 12294 bp, 14 predicted proteins | sample ArcOceMetagenome_2_FD_187445 | JGI IMG/M metagenome (GOLD analysis project Ga0209302, IMG submission 187445) | Marine eukaryotic phytoplankton communities from Arctic Ocean - Arctic Ocean ARC135M Metagenome (SPAdes) (version 2) | ecosystem: Environmental > Aquatic > Marine > Oceanic | place... | reverse complement strand
TACTAGGCTGGTTTCTAAGACGTAGTCTAGTACTGCCAAAACTACCTGCGGGAGCGGGAGGGAGGCGGGACGAGCGAGGGAGGCCAGGGAGGCACAAGAAGCTCTAAGTAAGGACATACACTTTACTACCCCTTACATAAAGTATCCCGGAAGCGTGATGCCAAAGGCACGCTCGCGCAGTGTTCACTCTTCGGATCGGGTCGAGACGAACCTGTTTCGTCGTCTGGGGAACGTGGCAACGTGCCTCGCTCGATTCGCATATTTTTGGCCTGAAGTTTAAGGGCAAGTAGTAAAGAGATTTTGATTCGCATGCATGGAACGCAGTCGACTGTGCGCGAGATATCTGTCGGATAAGCCGGCTCCATGGCCAGCAACGATTCCAAAAAGACGATGCGGCACGACGAGGAGGCCACCGCGCCGCCGGAAGGCATGTATTTACTTTAGATTTACACATCTACACCTCTGAGACCCTGTGAAAAAACGTTTTCTCTCCCTTGTAGTCCTTGTTTTTTTTCTCGAGACTCACTACAGTTACACCCCCTCCGACGCGCGCGCCGCGCGCGCCCTTTGTGCGGCGGCGAGGTGCGCGCCGAGCGTGCCCTACGAGACTGTGGGACCCATGAGGCCTTGTAGAGCATGCCCGGCATGCACGTCGTCCATTTTTGCCCGATGTGCCTCACCGCCCGGAACAGCCTGCGCCACCCTAAGAGCCCTATTATGTCCCGCACGAGCCCCACGAGGTTCGACGCATGGTCCTCGCGGGGCGAGAGGCCCTTGTGGGCCCTTGCGGGGCACCCGCAAGGGCTCGGCCGTCGCGTCGTGCGCTGGAAGGGCGGGTGCGCCCTGGGGCCCTAACCCTAAAACCGACGACGCCTTCCGTGCGGTGATCACCTCGCTCTGGCTCGTGCTTGTGCTCTAGCACTGTTGTCCAAGGTGTCGAGATGGATTCTCTTAGAGAAGAAAGAGGAGACCTTGGACAGGTGGGAGTGGGGTGATAATAGCGGACACGTTGGGTGTCCAAGGTGTCGAGATGGATTCTCTTAGAGAAGAAAGAGGAGACCTTGGACAGGTGGGGGAGGGGGGATAATAGGGGATACGTTGGGTGTCCAAGGTGTCGAGATGGATTCTCTTAGAGAAGAAAGAGGAGACCTTGGACAGGTGGGGAAGGGGTGATAATAGCGGACACGTTGGGTGTCCAAGGTGTCGAGATGGATTCTCTAAGAGAAGAGAGATGAGACCTTGGACAGGTGGGGGATAAGATAAGAGATAAGATTCTTGGGTTTCACGACGCTACACGACTCACGACGCTACGCAATTCCGCGATGCCTGGATCCCTCACACCCAGACACAAAGGCACGGTGTACTGGCGATGGTGAATACGCCCCTAATAGCGGACACGTTGCGTGTTTGCCGTTGGTTGGAGAAAACGTCGCAGGATGACGATCAGCGACGCTCGTGGTCATACAATCGAGGTGAGGGTGCGTCCCGTGGGTGTACATCCTGTCGAGATGGAGCCTATCGGTGCTCTTCCTCTGAGCAGGTCACACGGTGATATTGGCCCACCCTCGCCATACACCGGTGGCAAGGCCGGGCCTATATCACCGCTGCACCCCATCGCCGTGCTCGCTGAGGTGTACGCCGAGGGCGGCACACCGGTAAAAGGTGAAGGCGGCGCACCCGAGGGCTGGCAGGATGAGGGCCAAGCCCCGCAAGCCGGCGTCGGCACGAGCCAGCGAGCTGTCGACGCTCGCGGCTATGCATTGGAGGTGCGTGCAGTTGCAGCCGGAGCAAGAGCAGATGATGGAAGCACGAGGGACCTGCAAGAAGGCGCCACCGAGATTGGACTCTTCAGAAAGTCCAACCAGACCATCGGCTCACGCCAGCAAGCTGTCGATTCTCGCGGCTTTCCGGTGGAGGTGCGTGCAGCCGACGGCGAGAACGCAGTAAGAGACATGCACGGACTGCTTCTAGACACGGGCTTGGAGGATGAGGCTGCCGCCCTACAACCGCCCTCCCTGCTGGGTATCGATATAGAGGGGGTGCGGCTTGCAGGGGATGCGGGCCGCAGCCTGCAGGACGCCCCGCTGCACCTACGCCTCAATCGTGCCGACACCCGCGACGATGGCAATTGGCTTGCTGGGCGGCGGGCTGTGTACAGCAGGGACGCCTCCGCCGTGGCGCTTAGCCTGCTCGACGCCGCGCCGTACCCACGCACGGACACCGCGGCGGTGCGAGCCGCGCTCACGACGTGCTGCGGCTCCACCAAGGTATACCCTCACCCTCACCCTCACCCTCACCCTCACCCTCACCCTCACCCTCACCCTCACCCTCACCCTCACCCTACCCCTACCCCTACCCCTAACCCCTAACCCTAACCCTAACCCTAACCCTAACCCTAACCAAGTGGGTGACGCACATGCTCCGGTCGATGCCCTTCACAGCGGCCGCCAACGTCTTCGACGCCGCGGAGCTCGGCTGGTGGGTCTTGGTCGGCGACGAGCAGGACAGAAGCAAGGACTGGAAGGAGGCCTTCTCGCACCACCCGAAGGTCGGCGCTGATGTGCTCGCGCTTGCACGCCAAGCGCCCGGGCAGAGGAACAGGCTGGAGGTCGAGCGGGCGGGCCTCGCAGGCGCCTCGGAGGAGACACTGCAAGAGCTGGCGCAGCTTCACCGAGAGTACGACGAGAAGTTCGGCTTCGCCTTTCTCATCTGCGCCACGCGGGGCAAGAGCGCTGACCAGATGCTCGCGGCTCTGAAGGCGCGGATGCCCAATGACCCCGCGCTCGAGCTCAAGGTCGCGGCGGCCGAGCAGGCGAAAATCACGTACCTGCGCCTCGAGAAGCTCGAGCTTGCAGGATTAGAGCGAGAAGCTGTTTAAACAGAGTTCCCCGATTTTACCTGGTTGGAGTCGAAAGGGAAGGAAATCGCTTCATGGTGTAGACGCGCCACACGTCATACCATCGCGCCAAGACGACGCGCGACCGAACACGACTGCGGCGGGCGCGACGCGACGCGCTTGGTGGCGGGGGCACGCCGCCCAGGAGAGGCACCGCGCCGTGACCGCGCGGCGAATTAGACAGGTAGGATGGGACGCGCGGAGTACATGTTCAAGATCGTCATCGTGGTGCGTTGCCTCGAAAGCCAGCCACCGCCTGGATGCGCCAAAACACGCCCCTCACGCCACCCTGCGCGCGGTGACCAGGGTGACTCAAACGTGGGCAAGACAGGCCTGCTGAGCCGCTTCACGAAAGACGAGTTCCAGGCGGACTCGAAGGGCACCGTCGGCGTCGAGTTTGCGACGCGGCAGATTGAGCACGACGGCAAGACCATCGAGGCACAGGTGTGGGACACCGCCGGCCAGGAGAGGTACCGCGCCGTGACGTCCGCCTACTACCGAAATGCGGTGGGCGCGTTGATCGTGTACGACGTCACGAATCGCGACAGCTTCGAGAACTGCGCGAGGTGGCTCAAGGTGTGCGCCACCTCCCTTCCGCCTTCCTTCCGCCTCCCTGCCGCTGCGGGGAGCCTAGGCCGCCGTGCCGCTCGGTGGGCTCGGCGGATTCAGCAGCTACTCTGCCGTGCGCCACAGGAGCTGCGCACGCATGCGGACTCGTCGATCGTGGCGATGCTAGTGGGCAACAAGTGCGACCTGAAGCACAAGCAGGCGGTCGACGTCGAGGACGCGAAGGACTTCGCCGAGGATAACAACCTCGCCTTCATCGAGACCTCTGCCTACGACGCGACCAACGTCGACCTCGCCTTCGAGACCTCGCTCATCGAGATCTACCGCATCGTCCGCAAGAACCTTGCGGCGGGCAAGTACGACCCGACGCGACCCGCGCCTTCGATGGCAAACGTGCCGCGCCGCCCGCTGCAACCTCCGCAGCCTCAACCGCAGCCTCGCCCTGACCCGCATCCCGACTGACCCGCACCCGAACGCCGCCGCCAACCCGGACCCTGACCCTAGCGCCAACCGGGCCCCGCACCCGGACCCGCGCCGCTCGTCAGGTGGCGAACAAGAACCCGCACCTCGCCAAAGTGCAGAGCGGCGGCAGCGGCTGCTGCTGACGCCCGTCCTCGCGTCGCGTCGCGTCGAGCAAAGTTAAGGTGGTGGTGCGGGTCTGTTGTGGTGTGTCTTATAGCCCCTGGTTAAACTTGCATTCTTGCGCCCGAACCATGGCTCGTCGAAGTGAGCGCGTTCCTGGGCGCGGGCCCTGCTGAGAGCGGCACCGTACAACAGCCGCCATGCCGTCGCCCTCCTCCCGGCGGCCCACTCCAAAGCCGTTGAAACGCAGCCTCACACTCCCGGCCAGTATCAGGCCTCCACCACCGCCGCTGAGGCCGTCTCAACCACAGACGCCCAGCAGCAGGTCGCCACCTGCCAACTGGGGTCAGGCGCTCAAGGCCGGGCTGTCCGATATGGTGACGCCTCCGGCCCACACCCCGGAATCGAGCGAACCCTCTCGGCTCTCTGAGGCGTCCCTTCGCCGCCGAACGACTCCGCCGAAGGTGGAAGCGTTCAGCCCTCTACAGATCGCGGCGGCGGCGATTGGCGTCACGCCGGAGCTGGCGTCAGCTCGTCGCGCTGGCGCCACTTCGACCGCCGCTGCCAGCCTCAGCGACCGGGCCTCATCTCGCTTAGCCTCATCTCGTTCAACCTCTCCGGTGCCGGCGCCGGCTGAGGCCTCGACATCTCGCTTCGTCCCCCGACCGGAACTGGAGAAGAGGCAGGATACGATCGACTTGCTGGCGCAGACACTCGAGGGCAAGATGGAGACGAAAGGTCATCGAGCCATCTTTCGCGACCCAGCCATCGAGCACGACTACCGCTCCGGCGCCTTCCTTGAGAGTGTTGCGACGCTGCGGTGGTGGTCTCTCTTCTGCGGCTTCTTCTCCTCTCTCTGCATCGTGTACGCCCATGGCGCGACCGAACCCACCAATCCCTCCCCACCCCTCCCCCCTCCCCCCCCACACACCCCACACACACGAACCCGAAACCCCACGTCTCCCTCCTCCTAGTATCCACCCCCTCACTTCGTCAGGTACGACTACCACGCTCTCGTCACCAACGTGGACCACGCCACCGAGCGTAGGACGCTGCTGCTGCAGTGCGCCGCGATACGACTCGGCGCCGCCACAGCCTGGCTCGTCGCCGCCGCCTCCTTGCCACGCCACTATTCGCACATCGTCGCCGCAGCCACCGACGCCGCCGTCGCCGCTGCCAAGAGGGATCGGCTGAGTCCCTCACCCGCCACCTTCGCCGCCGCCACAGCCACAGCCACAGCCGCTATCGTCACCACCGTCGCCGATAGGACCATCGGGCTGCCAAGCGGTGCGTGGCCAGAGAGCGTCAGCAGCGGACAGTCGCAGCGTGATCGAGATCGAGATCTCGAGCTGGTGAATGACGCTGCGGCGCGCGACGCGTGCGCGTCGCCGCGCCGCCAGCTGCTCTGCGCGTGGCTCTTCGGCTTTGCCGGCCTCTCCCTCGTCACGCAGGCGACTTCGCCCCAACCCTCGGCCCGAACGCCCCTCCCGTCACACACCCCATCGAACCCAGCCCCCTTCCTTCCCACACACCCCGCCCCCACCCCCCGCCCCACACCCCGCCCCCGCCCCCCGCCCCGCCCCGCCCTCGCCTCGACCCCCACCCTTCACGTGGCACAGTCTTTCGTCGCGAGGACCATCGGCTTCGGTCACGGCTGGCGAGGGACCGTCTCGTTCGAGCAGGGCGAGAGTCATGTACTCCTCGCACTCGCGCTAGGGACCTACTCGATTGTCACACCATCGCTGCCGATGATGCCTTCGGCGCTGTTCTCGCTCGCGACGCTGCCGCTGCTGCTCGCCCTCTTCCTCGCCCTCTGGTGGCAGACGGGCGACCGCGGCACCAGCCTGCTGCTCGGCGCGGAGCTTGCCAAGGCGCTCGCGGCCGAGGCCGTCGGCGTCTTCGTCGCGTACCACGACGACCGGCAGACACGCGACAACTACTGGTCGGCTCGCCTCACCAATGAGATCATCTACCTGCAGACGCGCGTGCGCGCGCGCGCGCACAACCTGCTGCTCAACACGCTCCCCGCGCCGATCGTGCAGCAGATCGCGCAGGGCACCGTGAGCAAGATCTCGCGCTACGAGGATGTGGCCGTCCTGCAGTGTGACCTGGTCGGCTTCACAAAGCTGGCGCAGGACCACACGCCCCAGCAGGTGGTCGACTTCGTCTCGGAGCTCTTCGAGGCCTTCGACGAGCTGGCCGACGAATTTGGCGCCGACAAGATCAAGACCATCGGCGACGCCTACGTGGTCTGCGCCGGCGCGCTCTCGCCGTGCTCCGAGCCAGAGGAGACGATCGTGCAGCTCGCCCTCGAGATGATCGCGGCGGTCGCGGCAAAGTCGGCCTCGCGCGGGCTGAGCGTCGGCGCGCGTATCGGCGTGCACAGCGGCCTCGTCATGGGCGGGATCATCGGTGAGTAGTTAGGCAGTAGCAAGGCAGTAGCAAGGCAGTAGTCAGGCATAGTAAGGCGGTGCACTCTCTCCCAGCCCCTCACCTCCCCTTACAGGCACCGTCAAGTTCCACTTCGACATGTGGGGCAACGGCATCGCCGGCGCCATGTCCATGGAGGAGATGGGCGCCACTGGACGCGTGCACGTGTCCGACTCGACGCTGGCGGGGCTGCACCCGGAGCACTTCGTGGTCGAAGAGGCGCATCACCTCTCTGCCGCGCAGGCGAGCGAGCTCCGCATCGGCCGCAGCTACTACGTCCACGCCGCACCGCCGCCGCCGCCCTCGCCCGCGGCGGAGCTGCAGCCCGCGGAGGTGTCGCCCGACGCGAGGCGCCACTCGTCGCGCCCCGACGTGCAGCAACCCACCACGCTGCGGACGGCCAAGCATTCGCTGCAGAGCCTCGGGACCTCCTTGACCTGCACTGCCTCCGACATGCGCAATTCCTTGGTCGAGAGCCTAGGTGGAGAGCCCCGCCGCCCCAGCGGCGGCCGCTCGCCGCGCCGCCTCAGCGACATCCTCGGCCCGGCCCGGTCAGCGAGCCTGCCGGCAGGAGGAGACGCGAGCAACACGACCAGAGCTACGCGCCTCTCGTCTCTGCTGCGCTCGTGGCGCAGCTCGTCCTCGTCCTCGCCCCCGCCCCGCGGCTCCGCCGTGTCCTCGCTCGCCGATTCATCCGTCGCATCCCTCTCGGAGATCTCCCACTCGGAGATCTCCCTCACCGCCACCGCCGCTGCGGGCAGGTCGAGCCTTAGTCCCGTCTCCGAGACTTCCTTTGGTCCCGCCGCTGCCACCGCTTCCGCCGCCGCTTCCGCCGCCGCCGCCGCCTTCCGCCCCATCTGCTGTACAAGAGCTTCCTCGTCCGACGCCGCGTCTGCCTCCTCTTCCGCCTCCGCCTCTACCGCTGTTGCTGCCGCCGCTGCCACCTCCTGTGCCATCTGTTGTGCAGGAGCTTCTTCGTCCGAACTCACGTCGCCGCCATGCTCGCCGCCCTCGCCACTCGGCAGCCCAGCCACCAACAGCAGCGCCGCCCGCCCCACCGCCCCTCGCCCCGCCGCCGCCACCGCCGCTGCCCCCGCCGCCGCCGCTGCCCCCGCCACCGACTTGCGGCTGCACGACCTGCAGCTGCACCGCACCTCCACCCGTAGTATCGAGGAGGACTCTCTCTCGACTTGCTCGCCGCTGCCTCGACCAGAGTGCTTCAACGGCTCGCGTTCCTCCTCCACCGCCACCAACCACCACCCCTCATGCGCCTCCTCCACCGACTCGCTTGGTGAATCCCTTGCCCGCGACTCGCTCCGGTCAATCTCCGACTCCTCTCAGGCGGGATCCCCCTCCGGCGCGCCCGCCACCCGCGACGAGCGCAGGTCAGCGTCCACCGCCTGCGGCAACGAGCGCTCCTCCTCGACCTCTTCCACGCTCGCCGCGTGCAGTCGCTCCTTGCGCAAGGCTCGCTCGTCCTCGTCCACGTGGTGTCGCCCCCAGCCGGCTGCACCGGCTGGCCAGCGGGCAGGCGCTCGCCGCCCGCCCTCGACGAGCGCGCCCCCGGCAGCGCCGTGGGTCGTCGGCGGCGGCGGTGTCGGCCTTGGGGGTGGCTGCGATGGCTGGGACGGCTGCGGTGGCGGCGGTGGCGGTGGCGGCGGCGGCGTCGGTGTTGGCGTCGGCGTCGGCCGCAGCAGCGGCTGCGGCAGCGTCGGCGGCGGCCGCAGCAGCAGCAGCAGCGACCGCCGCAGCAGCCGCCGCAGCGACAGCGGCGCGGTCGAGCAGCCATCGAAGCTGGAGCGGGTCGGCAAGGCCGCGGCTGCCAGCTGCGGGAGCTCGAGCTCCTCTTCGTGTGGCGCGTGCGGCGCGTGCGGCGCGTGCGGCGCGTGCGGCGCGTGCGGCCTGCCGCTCGCCGACCCACTGTCGTCTCCGATCGCGATGTCGCCCACGTCGCTGTGCTGTAACTCGGTCGAGGGCGCCAACTTCTTCGCCAAGAACTCCCGCTCGACTCACGACGCCGTGGTCTTCCCCACCGGGCCGGAGCCGGCGGTGGGGAAACGCCGCGCGTCGCAGGCCCACCCAACCTTGGCCACCGCGACACAACTCTCCCGCAGCCAGCTCGGCGCCTCGGGCTCTCAGCCGCGCAGCAACTCGGCCACTTCCTCCCCTCACGTGCGCCCCCGCTCCACCTCCTCCTCCGCCTCCTCTCCGACGCTCCAGCGCGTCCTCCGCTCCAACAAGCGCTCACAGCACGGCTCGGAGGTGGACAAGGCCTACAGGCTGATGCGCCGCACCTCCAACGTGCTCCGTGCCTCGTCCACTCGCCACCGCTCACCGAGCAGCTCGTCCAAGACTGTTGACACGTGCATCAGCGTGGTGTCGGGGGAGGTCTCGACGTCTCGCTTCGGTGCGGGGTGGGCCTCCCCCTGCGCCGCTGCCACCAGGCGTTCGAAGAGCTCACCGAACGGCCTGACGTGCGACGGCGGCTTCGGCATCCCGGCCCCGCGTCGCAGCCAGTCCGCGGGGTCTGGGGGGAGCGGCCGCAGCAGCACACCACTGTCCCAGGCTGGTTCGCAGATGTCCGAGGAGAATTCGTTCTCGCACTCCCTCTCGTCCCAGCTGCCAGCGGAGGCACAGGAGCAGGCACGCGGCACCAGCACCGCGCCCGGGCTGCGCCGGGGATTGCGCCGGGATTGCACTCGAGACGAGACTGCAGCCACACCCAGCAGCAGCCCTGAGCCGACGCCCCGCCCTCACCCCTCGCCCCAGGCCTCACCCCTCGCCCTCGCCCTCACCGCCCTCACCGCCCTCACTTCACCCTTGGCCAGATGCAGTTCGAGGTCGCGCCCGAGATCGCGCTCGAGACCATCGCGCAGCACCTGCGCCCGTGCTCGCTCTCCCTGCTGCTCATCACCGCCGCCTTTGGGCCGTACGACGCCTTTGAGTTCGGTGCCGATTGGGACGAGCCGCTCGGCAGCACGCGCTCGCTGCAGCTGCTGCTGCTGCTGCGCTACTGCGCGTGCGTGCCGCTCTGCCTGATCGGCGTCGGCGTGGTACACATGCAGCTGCGCCACGGGCTACGCGACAAGACGCACATGCAGAGCCTCGGCTGCGGCCTTATGCTCGTCGCCACGACCTGCTTCTCCGTGCTCATCCTCGCCGCGCCCAAAGACCCGCCGCGGCCTATGTGCGCCGCCTCGACGCTCGGCCGCAGCCCATGCACCCAGCCTGCAACCCCATGCATCCAGGCAGCAACCCCATGCATCCAGGCTGCAGCCCCGTGCATTCAGGCTGCAACCCCATGCATCCAGGCTGCAGCCCCATGCATTCAGCCTGCATGCCTCCATAGCGCAAGCCCATCCACCTCAGGTGGGCCACCGCGATGCTCGTCGTGCACCAGTGGTTCCTGTACACCGTGCTCGCCCTCGAGGTCGTCCCGCAGACGGCGCTCATCACCGTGCTCTCGGCAGGGGGCGGCTTCTTAGTCTGGTGGTCGCAGCTGGCGGCCATCGGCGGCGGCGAAGCGAGCGATGCCGACAAAGCGGCCGACCGAGCGGCCGACGACTCGACCGAGTACAGCTCAGCGCTCATCTCGCTCGTGGGCTGGTGCGCTCGGCCGCCGTGCTGCAACCCCGTGCGTTGCACGGCTGCAGCCCTGCAGCCCCATCCACGTCCATGCACTAATCCTGCAAACCTACGCTCTCGGCCCGTAATCCCACACCTATAGGTCGCTCATCTTCCACGCGCTCGGGCTGCGCCACACGACGCGCCGCCGCGCAGGCCTGCTGCGACACGCGCAGCACCGGCAGCGCTCGACGGTCTGCGCGGAGCACATCATGGAGGAGGTGGAAGCGTGCAAGAAGCTTCTTGAGAACATCTTCCCACCGCAGGCACCTTGCACTACACCCCCTTAGCGCGCACCCACACCCCTCACCGTGCACATGCCGTGCACATGCCGTGCACATGCACATGCTATGCACACGCCATGCACATGCTCACGCTATACGCATGCAGGTGCTGAGCGAGCTGCAGCTCAACCTGCGCCTCGGCGCGAGCGAGCGCGCCGCGGTGGTGGCGCAGGAGTTCGAGGGGTGCACCTTCCTCTTTGCCAAGCTTGTGGGGCTGCGACACCTGGTCGAGAGTGCTGACCCGCGGTGGCTGCTCGAGCTGCTGCAGACGACCTTTGATAGATTCGACACGCTGGCTGAGACCTTTTCGGTGCAGCGCGTGCGCAAGACTGTCAACGAGTCATACATGGTGGCGGCGGGGCTCCCCTGCTCCACCCTGCTCCGCTCGCCCGTCGATCGCGCCCTCGCGACGGCCGGCTTCGGGCTGGCGCTGTGCGGCGTCATGGACGTGCTCAACGCGCAGATGGCGCAGCGCATGGCCGGCGGCAAGGGCGGCAAACGCAGAGCCGGCGGCGGGGGCGGCGGCGGGGGCGGAGGCAGCGCGCCGCCGACGCTCGCCGTGCAGGTGGGCATCAACTCGGGCTCGGCCATCGCGGGCGTCATCGGCCACCGGCGTATCCAGTACGACCTGGTCGGCGACGCCGTCAACACCGCCGCGCGCATGTGCTCCTACGGCGCGCCAGGGCGGGTCCACCTCTCCGCCGCAACCTACGAGCACCTCGTGCCGCACTACCTCGCCACCTCGCGCGGCCCGCTGCAGGTCTGCACGCGCGCTCCGGCCGTGACTCCTCCCTGCCACCGCTGCGCCGCTGCGCCTCTGCACCGCTGCGCCTCTGCACCTCTGCGCCGCTGCACCTCTGCACCTCTGTGCCACCTGTACCTCTGCACCTCTGCGCCGCTGCGCCTCTGCACCTCTGCGCCGCCTGCACCTCTGCGTTCCTGCACCCCTGCCCCGCTGCCCGCTGCAGATCAAGGGCAAGGGGCTCATGACAACCTACTTCCTTGAGCGCCTCTGCGCCTCCGATGCCACCGCGCCGCCCATCGCGGAGGTGACGGCGCAGCAGGTGGTGGGGCAGGCGGCGGTGTCCAAGGCGCGTGAGGAGGCCGAGGAGGCGACGGCCACGGCAGCGGCGGCAGTACAAGCGGCAGCGACAGCGGTGGCGAAGGCCGATGCGTTGGAGACATTGGAGCGGGCGATGGCCGACGCCGGCGAGGGCAGCAGCAGCGGAGCGGCTGGCCCGCTAGTTGCGAGCGATGCAGCGGAGGTGCCCGACGCCCCACCCGCCGTGACCCCCGCCGCCGAATTGCTGCCCGCCTGGCACGCCCCACCCGCCGTGCCGCCCCACGAGCAGCCCGGCGACTTTCACGAAGATTGAGATGCAGAGTCTCCGTCGTTGAGCTCTACATTATTACCGCAGGAGGGGGCTGTGCCTTGTTGGCGGCGATACACGTTACACGTGTGCGCACACGGATCGCGGTGTACTGTATACTAGTGTTAGTTTTGATCGTGAGCATGATCGTGAGGACTGAGGTGTGCCGTTTTGAGTGTGCTTAGTGCTTTCTCGGATTATACCCGCTTTTTACAAGAACTTGTAGGAAGAGACACCCATCAATACGGCGCAAGATACCTATCTTAGCAATTGTAGACAGAAGCAGAAAGCTCGAGAAGAGCGGAAGAGGATTGAAAAGGAGCAGGTATACATCAATGCTGGTTCTTGGGATGATTGGGATAAAATGGAAGAAGAAAACGAAAAAGAACGGGTCAAAGAACAGACTCGATTGGACCAGAAAAGAAAGCAAGAGATTGAAGAACGTGCCGCAAAACGGGAGGCGCTTCGACAGGCGTCCACCACTCGCATTCCACCCAGTCCAGTGCGCGAGTGAACGAGCGGTGGAACAACACACTCGAGC
>Ga0209302_10001875_pt1 | contig 12303 bp, 12 predicted proteins | sample ArcOceMetagenome_2_FD_187445 | JGI IMG/M metagenome (GOLD analysis project Ga0209302, IMG submission 187445) | Marine eukaryotic phytoplankton communities from Arctic Ocean - Arctic Ocean ARC135M Metagenome (SPAdes) (version 2) | ecosystem: Environmental > Aquatic > Marine > Oceanic | place... | reverse complement strand
TAATATTGTTTTCTACTGCTAGTTTAGGATCTTTTAATCCTGATTCCATAACGTATCTATGCACTGGCGGATCGTCTAACCAACAACAAGGTAACATATAACCGTCTGATGTATAGGCGGCGCCCTTTTTATCCTTACTATCAAACGCTAAACATTTGGCTCTTATTTTCATAATCTCTTCCTAGTTGTTATATTTATAGGGCAATGTTACTCCTAAAGGCATAATTGACTAGCTATTTGTTTTGCTACTGCTGCTGTTGTTTTGCTGCCTACATGATCCTGGTCTCTTGCCAGATCAATTCCCTCAAAGTGATCAATTAACAATATTTCTGAAGTATGAGAAAAGTAAGACATCTCGTATCGCGGCACTTTGTCTCCCCAAATTGCTCGTTCGGCAGCAACATAAAGTTTAGAACGTGCTCCCCAATTTATTTTAGGTTCATAACCTTTGTTTTCATTTGGTAGGAAAAACATATAGGGTGGACTTTGGCCAAAGTCCACGTACCGATCTAAGCTAGTCCATAAATGCACTATTGCTCGAGGCTTCGGATAATGATTATACAATGTTAACGAATTAGAAAAAGTACTATCAACACCGGAGCCGCTGCTTGCTATACTGACTGTTGGTATTCCGGTTAAGGTTTCTAACTGCATTGGAACAGTATCTTCGAAAGCTAATCCGGTTCCGTAAACATACGAGTCACCAAATATTACAATTGAGTCTTCCCATTTAACCTCACTAAAATCTTTAGTTCTAAATCCGTGGGCATTATGTTCATAAGTTATAGTCTTAGTTCTATATTCCCAATCTGCTGCCTGTCTCTTTAAATTTTTACTAAATTTTTTATCAGTGTCAGTAGCACACCACAAATTAGTTTTGTATGGGAAATGTCCTGAAATAAATTTCATAGTAATGTTTCTATAGCATCTACGATTGGCTGTATATTAGGTTCTTTAATATCACGCCTCCAGTATACACTGCCTCCATCCTGTAGTGTTTTGTCTCTACGATAAATTACAGTCTTGCCATAGTACCTGCACTCTTGGAATATACGAGGTGCAGGGTCAAATGTTTCTTTTGTGTAAACATAAGTTTCAAACAAACTCATGAGATTTTCTACAGGTACAAATATATTGTTATTCTTTATATTAACATACTTTTCGTCATATGTCAAGATTCCGTGGTCAGGATAATCACCGATTACTCTTTCAACACTAGCATAGTATTCTGGATTTGTGCCTAAAAACAAATGTTTAAATTGTATATTATCTGTGTGCGTCTTGTATATACTAAAGTTTATAGTTTTTTCAAAGTGTGTGCCTACACCATTAGGGTATACGTCAGTGTCACACAAGTCTACTATTTGTTTTGGTTTATAAAAGTCAACTGCTTTAGGATATCCTTCAACATGATTTTCTGAATACACACTTATAACGTTACCGCTAAATAATCTCTGTAAGGATAGCTGTTGCATTGGAGTATAATCATTAAAACTTTGCCAACTTAACGTCATCATACTTCTGCCCATAATAAGTGTAACATCATCGTCTGACGGCACATATGTATCTGGAAACCAAACACGATTACAATGAATGTACTTGCGTGTGATAGAATTTACATAGTCACGCTGATTATATTTTCTGTGACAAATAATAACAACTCGTGCAGGATAGCCTGCATTATTAAGCATATCACAGTATTCATAGCTGTAATACAGTAGTCCGTCTACTGGTTTGCTTGTAACAACAATATTAATCATTAAATTGTTCCTTTAGCCAATCAAAGTTGTTTATGAGGTTAAGATCAGAGCTGTTAGATAGACCAAACTCCATGCCAGCACGAGCACCGTTAATACAGTATTCGCCGAACGGTTTGTCTTTTCCCACTGTTGTCCAAATTCTAAGTCTTTCATTTGTTTCATCATCTACTTGTCCTTTAATAGTTTTACTGCTTAGTTTTGCACATTCTCTAAAAGCACTGCGCCATGTACTAAATTCATCAACATTAAATGCTGCTATGTTTGATATTTCGTCTACTACTTTAAACTTGTCACTAATACTTGTAGACATGTCGTTAGTAGTTGTATCCATGTTAACTGTTGCTAATCTTGGAAATAACTTCACTCCGCCATTGCCGTATTCTAATCCATTAATAGGATTTATACTTGTATACACATAAACAGTGTCTTGATTAGTAATATCTGGAATATAACTAAAATCAAAACTATCGAGTACAATAGCATCAGCATCAACAATCCATAACATATCAGTAACAGCAACCTTTGCTGCTTCTATATGTGCTTGATGAATACCTTTTACACCGTGTATACGTTTAGCATAAGGAAATCTATCTTTAAGAGTTTTCCAACTATCATCAGCTTGCGCTTCATTATAACTTATAAAAATAATATCATACATTACTTGTTCTCAAACTCTTTTAAAAAATCTTTAAATTCAGGAAACGTTTCAATAAAGTTTTTCCCTCGTCGAGCGTCATACTGTTTTGTAAACTGATAAAATCTATATTTGTCTGTTGCAACACTTTCACTTAAAAGATTATTAAAACGAGATTCGCAATCTTCATAGATTCTTTTTAATTTATCAATCTCCCATTTATCAAAGTCACCACGATTCATAAAGTCAATAGCCGGAGTTAAATATTTTTCAATTAATTCTTTTGATGCTATTTTAATATCTAAAAACTCAGGATGTCTTACATATGCAAAATCAATTTTTACACGTCGACTATGTCTATATGTACGCTTTAATTTTCGTACATATCTAATATAATTAGAAAGTGTAGGTAAACTTAAAATGTTAAATGCACTCATAAACGAAACTATAACTTCATTAGTATTAGCAAGTAAACTTTCAACATTGGTTGTGAATAAATTCCAGTCCATGCCGTCACGACTGTACTCAGCTTGCGCACCTGTGCTTTCGGCACTTACAAATATAGTAAACCTGCCTACAGAATTAGTATCTTCTAATAGCTTTACTTTTTGTAAAAACTTATCCCATAAGGCATCTGGCGGACATGCATTTGTATTAATTGCAAAGTTTAATTTAGGTTGTGGATTTTCTAGTAAATAATCCATAACCTTAAATGTATGCTTACTTAGTAATGGCTCACCGCCCGTAATACGGAATGTATGCATATGAGTAACTGCTTCCGGAAACCATTTCCAAAATGCTTCAATATAAGGATTTTCTTCACGTTCAGGAATAGGAACTTCGTGTGTCTTAATAGCATTATACGGCTTCTGATGAAGTTTATACGGGCCTTCTGCTTTAATTTCTTCAGTCCACTTGCTACTAAATGCTGGGCCACAGTATGCACACTTAAAATTACACACGTTACTAAAGCTAACTTCAACTGCTCTAGGATAAATGTCTTCATCGCCTGTTGAGGTTGAAATTATGTCTTTGTCTATTTGACTCCAATTAGATGCACTTTTAAGTATCCTGTCACTAAACTCATTTGTGTTATCTTCAATTCGCCAGCAGTAATCACACTCGTCCGGGCGCTTGCCAGCTAACATTTCTTTTCTACGCATCTTTTTTTCTTTAGTGTTATGCAATGCAGAAGGATTGTCTTTTAGTTCTTCTAAAGGTATTTTGTGTGCGCCAACATGATGACAACTGTGCGTAAGCCCAGATGCTAGGTGTATAGTTACTTGTGTCCATTTAGCTAGACAAAATCCACAACCTACATTATTTAAAAAGTCTTTTGTTTCTTGATTGTCTACTTGAAATCTATCAGCAGTCATTTAAGTTTTACATTCCTAAGGTTATGTACATATATTGATTTGAAGAAGCTACTTTGCTGCGCATCTAAAGGATTTTCAGCAATAGGTATTTCTAGTTCATCGATAAGGCTAGCACCTAGCCTGTTAATTGAGTCTAACAAGTTGTCGTCATTTATATGTACACTAATTGTTTTATTCCAATACTCGTTTAGCCACGTAAAGTCACGTACTTGTACATGATCCCAATCTGTACACATAGTCATGTATGTTCCTTCTCGGGCACCGTACATGGCCCATAGTCCGTTTTCTACATCTGCACCTATCATAGTCCAAATTAATAGTCTATTATAATTTTGCCACCATATTGTTTTTAAATCGTCAACTACTTTGCCACGGTTTAATGACATCTTAACACCTTCACGAAATCCTGCTCTCCACGCTTGCTGCGGAGTTGAACTAATAATACTTGTAGAATAATTTTCATTAAGTTGAAGATACTTGTCAAAATAACAAAATTCAATATTAGTTTCATCTGAGCCATCTGAGTTTTCGTGCGTTTGCATATTGTTTACAAAGTCTCTTGTCCACATTTTAATGCTGCCGTTGCCGTACTTTAATCCGTTAATGTCAATCTTTCCTGCCCAACTAAACTGATGCTCCGGTGTTGCTCCTAGCTCGTCTAGGTCTAACTCTACTTGTAAAAACTTAGGATCAATAATAGTATCACCGTCAATTGTGATAAAGTTTTCAGTCTCACTAATAGCTGCACATGCTTTATGCGCTGCATCACTGCCTTCTACACCATGTACACGTTTTGCCCAAGGTACTTTGCTTAACAAGTCTGCATAGTTTTTTTCTGCGTTAGGCTCGTCATAACTTAAAAATATTATATCTTGATCAATTATTTTCATTACAGATTACCTATTGTGTGTATGCGGTATATGACTACTACGAGTAACAACAGACACATTCATGTTTGACGAACAGCCTTGTATTTCAATGCTGTCGGTGTGTATAAAATCTTTTAAATTTAAAGTAAATTTATCAAATAGTATAAATCTATTAGTTGCATCTACAATGTAATATTCTTTAAAGTAGTCGTCGCCGATAGACAAGCTAGTACATGTAACATCGTCTATGAAGTTATTTACAGTCCACGATTCATTATTCTGTATAAGCTGAATGCCAGAGTCTACTCTATCAGTACGAATTATAGGCCCAGTAGTATGTGCTGTATTTCCTGTTTCAACATAGGTTGTAGATACAAGATGCATCTTTCCTTTTACTCGAATATCTTCAACCATCATATATTCATGAAAATGCTTACGTCCAAAAGAAAAATCATCAAATACTTCTTGTGTGGTTTCCAGCCACAATGCAGTATCAGTATGGTTAGCAACTGAAAGTATATTACCGGTTTCGTCATAGTGTATATAAAACATTATACCTTTTCCTCTAACCAAATTAACATATCGTTTGTTAAAAAATCATCCTCAACATAGTGTAGCACACCCGATTGCTTATAGCCATTAATATAAATATTATCTTTATAATCTACAGGCAACATGTTTGTCCATTTAGGCTGAGGGTGTTTTACATTTTGTATGTAAGGCTTCATATGAGTGAATGCCATTGGACTACTGTCTAAACAATAACCCTGCATATCTAGTATCTTTAACGCAATTGCAATACTTACATCAACACTACACCATTTTTGCAAACTGTTAGGCGTATACCTTTCATAAAATACTTGCCAGTTTTGCATAATAATATCTAATAACTTAAAAAAGTTTGCAGTTTCTTCACACTTAGTAAATTGATACATTCCTGAATATACATTAGGTAAATCATTTGCATCAAAAGTTTTCCTATAATATCGCGATGTTACTAATTCATTTCTATAAGTAGTAACATTTTTGGTAAACAACAAAGAATGATTATTTCTAAAACTTTGCCAAGTAGAACTGATATTATCTAGTACTAACATATCAACGTCAAACACTAATGTATTTTCATAGGGTGTTACATGATATACTTTCCAACGGTTATCTATTTTCCATTCATTTTTTTGAGCTAGGTCGCCCCATGGTATAGATATAATCTTATCAAATACAGGCTTATATGTATTCGGTACTTCATCGTTAGTAATTAAACTTATATTCGTTCGTGGACTTTTTGCAAGCACACTTAATGCAAGTGCATATGCTTGTCTAATATAATCTGTTGTTGAATTATTTTGTGCAACAAGGCATATACCATTACTCATTAGCAAACTCCGTATCGATAAATTTATCTAAACTAAATTTATTCATTATATGTGTTGTGGCGTCTGTTAATTTAACTGCTAGATAATCATATTCACGCTGTGTTAATAACTGTATGCTGTTATCTTTTATATCTATTAATACATCTTTATCAATCGATACCCACATATCAGACGGAACTGACATTGGCCAATTACTATCTTCAACAAAGCCACGCATCATATGTACTGCAATACTAAAAGCAAAATCGTTTCTAAATTTTGTTTCAACAATATCATATGTTAATCTGTAATAGTTGTAATTTTCTTTAATATGCTGCACTGTATCAAATACAGTTTTTGCTGTTGTACTTTTAGTAAAGTATAAAATAGTTGCCCAATACATAGGTATTGACTTGTCACTAATTCTATCAAGGCTAGCGTAATGCTTTTGTGTATTAACCATATGATAATCTTTAGCAATCATAAAGTCTTCGGGTGTGTCAAAGCACGTTAGTAATTTATCATTACTAATTAATAGGTCAGTGTCTATTACTAATGTTTTTTCAAATATAGATAATTCGTATGCAGAATCCCGTGCCGAATTGATCCATTTCAATTTTCCTTTGTTTGCGTAAATACCGTTGTGAAATGTTTTAGTAGACGATGCCGGTGCATCGCAGTGTGTGACATTATCGATGTATTTTTTATAAAAAGGAAAATTACTCTCAATGTATTCTTTATCATTAGTAATAAGTTGTACAGGAAGTTTTAAGTAATTTTTTACACGCTTTGCGCAATAAATTGCTTGCTTAATATAATCAATACGTCCGTTATTAAATGCAAATAACACTACGCCTTTATTCATAGATTAGTTAACCCTTCAACACTTCTGTTCTTTTTAATCTTTGCATAATCGTATGCGTACTTTCGAGACGCAAACGTATACACTCCAAGAAGTTCTCTTGTAAAATCTTTTAAGTTAGTTACATCAAACGGAGTATTATTATCATCTAACAATATAGTTTCGTCTTGATCTAATGCAAGCATACTTTGACAAAAGCTAATTACGTCAGTAGTTACAGATATCTTATGTCCATCTACATAATGAACTAAATTATCGTAATATTGTTTTAGGAAAATACTTTTTTGATTGTTTTGAGTTTCTAAAAAATTAGAAAACTCTAATGCTTTTTCTAGTCGTTCGTCCATTATGGCTCCTTGTATATACTGTTATAGTATATACTAAAAAGACATAATAGTCAAGTGTTATGTGAATGTATTTGAGCTGCCTGTTGAAATAGTTGGTGCTGTAACTGCTACATTTACTCCAGTAGCACGTACATACGTCAAAGCACTAGTTAATGTACCTTTTACGTTTTCGTCAACTGCTGCGCCTGTGCCAGTTTGATCACCTACGTCATTATCTTCATACAGCACACGAATTCGAAGACCGTTAGTAATTGCCCTTGCTAGAATCCTGTATCTGTTTTCTGAGTATGGACTTGCGCCACCGCGTGTATATAATTCTCTTTCAGTACCATTAATATCATAGTAGCCGTCATTGTTGGTAATAGTGCCGCTGGTTCCTGTTTCTTTATATGCACTAACATAATTAATAGCAATAACAGAAGTATTAGCTACCATTGTTTGCCAGTCTAATGTTTTTGCTTCTGATCCCGAATACGACAATGTAGTAGCAATTCTTAGACGCCCGCCTGCATTAAAAAATGCTTTTGCTGCGTTTGCACTTGCCCAAGTAAATTGAACGTCGTGAATTTGTGTTCCGTTCCAGTTAGTTTTGCCTACAGAACGTGCAGATGTTGTAGTAGATTGTCCAGCAGCTAGATTAAATCGCTGTGCATTAGTTTTAACAAAGTTGATTGCAGTTTCAAGCGCATCGTGTATTACTTTTGTAACTGAACTATCAGTATTTACAGTAGCTAGGGCAGGATTTAACGCACTGCCTACTTGGTGCGTATATGCTTTATCAGCATCTGCTTTAAGTGCATTCCAGTCAGCTGCTTGTACCTTGTCTCCTGGAGACTTTGCTGGGGCTGCGGTAGCTAGATTGTAGCCAGCAGCAGAGGTACCAGTTCCTGTTGGGGATCCCATAACAAGATTAATTCCAGTTCTTAGGGTTGTATACTCTGCTTCGCCAATTGTTTGACCTACTGTTACTGCCATGCTAAATCCTCTTTATTAACTACGTATATTTATACTTTAAGTACACACTCTATTAGTTTTTCGTTATCGTCAGTACTTGATTCTAGAGCAATTCCTACCATTGCAGTTGTTGCAAGTGTAGTACACACGCCATCGGATAATGCATACACAGCGTCACCTTTGTTGACTACGCCTTTGATCCTTACTGGTAAACGTCCTTTAAGACCAATGTATTGACCATCGCTGTCACTGTTCATCATATAAGCAGGATCTGTTGAAACAACACCAATACAATGATTGCTTGCGGTTGCTGGGCAAACTTCTGCTTCACCACCTACTGCTACTGCTGTACCTGCTGGTAATTCTTCTGCTGTTGTGTATTTTTCTGCAAGGTCAGCATAACGTGCGCTTGTTGCAGTACCTTGGAATAGTACAGCATTTAAATTGCCAGCTCCGTCACGCACTGCAATAGTGTTACTAGTACCTGTGCCAATCGTATTAACTGCGCCTACTCTTGCAGTGCCGCCAACTAAAAGAGCACTTGCTTTTTCTGAAATTCCATAAAAATTAGTAGCATATGCTGCATTGAAAATATTAGTAGCATCGCCTAATGTAACTGGCTCAACTGCTGTATTAGCTGCGTTCATGCCTGGCTTAAATACACCCGGTTTCATTGTTACAATATTCTTAACTAGTCCGCCACTTTGCTTTGCTCTATAACGAATTTCGTCACCTTGTGCGTTTGAAACAACACCTTGGTTATCATTTTCGATGAATAATTTTAGATCTAGTCCTGCGCCAATGGCAATGCCTGCATCAGTTTGGAAGTTAGTAATTTCTGTGAATACACTAGGAGAACCAGGAGTAGCAGTAACATAGTTAGCTGCTGAAATACCGTTAAGTTTATCACTGTTAGTTGCAGTACCGTGGAATCGTTGTGTACCACTAGTAATACCATTAGCTGCACTTAGAGTGTTTTTAAGGGTTACGCCGGATTGTATAACGTCAAACCCTGAAATTGTATTCTCAGCATCTCCGCTATCAATTGTAAACTGTATTGGGCTAATTATAAACACTACTTCGTCATTAACTGTAGCTGTAATAACACTACGCGAAACTAGTCCTGTATCACGTACTGATTTACTTTGCATCTGTGTAATGCCTGAACCAGCATCTTGAGGGCCAATAAGTACAAAATCAGCGCCGTTATAAGAATATAACTGTTCGTTAGTAGTATCCCACCAAAAATCACCAGTAGCTAATCCTGCAGGGGCAGTAGCACTAATTTCTGCGCCGCCTGTTGTGCGCCATTTTGTTCCATCATTAAATTTTAGTTTGCTGTTTGCTGTGTCAAACCAAATTTGTCCCTTGATTGCTCTTGGAGGTTGATTAGCTCCTGCAAAGTTTTCAAGTAAGAATACAAAATTTTCGTTTTGTATTTCACCATACCCTGCATAGTTCTTACCTACCAGTTTAATATCAGTTGTCTGATCTAACGTACCGTCTTGTACAATAGTTAATTGATCAGTGTTATATTTGTTAATTGTATACGCCATAGTTTAAATAACCCCTTGTTGCTAGTATTTATCGCAAGTTACGGATAACTAGCTGTAGTATTGTGAGCCCATACTGAACTCGTAACTGTAAATGTCATTGTGTATCTTGTCGGTGAAAGTGACATCGATCCTGATGCTGTGTTTGCTGCTGCAATATCTTGTATTACAGATTCATTTTGTGTACCGTTACTATCAACAGCAATAAGTGACTTTTGTAATGTGCCTGTACTGTCCGTTGTTACTGTTACGTTAATACCTGTTACAGTAGTAACTCCGTAACTAGTACAGTGAATTTTAGCAACTGAACCTTCTCTTGCAGCACTTGCCGGACTTATACTTTCCAAAACAGCCTTAACATCATTAATTGGTCCTGAAGCAACTCCTTGTGCATCCGGGGAAGTAAATCCTGTAATATCTAATATAAGTGGAATACTAATAGTAGCTATTTCTGTGTCAACATACTCTTTATTAGTAGCATCTGCTGCTATTGTTGGAGCAGCAACACCAGTAATTCGTTGACTATCAATAGTAATAAGGCCGCCAGCGGTAATACTTAACGCACCATTAGCCGAAATGCTACCTAAATTAACATCACCAGTAACAGTTAAACTTCCTAACGTACCTATAGATGTTAATCCATTAGCTGTTGCTACAGTATCACCTAATTTTATTTTAGAAAGCACTTGTGCATTTTCAATTCTAAATTCTTTGCCCTGTATTAAATCTACATTCTGATTAAATGTCCAGTTTCCTGTTGATTGTACCCAGTTAATAGTTTTATCTGTCGTACCTTTTAACGTTATGCCGCCATTGTTTGCTGTTGTGTCTGTCGGTGACACAGTTGATCCTAATTCGATATTAGGATCATCTATTGTCATTGTTGCAGTATTAACTGTTGTTGTGGTTCCATCAATAGTTAAATTTCCACCTACAGTTAAGTCTCCAGTAAACTTACCAGCACCAGTTACATCTAATGCAACGGTCGGTGTAGACTGATATATGCCTACTCTTGCTGCACTTGTATCAAGTGTAAATGCTTCTATAAAGTCGTTTCCTTGCGGTACTCTAATGGCAAAGTCGTAATTTAATTGCTTTAATTCTATTGCTGTAGTTGTACCGTTATCAATTGTTTTTAATGCAGCATATTCGGTATCGCCGTATCCAACAGTAATGCCAGCATCGCCTTTAACAAACAGCGCACCTTCCATTTCTTGATTTACTAGTACGTTTGACGTATCTCGTTCATTAGTTCTTACAAAGTCAGCAGTTGTAAATGAGTCGCCGCTTGAATTAGTTAGTGCTTCAGCTGATGCCGCAGTACCTTGCCATTTAAAGTCTGAAACAACAGTTGGATTGAATCCTATTTTAATTTCTCTGCCAGATGCATACGGAAGTATGACATAATCTGTAGCAGGAGTAAACGCAAATCTACTGTAAATTCCAGCAAGTACTCCGCCTACATACATAGCTAGCACAGTTCTATTTTGATTAGAAGTGTCAACCATTGTAACTGCTTCAAGTCCAGTTTTACCCTGGGTTGCAGTATATTCAGGACCAACAAGTACTATGTCAGTACCGTCATAAAAGTATAACTTGTTTGCAGCATTATCAATCCAAAGATCGCCGGATACTAAGTTATTAGGCTGTGTAGGACTTACTGCTGGTGAGCCCGAAGTTTTAAAACTAGTACCATCGTAAATTTTTAATCTGTTTTCACTAGTATCAAACCAAAGCTGTCCAGTTAATGGATTGCTCGGTGCGCTCGTTGATGCAAAGTTTTCAATAATTTTAACAAAATTTTCGTTAAAGGCCTCGCCAAACCCTTTATAATTTCTTCCAACTAGAGTTATATCTGTAGAAGTTATATCAATTATACCATCTGTCAGTTCTACTAATAGGGTACCATTTGTTTTGTTTATTTTATAACTCATCCTACTACTCCTGTATAGATAATATAATTAATAGTTTGGAATGGATTCATAATATTCATTTCTGCTCCAACAGTACTATATGCAGACCCTGCAGGTATTACAACTCCGCCACTATTAGGTAGTCGTTGTGATAAGTTTTCTGCGCCAGTTTGTAAGCTCGACCCTGAAGTTCCATCTGGAAGCTCACCGCGCCCATCAACTTCTCTATGAGCATAAAACTGCTGCCCTGTAGTTGACTTTAAGTCATGTTCGTGTTCAGGTAAATTATCTGTACCAATAGTAACACCATCTGACCCATCAACAGCGCCAACTACGCCTGCATTTGATCCTCTGTTTCTAGTGTCTGGAGTATCTACACTCGGAGTAGATCCTCCCATATTTAAATTACCTAATGCAAATCTACCTCTTAAATCAGGTACAGCAAAAAAGCCCGATGTAGGTGATGGACCATAAGAAAGTGCAACTAACAAAAATAGCTGCGAATATACACCTTGACTTAATTCTTGTCCATTACAAAATTTCCATCCAGTTGGCTCAATAAGTCCAGCGTATGGCATAATACTACCTACTGGGGTTAGTCCTGCAATATTATTAAATATTGTAGCTCTAGATATTTTCTTTAAGCCTTGATCAACTCCGCTAGTTCTATTAACTATAAA
>Ga0209302_10001872_pt1 | contig 12312 bp, 14 predicted proteins | sample ArcOceMetagenome_2_FD_187445 | JGI IMG/M metagenome (GOLD analysis project Ga0209302, IMG submission 187445) | Marine eukaryotic phytoplankton communities from Arctic Ocean - Arctic Ocean ARC135M Metagenome (SPAdes) (version 2) | ecosystem: Environmental > Aquatic > Marine > Oceanic | place... | reverse complement strand
CCCCCCCCCCCCCCCCCCCCCCCCCCCTCCCCCCCCCCCCCCCCCCCCCCCCCCCCCCCCCCCCCCCCCTCCTGCGGCGTGGCAGCTCCTAAAGTTCATGCAGGCCAACAAGGCCCAGTATTTCTGCGACGAGTACGTACCGGCGACGGAGGAGTACCTGCAGTGGTGGAGCTCCGAGTGAGTGCCAGGGGGGGGGGGCGGGGGGGCGTCGGGGGAGGCATCCTGCGCCGCGGAGTTCAAAGCGGAGAACGAAAAAACTACACTTGAAAAAAATAAATCGTCCGCCACTTTACCTCCTCACGCAAGCATCTTGCGGCCACTCTTGATTCTCCACCATGTGCGTCGCCCGTCGTTCGCAGCCAGCGTTACAGCTCGTCACCTCTTAGATGCGTGCCCTTGTATGCACAGGGCGGTACGACAGACGACGGCAGGGCGCGTGATGCGCATGATGGAGGCGTGGAGTGGAGGCGAGAAGAAGGAGGGCACCGAGGCCGTGGGCTCGGGCATCGACCGGTACAATGACATGCACGACGGGCACGTAGACGACCGCAACCAGGGCTACGCAGAGCTGGTCAACACCTACTACAACCTCGCTACGGACTTCTACGAGTGGGGATGGGGGCAGGTGGTTCGGCTCGGCCCGGCCAGCCCGTCCGCACACACCAGACCACAAGCCACCCCAGCCACCCCAGCCGGTCCCCGTGCTGCTCCGATGCACAGTCGTTCCACTTTGCGGACAAGCTCCCGGCGGAGTCGTTCCAGGCCTCGATCGCGCGGCACGAGTACTACCTGGCGCTCAAGCTCGGACTCAAGGTAGCGCCGCTCCATCGCTCCGCTAGGTTAGGGGTTCCCAACCAGCTAACCCTGGCCTAGCGCTAAGTATTCACGCTCCACGTTGGATCACCTCTGCCCTGCAGGAGTCGGATCGCGTGCTCGACTGTGGCTGCGGCATCGGCGGCCCGCTGTGCGCCACAGCCCGCTCGAATCCACCGCACCTCGCGCCTCGCGCCGCTGCGCCCACCCACACCCGCGCGAACCTTCGCCGCAGCCGCAACATCGGCAAGTTCACCGGCTCGAGCGTCATCGGAGTCACCCTCAACCAGTACCAGGTCGATCGCGGCAACGCCCTCTGCAAGAAGGCCGGGCTCGACAAGTGCAAGCTCGTCAAGGTGCGCCCGCCCAGCACAGCTCGCCACAGCTCGCCACAGCTCGCCACAGCTCGCCACAGCTCGCCACAGCTCGCCACAGCTCGCCACAGCTCGCCACAGCTCGCCACAGCTCGCCACAGCTCGCCACAGCTCGCCACAGCTCGCCGCAGCTCGCCATAGCTCGCCATAGCGCGGCAGCTCTCCGCAGGGCATGCATCGGCAGCGGCGAGCGCCTCCTAACCGAGCGCCGCCGCGGGAGGCGGAGCCGCCTTGCCTTGGCGCCGCCTTGCGGTGTGGTGGTAGCGCCGCTTCGCAGTGACCTTACTATCGCATCTGCACCTGTACCTGCATCACATGCATGTGCATACGCATGTGCATGTGCATGTGCATGTGCATCATGTGCATGTGCATTGTGCAGGCGGACTTCCACAAGATGCCATTCGAGGACAACTCCTTCGACCACTGCTACTCGATCGAGGCCTGCTGCCACTCGCCCGACCGGTGCGCCACCAAGTGGGAAGCAGCCGCCCAGGCGCTTCGGCCCATTCGGCCTCACCAGCTCTCATACGCGCCGCCAGCGCCAGATCAGGCTCAGGGCGGCCTCCAGCCTCGGCCTCCAGCCTCGGCCAGCCTCGGCGAATCGGCAGGTCTCTTCTGGCTGTAGGCGCGATGTCCGCTGGTTATCACCCCTAATATACATACCGGCCTCCTTCACCACGTAGGCGCGATGTCTACCGGGAGATCATGCGTTGCCTCAAGCCCGGGGGCACCTTCGTCTCGTACGAGTGGTGCCTGGTGCGCAGCCCGCCCCCGCACGCCATCCCCCGCGCGCGCTGACACCCACGTCACGGCGCCACCCTCACCGTCCCGCGCAAGCCGCCGCGCCGCGCCTGCCGCCTCGCCGCACCCGCTGCCGCGCTACGCTCACAGCGTGCTGTGCGCTGCCGCGGCACAGACGGACAAGCACGACCCGAAGTGCGAGGCGCACTTGTACTCGAAGAAGATGATCGAAGAGGGCGATGGCCTGCCCGACATCTGCCACACCAAGGTGTGGCCCTAACCTTGACTCCAAACCCACACCCAAATCCAAACCCCCAGCCTCAACCCCAACCCCCCAACCCCATCCCCACCCCCGACCCCACACCAAGGTGTGCGACGAGGCGCTCAAGGAGATTGGCATGCAGATGATCGAGAGCCGCGACTGCGCGCTCGACCCCAACCCGGGCGGCGAGCCGTGGTGGGTCATACTCACGCCGTCCCTCTTCAGCCTCTTCCGGCTGCAGTTCACCACCGTCGGCTACTACTTCATGAACATCGTGCTCACCTTCATGGAGATGATCCGCCTCGCGCCCAAGGGCAGCGGCAAGGTGCGCGCGCTACCCCAAGGAGCTCAGTTTATACTAACGATTGGCCTCCTGCCCCTTACTCGCTTGCCTTTTTACCTACGGCCAGGTGCGCGAGATGCTCCGCCGCGGCCAGGAGGGTTTGACGCTCGGCGGCGCCGCCGGAACCTTCACGCCCATGTACCTCGTCCACGCGAGCAAGCCGAGCAAGCCCGCGCAGCCCGCGCAGGAGTGAAGCAGGGCGAGGGCTTGTGCGGCGGCGGCGCGACTCTCACAGGAGGTCTCTAGGGCAGGATTTGTGGGACGAGGCTGAGGAAAGTTGGGCGTCACGTGTTCAGAGCACTCGAAACGGAGCGGCGTAACATGCGTGTCTGTGACTGTGTGTGGCTACCCGTGTGATTTCAATTGCCCGTAACGTGCATGCCTGTGTCTCAACGCTGGCATCGCTGCGCGGTTTGGTGTGCACGCCTGGATCGGGCAGATCCTCTTAAGGTTGTATTCTCGGTTTTGTCGTGTGTGAAATCAGAAAAATCGAGGTTTATTACATAGACTTTAAATATTCACGCCCGTCGCCTGAGAGTAAACCTGGGCGGGGAATTCACCAAAATAACAGGTTTGGGAGCGGTTCTATGTCGCCATTTCGAGAAATCGCGGTTTTAACGCCCCACAGCCAGAATCGCCAACCCGCATATCGCGCGCGAATTAAGCGGCACTCAACGGCCCGGTGACGGACCGACGCGCGTCCTTCACGCGACGGTTCCGAGCAGTTCGGGTCCGGTACGCAAGCATACGGCCAGATTTGAGCCCGCCGCGTGGAGTTGGGCCCAAATGACGAGCGGTTCCGGAGCCCCAAAACGCGTTTTGAGTGAGGGAACAATCACATTCAAACGTTTACGGCCGAGTTGAGTACCTAGATCGCCGAGCCAGGCTCTGAAACCAAAAGTATTCGGAAAGGAATCAACCCACACCAAAGGTGTTGTGTAAACACAATTCCTTTGGTGTGGGCTCTGCCAACCCTTCTAAACATGCCCCTCTAAGAGAAAACCCGAGAATACAACGGGCCGAATACAACCTTAAATTGTGACGTTTTTAACAAGAGGTAATTCGTCCGTCCCACTGAGACGCGAGTTCGACGTAACACCTAACACGATGCCGCGCCTGGCGCGGCCACGGCCGGACTTGGTTAGCTGTCTTAAAGCACGGAGGCACCCTCTGGCTGGGTCCATGCTTTAAAGCACAGCTTCAGCTCAGGCGGCTGTGCGTTCAGCGTGGAAAGTGGTATCGAGGGCGACCTCTGCGGCGACTTCTCTCGCTGCCTCACGGACGGGATAGACATGCACATGCATGCCTCCTGCTAGTCTGGCTTGTCCGCGCGCGCCATACAAAGGGATCGAACACCATCGCCGAGGCGCCAGTGGGCCACGATGGATGCTTGTTATACGCCGCCCCCGCGCCGCCGCCGCCGTCAGACACCGCCGCCACCGCCATCGCCGCCCGCGGTGGACGCGGCGCCCGTCGACGCCGCCGCCGCCACCGCCACTGCCGCCAAGGAGCCGACGCCAATGCCGGAGCCCACGGCAGCAGAGAGCGGGGCGGCGGCTGCCCCAGAGGAGGAGGTGATGGCGGCGGTGACGGCGGCGGTGCTTTCGGGCGCGGTGTCCTCGCTCCTCGGCCGAGGCGGCGGCGGCGGCGGCGGCGGAGGGTAGCGCCGAGTAAAGTACTGTGGCGTGCACAGAGTGCGTATAGTAGAGTATATAGGTGTCGGTGTGAGCACTGTGGCGGCTGCAGCGCAGGCATTGTGCGAGCTTGGTTTCCCCGTGGTACTTAATGTGGTATAAACAATTCTCGTAAGTTCCCCCCAACTGAAAGAACCAACAATCTCGTTTCGGTGTAGTTGCTGTCTCGTACCACTTACCTTATTTTCACCCCTCGGAAGTTGCAGGGAGGCTGCTAGGGCGCTTTGAAACGGAATGTTGCAGGGAGGTTGGAAACCGATGGACGGTGGCGATCGCGACCGCCGTGACGAGATGCACCGTGGGCGGCGCGACGACGACTGCGGCCATGACTATCACGAAGATCGAGACCGCAGACGACCGGATGCCAAGGATCAGATGCCAGGCTGGGGCGGGGGCCAGCTCGAGGAACGCGACCGCCGCGGCGAAGACGACTGGGCATGTGGTCCACGCTCCGGCACCGGCGATGGCCGCGGAGGCGCGCCGCGGCCGTGTGGTGGGCGCCAGTTCGAGACACGCTACGACTCGCCGGCCCTCCAGCGCCAGTCGCGCTCTAAGGCGATGGCCGTGCAGGCCGTGCACAACTCGGGTGCACGGCGCGCCGAGCCTCCACGGTATAACGAGACCTCGCGTCGGCCCGACGAGCCCCAGCGACGGTATGACGAGCCCTCGCGTCGGCGCGACGAGCCCCAGCGACGGCACGACGAGCCCTCGCGTTGGCGCGACGAGCCTCAGCGACGGCACGACGAGCTCTGGGAGTGGCGTCACCGCGACGAGCCTCAGCGACGGTACGACGAGCCCTCGCGTCACCACAGTGAGACTGCTTATGATGGATGCCGCGAAACTCTCCACATCTCCAGCAGTCGCACGCAGAAGCGCCGGCTCCCCGACCCCACCACCAGCACAGCACCGACGTGGCGTGCGGGCACGCCGTCCTCGCAAGAGCCCGGGCGTGCGCCGCCAGCGCCCAAGGGCGCCCTCGACGGGCGTGTGCTAAGCGGACAAATCTCCCAGGCTGGCAACACCCACGAGCTGCTTCGCCTCTCCGCAGATCACAGCGCAAGCCTGAACCACATCCATATGGCAAATCTGTGGAACAAGCTGGGGAAGCAGAGAGACGCGTCTGGGTCGAATCACCGGGAGGAGATGCGGCGGCTGCTGCGGCGCACCGTTGAGCTGGTTGGCTCGTGCAACGCGCGGGCCCTGTCAAATATTGCACATGGCCTGGCCAAGTGCACGCCAGTGGGATTAGACGGCGAGACTGGCGCGCTCTTTGCAGCGGTGGCGGAGGCGGCGGTGCGCGGTGGCCTGAGCAGCTTCAACCCGCAGACGCTCGCCAACACGGTGTGGGCGTTCGCCACGGCCGGCCACGCTGCGCCGGCGCTGCTCGACGCGATCGCCGCGGCGGCGGTGCCGCGGCTACGCGAGTTCAAGCCGCAGGAGCTCGCCAACACGGCGTGGGCGTTCGCCACGGCCGGCCACGCTGCGCCGGCGCTGCTCGACGCGATCGCCGCGGCTGCAGTTCTGCGGCTGCGCGAGTTCAACCCGCAGAACCTCGCCAACGCGGCGTGGGCGTTCGCCACGGCCGGCCATCGTGCGCCGGCGCTGCTCGACGCGATCGCGGTGGCGGCGGTACCACGGCTGCGCGAGTTCAATCCGCAGAACCTCGCCAACACGGCGTGGGCGTTCGCCACGGCCGGCCACGCTGCGCTGGCGCTGCTCGACGCGATCGCCGCGGCGGCGGTGCCGCGGCTGCGCGAGTTCAAGCCGCAGAATCTCGCCAACACGGCGTGGGCGTTCGCCACGGCCGGCCACGCTGCGCCGGCGCTGCTCGACGCGATCGCCGCGGCTGCAGTTCTGCGGCTGCGCGAGTTCAACCCGCAGAACCTCGCCAACGCGGCGTGGGCGTTCGCCACGGCCGGCCATCGTGCGCCGGCGCTGCTCGACGCGATCGCGGTGGCGGCGGTGCCGCGGCTGCGCGACTTTAAGCCGCAGGACCTCGCCATCACGGCGTGGGCGTTCGCCACGGCCGGCCACGCTGCGCCGGCGCTGCTCGACGCGATCGCCGCGGCTGCAGTGCTGCGGCTGCGCGAGTTCAAGCCCCAGGAGCTCGCCAACACGGCGTGGGCATTTGCCGCTGCCGACCACCTCGCGCCCGCCCTCTTCGACAGCCACGCCTTCGTGCAGCTGTGTGCGGTGCGCAGCCTTACCCTTGAGGAACTGTGCCAACTGCACCAGTGGCAGCTGTGGCGGGAGGAGCGAGGCGCCGCCTGGCCGCCGCTGCCGCCCGAGCTCGCCCAGCGCTGCCGCGACGCCTTCAGCAGCGAGAATGGCGTGGCCTCGAAGCTGCAGCGCGACGTGGTCGCGTCGCTGCTAGCACTGGAACTGGCCCTGCGAGAGGAGGTTCGCACCCCGCAGGGCTACAGCCTCGACGCCGTGGTCCTGCACCACGGCGGGCGCAAGGTGGCGATTGAGGTCGACGGCCCTTCGCACTTCTGCGGCCGCACGCCCACCGGCGCGACGGCGCTCAAGCGGCGGCAGCTGCGCGCGGCGGGGTGGACGCTGCTGCCGGTGCCCTACTGGGAGTGGGATGCCCTCGGCAGCAGCGAGGTGGCCAAACAGGAGTATCTCCGGGCCGCTCTCCAGGAGGGAGAGGGAGCGCTCCCATTTCCAATGCGCGAAGCGCGCTCTGAGCGTTGAGCGTTCACTTTTGAGAGTCACGCCTACCGTATTACAAGACCCTTGATGCGACATGTCCGCGTGCGTGTGTGAGTGCGTGTGTACACTTAAAGCCTTGCATCGTAAAGTACAATACAGGTCATACGAACTCCGGTAAGTGATATTAAGGCACTGGCCCATTTACTATCCTCTGGTGAGCTTTTAAATGAGGCTACCGGGAACCTCTCAAGACTCCAAAATTATACAAAACACATGGATTCTATTTACGCGGCCAATTAGCAATTTGGGGTCTAGGAGCGGGTCTATCTAGGTTCCTATAAGTATCACCCCTAACCTATATATATATATATATTATGGGTGATAACAAGCGAACTCATACAGGGTTGATAACTAGCGGAAGGAAACAGGGAGATACCTCTAAGATCGGAAATTCGTCGAACAAGGATTCCGAATCTGGCCTCGAGCAGAAATATTCCTAGGTGCTCTCTGTCAGATATTTCGAGAGATTGAGGTTTTCAGTGCTTTTACCGAGGTGGGATTTTTGGATGCCACCTTGGGAAAAGCACTGAAAATGTCATTGCAATATCATTCGAAAATCGCACCCTAGCTCCTAAGTCCTATATTTTCGCGCCTGTGCTCCTCTAACCCGAGACGATGGACTGCACCCTAAAGTAAAGTAAAGCGTAGTACAAGCGCGACAACTGTCAACTGACAATACGCTTCCTGATAAAGGACATTTTGAAATATACGGCTTTAGTGGTGCACACCAACATCTCTCGAGCAGCCTCCGGTGTCTGGCTACGGCTACGGCCTTAGCGCTGCGCTATTGTACGGCCACGCCCTTGCCTCGCGCATGTGTCGGCTCTGTGGCGGGACCACCGCCGGCGCCGCCACGCTCTCGTCGGGCCCGCCGTAGCCATGGGCCGCCGCGAAGGCCTCGCGCTGCGCCCGCGCCCAACCGGGCTGCTGGCCCTCGCAGGCAAACCTATGTGGGAAATACGACGGGTATGGCCAGAACACATCCGCCAATTGGCTGGCCGAGGCTGGAGGCCTGCCCCGAGCCCGATCTAGGGCTGGCGGGATGTGCTGGAGGGCAAATGGGCCAAATCCTCCGGGGGCTGGTTTCCACTTGGAGGTAGACCACATCTGTATAGCGACGCGGCGGCCGTGCGTGAGTGGCAGCATCTCATGCATGTTCTCGACGCCTGACGAGATAGATCGATAGAAAGAGAGAAGATGGATCACGCGCTTCATCTCGCACGCTACACGAGTCCACGATGCCCCCCTAATCCAAACACAAGCACGGTGTACGGTGAAATGATGAGATCACATCTATCCATTCATATTGCACATTCATATGTCTGTCTATCTATCTATCTATCTATCTATCTATCTATCTATCTATCTATCTATCTATCTACCTGCTACCTACCTATCTAACTATTTGTACTTTTCTTTCTATTCTATCTATCTATCCTGATGAGAAGACGAGCAGCCGGCCGGCTGCCGGCTGCACGCGCAGCCCCGCGTCTACTCGGCCGCTCGGGCCGACAACGTCGGCGATACCCGTCTCGCCACCGACGCCGTCGACGCCGTGCTGTGTGGGGTAGAGGAGGAGAGGGTCGCGCGTGTAGATGCCTCGTGTAGATGCCTCGCACAGGGGCGGTGTAGGCATGAGGCATGGTAGGGGCGGTGTAGGCATGAGGCATGGTAGGGGCGGTGTAGCCAAGGCGAGCACCTACGTGAGGTGCAACGCATGGCATGCTAATGGCCTGTGCGTGACCTGTGCGTGGCATATGCACATGCACATGCATACATGCAACATGCATACATGCACATGCATACATGCACATGCATACATGCACATGCATACATGCACATGCACATGCACATGCAACATGCAACACGCAACATGCATGTGCATGTGCATGTTGCGTGTTGCATATGCATATGCCTGCGTGAGGTAGAGGATGGTGGTGTAGATGAACATCTCGTCGGTGTTGGTGTCGCCGTGCAGCGAGGAAGGGATCCACGGCGCCGGCCCGACCGACGGCCACTCCGAAGGCGGGACGGCGGCGGTGGCGGCGGCGGTGGTGCCGTGGCGTGGCTGCCGAGCCCTCCACACGATCATGTTGGAGCCTGGCAGAGCACGGGGCGAGCACGGGGCGAGCACGGGGTGAGTCGAGCTACAGAATATAATCGGTGGGGCGCATCCCAGGTTCGAATGGCGGCCACTCACGGTAGAAGCGGAGGTGTGCCACGCCGAAGCGTTCCTCGAGCACACGCCTATGTCGAGAACACGCGGGCTCAGCTACTACCCCCTTAGGCTCAGCCTCTCGGCCAGCTAGCGCTCCAGGGGGCTTCTTTTAGCGTTGATCACGCCTCAGGCTGCCCGGCCGATCTGCCATTTGGTCCGCGCAGGCCGGCCATGTCCCTATCAGGCTTGTTTTCGACATGCGCACGAGCTGCGCGCGCGCAACGAGCGACGCGAAGAGTGGCAAGTGGCTGGGCGTCTCCCACCGCCATGTGTTGATGGCCGAGTGCTGCGGCGGCTGCGGCTCGGGCGGCGAGATCAGCAGCATCTCGGCGATCTCGGCCGCCGAGGCGAAGCCATCCACCACGCCGCGCACGCACGCGCCGAAGCACTTGTTAGGTTCGGGTTAGCGTTCGGGTTCGGGTTCGGGTTCGGGTTCGGGTTCGGGTTCGGGTTCGGTTCGGTTCGGGTTCGGCTAAATTAGGACCTTGAGGCCGTGGCGGATCAGAAAGGCCTTCCGACGCGACACGTTACCCGTGTACTTCTTGAGCTTCTTCCGGTGCGCCTCATAGTCCTCCATGCAGCCTACCCTCCACGCGTGCACCGCCAGCAGCTCGTTGGCCGGCGAGGGCGCCCAGCTGCCTGGCAGCTGCACCGCGGGCAGCGTGTGCACACCCTCGTGCGTCCACAACTCAAGCGCCTCCCATTGCCTGAGGTCGAGCTCGGGCGGTATTGGGAGCGGCGATGACGGCGACGGCGACCGCGGCAGTGACCGTGACGGCGACGGTGAGGCGGGCACTGGCAAGGCGACGCTTGCGCCGGTGGAAGACACCTGCACGCGGGTGGGCTCGGAGACATCTCGGCATTCGATGTATATCTCTTGTAGCCCTGATTGTCTCGTGCAGTAGGCGTAGCCGTGCGAGTAGCTGCGCAAACCGGGACTGAGAGTGTCCTCCGCATAGCAGCGCCAGGCTGAGGCAGGGTTCATCGTGGCTCTGTCAAAGCGGGCATGCAGCCGCCCGTGCGTGGCGGCGTGCGGGCAGTGACTCGGATCGTTGCACCAGGAGTCGAGCGTGGCCTGACACTGGGGTGAGATATCCGACAGCGCCATGGGAAACCGGCGGCGCCGCGGCGCCCAAGTTCGCATTGTTTGTGGGAAGGCTACAGACGGGACACGGGACAGAGTTCCAAGCCAAGTTCCAGCGGAGGGAAAGAATTGGAACAAAACCCTGCTTGGGTGGTAGCTGTGTCAGGCCACCCGTTGTTCCTGGTTTTCAGGGTGGCCTGACAGCTGACACAGCTACCACCCAGGAGCCTTTTGTTGAGGGTCGGGGAGCTGTCGAGCTACCGTGTGTGGTCCATCGCAGGCCTTTACCGATTCTCACACCAACCAAATAAACGTCCATACATCGGCACTATCGGGCTCGAGCTCGAGCTCGAGCTCTGCGATCGCCTTCTCTTCCTTGTGTTGTGCACTGCGCTGCTGCTCTGCAGCCACGCGATCGGCGGCGCGCTGCCGCTGCGCTGCGATGCCAAGCTGCCGTGCTGAATGAAGGTGCATGCATCGACATAGATAGGTAGGCGCCTCGCGCCTGGGAGGGGCATCCCACGTCTTAAAAGACATCGCGTGTCAAACTTGGCTGCCTTTTTCGTGCGCGCCTCACAGGGTCGGACACATCGCCTTATCTTATCTTATCTCTACATCGCCGACAGTGGGCCACGATGAATCGTTGTGGACCGTGAATCATGCCTGTCTCCTGATCTCGCCAAACTCGTCAAAAACGGCATTTCGCGATCGCCGCGCCCCTGTGGGCCGGGGTGCTCGCACGCTCGCGGACGGACGAGCATCTCTGGGTGCCATGAAGCGGCAACGCTCTCAGACGGATGAGACGGTGGCGCAGCCGCAGGCGGCGGCCAAAGGGCGAGCTCTGGCCGACCAGGGCGGCAGCTTCGACACGCCACCGCTGCATCCCACCAGAGCGCCCAACGCGCCGCCCGCCGCGGCCCGGTCTATGCCGATGACAGCGGCGGAAGCGGCGGCACAAGCAGAGGCGGAGGGGCTGACGTTGGTCCGCGCGTCCGCGGCCAACCAGAGCAGCTGGCCCAACCAGAGCGGCTTTCGCAACGTGTCTGTGCACCTCGACAACAAGGCGAAGCCGTACAAGGCATCAGTGGCCCGTGATGGCAAGAAGCTCCACCTCGGTTGCTTCGTCACGCCTGAGGAGGCGGCGCTGCACGTCGCCAGGACGCCTGAAGCGAAGGCAAGCCTCTTGGAAGCGGAGGCCAAGGCGGCGGCAGCCACGGCAAAGGCCATCAAGCCTCGTACCAGTGCCGCACAGGCCAAGGAGGACGCCAAGCTAGCGGCCAAAGCGGCACTGGTACAGGCGAGGCAGGAGCAGAAGGAGCTGCTGCGGTACCGCCGCCAGCAGCTCGAGCAGCATCGCCAGCAGATGGCGGCGCAGCAGGCACAGATGCTCAGGGCGGCGGCTGAGCGGCAGCGGCAGCGGGCCGCGCCCGCACCGTCCGCACCGCCCACGGCGGCGGCGGAGCCCGCCACCGGCTCGACAGACGAGCTGATACAGCAGGTGCTGCGCGGCGGCGGCAGCGGCTGCCCGTTCCGCTGCCTCGGCCTCGAGCGGGGCGCGTCGCAGGAGAGCGTGCGCAAGCGCTACCTGGCGCTGGCGCTGCGGCTGCACCCGGACAAGGTACAGCACCCCCAGGCGCACGAGGCCTTTGCGGCACTCGAGCCCGCCTACAGCCGCGCGAGGGACGCCGCCGCCGACGCCGACGCAAGCACACCTTGGGCGGGGGGGGCGTCATAGTGATTTCCCCTCCAGACACCCCAGTTAGCAGTTTTGTTGTCAGAATCCCCCGCATGCCCAGATTATTGTGTCGTTGTGACCTTATACATACATGGGTGGTTTCTCTCGTACGTCTTAGCTCTCTCGCCCTGCTGAAGTTGATATAAAGAGATCAGAGATAATACGGTGGTTGCGGTACGGGGTCTAGAATACCTACACTGCGCAAGGGGTAGTAGGAATATGAAGACAACGGAACCATGCCAACTAACTAACTAGATTTTGAGGCCTCAGATCCGTCAGCTGCACGCTCTTTTTCAGGTCTTTTCCCGGAAGTCGCGCCTTTTTTGGCCGGAA
>Ga0209302_10001871_pt1 | contig 12315 bp, 5 predicted proteins | sample ArcOceMetagenome_2_FD_187445 | JGI IMG/M metagenome (GOLD analysis project Ga0209302, IMG submission 187445) | Marine eukaryotic phytoplankton communities from Arctic Ocean - Arctic Ocean ARC135M Metagenome (SPAdes) (version 2) | ecosystem: Environmental > Aquatic > Marine > Oceanic | place... | reverse complement strand
GTTTATAGGGGCGTATTCATCATCGCCAGTACACCGTGCCTTTGTGTCTGGGTGTGAGGGGCCCAGCATTGCGGAATTGCGTAGCGTCGCGTGTCGTGTAGCGTCGTGAAACCCAACAATCTTATCTCTTATCTCAGGGCCGACTGATAAGGCAACGGAAATTGGGAGCGTCTCGGGTCTCTAGCCGAGTGTTCAGCGTACAGTGTTCCGAGACCTAATTAGGCCTAATTTGGCCTAATTTGATATATAATTCTACCCCCCAAAAACACACAAAACCCCCCAAAACACACAGCGTGGCAATACCCTGCCTTTGCTGAGTGCACGTGTATGCGGTATGATGTGCACGCGCGCATCACCACAATCATTACCATGACCTCGTTCCTAGATTGGTTCACCGCGTTTTCCTACAAGACACGACAAGCGTGCCACTAGACTTTCCACCCACGGGTCATATCCGTGAGTGCGAACCACTCTTTGTGCACCTGGTAAGATTGCGGGCCAGCGACCGGCACCTCGCTTGGCCAGGGACGACTGGTCAGGAGCCCGCGGACGTAGTTTGATGTAAGCCACACGAGTCGGCCGCAGGCCCTGAAGAGGCCATCAGCGGAGACATACAAACGGTACAGCAGCTCCGCCACAGCTAGGGTGGGCGTGAGCACCAGGATGATCCAAAACCACAGCGGCGCGCCCGCTGGACACGGCGGCGCGCCAAAGGTGCATGCGGAGTAGTGTGCCGCATGTGGCGGGGTGGAGGGCGGCCAGCTGGGCGGAAGCGGCGGCGGTAGCAAGGGTGGCGGGAGCGACGGCGAGGAGGAAGGTGGCGGAGGCGAGGGCGAGGGCAACCGTGGCGGGGGAGGCCGCTGTGGCGGTGCTGACGGAAGCGACATTGGGCGGGCGTAGACGTGCGCACTAGCTCCGGTCGCTACCACCCCACTTTTCACCCGGCCGACGGAAAGCACAACCTGCGGACGATACTGCAATGGAAACCAGCCTGCGTCGTACGCACATTTAACGGGCTAAAAAATTACCCCCCACTGCGCGAGGTTGCCACAGCCGATATATTGTTGCCACAAACCCCGGCGGGCATCGTGAAGCGCCCTCGTGGCAGGGGGGAGGTCACGTAGATGCGGCTGTCGCTGTGCCTGCTGCCGTTGCTTGCGGCGGCACAGGACTACCGTATCACAATCACCCAGAATCGGGCCAATTCCCGAGACAAGGGCGTACAGTTGTCGGAAGTTCGCCTCTTTGGTGCAGGAGGCCAGCTGGTGGTGGCAGATATCACCAACCCGGCGGGATGGGCGGGGAGTCGGGGGTCGAACCAAAACCCCGCCCAACTCCCGGCCAGCCTCATCGATGGTGACACGAGCACCAAGTGGTTTGATGGAGCTCTCGAGGACAATGGTCAGTCGGTATTGGAGCTGACGCTGGCTGACAGCAGCAAGGTGGCGACGAGCCTCCGCTTCTTCACCGCAAACGACGTCATTAAGCGTGACCCGGTGTCGTGGAAAGTTGAGGGCAAGACTGTCTGCGGCTGGGCAGTGATTGGGTCAGGGACTGATGTCTCAGCGCCGACGGAACGCATGGAACAGTACACAGGGAACTTTCCCCTGAGCGCCTTGCCAGTGCTCAACCCGAGCTCATGCGACGACAGTGATACGTATCGCTTCACTTTCACTGGGCTGCGCGGCCCCAGCGCGAACGGGATGCAGATATCCGAAGTCGAGCTGTTCGACATGAGCGGCACACAGCTCGCTGTGACCACGGCGTCCAGCCCCGGAACCACGCCCAATGTCAACCAGCGGGAGGCGCACGCCATCGATGGTGCGTTGATGCTGACGTCAAACTGCTTCGAACTAGGAGCCGCCAGCCCCCGCCCATTCGCGCCGTTTGCCCGTGTCTGCGCTGACGTTTGCGCCGATGGCACACGCAGGTGACACCAGCACCAAGTGGTTTGAGACGGGCATCCTCTCGAGCGGCAGCGCTGTGCTCACCCTCAAGCTCGGGACGGCGGCCCAGGTGGCCTCCTACCAGCTCTACACAGCGAGTGACGTCGAGACGCGTGACCCAGTGAGCTGGCGGCTAGAGCGTCTGGAGGACGACGGCTCGTACCTGCTGCTCAGCAGCGTGAGTGGCTTTGTGCCCCCCGCGGCGCGAGGCACGGCGTACAAGACCGCTCGATTCCTCGCCCCCGCGCCATCGCCGAGCCCGCCGCCGCCTGCCCCACCGGGCCACCCGCCGTCGCCGCCCTCCCCACCGGGCCCTCCGCCGTCGCCCCCCGGGTCGGATGCGTACCAATTCGTCTTCACCGCCGCGCGCAAGGACCTGGGAACCGTTGAGCTCTCCGAGGTGCTCCTGTACGACGTCGCGGGGAACCAGCTGACGATCGTCGGCGCGAGCAACCCCGGCGGCGATCGCCCGGGGAACTCCGGCAACGATGCCGGCGGCCTACTGACGGGCACCAAGTGGACGGACACCAACTTCAACAAGGCCGACGGCACGCGCAGCTCCACCCTGCGGCTGCAGCTCGCCGAGCCGGCCTACGTTGCGAGCTACGAGCTGGTCACCGGCCCTCAGCAAGACGGGCGCGACCCCACGGTGTGGGAGTTTGGCATGTGGTACGAGAGCAGCCAGACGTTTGCCGCCCTTGGCGTGCAGGCGGTGGACCCGCCGACGGAGCGCGTCATGAGCTTCGGCCCCTTTTGGACCATCGCACCCCCCGCCGCGCCGTCGCCGCCGTCGCCGCCCCACCCGCCGCCCCACCCGCCGAGCACGGGCCTGGTGTACCAGTTCGTCTTCGACGCCGTCAGGGGCCCCGCTGTCGACGGGATCCAGCTCTCGCAGATTGTCCTCTACGGGAGCGACTACACGCCGCTCACCATCGCCAGGGTGGTGCCGACGAGCGAGGAGCAGCTCTCGCCGCCCGACGCGGCGGAGCACCCCATGTCGCTCATCGACGGCAGCTACGACAGCAAGTGGCGCGGCTCCTTGGCGGCAGGCGGCTCGGTCACCGTCCGGCTCGAGCTCCCCGTCGCCGCCCCCGTGACGCGGTATGACCTCTTCACGGCCAACGACCCGCTCCGGCGCGACCCGGTGAGCTGGCGCTTTGGTGTCTACCGCGGCGACACCGACAGCTTCACCGTCCTCAGCCGCGTGGCCGCGATGGACCCCCCCGCTGCGCGTGGTGCGAGCTACAGCAGCGGCTATGGCTTCTCCGCGATCTCGCCGCCCTCGCCGCCCACGAGCCCGCTGCCCGCGCCGCCGCCGCCGCCCTTGCCGCCCTTCGCACCTGGCACCCAGTTCGCCTGGTACCAGTTCGTCTTCGACAGCATGAGGGGCCCTTCGCCCAACGCCATGCAGCTGTCGGAGGTGGTGCTCTACGGTGCCGACGATGCGCCGTTGACCGTGCTCGGCGCGACCAACCCCGGCGGCAGCCGGAGCAACCCGAACCAGGGGCCCTCCAAGCTGGTCGACGGGATCGCGTCCAAGACGGAGGGCGCAAACAACAAGTGGATGGACGAGAACGCCCTGCAGGTCGACGGCTCGGTCCGCTCCGTGCTGCGGCTGCGCCTGGCCGCGGGGAGCGTCGTCGCACGCTACAAGCTCGTGACCGCAAACGACAACCCCTCGCGCGACCCCGCCAGCTGGGCCTTCGGCACGTGGAACGACGGCTCCAAGACTTTCGCGGAGCTCAGCCGCGTCACTGTCGATGTGCTGCCCGCCGGACGGTACGAGTCGTACGGCATGCTCTGGGCCATCGCCCCGCCCTCGCCGCCGCTGCCGCCGCCGCCCGCCGCCGCCGGTGCGACGTACCAGATCGTCTTCACGGCTGTGCGCTCGGGCAACATTGGCGGGCCGGGCGTGCAGCTGTCGGAGGTGCGGCTCTTCGGCGCCGACGGCGCGCTCCTGCACGTGGTGGAGGCCACCAACCCAGGCGGCACCAACCCGCAGGGCCAGGGTGCGGCCAACGTCATCGACGGCCTCGAGAGCAAGTGGCTCGACCTCGGCCTCCCTCCCGCCACGCTGCAGCTGACCCTGCCGATGGGAAGCCCCCCCGTGGCAAGCTACTCCTTCGTGTCGGCCAACGACAACGTCAACCGAGACCCCACGGCGTGGACCTTTGGCGTGCGCTACCCGGGGAGCGGCTCCTTCCAGCAGCTCAGCCAGGTAGTGGACCAAGGAGTTGTCCAGCGCGGTGCCACGTACGGCCCCTTCGACCCCAACGCCGCCGCCTCGCCGCCGCCAGCGCTGCCTCCGCCGTTCATGGGCTCGATGTACGAGTTTGCCTTCACCGGCGTCGTCGACTCCGGCGTCGCCGCGCCGGGCGTGCAGCTTTCCGAGGTCAAGCTCTACGACGCAAGCAACCAGCAGCTGCCGGTGGCCTACGCCACAAACCCGCAGGGCGAGTCGCCTGCCAACCAGGGGCCGGGCAACCTCGTGGACAGCGTCCACAGCGCAGTGGAACGTGCCGACGGCAGCCGCATGGTGCACAACAAGTGGCTCGACCAAAAGGCGCGGCGGCCTAACGGCTCGGTGCGCTCCGTGCTCCGGCTCTACCTGGCCTCCGCCGCGGTCGTGACCAGCTACGAGCTTGTCACGGGCCCCGCGCCCAGGGCGCGCGACCCCACGGCGTGGAGCGTCCGCAAGTGGACCGGCGCCTCGCAGACGTACACTGAGCTGAGCAGCGTCACCGCCGCCTCCCCCGGCGCGGACTACACGAGCTACGGCAAGATCTTCACCCTGCTGCCGCCCTCGCCTCCGCCTCCCTCGCCGCCCTTGGTGCCCTTCCCGCCCCGCGCGCCCTCGCCGCCGTCGCCCCCGCCGGGCGTCACGTACCAGCTCAAGATCTCCGGGGTCCAGGGGCCAAACTTCAACGGCGTCCAGCTCGCGGAGGCGCGCCTCTACGACGGCAGCGGAGCCATTGTGCCCGTCACCGCGATTTCCAACCCCGGTGGTTCCGACGCCAGCAGCAAGCAGGGGCCCCACACCCTGATCGACGGCGTCATTGGCATCGATGCCTCCGGCCGCAAGAACAAATGGTACAGCCCCTTTAACGCCGGCAGCGTGGCCGTGCTGCAGTTCATGGTCGCGAGGGCGGCGAGCTCGGTCATCTCGTATGAGCTCTTCACGGCCAACGACAACCCCAACCGCAACCCTGTGAGCTGGGTCTTCGGCGAGCTCGATGGCTCCGACTTTACGATGCGCTCGACCGTCACCAACAGGGCCGCGCCCACGGGCGCCTACGAGAGCTACGGCCGGTTCTACATCAACGGCTACGGGCCGCCACCTTCAGCACCGAGCCCGCCGCCGTCGTCCCCGTCGCCGCCGCCACCCTCGCCGCCGCCGCCGCCGCCGCCGCCGCCCTCGCCGCCCAAGCCGCCGCCCTCGCCGCCCTCGCCGCCCGCGCCACCGGCCTCCCCGCCCCCGCCTCCCTCGGGAGCCTTCTTCCAGATCGTCTTCACCAAGGTGCGCGGTGGGGGGCCTAGTGGCGGCGACTCGGGGCCGGGCAGCGCCATGACCAAGCAGCTGCAGCTCTCCGGCATCAAGCTCTACGGCAGCGATGGAGAGATCGCAATCCTCGCCGCTACCAACCCGGAGGGCTCCTCGCCGAAGCAGCGCGGGGCCGCCAACCTCATCGACGGCGACAGCTCCACCAAGTGGCTCGACGAGAACTTGCGCCCCCAGAGCTGGCTGGGCAGGGTGACCAACCCTCCGGCCGAGGCCATCTGGTCGATCCTGCGGCTCGAGCTCGCGCAGCCGACGCAGGTGCTCTCGTACGAGCTCTTAACGGCCAACGACAACCCCAAGCGCGACCCTGTGAGCTGGGAGGCCGGCTACTGGACCAAGGCCGATGGCTTCCACTCCGTCTCCACGGTGACCGACTTCGATCCCCCCTTGGTCCGTTCTTCGAGCTACGGCCAAATGCACACCATCTTCCCGCCGCCTCCGCCGCCGCCGCCGGCGCAGCCGCCCGCGCCGCCAAACCCGCCACCCTCGCCGCCCTCACCGCCCTCGCCGCCCGGCCCGCCGCCCTCGCCGCTGGCGCCGCCGCCGCCGCCAGAGCCGCCGGCGTCGCCCTCGCCGCCGGCGCCCCCTCCCACGCCCGACGCCCCCGCGGGCTTCATTGCGCTCGTGTGCACGCCGCACGCCAGCATCGTTGACGACTCCGACACGCAGATGTGCGACCCCCTCTTCTGCGTCAGCGGCAGCGAATTCTCCCCCGAGGAGCAATGCGCGCTGTGCAAGTGCCAGCTCTGCCCCTTCTGCGCGCCGCCCTCGCCGCCGCAGGAGATGAGCCCGCCGCCGGCACCGCCGACGCTCAACGTGGCCGTGCCGCCCCTGGCCGGCTGCAGGGTCTTCTTCGACGTCGAGCACGACGCGTGCGATGCCGACTCCATGAAGGGCATTGAGATGTTCCGCTGCCCCAAGTGGTCCCCCACCGAGCCCTCCTCCACCGGCTCCTCCATCGGCCTCTACCCCATCGTCTCGCCCAACGGCATGGACGTCACCTCCCTAATGGCACCGCTGGCGCTCACGCCCGAGGAGGCGTGCGTCGACTGGAGCTACGGCGACGGCCCCGCCGGCGGCCGCGATGCCGGCTGCCGCGATGCCTACACCGGGCTGTGCCAACGCGTGGCGCTCATCTCGCCCAGGGGCTCGACGGTCCTCACGGCGCTCTCGCAGCTCGTGCCCGAGCTCGTCGACATCGAGATGGCCGCGCCCGCCACCTCCAAGCTCAACGCCATCGCGGCCTCCGCCTTGACCTCGGTCGAGAGCAGGAGCGACGCCGCGCTCCAGCAGCTGGACATGGGCTTGACGCCGGGCGCGCTCGACGACGTCAGCCTCCTCCACTACAACCCGTACGCGGTGCTCGACGACGACGCGGCCAAGGACGACGGCGTCGCCACGCCGCTCCTCGTGCGCACGATGCAGGTCCAGGCCGTTGTGGGCCAGGTGGCCAACGTCCTCGCTGAGCTCGCCGCCTGCAGGCTGAGGTCGTGCCGGGCAGAGAGCGGCAGACGGCAGCTGCAGGCGGGGGGCGTGCCGGAGGCGGCCGCGGCCGCGCCGACGCGCCACCGCCAGCTGCAGACGGGCGCCCTGAGCGCGGGCCAGCAGGACACGATGATGAACCTCCTCAACGAGAAGCGCGCCCTGCACTGCGCCGACCCACTTGAGTGGGACGCGGATCTCGCCGACGAGGCCCAGGCCTTCGTCAGCACGTGCCCCTCGGACTTCAGCGGCGCGCCCTACAAGGGCGAGACCCTCGCCTTCGGCAAGAGGGACGATCCGACTGAGGCGGTCGACACCTGGTACGCCGAGGTCGCAAACTACACGGCCTACTTTGGCGGAGAGCCTAACATGGACGAGCTGCAGGCGGGCGTGGCCAACAGCGCGTGGGGCCAGTTCACGCAGCTCGTGTGGGGCGGCAGCGACAAGGTGGGCTGCGCGTACATGGGCGCGTGCGGCACCAAGCCCACGGTGTGGGTCTGCCGCTTCACCGTCATGGGCAACAAGGACGACTTCACCTCAAACGTCAAGTCCACCTCCTGCCCCTCGCCGCCCCCCGCGCCGCCGCCGCCGTCGACCTTCGCCACCGCCGAGAGTGTCGAGAACATGGGGCACGTCGCCTACCGCGCGCTCGCGGAGCAGCTGCGCGACGAGGCCCTGCCGGCGCTCGTGCGCGGCGAGCTCGGGCTGAGCTCACTGCTCGAGACGGCCGCGACGGCGGGCGGCGTCTTCACCGACCTCGAAGACCTGGACGCACGCTCGAAGGCGGCGCTCGTGGGCGCCATGCAGAATGCCTACGAGCTGCTCGAGAGCTACCCGGTCGACAGCGCCCACGCGGGCCTGGAGCTGTGGCAGCTCGAGGTGGTCGACGAGCTCAACCTCAAGCGCAGCCAGCGCTGCGCGCCCAACCTGCAGTGGGACGCCGCCCTCGAGCCCAACCTCACGGCCGCCAGCTGCGCCGCGCCGCTCGGCCACTCGGAGGGCTTCAGCACCAAGGCCTATGGCGAGACCCTCGCCACCGGTACCGCCTATGACAAGGTCACCTCTGCGCTCTTCGAGTGGGTGAACAACCAGCAGGGCGCCTACGGCGCAGCCCACCCGGTGTACGACGCGCAGGTGGCCGACTACATGCAGATCATGTGGAAGGGCTACGGCCGCATCGGCTGCGCGCAGCTCGCGTGCGAGACCGAGTGGCGCTTCGTCTGCCGCTACGCGGGCGCTGATGCTGTTGGGGAGAAGGCGGCCAACCTCCGCGACGAGGACGCCGTCAAGGCCAACATCCAGACGTGGACGTGCGAGGCGCCGACGACCTCGCGCCGCGGGCTCGCGCGCAACGCCGCCACGGAGGCGTCCTTCGTCGCGGCCGGGCATGTGGCCAAGCAGGTGGCGCTTCTCGCGGCGGGCTCCGCCGAGGCCTCGGACCTCGAGACCAACACGGCACCCGAGTACCTCGCCGAGCTCGCCGCAAGCGCGCTCGTCCCGCTGACGACGTACCTGATCGCGCCGTCGCCGCCGCCCGCCCCGGCGCCGATGCGTGCCGTCAACAGCCAGGGGAGCAACCAGGAGGCCGAGGCCGCACTCGCCATGTCCATTGCCTTCCCCCTCTTTGCCTTCTTTATGCTGCTCTTCTTCGTGCCGCTCTGCACGCACCGCTGGACGGGCGGCAACATCCGTAGCTTCCTCCGGCTCTGCACCACCCACTCCAACCCCAACATGATCATGCGCTACCTTCCCGCCGACGCAAGGGAGCGCATACGCAACCAGATCGCGGCCGACCGCGCCGCCATGGGCCGCGAGATCAACGCGTGCGAGGCGGGCCCCATCCACGGCTGGATCGAGATGGCCCGCGCCGCCCTGAACAAGACAATGGACGACGACGAAGCCATGGAGCGCAAGGCCTCCGAGGCCAGGAACACGCAGTCGATGAACAAACTGATGGCCGACATGGACGACGGCGGGGACACGCTCAGGCCCCTGGGCGTGCCCGGCGCAACGCCCCTTGGGCTGCCGCCCGCGCAGGCGGGGGTGTATCCCAGCGCCAAGGCGAGGGCTGCGGCGGCGGCGCCGGAGCGAGAGGAGGCCTACTCCGAGTACTCTGACACCGGGGGCAACGCCGCCATGGTGGACGAGCCCGACCAGGACCGGCAGCGGCGCATCGAGTGGATCAAATACTACGTGCGCACCGGCGAGCCCGACAAGGCGTACGAGCTCGGCTGGGACGGCCTGCCCTTCCAGATCGCGGCGGCGGGGGCGGCGACCGACCTCACGAGGATCTGAGCATGCTGCGCCGCGCCGTTTTGCGCTTGGCTGCCGCGCCTGCTCGTTGAGGTCTCCTGGTAACTAACGCCTGCTTTGTGGTTTCGTGGGTGCACGTGTGTTTTAAATTTGACCAAGTGTTTTGCGAACCGCCTTTGCTAAAGAAAAGTATTGCTTTTGTTCCTTGTTGGACCACGGTCGACGGATCTTGCCAATCGCTTGAGACGAACCGTGTTGAATCATGTTTTCATGCGACATTTTGAATGTGAATGAAGAGAGAAGACGACACCTACCGGTATACTTTATCAATTTCACGACAGCGCGTGTGTCATATGTACGCTTTAGTGCGTCAATCGAATAGAAACGCGCGCGACACGCAAATGAACCTTCTTGACAGCGACACGCGGAACGCAGAACCGACTATCGCCCCTTCCAAAAGTACATGCGCTAGGGATTTGCCACATCCCACCCCAAATGCACCTGGCAGTGCGTCCAAGCTGTTTGAGACTCTCCTCCGATGAATCCGATTCTCTTCGCCTCAGCCACACCATTGGTCCTCCGGATGACATGAAACCGTGACACCGCCGTGGTTCACTCGCGCCCCATGCATAATCCTAAGGCGTGCTCAGTGTAGCTTCTTCTCTGGCCGGTTGAGAGCATCCGACGCGCTGCCCCAGCGCGACTCCATTTTCTCCATGGCCACCTTGAACTCCTTAAGGGACAGCTGGCCATCGTCGTTCTTATCTGCTAACTTCATCATTTGGTCGACCTGGGCGTTCGATCCGGGGTGTCCATGTTTGTGCAAAGCCTTCTTGAGTTCCGTTGCACTGACAAGACCGCTCTTATCAGTGTCAATTTCCGCAAAGATGTGGGCAGCAGATTTGCCGGAGGGTGGCGGCGGACTCTCAGAAGACCATTGCGACGCACCAAAAACGCCGACGCCAGCGGCAGCGACGCCAGCCACGAGCATTCGGCCAGAGGAGCTTGCGAACAGCTTCTCCATTATGGCAAGATACCGAGGGCCGCGTTCTCGTGCAGCAAAAGCCACTCACGCTGGGTGTCCTTTCGCGCGGCCTCCTGGCGACCTTGTAAGGGAGGGGGCTGGGGGAGCGGTCGACTTTTGCACCTACTAGAGGGAAACAATTTTAAAATCCGAGGATCTGCGAATTGAGCCAGAGCATAGTCGGCTCGGCCGGTACCCGCCAGCCCGCCGCGCGCCGCTCACAGGCCTGCCGCCGCGCGCGCGTGCCCCGGCGCGCGCACGACCGACTACGAGGGGCAAGTAGTGAATACTTGCCCTTAGCACGACGCCTGGGAACAGCCTCTCGGCCATGCGAACAGCCTCTCTTGCCCTAACCCTAACCCTAACCCTAACCCTAACCCTAACCCTAACCCTAGGAATCTCTAGGGTTAGGTTAGGGTTAGGGTTAGGGTTAGGGTTAGGGTTAGGGTTAGGGTTAGGGTTAGGGTTAGGAATCTCTTGCCCCGCGAACAGCCTCTCGGCCGTGCGCGTACGCGGGCGGCTGGCCGTGGTGAAGGATGTCGGCGTTGATGAGGCGGCTCTTTTAAGGGGGCCGCTGCGAGGGAGGGCAGGAGGATGGACCCTCGAGAGTCGTTCGAAGCTCGTTTAGGCCTTCCGTCCGTGGTTCCCTCCTCCCGGCGGAGGCGGACGCGGACGCGGAGAAAGATGAGCTGCTGCATTTGACGCGATACTTGCCATGGGCAGTAGTGCACCGGCTAGACACGGGCCCTACCTCTTAGTTCGAGTATGTGTTCGGCCAGAACGTCGACGAGCACAATCCTGCGCCATCGCCCTCCGGTCACCCGCTCCTGAGCGGTCCTCCGATAGATAGATAGATAGATAGATTGTCGGGTTTCACGACGTTACACGACTACAGGCGATATTAAAAACCTAGCCCTAGCCCTAGCCCTAGCCCCAGCCCTAGCCCTAACCCTAACCCTGACCCTAACCAGGCGCGGGGCCGTGGGCTCTGCGGCCATCGACCCCAAGGTTGTAGACTTGCCGCGACGCAGGTCGGTGCGCCGCCTCGCCATCGAGACGGCAAAGGCACAGGGTGTCGAGCTCGACATCGACGAGGACCGCTGCGAGAGCGGGGATGCGCCGACGGCGGCAGCGGCATCCGACGCAGCCACGGCGGGCCGGCTATGGATCCCCCCGATTGGCCACCCCGCCGTGCCGCCGCCGGCTGCCACGGGCGATGGTGACGGCGTCTGCGAGGCGGAGTGGCCACACGGGGTGAGCCGCGAGCAGGTGGCCCGGTTCATCCACGAGCGGGTGGCTCAACTCTCGTCGCTGCAGACACCGCGTGTCAACAAGGGGGCTATGCGTGAGAAGAGAGAGAGCCCTAGTCTAGTCGCCATGCGTGCGAGCGGCGCCCTACTCGCTATGTGTGAGAGCGAGCCCTAGTCGCGCGCATCGGGATCTTGAGAGCGCGCTCGCCACCCCCACTGCCCCGTATCTTGATCTCGCAGGCAGGAGCTCTCGACCAACGGCCTGATCACGGAGATCGAGGCAGGGCTACTGCAGGGACATCCGGCGCGCGTGTTGTGGCCGCACAAGGACTGGTTGCGACCCCGGATCGAAGAGGCCAAGGGGGCGTGGCGAGCGAAATAGGATCGCGTCCCTCCTTTTTGATGCTGTCGTCCGCCAGGTACCTGCCCGACTGTAAAGCTTTATGTGAATCTGACGCACCCCTGCGTCCCCAAGACCGCCCTGCCGAACGCGAATTCATTACTAAAGAGAAACGAGAATTCATTAATAAAAAACAGGAAGTGCATTAAAAAATAAACACAGTGTCGGCCGCTGCCGCTATATGTACACGTACTGCACTACACAAACCTGCTGCACTCTCCATGCTTACTGCTCATCCTTTCCGCATCGAGACGCGCGACGCGCACTCCAACCCAACGGGGCGAAAGGGCGACCGTTCACTAGTTGCGTGATCTTTTAGTTCGACTTTTTCCTTTTTCTTTTTGTGCTCACCGTGGAAACGCGTTTGAGACCTGGGGCTCCGCCCCAGACCCCGCGCCTGG
>Ga0209302_10001870_pt1 | contig 12317 bp, 8 predicted proteins | sample ArcOceMetagenome_2_FD_187445 | JGI IMG/M metagenome (GOLD analysis project Ga0209302, IMG submission 187445) | Marine eukaryotic phytoplankton communities from Arctic Ocean - Arctic Ocean ARC135M Metagenome (SPAdes) (version 2) | ecosystem: Environmental > Aquatic > Marine > Oceanic | place... | reverse complement strand
TGTTCTCGGGATGGCGCGCCCTTCGCCCACCCCGTGTCGTGTTTTTTATTGGGTGTGTGTCTTGTAATAAATTCTCTCACTTCAGGCAAAACACCTGGTCGTTCGCCGCGACGCACCTCGTTTGAGTCGAGTGGCTGGTGAAGCGCTGGGTCTGCTAGGTCGGAAGGCAGGGGAGGCAGGCAGCACCCAAGGGTCAACCTCTCCACGAGGGAGTGGCTGTGGAGGTGCGCGCGCGGGAGTGGTGCGCGCGCGGGAGTGGAAGGATCAACTCAAGAACGCCGCCAGAGCGCGATGGTGGTGAGGGCCCTCGTGGTTGCACCATTGTTAGGCTTCGTCGCAACGGGCGGCCCCGCCGTGGGCCGTGTGTCCACAAGTAATCGCGATCCTGCGCGCATGCTTCTGGAGCCGAGCGCGTTCTTCCTGCTGAGCAAAGTTGACCTGTCGCAGTTCCGGCTCGAGCGTGAGACGCTGGACTCGGTGATCAACGAGATCGATGGGAGAATCGACGTGGCGGTGGTGCCGGGACCGGCCGAGCAGCAGGCGGCACAGGAGGCCGCAGCGGCGCTTGCTGCGGCGGCCTCCACATCGAAGGCCGCCACGGGCATCGCTTCCTTGCTGCCGATCCCGGCGGTCGTGGTTCCCATGGCAGCGCTCTACTACGCCTGGGCGCGGCTGCATGGCTCGCCCAGCGGCAGCGGCCTGATAGAGCAGGGCGGCGCCGCAGCCAAGGTCGTGGAACAACTCAAGGGATGGATTGCTGGCCAAGCGGAGCAGCGCGGTGGTCAAAGATGGCTCGATGCTGTGGCTAAAGCCGAGGCAGAGGATACGCCCACGCCTGCCGCAGCAGAGAAGAAAGCGGTGGTGATGGCGGCGGCGGAGGAGGAGGAGAGGGCGGCGGCGGCGGAGAAGACAGCGGCGGCGGCGGCGGAGGAAGAGGAGAAGGCGGCGGCGGCGGAAAAGGCGGCGGCGGCGCTGGCGGCGGCCGTGGCAGCAGAGGCGGGAACCTTGGCCTCTAGCTTCAGCACCGCCTTCGCCTCCGCCTTCGATGAAGCCAAGGCCAAGGCTGAGACCCTAACTCTACCCCTACCCCTACCCCTACCCCTAACCCTGACCCTACCCCTACCCCTACCATCCCTACCCCTGCCCCTACCCCTACCCCTACCCCTACCCCTACCCCTACCCCTACCCCTACCCCTACCCCTACCCCTACCCCTACCCCCAACCAGGCCAAGGCTGAGACCAAGGCCGCGTCGGCGACCGAGGCCGAGGCGGAGACCGACAGGGAGATCGACAGGGAGACCCGGGCCCAGGCGGGGGGCGCGGCCCAGGTGGCGGAGGGGCCCGAGGGGGCGGAGGCGTCGGAAAGGGCGGAGGGAGCGGAGGGGGCGCGGCCGGCGAGGGGCGCAGCGGAGGCGGTGGAGGAGCTGATTAGGGCGGCAGCGGCGGCAGAGAAGAGGGCGGCGGCGGCGGCGGAGCGGGCGGCGGAGAAGCTAGAGAGGGCGGAGGTGGCAGCAGCGGCGGTGAAGAAGAAGGTGGCGGCGGTTGCGGCAGAAGGGGAGTCGCGCCTGCAGACCAAAGCAGAGGTCAAGGCCGAGGCGGGTGCGGAGGCGGTGCGGCCGGCGGATGCGGATGCGGGTGCGGGTGCGGGCGCGGGTGCAGGTGCAGGTGCGGCGGCAGAGGCGGAGGCGGCCGAGAAGGTGGCGACCCTGCGCGAGCAAGGGCGGCGGGCGGTGCAGGAGCGCGAGGAGCGGCGGGTTGGCTGTACCGATTGGCTAGAGTACTGGGTAGCGGCGGCCGAGGCAGCGGCGCGCCTTGAGACGACCTTGGCGGCGGCGGCGCGTCGTGTAGAGGCGGAGGCGGAGGCGGAGGCGGCGGAGGAGCCACCGGAGAGAGGTGCGAACGGGGAGGCGCTAACTGGGAAAGGGTACCGGAGTGCGCCGCGCCCCGGGGAGCCGTCGGCGGATACTGCCCCTATCCCGGTGCCCTCTCGCGCACTCGGGCTGCCCAACGGGACAGTGCTGGCGAGGGGAGGTGGCTCGGTGGTGCGGGAGGGTTAGACCCTAACCCTAACCCTGACCCTGACCCTGACCCTAACCCTAACCCTAACCCTAACCCTAACCCTAACCCTAACCCTAACCCTAACCCTAACCCTGAACCCAACCCCAACCCCAAACCTAACCCTAACCCTAACCAGGTGACTCGGTGGTGCGGGCGGCGCGCGAGGAGGCGGAGGCGGAGGCGAAGGCAGAGGCGGAGATGGGGGCGGAGGCGGCGACGCCTGAAGAGGTGTGGGGTGCTGAGCTGATCTCGATCGCGGAGATGTGCAACGAGGGCATTGAGGATGCGTGTGCCGCGCTCTCGAGTGAGGACGAGGCGGTTCCGAGTGAGGACAGGGCCAAGCTGGTGTGGCTGGCAAGGCAGGACGTAGCATCACCAGGCTCGAAGGTTGCGGCGATGCTGGCTCCGCTGGCGAAGGCACCGCCGTCGCAGCAGGGGCCGTCGCAGTGGGGGCCGCCGCAAAGGACACCGCCGCCGCAGCAGATGGACCCGGCGAGGGCGGCAAAAGCGGCATGGCTCTCGAGTCAAAAGAAGGCGCCCTCGAACGCCCCGAAGGCGGCGGCGGCGGCGGCGGCGTCGGAGGACGCTCCTGCGTGGGGCGCCGAGCTGATCTCGATGGCGGAGATGTGCAACGAGGGCACCGAGTTCGCGTGCACCGCGCTCTTGAGTGAGGACGCGGCCAAGCTCGCATGGCTGGCGAAGCAGGATGTGGCATCACCGGGCTCGAAGGTCGCGGCGTTGTTAGCACGAGCTAAGGAGGAGAAGACGGCGGAGGCCGAGGCCGAGGCCAATGCAGTGACAGAGGCCGAGGCGGAGGCCGAGGCCAGAGCTAGGGCAGAAGCGGAGGCGAGAGCGGTGAAGAGAGCGACAGCGGGTGCGGGTGCGGGTGCGGAGGCGGCAGAGGCGGAGGCGGCCGAGAAGGTGGCGGCCCTGCGCGAGCAAGGGCGGCGGGCGGTGCAGGAGCGCGAGGAGCGGCGGGTTGGCTGTACCGACTGGGTGGCGGCGGCTGAGGCAAAGGCGCGGATTGAGGCGGACGATGAGAAGATTGAGGCGGAGGAGAGGGCGGCGGCGGAGGAGAGGGCGGCGGCGGAAGCGCAGGAGGCAGCAGAGGCGGAGGCAGCAGTAGAGGCGAGGGTGGCGGCGGCGGAAGCGAGGGTGGCGGAGGCGAGGGCGGCCGCATTGGCAGCGGAGGCGAGCGCAGCGGCGGCGGCGAAGGCCCGGGCGGAGCAGCAAGCACGGCCAGGAACGAAATCGAAAGGGGACACCAGTGCGGCGGAGGCACAGGCGGTGGCCGAAGCCGATGCCAAGGCTGTGGCGGCGACGTCGGGAGATGCTCCAGCGTGGGGCGCTGAGCTGGTTGCTATGGCAGAGATGTGCAACGAGGGTGTCGAGTACGCGTGCGGTGCACTCTCGGCCGAGGGAGATGCCAAGCTGGCGTGGCTGACGAAACAGGACGTGGCGGTGCCGGGCTCGAAGGTTGCGGCGGTGCTAGGTGGGGCGGAGGTGGGGCGCGTGGTTCAGCTAGAGCCGCCGCAGCCTGCGCCTCCGCCTCCGCCACCGCCGCAAAGCGCGCCTCCGTCTCAGGATAAGGCTCAGCCAGAGCCGAAGAAGGCAGGGAAGAACAGACGGCAGAAGAAGAAAGCCAAGGCCGAGGAGCTCAGAATGGCAGCGGAGGCGGAGGCTGAATTGATGGCGGCCGAGGAGACGAAGTTGGAGGCGGAGGCGGTGGCGGAGGCCAAGGCCAAGGCCAAGGCCAAAGTGGAATCCAAAGTAGAGGCCGAGGCGGAAGTGGCTGCAGCAGAGGAGGCGCGGCTGGCTGCAGAGGTGAGGGCGGCGGAGGCGGCGAGAATGGAGGTGGAGGCGGCCAAAGCGAAGGCTGAGGAGGAGGCGCGGGCTGAGGCCAAAGCAGCGACGGAGGCGGAGGCGCAAGCAAAGGCTGAGGAGAGAGCGAGGCTAGCAGCAAAGGTGGAGGCCGAGGCGAAAGCCGCGGAGGAGGCGAGGATTGAGGCGGAGGCGGCGGCAGAGAAGGCGGCGACAGAGAAGGCGGTGGCAGAGAAGGCGGCGGTGGAGAGGGTGGCGGAGGCTGAGAAGGCGGCGGCAGAGAAGGCGGCGGCAGAGAAGGCGGCGGCGGAGAAGGCGGCGGAGGCTGAGAAGGCCGCGGCAGAGAAGGCGGCGATAGAGAAGGCAGCGGCAGAGAAGGCGGCGACAGAGAGGGCGTCGGCGGAGAGGGCGGCGGAGGAGAGGGCGGCGGAGGAGAGGGCGGCGGCGGAGAGGGCGGCGGAGGAGAGGGCGGCGGCGGAGAGGGCGGCGGCGGCGGAGAGGGCGGCGGCGGCGGAGAGGGTGGTGGCGGAACAGGCGGCAGCGGCAAAGAAGGAGGCGGAGGCGAAAGCGGAGGAGGCGAGGCAAACGGCGGAGGTGGAGGCGGAGGCGGAGGCGGAGGCGGAGGCGAAGGAGGAGGAGGAGGCAAGGGCAGCAGCGGAAGCACAGGCACAGGCTGAGGCGCAGGCGGAGGCGGAGGCGCAAGCGAAGGCTGAGGCGGCGGCGGTGGCGGAGGCGAAGGCTGCGGCGGCTGCCGAGGAGGAGGCGCGTCTAGCGGCTGCCGAGGAGGCGGCGCGGGTTGCGGCGGCGCGGGTCGCGGACCGTGCGGCTCTCAAGGCAGAGGAGGTCATCCGCCATCCTTACAATGGCTATACTTACTATGGCTATACTCACTATGGCACTCTCACGGCAGAGGAGTTCACACAGCCACCGTGGAGGCCATATGGTTACAGGCATATCGCACGTCTGGTTGCATCTTCCATCCCGTATGTCTGCAGGTCACGAGGCTCGCTGCCGAGGCCAAGGCAGCCGAAGAGACGCGGCTAGCAGCTGAGGAGTGGGCGCGTGCCGCAGAGTCGAGGAGATCGGCCGTGCCGCCGTGCCGCCGTGCCACCGTGCCACCGTGCCACCGTGCCGTCGCGTGCCCACGCCCCCACGCCCCCACGCCCACACGCCCACACGCCCACACGCCCACACACCCACGCCCCCTTGGGAAATACTGGGAGATACACTCACACGCCGCCGGCGGCCCTTGGACGACGCAGGTGAGCGCTGCCTCCGCACTTACCGTTGTCTCGTTATCACCCCATGTAGGTGGGCGCTGCCTCCGCACTTGCCGCTGTCGCCAGCGCGGCTGCGGCGAGCGCGGCGGCACGAGAGGCGCGCGATTGTCTGCACGCCCTCTGCACGCCCTCTGCACGCCCTCTGCACGCCCTCTGCACGCCCTCTGCACGCCCTCTGCACGCCCTCTGCACGCCCTCCTCCTTACCGCAGCGCTCCTTACCACAGTCCGACGGACGCGTCGGGTCCAGCTACGTGTTCCGGCCAGAGGGCACGAACACGCAGGTAGTAAGTGGTACGTGGTAAATGGTAAGTAAGAGTAAGTGGTAAATGTAAACATTGGGCACGGACAGAGACTGCCTCTGCACTGCACTGCACTCGATGCGACAAGCCCTACCGAGGTGGCACTGCAGTGCCTACCCGGATGGGAGAGCTCCACACACGCGCATCCTAACCCTGCAGGTGGCGGCGGAGGCTTCCGAGGCTAAGCTCCAGATGGCGGAGGCGCAGGTAAGTAAGTCAGTAGTCAGTAGACATTAGTCAGTCCAGCCAGTATCTACCGTAGTAACCAGTGGTCAGTAGTATATAGAGTAACCTTCATAGTCGTGAGTTCTTAGTGGCTATGGCTGCCCCACCTGTTATGGCAGGCGGCGCTCGCCGAGGCGAAGCAAGCCGAGGCCGATGCGTGGGCCGCCGCCGCCGCCGCCGCTTCGGACAATTATACAGACTAGTTCGGAAACTCCTCGAAAACCTGTAAAGTAAAGTAGCACAGGGCCCGGGGCCCGCATTCGCGATTCGGTCATTTATTGGGGTATAAACCGCCATCCAATTACTATTACGTATTAGTCATTATTAATACTACACCAATAAAACATAGTATTGTTTTTGCTCTTGCTCGCTCTTCAACTGACCATCCCTCTATCTACAGCCCGCGACCACTGAGCGCGCAGCACCAGCAGTGCCAGTGGTTGGCTGCGTGTGCCTGTGCGACGCGTTGCGCCGGTAGACCATGACGCTCGACCCGATCCAGTAGGCGACAGTCGCGCTCCGCGCGAGCTGCTGCGCGGCGGCGCGGTCCGGAAAGAAGCCTCGCCGTGTGAGCTGCTCGACGACGTACCTCAGCGGCCTGCAGTTGACGTGGCCGCGGCCGCCTCGGTGGTTGGACCACGAGAGCACAATGCCCACGCGCGCGAGCGACGTGAGTGTCTCGAAGAGGCGCCCCTCGTACTGCCTGGGCACCTATATTTCGTAAATAAGCCCGATATGGCTGGCCAACGCGGCCCAAGCGACTGATTGGCTGGGGCTGGCCAAAGCTTGGGGCAGCCTGCGGCGTGATCTGGCGCTGAGAGATGCCTTCGTAGCTGGCCGCTTGTTTCCGACATAGCTGGGCACGTGCTCACCCACCTCCAGCGAGAGAAGCCAATCGGCCTGGCGTAGCTGTAGCCGCGTCGTCAGGTCGGCCTCTCCGACGAGGCCGTCGGTCAGCGCCGTCACCCCTGGCGCGCCGTCGAACCCGCGAACCTCCGAGGCCCCCACTGCCGAGTGCGCTGCCAGGTCACGCAGCGCTGCCGTGTAGCAGCCCATCCCCGCGCCCAGCTCAAGGAGCGATGCCCCGTTGACCAGTCGCGCGATCTCGCCCACAAGGCCACGATCAAGAAAGTAGGTGTACGAGCTGGCCAGCTGCCAGCCGCCACGCTCCGTGTTGAGTGCACCTGCTCATTCCACCACGCGCGTGAGAGGCGGCGCATGGGCGGGCAAGAGCACGCAGCTCACCTCTAGCGCGAGTGCCCGCATCCTTCTCGGAGGTGCAGCAGCCGACCGCGCGCCCCGCCTGCATGCAGCGCCGGTCGTCGCATCGGCGGCAGTAGCTGCCGTTGAGTGGCCACAGGTGAGCGTCGCAGCAAGCCACAGTGCACACCGGTCGCCACACAGCGCCCGGAACCGGAAGAATAGGCGACAGGCTCGTGGCCGTCCTTGTGATATTCGATTGCCTGAAGCAGGTGCTCGGCGGGTCGAGGCGGAGCGCGATGGGGCGTGCGTGAAGTTTGTCGGTGTAAATTTCTTGGCACCTCCTCGGCAGCACCGCGGATGCCGCGTTGGCTCGTTCGCACTGGGTGTAAGTTTGGAAGACCGAGGGTACTTGAAGTAGATCTGTTGGGAAGATCTTCGTAAGTGGAGAACTGCAAATCTTTCCGCTCTAGGAATAAGGGTCCCCTCGGTAATTGAGTTATAATTGAGGGGTAGGTGACCTCACGACAAATACGACACGCACCACCCCCCTTGCCCGGATGGCGTCCTCCAGGATCCTTCTAGCTCCGCCTTGGGCTGAAGGACTGGAGGTTGCGCCTGACGGCTCGGCACTCTGAATTGTCCGATTCAAACCAGTGTGTAGTGTCGTAACCCGTGTCCGGGGTGGGAGGCGCACGGGCGCTCCCACCATTGAGGACCGTACTCTAGCGTGTGGATCCACTCGTGGAACCACCGTATGCGTGACTTGTAGCTCACGACCTGGGTGTGTCGTGTTCTACCAAGACCAATCTCTCTCTCTCTCTCTACAACTCAGCAGCACCGCGGACGCCGCGTTGGCTCGTTCGCACTGGGTGTAAGTTTGGAAGACCGAGCGTACTTTAAGTAGATCTGTTGGGAAGATCTTCGTAAGGGGAGAACTGCAAATCTTTCCTGTCTCATGTGATTGTGCGCAACTTGCAAAACTTTCCTGGATCGCGCCTTGCAACGCGAGCTGACCTCGTGGCCTCGGTGTGAGGATGTCGGTTCGTCTGCTCGCGTGTCTGGTGCTCACGCTCATCGGCGCCGTTCGCTCATCGCCTGCTCTTCTGGGCACGAGCACGCACACCGTGGAGCTGAGCTCGAGCTGTGAGAGCAGCGCACCGAGCAACGAGCTCTCCACGTCAGAGAGCAGCACCAGCGACCAACAGTCCCACCAGGGCAAGGCAACACTCTCTTACACGGTACGGTGGCATGTGGTCAAAGTGCCTGGTCTCGGCACAGTGCCACAGCTCGTGACCGTTGACAGCGCTGCCACTGACCAGGCCGCTTTGACCATGCTGCCGTCCAGTGCCACAGCTTGTCTCCTTCCTTTCATCTCTAGGTGTGGACGCCGTTCTTATAACGGCAACACCTATATAACCCCTGGCCCCCATATAGTAGTCCGGGTGCCCCCGCATAGTAGTCCGTTAAACCATCTTTAAACCATGTGCATGTCGCCATCTAGGCGTTCGTAGAACAGTAGAAATGCCTGCGCCTTGAGGACGGCCGCCTCGTCGACCAGTGTGACCCGGCTGTCGCTCATGCGGAACCAGCCGCCGTCCAGCCGCAGGAAGGCCACGTAGTGCCCGCCTATGTCGAAAACAAGCATGGCAAGACTGCGGCCAGCTGGGGCGCTGCCTCTCTGAGGCTTGAATTTAGCGCCAGATCAGGCCTCAGGCTGCCCCGCGCAACGGCCAGCCTCGGCCACAATCAGCCTCTTGGGCGGCTCTGGCCGGGCATGCCGGCCTTGCTTTCGACGTAGGTGCGGCCGGGTGCAACCGCCGCCACAGGAGGGCCGACACTCCTCTCCACGTAAATCTCCACTGGGGCAAGGCGGCCGCGAGTTTGCCACCGAGGGCAAACCGCCCGGCCGGGTGCAACCGCCGCCACAGGAGGGCCGACACTCCTCTACCTAACTCCGGCAAACTTTGTCGTCCATGCATGCAGGTTTTGCAGGACCCAGGAGGCCTTGCCCCAACACTAGACTCTCACACATGACACGGGTGCCTCTCCAGGAAGGCCTCGCACCGCTGCAGCATCTCCCGGGCCATGCGCATGTCGGCGACGTCCTGGTACTTGTACCGGAGCACCTTGTGCGCGTAGGTGCCGCGCTCGACCATCTCGAGCACCTCCGCCTGCATCTCGCACCACTCCGCCGCCCCCATGCCGCACCGCTCCTCCGCCAGAGCCTCCACCGAAGACTCAGCCGCCGCGCCGCCGCCGCCGCCGCCGCCGCCGCCTCCTGCGGCCTGGGGCGGCGCCTCGAGCAGGCTCTTGAGCAGCGCGCCCTTGTGCACGCCCAGCTGTGCCGCCGCCGCGTCGAGCGCGTCGTCCAGTCGCAGCGCCGCGCGCACGCGGCGCAGCGCCGCGGCGCGCGAGGCCGGAGGACCGTCGAGGCCGGAGGCCGGCGGCCGCAGCAGCAGCTCGACTTCGTCGCGGCAGATATCCGTCGGCGTCGGCACGTTGCCATCTGCGCCCGGCGCGCCGCCAGTGCCGTCACCGCTGCCGCTGTCGTCGCTCTCGCGGTCGACACGGCCTCCGCCTCCGCCTCCGCCTCCGCCTCCGCCTCCGCCTCCGCCTCCGCCTCCGCCTCCGCCTCCGCCTCTGCGGAGGCCGCTGCCGCTGCCGCTGCCGCCGCCGCCGCCACCGCCGCCGCCGACGCCGCCGACGCCGCCGCTGCCTAGACTCTTGGCGGTGTCACCGGGCGGCGCCCCCCCCACCGCCTTGGCCGCGACCTCGGCTCGGCTTACTGCGCTCGGCAGGATGAGGACGAAGCGCGCCGCTGCCGTCGCGGCCTCGTGCCACGCCCTGACGCGCGGCCGCGACGAAGTCTCGCGCCCCGCATGTAGGCCACCCAGCCGCGTCGGGCTTCCCCCTGCCCGGGCGGGAGGTGGGCTCCCGTGCGGGCGGCAGGGCGGGCTCCGGAAGCCTGGGCGGGGTGGGCTTCCGCCGGACTGGGTTCCAGGGCCCGCCTTCCGCCGGAGTCCGAGCACCGGTTCTACGGCGGGCGCGCCCCCTGCCGCGGCCGTCGCTTCCGCTCCATCCTCCGCCGCAGCCTTTGCTCGCAGGCCGCCTAGCCGCGTCGGCCACATCAGGCGGCCTGCCTCGGCCAAAGGTGGGCGCGGGCGGCTCATCCGCGCAGGCGCAGACGCGCGCGGCAACACTGCCGGAGCGGACGCTGGCGCGGGAGCCGCCACCGCCGAAGTCGCTGCGGGCCTTCGGGGCGGCGGGTGGTCTGGGGCGCCTCGCGTCTTGGGTGCCTCCAGGCTGAACGGTGCAAGTGGAGGCCGGAGCGCCCGCGGTGCCACAGCGTCTGTCGCTGGCGGCGACCTGACGGAGATAGCGCCCATTTTATCGCTGAGGCCGCTGCGGCGGTCCGGCAGAGGTGACGACACCGTCGGCGGCGGAGGCGACGCCACCGTCGGCGAGTCGGGCGAGTCGGCGGCAGTCTCACCCGTGCGCTGGCGAGTCAGGCGCGGGGCGTCAAATGCGCTGCCGCACTCCAAGCTGTTCTTGCGCACGCGGGGGCTCGCGACGGTGCGGCCGTGGACCGGAGCCTTGCCTTGCGACGCGACGCGCGGTAGCCGGGCGGGGGCCGGCCGCGCGGCCTTTGCCAACGGCTTTGGTGCGGACCTAGTGCGAGGCATCGCCTTTGGGTTGGAAGAGTGGGAAGCGTAAGCGACTCCGGAAGCCCGTGGCGTGCCGGGCAGAGAGGACGTCCTAGCCGCCGGTGAGCCGTGCCGCCGTGGCGCACTCCTTGCTGTCGATGGCCGCTGTTGCGCCTGATGAGGCTTCGGCTGCTGGGATTGACTGGCAGCCTGCTCCGCCTCGAACCGAGCATACGTGGTGATCTTCTGACCCTTTGGTAGGTTAGCGAAGAAAGTCAGTCGGCTACCACCTGACGTTTTATTCATCTCCATGGCCAGTAGTCCGGGCTCAACGCTTGGCGGCTCTGGGGCGCTTGGTTTCTTTGATGAAAGCGCTGAGACTCACTACAGTTACACCCCCTCCGACGCGCGCGCCGCGCGCGCCCTTTGCGGCGGCGACGTGCGCGCCGAGCGTGCCCCACGAGACTGTGGGGTCCATGAGGCCCTGTAGAGCATGCCCGGCGTGCACGTCGCCCATTTTTGCCCGATGTGCCTCACCACCCGGAACGGCCTGCGCCACCCTAAGAGCCCTGTTATGTCCCGCACGAGCCCCACGAGGTTCGACGCGTGGTCCTCGCGGGGCGGGAGGCTCGAGTGGGCCCAGGGGGGGCACCCGCACGTGCTCAGCGCACGCGTCGTGGCCTCGGAAGGAGCGCGCGACACCGCGCTTTCATCCCCGTGTTTACCCCCCGGTAAAACATACCAACAGCACGCCCTCGCGCGCGGGTGCTCCGGTGTGTGGCTCACGTCGTGCCGTCCGAGTGTCAGGGGGTGACGCAGCGGCCCCGTTCCGATGAGAAGCGTACTTTACGGACGGTGGGCGTCGCGCCGGTCGCCTGTCGGTCGCAACAGACCCGTGCCACAGTGCCATGGGTGGTGCCGCAGCCCGAGGCACATGCGCAGCCTGTGCAGCTCTTGCGCGCCTTTGGCGGAGGACCTCCGCCACACGCGATCGCCCAGCACGACAGCCCCACACCGCCCGGCCGACGCGTCGCGTTTCGTGCCGATCGCAGGCGGTGAGATCGAGCTGGCCTTGCTGTGCGCCACTGCGCAGGGCACACTGCCGGCTTCGGGCAAGGCGCGTTGCGCGCGTTGCGCTCGCCGAGACTGCCCGGGTGCGCCCCCAAGCCCGAGCCCCACCCATGCGTTGGCGCCCCGCTGCCGCGTCGCGGATCTGCACGAGCGCGTGCGCACCCGACCCTGGCTCTAAGCCTAAGCCTAAGCCTAAGCCTAAGCCCCGGCCCAGGTCACTGCGCACATCGCTCGGGCTCGCGGCCACCTCTTCAGCGGGGCGCCAGGGTCCCGGCGTGCACGTCGTCCATTTTTTGCCCGATGTGCCTCACCGCCCGGAACGGCTCGCGGGGCGGGAGGCTCGAGCGGACCCAGGGGGAGCACCCGCACGTGCTCGGCCTGTGCGACGTCTGCTGGAAGGGGGTGGCACCTCGTACCCTTCCTGCTCCAAAATTTAGTTTTTTAGAATTCTGCCCACCGTTTCGGTAGTCCTCTATAGAGACTCTCTTATAGAGGACTCTTCAAAAGACGGGCAAAATTCTAAAAAACTCAATTTTCTTATAAGTGTCCGCTGGATAACACCCCAACCTAAACCAGTGTACACCTGTTTCCAGCTAGTGCAGCACGAGCGCTCACCAGGGTGACCCAGGTTCCCGCGTGATCCCCCCCAAGGGCGGCACGAGCCGCACACAAGCTGCCCCCTCTCACCCCCACGTCCCGCCCTAGCACCCCCCC
>Ga0209302_10001869_pt1 | contig 12317 bp, 6 predicted proteins | sample ArcOceMetagenome_2_FD_187445 | JGI IMG/M metagenome (GOLD analysis project Ga0209302, IMG submission 187445) | Marine eukaryotic phytoplankton communities from Arctic Ocean - Arctic Ocean ARC135M Metagenome (SPAdes) (version 2) | ecosystem: Environmental > Aquatic > Marine > Oceanic | place... | reverse complement strand
CGTGGATTTTAAAAAGAATATCAGATAGAGATTCTGCAGCTTCGATGAACTTTTCTGCACATTTAACATAGTTTGCAACAGGTTCTACACTTAAAATGTAACTGGCAACGCCCATTTTGAAGACATTACTCCCGACTGCAATTGCCTCATTCAACATACCATTCTGCGTATTCAGCGGTGTTGCAGCGTGCATCTCACGTAACAGTGGAAGTTGGTTACCGGGTGACATCCTTTTGAATACAACCATCGCCCTCTGAATTTTAATTTTATCAATATTAGAGTCCATGGTTTGTATTTGTTTTACGTATGAAAGTTAAAAAGTTTTTAGTTGCTTTCTTTTGATGTAACTAAAAATAATTTTATGAGGATTATTTGTACACAAAACTTAAATTAAAAAATTGCGTAAGACAAATTTTTGCACGTTATGAACGTGTCGTAACCACTTCACCAAACACTAATTTTTTTTTAACCACTACCTAACCAAAAAAATGTACATTTTTTTGATCTATCGTGCCAGAACCACTCCCACGTTCTTAATATTAATGTTGAAATCTGGTTAAAATTCGGTCGTGTTGGATAGCACATATAAGAATACGTTGCGTATGCTACTGGATATCAACTTCAGTAACATACCGTGGATGTCTCTCAACAGTAGCACATAATAGAACACGCTGCGATTCTGGTTTTGGTAGAGTTTTGTAGCTACCCTACCCAATATACCTCCATCAATAATATTATTACACTTTTTTTTTTTTTTCTTATTACTACTAATTTCTACCATGTGTAATAACGTACCATTAGCGTGATGCCCAAGTAGCCGTTGCATATTTTGTTAAATTTTGAACAAAAAACGAAAAAGGCATATATAATTAAAAAAACCCACACCCGATTTTAGTAAATTAGATTTAGGGCATCTGACCGGAAAGAAATTTGCAAAAACGACACCCAATTATTTAGGTAATTTAGATTTAGGGCATCTGGCCGGAAAGAAAAATATCAGGCGGTATTGAATTTTAGAGTAATTCCCCTTTTGGCTCACAATATAGATTATTTATTATTTATTGTAACACACCAACTTTACACACCAACTTTGCGATTGTTACTGTCCGATTATGCTTCATTCTTCTTTTTCCTGTTCTCTTATTACTGCAAAACCACTACCCAAATCAAAATCTCAGGGAGTGCCGCAACATCCAAGCATGGATCCAGCATCATTCAAGACGATCATCGAACAATCGAAAGATGACATGGTGGAGTACAGAAAGCATAAACCACTCGACTTGATACAAAACCAAAACAAGAAAGTTTGGAAGGATTTTCTGGATCGCAATGCAAAAAAGAAGAGAAAACGGAACAAACGTCCTAAATTTGTATGGGAAAGAAAGTTGCGCGATGCCCAAAAGGCTAATAATAAATACATTGAATCAATCAACGACCTGACACGTGTTATGCAAATTGATGATTATCTACAAAAATAAGTATTCTATTCATCCCAGCCATACAATTATGTGTTTATTGCGATGGACGTGTTTGTGTAGCTTTAACTCTTTATAAAAAAACATTAATTCTTAATTTAGACCCCATAATACAAAACTGAATTACCTATTAGTCTACTAGAAGCACGCCGTCCTGTTGCAACATCAACAGTCTGTGTTTTTGATTTTCGTTTATTACCTGTCCGCGTAGCGTCTCTTTTTCCACGTTTCCCCGCCTGTGCTGTGCCAGCATCGACATCGTTATCATCGACATCGTTATCGTTACCATCCACGTAATTGGTCCACTTAAAGGTTTCCTCCCGGAACTTATATCTCTCGTTTATATCCATTGATTCGAATGTTTCGCTTGTGGAAAACGTGTGTACTGCATTCGCTGCAATATCGGCAAGAATCGTCGTCAACGAACCAAACTCAATCTTCTGCGGCCATTCGTACACCTGATAGAGATTTGGAGACATCGATATAAGCCTGGACCCATTAGTGCGTTCGTCGGTTGCAACTAGTTTACATGAAATGCACTCAACATCTATCAAACAGATTCGTCTGCGATTGATTTTCACAACTACCAAATCGTTCACTCTCTCTAGCCCCCACACTTCCAATTCCTCCGTGCACGCTGACTCTATTATATCTAGGATAAATTTGGCAAATACGTTCCACCTGTCATGGTTGTTTTTTGTTTCCTCTCCACAATCAATCAGATATGGTCCGTGGGCACCATTGTATCCTAGCTCTATATCCATATCTTCATGGGAAGTGTTTATAAAAATTTCATCAATGTGGCTAACAACAATATGAGATATGAAATGTGGTCTTCCATTTTTGGCAGTACCATTTGAACCAACCGACTCGAAAATATCTCCTATTTTGCATTTGTAATAGTTGTAAGAATGCTCCGAACTAACCCATTTGTTGAATTCATCGAGGTCAAACAATGCTATTAGCTTTTCTCGACAATCCTTCATAAATGTAATGTACTCTTTAACTGTTCCCGTACATTTATTCATTAACGACCGTGAGTACAATACACCAATATAATCACACATCCTTCCGTTATCACCAGATTTCAATTTCATAAATTCGATAAAATCGTCTAATTTACTGTGTGTGTCCGGTACACAGGCTACCGTTTCTGCTACCAGGAATTTAGCGTAGTTTTGGAAAACAGCTAGCCTACCAGTTGTTGTTACAACAATTATTGCCATTAATACATCCACCAATTCCTCTTTTGTAGCAACTGTACTTCTTTTGCGTACTGGATAGCAATTGCCAACCTGTTTCGAAAGCGTCGAAATTAGCAGGGCCGTAGTGACGTTGTAAGATCGAATGGGGTTTGGTATAGCATACATTCCGTGTACCCACCCAATACGGAGCTCTTTCACGTAACCAACCTTATTGTTTTTGTGCACGTTGTTTCGCAGCAACCGATGCCACGATGCCGCCGTCAAACGCGAAATCTCATTTTTTATTTGCATCTTAGAGCAATTGTAGAAACGTGTGTTTCTGCCACACCCGATCGCCACTTCCATTCCTCCCTCCTTTCTACCGATTTGACTCAAACGATCCTCTACAAAATCGCACAACACTCGACGACAAGTTACCGTATCCATTGTTGGGTTCTTCAATATATCTCTGTCAATGCCCACACTAACTATATCATTTTCCCAGTCCAAAACCACCGGCTGGTCGCATGTTTCCATTGATTTGGTTAGGTCGAAATATCTGTCTGGCATGGGATGGTCTTTGCTGAAGACAGGTCTTAAAACGTATATAGGGTTTTGTTCAAACGTCCACGTTCCTTCTTCGCCATAATACTCCGAAAACGTTTCGCCGTCATCAGTAGCTTTCAGGTCGTCGTGAGTTCTAATCACGCAACTGTGGAAATAATACAACCCTAAATTGACAACGTTGCGAGAACGGGACTTCGATTTGATGTCGTGTAGCCACCTTTCTGGAGCGTGCAGAACCACGACCGCACGGTATCTAACGGCGTCGATAAAACGTTGCTCTGCGGCGTTTGGATTCATGCAGGACGGAGTTTTGGCAATGGCATCGGTATCCTCCTTTTGATTCATCCCCAACGGTGTCGATCCCGCCTTAACTAACGATCCTCCGGATGGTCCAACCCAAATCTCTTGCTCCGATTCCGACTTGCTGTTGTAATAGGATCGTATTTCGTCACACGTTTTACCGACTACAGCTTTCAGTATTGACTGGATCTCCTTTCCACTATTCTTGTAAGCCTGTTCCGGAATGAGATCCCTTAACAAACGAAAGTCGTTTGATGCAATATTGACATGGTGTGAAGAAGATTTGATATCTGCGTAATTTCTCAATTCTGACGACATAATTGACATCCCAATAGTACCAATTTCGTTGTAGTGTGGTACATTCCCTATAGTTTCGTCCTTGTATACAATCTCCATCGAAGTACCAGATTCAACCAATACACGACAAACCTCTGGACAACGGGCATAATGAGCAACATCTTTGGGTGTAGTCAATGTTCCACAGGCTCGCTTCAATCTTGTCGGCGATGGATGTATTTGTTTGAAGTCATCACAAGCATTCTCAAATTTGGTTTTGGTTCCAGGCTTGTGGGAAGCATTACTTTTTTTGGTAGCAGAAGCTAAACTAGGGGACAATGCAGCAACCTTTTGAAACATAACCCTCCTTTCAGATTTACTTGTAGTCGAATGCAAAACGTTGCTGTAACGAATGTAATCGTCCCCGATATGCGTTGCAGAAAGCGTGTACCTAAAACTGAGAACTACCCTGACATAATTATTGGCTGATTTATATAGTTTAGGCTTAACATAGTGCTCACACCTAGACTGAATATTATGCATCTGCAAATGTAGAAAAATCTGACCGGTGACAATTTTGGATAGCTCCTTCCATTTGTCTTCTTTGTCTTTGATCGACCATACAACCTCACAACAACCAGCATTGACATTCCTCGCTATTTTCCCGTTTTTGTCAAAAACAAAACCAATCGTAACTACTTGCATCTCATTAACATGAGGGAATCTTGGATCACATGAATGATTGTTGTCTGGATCAGGGTAACAGGTATCAGGACTTCTATCCGAATGGCTACCGAAGCCAGGCCCAACTTGGACTTGTACACCATTAAAAACCGTGCGATATATGTTCTCCTCGCATTCCGATCGTCCTTTCATGTATTCAAATTGCGCGTCCATAATCTCTTCTTGAACAAGATTCATCAACGTTTTAACAATCGGGGGTAAAGTAACGGCTGGTATTTTCGTCCTTCCGTTTGAATAGGAAAAAACGGTTTCCTCCAGGGTGGATACATACGATATGTAACCGTGCTTCGCATTGGCAAACACTTGCTCTCGATGTATCATGCCGTGATTATTAACAAATTCGTAGATATCCTCTATCATTGCATCTCCTATGAAATTGCCATTTATACATAAAACGTGTCCTATAGGTTCTTTATGATTTGCACTAATAAGTTGTTTCTGTTCGATTATTATATGCGATGCATCTATGGTATCACCATTTCTTTTAGACAAACCGTGTGGTTTTGCCGATCCTCTCTTTTTCGTTACCACTTTTTTAAAACCAACCAATCCCCATTTCTGTTTTCCTTCCATTTTCATCTGTAAATGATCACCGTATCCTACACACATATGGTAGTAACGTTTTTCATCGTCTCTGCTACGGATACTAGAAACGAATTTGTTGACGTTGCTATATTTAATCCCATCACAGTTGCTCTCCGCATCACTGTTATCAATATCATTATCATCTTCTTTAGCGGGGTTGTCTGCATCATCATCGACGATGCTGCTATCTGAGTCGTCTTCGTAGATATGTTTGTCCGAACCATCATCTGTATCCTCGCCACATATAACAGCATCGTCAGCATCGTCCTTCCTTTTTCCGTTATCTAGTTTGGTCGCTGTATTTAACACGAATTCATTGAAATTGCCATGATTTTTTTTCCAATTGCGTATACAATCGGATTTGTTTTTGCAGAGTACCTTATACATATAAAATGTCATTGTACTATACCAACAACAGAGATCTTTGAACGATACTTTGTCATATTTTTGTAGATGTACAACCCTTCCGGATTCATTACTGTTGCATTCGACAACAAACATACATTTGTTTGACTTGGACTCAACGTTGTTGATATACCAACAAAATACTTCAATAAAAAAGACAATGCGTCTTCGACATGTGTCCCAAATCATCTCCATTTTGATGGCACCATTTTGTTTTTGGCTGTTTATATGATGTCGCAATTCTCCAAAATGTTTTTTGAGGGCAAGCGTCGAAAAAGTATCTAATGGGAATTCTAGACAGTTTGGTTTCACACCTTTTCGAAAAAATATATGAAATGGATGGGGTAGCGTTCGATTTGGATAACTTTTTGCCGAATGTTCATCCAATACTGATAAAAAGAAAATAGTATCAAAAACCTTTTGAATTTCACTTTTACCAACGGAGTACAAACAAGCGGCAAAGGGATCGAGAATGGAGTTGTTATGTAATGCACTGTATTTCACCAGTAATATTTGTTTTAAAATAGAATATGGTTGAGATCGGCATTCATTTCCTTGCAATGTTTTGCCCACCATGTTAATTAAATAGATAAAAACCAATTGCTGTTCATTGATAATTTGCTGAAACGCTGAGATAGTGAGTTACTACTGCAGGTCTATTACAGCTCTATTGTGCTACTATAGTATATGACTATATGATTTGTAAAACAATCACAATCGCTCACAATCACATCCACAAATTGATGAGTAATCCAGAAGACAAACGTTGTTCAGCGACGATTGGCAACTTGTCTAATGAACAATCGTGCTATAATAGCTAGACGAAACCAATTTAGACAGGAACCGCGTGAATTCGCTTCATCTAATTTTGGTAAAATTTGACGTATAATTTACTTACCGACAATGTGCGTTAAAACAAGATCCATCGTCAAGCTTGACGGAGGAAACCAAAAAATACGCGCAAATGTGCTGGCTTTTATTTTTGTAAAAATGAGCCTATAATTGACAATGGATTTTCATTTGACGGTTTTTTTAACAAAAAAGCTGGCAAGCCAGTCCTTAACGCGCGAATTCGCTTTAATTTTGTTTGGTAATATTTGACGTATAATTTACTTACCGACAATGCGCGTTAAAACAAGATCCACCACCATCAGGCTTGATGGAGTAAACCAAAAAATAAGCACAAATGTGCTGGCTTTTATTTTGGTAAAATCCAACGTATAATTTACTTGGCGATTTTGGTTGTTAAAAAAAAGAAAATCAAACAAACCAACAAAATAAAAAACAAACAAACAAACTTTCGTTTTTTTTATGTTAGAAGAAATCAAATCCATAAGTTTCAAATTTCCCCAGTTATTTGCATACAAAAAGAGAGAAACAAACACCCATGACATACCGGAAATAATGGATGCCGATGAAAGTAATCGAGACGATTCCCTAAATATTATGAACTCGCTACCGGATAAAACCGACGATCCAAATAATTCGGATCTGCTAATGAAATCGTACTTCGAGCATCAGTCAGAACAACAAAACGGTATGGAACACGAGATTGACATTGTAAAACCACCCGAAAAAAAACCTAAGGGTTGTTCGCATGCTTGTTCACATAGAGTCGAACCTATTACAGATTCAAATAAAATTTTACAATTGTACACTAAAAATGGCAATAGTGATGCCTTTTTTACGCGTGTTGGGTGCAAACCAAGACCAAACGGAGATCAAAGTATGATAGTACCGTATTGCACACCTACCATGTACTATGTATGTCACGAATGCGGAATGGCAGATCAAAATGGTTCAAAAATAGAACACCATTTAAACAAGGATGCACATGAGGGAAAAAAGAAATTTAAAAATTACATTAAGTTGCAAGAAAAGCCGTCAAAAGTACAACCACGATTCGGTTGGTACAAAGGTGAACGTTACTTGGTAATTGAAGAATGTCGCAATGCGTTTGCTTGCATTTGCGGAGTGACCTTTGAAAAGTATCGCGGGTTGAAGAAACACTTCGAGGAATGTACACATACAGAATTAGTATTGGCAACTGTAAGTTCGGGTTGTGTGGACTTGGATGGAATCGTACCAATACATTTGGTAAATGATAAGAAGCATTGTGTAAAATTCGATACCTACTCTTGCGGATTCGGTAGTAGGGACAGAAACGGTGGCGTAGACGATTTGGAATTTTGCTACAACGTTCCAAGCAAAAAGATGCTTACTGGACAATGCAAAAGCACTCATCCAGAACGCAAACAATACAAAATCATCAACTGTCTTAGACAGATTGACGCAATATTGAACCAAAATTGGATCGAAATATCAACCCTAGTTAGATCAAAAGAAGATAAGGAGTTCTACACCGAGAAAGACAGAAATGAATGGGGTGCTGGTGGAATACAATGTGAGAGAATTGAGATTGGTGTAACAAGTGAAGCAGTTCTTGGTATTCAAGGGGAGGTACTAAAAACAAGAGGCAACGAGTGCTGGAAGGCGATCGAGGAAAAATACAATATCGAAGAATCTTGGATGAAAGACATTGTTACATATGCTAAAGCCATGGCACAAGCTGACACTACCAAAAATGGGTATACGAGTTATGATTCTTTCTCGTTGATACTAACTGATAGTGACACCACTCAGCAAGAACACATTGATCTTCTCCATCCCCTTTCCCAATATGCGCTTACTATTTCGAATGATGTTGATACAACGATCGCATACAGGGTTAAGAAGGAGATTACATCGGTTAATTCCATGATCTCTTGTTGCACTCAGTTGTCATCGGAACTATCGGCCGACGGTACCAATGCGGAAAAATTCAAAAAGGTATTTAAAAAAATTGGAGATATAAGTTCGGATTCCTACGTGAGACAAATGATTGAAAAAGATGGTTTTGGGAAACTATTCCAGATAAGGACGACAAACAAAGAAAAGAGAAATTCGAAATTCGAACGTGCTTATATCCAACATGCTCCAACTGGAACCTATACAAGAATCCGGGGTAGTGAGGTTCATAGCGGTTCGGGTGTCGTAGGAAGGCGTGTGCGTGGTATCCTGTTCTGGAGTGGTAAACCATTGCGGATTAAAAATATGTACGATCCGGACGTGCAGCAGACAATGTTATCGGTGATGATCGAAATAATCCAGGAAGTTTGGATTAGTGGCACCCACGACTATGATTTAAGAAGGGAAATGGTCGAGTTGATGTATCATGTATACAATTTGTGTGGCCAAAACTATAAAGAAAACGGACAGGGATATAACAACGCGAAAATCGAAAACATGATTAAGGAATTTTTCAACGCGAAAAAAAGTAAAACCGCAATAGCTAAAGCGATTGACGATCACGCAGCAATGTCGGATTTGTTTGTGTAAGAATTTGAACGATAATAGCATAATTGAGAATCGTAACGATATCACGATCACGCAGCAATGTCGGATTTGTTTGTATAGCATAATAGCATAATTGAGATCCGTAACGATATCACTTACTCACTTACTTACTTCTATAGACTCAATCGAAATCGTATGCCACGAAATCGCCTGTAAGAAGTATATTCATTCAATTGTATAAGATTAGTTATGTTCCTATTTATTTAGTGATTCTACTATGGTTAATTAATGTTCCTTGGTTGGCTTTGTTCCCAATAGCCATTTCTTGAAAGCTTTTCTGTGCATCGGTTTCATCCAATACCATCCATCTACGTCCTGATCTTCGCAATTCATCTCAATTATTTCAACGGAGTGACATCCTTCGATATTGACAAGTTTTTCTGCGTATTTTTTCATTTCATCCCTATCAGCATCATACCCAATCACATCATCCCGTTCCAAGAAACTCACGATGTCACCACAGATATCTTGTTCGATATCATCATCATCAATTATATTAACGTCACTAACTGCGCCAACATCTAACCCTTCATGTAGTAAAGCTCCTATAATATTCTCTGCACCCGTTTCTTCACCACCATCGTGTAGACGGATACTATGTAATTGTGCACCCAACTTCCCTTCCATATATATCGTTTGGTTAGGGTGAAGTCGGTAACCGTCTGCTAGTCTGACAACTCGGTTGTGTATATATGTAATTGTCGTGGTACACAAGTAGCCAACTGTACCTATAATATAAATTTCGTTTGTGTATTTAATTGTATCACCATGTGAAAGGTCAGTTAATTCGCTTAGATAACCATCGCTAGAGTTGTCATCGTCGCTGCTGCTATCATCGACGACTGGTTTGATCGATGACGACATGTTGGGTGTCTATTGTTGTGTTTTTATTATGTACTGTACAGTTCTCTAAAACCCATGAAGAAGGAGATGTGAGATGTGTGGTGTGTTGTGTAATGTCGCGCAGAGTAGTACAATGCTGCTGTCACTCCCCACTTATTGCCATACGAGAAATGTATTCTTCTTAACGCGCGAAACACACAAGATTGGGGAGTGATCAATGGTTGGGTTGAACCAAGTCCAAATGCAAATCTTACAAATGCAACCAAACCCTATCCGATCCGATGCATAAGACTATATTATGGTCGGATAAGAAAAGATGGATATGATTATTAGCACTTTGTATGTTTATATATAAGGAAAGATATGATTATTAGCACTTTGTATGTTTATATATATATATCGTTGATATAGAGGATATAGGTGAGGTGAGGGATTATTTTTTTTGCTGTTTGTTAACGGTTGGTACGAGATCTGATGCAACATCAGAGAACAATCGTTTTTTGATTGTGCTGACGCACGCTTGTAAAGGGGATGGCGCTTCTTCTTCCAAAAAAGGCATAAACAATTGTAGATTGCTGTAGAAATCCACAACATTAATAGTCTCGTCGAAACTAAAAAATGCGGTAGGTTCCATTTGTTCGGATTCAAGATAAAATCTGCCTAAATATGGTCGATGCAGATCTCTATCTGCAGAAGGATCAATAGTGACATCACCAAATAACAACAAAGCACACTTATCGCCCAATTGTGGTGGTTGTCGTTTATTTGGATTGAGGGAAAGATATAATTGGCGCGATAGTGTATATTTTATTTCGTCTAATTCAATCGTTCCACCAAACAACCTAAATCGTGCCACATCATCCAAGTCAATCACCAATTTATTAGGATGGTTGCCCGCTGATTTTTTGACCAAGGTAGCGTAGAATACATGGGCTATGCCGGCACCGTATTCAATGGTTGGCTCCGGTATATCCGCGAAACAATCGAAATCGGAGATATGATGTTTGACGTGTTCAAATAATTGCTTTGTATCCCTTTTCGTTCCGAGTTCATAACAAGATCCAGATGTTGTAACAAAATAGGTGTATGCGTCAATAGAATCCAGATTTACGTTTTTATCTAATTCAAAAGAATTTTCCATTGCAAAAAGTAAGGGCAACGAGGTGCGAATCGCGATGTAGGACTCTCGAACAACCCCTTGTACGTATCCACTTTCCAACACCATCCAATCATCGATTATAGTAAATGAGTTGTGGAGAGAAGAGGATGGCCTAGAGGAGGTTGATAAAGAAGAATGATATTCCAACGTAAGTTTGGGAGGTGGAGTTTGTTCCGGTGGTGGTTGGTTGTTTTTACTGAGGGTGTGTCGTTGGTTGTTTCCACTCATGGTTGAAAATATATAAAGGATGGGTTGTCCTATGTTTTCACATATCCCCGAGTGTTTGATGTACAAGTCGTTAAGTATGATAAGAGCCTTGCCAGAGTTGGTGACAGAACTGTACGAGGATAGACCAACAACATCATTTTCATACAATTTCGGACCGATCCAGTTGGATTTGTAAGCTAGTAAACCTATAATGTAATGCTGTCCATCGCTTAGTGTGATCTTGAAACGTTCTGGACCATCGTCGATACTGCCGATTGGGCCTTTTTCGATGCTAAGTACCTGGAAAGTATACGAACAAGGGGTAGGTTTGTTTGAATTTGAATGTGCGAGTATCGATACTCCATTGTCGGTTAGAGTTGTGATATATTCTTCCCGCATGATTTTAGTGGAGAGAAGAGGAGATTGGAAAATTGTTGGGAGTATTTTACGTTTGTAATTTTGTGAACCTAAAATTTATATGTGGTTATTGACGAGTTGACCAAGTGTGAAAGAAAATCAACAACACCGTATAAAAATCACCAACAAATAACACGTATAAACACTTCCGGTGACATGCCCAAAAAAGGCAGGCACGATTCATTATTTCCTCTAAATGCATCTGCATGAATTATTAAGAAGTGTGAATGAAAATACGCGAAAAAGAACGTACAAACAACTCCGGCTGCATGCCCGAGTGCACGACTCAGTCAACTATCAATCGTGGGGTGAGTGCGAGATCGTGGAAATCCGTTATCAATATAATCAATAATAATGGAAGGAATAAATTTTGATGAGGCAATAGGCAATAATTGAAATCGAATCAATCACGTCAATCATTTCTACATGTGATCACAACACAACGTGGACACTCATTCCCACGATAGACACCATCATGGTTACAACCACTACTGTCTTCACCAACATGCAACAAATATATTTCATTTTTCGACCGCACATTAACTTTTCATCTCTCTCACAATAAAACAAAAAGATTCATTCCTTCTTTTACATTTTTTTCTCTCCTCGTACCCACATCCAAAACGCCATGAACAATCATCAATACCTCGACATCGCCCAGGAGCAAATCACCTCAACGGCCACCCATACCACCATCAGAACTGCCAACCAGCAACTTGGACACAACAACGCCAATCGAGATACGGCTTTGACGGAAAA
>Ga0209302_10001867_pt1 | contig 12322 bp, 17 predicted proteins | sample ArcOceMetagenome_2_FD_187445 | JGI IMG/M metagenome (GOLD analysis project Ga0209302, IMG submission 187445) | Marine eukaryotic phytoplankton communities from Arctic Ocean - Arctic Ocean ARC135M Metagenome (SPAdes) (version 2) | ecosystem: Environmental > Aquatic > Marine > Oceanic | place... | reverse complement strand
CATCCAAATCAAGTTGATAATCTTTACCATGTCATAAGAGATACTTATCGAAATATTGACTTTTGCAGTTTTATGAAGGACAATGTCTTTGGGCCATTACGTTCTGATCTTGATAGTAGCAAGTTAGTAGAATTCGATGCACTCGTTAATCAATTTTACAAACACTGTGATAAATCTGTTACTTTTGAAATGGACCACAGCGACTTTAAAAAGATGTATACATTTGAAGCCTAATAAGATTTTAAGCAATGACTGTTTTTTTTCTACTATAAGGGAGAGAACTAGCAAACGGTATAATATAATGTACTTTGTTATTATGTAAGTGTAGTTTTTAGTATATTTAAAAATTTATGGGAGCTTTAGCTGCAAATGCAACTACACTGGATAAAATAACCAGTTTTACTTTTCGATGGCTTTTTTCAACGAACCACAAGGACATTGGTACTTTATATATAATTTTCGGTGCAATTTCAGGTATTGCCGGAACAGCTTTATCACTTTTTATCAGAATAACTCTAGCACAACCCAATGGTGGCTTCTTAGATTACAATTCACATTTTTATAATGTTGTGATTACAGGCCATGCACTTTTAATGATTTTCTTCATGGTAATGCCTATATTAATCGGTGGGTTTGGGAATTGGTTTGTTCCATTGATGATAGGTGCTCCAGACATGGCATTTCCACGAATGAATAATATAAGTTTTTGGTTATTACCCCCATCACTCTTATTATTGATTGAATCAGTTTTATGTGAAGCTGGGGTAGGTACTGGGTGGACAATTTACCCTCCTCTTTCAAGTGTTTTATCTCATTCGGGAGGTTCTGTTGATTTAGCGATTTTCAGTCTTCATTTATCAGGAGCAGCTTCAATTTTAGGTGCAATTAATTTTATTTGTACTATTGTAAACATGAGAACTGAAAGTCTACCATTTCATAAACTTCCTTTATTCGTTTGGTCTGTTTTTATTACTGCTGTTTTACTGTTATTATCACTTCCTGTATTGGCAGGTGCAATAACCATGTTGTTGACAGACAGAAATTTTAATACTACTTTCTTCGATCCCGCGGGTGGAGGTGACCCAGTGCTTTTCCAACATCTTTTTTGGTTTTTCGGTCACCCAGAGGTTTACATTTTGATCCTTCCAGGGTTTGGTATTATCAGCCACATTGTAGTAAGTGCTGCTAGAAAGCCTATTTTCGGTTACCTCGGCATGTGCTACGCCATGTCATCAATTGGAGTGTTAGGTTTTATTGTTTGGGCCCATCACATGTTTACAGTAGGGTTAGATATTGATACCAGAGCATATTTTACCGCAGCAACAATGATAATTGCAGTGCCAACTGGAATTAAAATCTTTAGTTGGTTAGCGACTTTATGGGGTAGTAGCATTGAGTTACGTGCACCAATTTTATTTGCTCTTGGTTTTATTTTTTTATTCACTGTTGGAGGTGTTACTGGAGTGGCTTTAGCCAATTCAGGTTTAGATGTGGCTTTGCATGATACCTACTACGTGGTAGGACATTTCCATTATGTCTTGTCCATGGGAGCAGTATTTTCTATTTTTGGAGGATTATATTACTGGTTTGAAAAACTTACTGGAGTTACATACTCTGAAATCTTAGCACAGATCCATTTTTGGACTTTTTTTATCGGGGTTAACCTTACCTTTTTCCCAATGCATTGGTTAGGAGCAGCAGGGATGCCTCGAAGAATACCCGATTATCCTGATGCTTTTTACTTATTTAACAAAATCGCTTCTTGGGGCTCATATATCTCAGCTGCATCGTTTGTTTTCTTTTTCTTTTTAGTATTTGAAGCATTTTACTCAAGTAGAAAAAGTGAAACTGCAAATAATTAAAATAATTTAATTATAAAATAAAGTAACGGTACTTTTTTCTAAAGTTAGATCAAAGTTAAAGGTTCAATTCCTTTCTTTATTTTCAAATGTTATACAGTCCTTTAGATCAGTTTAAAATAGCTCCTCTTATTAGCTTTGTAGTCGCAGGTGTTGATTTATCATTTACTAATTTTTTATTAGCATCTCTTTTAGCTCTTTTTACGTTACAAATTTACGTTTTTTTAATTAAAGATGTAAAAACCAATTCATTTTTTGTGATCCCCAGTGGTTGGCAAAATTTAATAGAAAAAATATATGCTCTTGTAACCCAGCTTTTATCAGATATCATCACAACAGGAAGTGAAAAATATTTACCTTTTTTAAGTATGATATTTATGTTTATTTTAACCAATAATTTAATTGGTTTGGTTCCTTATAGTTTTACCACAACAAGTTACATTACTCTTACATTTTTCATGTCATTCTCAATTTTCATAGGTATGACTATCATAGGTTTTCAAAAGCATGGGTTAGATTTTTTTTCATTGTTTTTACCTGCCAATACTGGTTTTTTTTTAGCTTTAGTACTAGTTCCTATTGAACTAGTTTCTTATATTGCCAAACCTATTAGTTTAGGGGTGCGATTATTTATTAATTTAATGGCAGGCCATACACTCTTAAAAGTTATTGTTGGATTTTCTTGGAGTATGCTTTTGGTAGAAAATTTAACAGCAGTAATGTTTGTGATTCCCCTATTAATCTTAGTAATTTTAATGGGTTTAGAACTTGCTGTTGCACTAATTCAAGCTTACGTGTTTGTAACTTTAACATGCATTTATCTTAATGATAGCGAAGCGTTACATTAAGTTCATTTAACACGTTTAAATAGCTCAGTCGGTAGAGCAAAGGACTGAAAATCCTTGTGACGGCAGTTCGAGTCTGCCTTTGAACATTTTAATTTAACATGAAAAATTATTTGTGGAATATGTTTGCCAATATTAAAAATGGTCAGATGGCAAAAAAAAGTATTATTTTAGAATCAAAAAAAAATATCTGTGAACTATTTTTGAAAGTTTTGTGGGATGAAGGTTTTATTTCGGGATACAGAACTTTTGGTTTAAACGACAATAAAATTGAAATATTTTTAAAATACACACGAACAGGAAAACCTGCAATAAATTCGTTAAAATGTTTGTCTAAACCTGGTCAGCGTTTGTACTATTCAGCTAAGCAAATTTGGAAATTAGATTCAAGCAAAACTTTTATAATTTTCTCAACAAATCAAGGTTTAAAAACAATTAATCAATGTAAGAAAAACAAACTTGGTGGAGAACCTCTTGCCGTAATTAATTAAAAATGGAAAATTCAAAAAAAAAATACTCTGTTAAAGTTCCTAAGAATATTAAAATTTTGTACTGTGATAAAAAAAATTTAATTACTTTTATTGGTCCTTTGTCTACGAAATCATTGAAATTAAAAATCAAGCTTTTTTTAATTCCATCATTAAATTTAATTATTGCCACTTCTTTACCTGTTGACGGGAAATTTGCAATTGGTTCAAAGACTAATAAAAAGATACAAGGTACAACCATTGCTAAAATCAAACTTTGTTTAATTGAAATAACTTACGTACTTTCTCGGAAATTGAATTTGATAGGTGTTGGTTATCGTGCGTTTTCTTATGAAAATTTACCAAATCAAATGTATTTCAAGCTTGGGTATAGTCATTTAATTTACTTCAAAATCCCTGCAGGATTAACAAGTAATTGTTTGAAATTCACTAAAGTATTCATTCACGGGAACACATCATACGAGTCATTAACCCAAACAGCTGCACAAATACGAAGTTGTAAGTTACCGGAATCATACAAAGGGAAAGGCATTTTACATGATGAAGAAACAATAGTTTTGAAAAAAGGAAAAAAAATTTAAATGAAGATAAGAAAAGCAAAAATTAAACAACTTTTAAAACTGAATCTATTAAGATCTAAAGTTTATGAACAACCTATCAAAAAACTGAAATTTGACAATTTGATTGATTCAGCTTTAAATCAAATTATTGTTGATATCAAGAAAGTTTTACAGATTATTTTCAAATACAATCAAATAAAAAAGCGTATTTTGTTTGTAGGTCTTCCTTATAAATTAGAATTGAAAATAAATCAGTATACAAGGCATGTTGCAATTCCTAAGGATTTTGAAGTTCAAGGGATGATTTCTAATTGTACCCGAAAATCTCTTAAAAATCCAAATCAAATTTGCTTGAAAGATACTTCAAAATTTTTGTTCCCAAAATTAACAAAGAGGTTAGATTTGATTGTTTTACTCGAACATGACAGAAGCAAAACAATATTTTCAGAATCAGAAGCAGCAAAAATTCCTCTTATATCATTCGGAACTAGTTTTAACATATTGGGTACAGCTTTTTACAAGATAGAAGGGAATTTCAAAGATGTTTTAAGTGCTTCAAATAAGAATATTTTTTTCATTGGTCTAAATTTTCTTTTTAAAAATTCAAGAGAACAGAATCCCAAACATTTTTAATTTCCTATAAATTAATATATGAAATATAATAAACGACATAAACCTTTTTACAAACAATTTTTACGGTTAAGACAAAATATTCAAGACCGTACTAAATTGTTTACATTTAAAAAACAGAAATGGCAAAGATTTCAACAAAATTTAAAAAAACAATTAAAATTTTTCAAACGGTTTAAAATAAGAGATCAATTTCAACTATCAGTTTCAAAATTTGCTAGTAGAGGCAACTCATTTCAACGAAAATTTAAGAATAATTTACATCAAAGAAAAATTTTTGGTCTTTTTTATGGTGGTTTGAAAAAAGCTTATTTAAAAAAATCTATCCTGAAATCTATTAGGACTAAAAATTATGCCAATTTTAACTCACCTGATTATAGAAACGTTACGCTGAAGTTCCTCGAAAGTCGTCTTGATAATGTAATTTATAGAGCCAATTTTAGCTTAAGTATTCAAGAAGCTTCTCAGTTAATTTTACATGGTCATGTTTTTGTAAATGGAAAACCCGTAAAAACTAAATCGTACTGTTTGAATAGGAATGACCTTATTGAAATTGCACACAATAAGAAGTCAAGAGCTTTGGTGAAAAGAAACATAGATAGGTCAAATTTTTGGCCAATACCACCAAAACATTTATTAGTTAATTATAAAACCCTCCAAATTTTATTTATATATCAAAGTGATTCTAATTTAATGCCTGTGTTTAATCATTATTTGAATATAGATTCCGTGATTGCAAATGTAAAAAAGGGCTAATTATTTTTTCAGTAGCTCAGTGGTAGAGCGAGTGGCTGTTAACCACCAAGACGTTGGTTCAAGTCCAACCTGAAAAGAACACTTAAATACCGCAGCTTGATTTTTCTACGTTATCTACTGTTTTATTTAGTTCATTAGTGAGTGCGATTTTATACTATTCATTTATTGCATTACGTTTATTACCAGATGTTATTACTGTTTTAAAGTTTAGAGCAAAAAAACTTTTTAAGGAAAATTCACTAAACTTGGATTTAGTTTTTTTACCAAATCTTTTCAGTTATGATATTATAGTAAGAAAAAAAAAGTAATTTTTGAAACAAAAATCTTTTTTAAACAGGGGGTATAACTCAATTGGTAGAGTGTATGCTTTGCAAGCATAAAGTTATCGGTTCAAGTCCGGTTACCTCCAAAATTTGACATTTTGAAATTATTTAATATTTACTGCTCGTTTGGTGGAATTGGTAGACACGTCAGACTTAAAATCTGATTCTATTTGGAGTATCGGTTCAAGTCCGGTAACGAGTAATATACCATAAATAATATTTGTTTGCCAAAATGATGGAATTGGTAGACATGCTAGGTTTAGGTTCTAGTTCCTTTAGGAGTAGGGGTTCAAGTCCCCTTTTTGGTAAAAACTCAATATAATTTTGTAAACATGGCAACTATTAATCAACTTTGTAAAAAACAAAAAAGTCGAAAAAAGAAAAAAAAATTAAACAAAGTACCAGCTTTAAATCAATGCCCTCAAAAAAAAGGAATTTGTAGTAAATTGGTATTACGAACTCCCAAGAAGCCGAATTCAGCTTTGAGAAAAATCGTGAAGCTTCGCCTTACTAATGACAAAATGGTCTACGCTTACATCCCGGGTGAAGGACATAATTTACAAGCTTATTCTACAGTTATTATTCGAGGAGGTAGGGTTAAAGACTTGCCAGGTATTAAATATCATTTAGTCAGAGGAAAACTTGATTTTGCTGGTTTGTCTTCAAGACGGACATCCAGGTCCAAGTACGGAACAAAAAAAGTTAAAAAATACGTATAATGAAATTAAAAAAAAAGAAAATAATAGGTTTTAAAAATAAAATTGTGAATGTATTTATGAAAAATGGAAAAAAGCACACTAGTGAAAAGATTTTATTAAAATCTTCAAAGTTGCTTCAAAAGTCTTCAAAAAAGAATTTTCAGAATTTAGTTCAATTAGCTATCATAAACACAACATCAGCATTTAAATTGAATGAACAAGTCATGAAAAAAGGTAAGAGGAAGTCAAAAAAAGTCACTCCTTTGTTTATAATTAAAGGTTCACTTCGAATTATGACTGCCTTAAAGTTTATCAGAAGCACAGTTCAGAAAAATAAAAGCTCTACCAATTTTTATAAGAATTTGGCAAATGAAATTTTAGCCTCATCTTTATTAAAGAGTCAATCTATTGAGCAAAAAACTAAGCTTCAAACTCAAATTTTGTTAAATAAACGTTATTTATCAAAATTTAAGTGGTAGTTAAAAAGTTTACGTCTAATAGGAGTTGAACCTATAACCTTTGGGACCGAAATCCAACGCTCTATCCAATTGAGCTATAAACGCAATAAACTTTCGTGAAAAAATGATACAACATCAAACTATTTTAAAAGTTGCTGATAATTCAGGTGCAAAAACCGTTAAATGTATAAGAGTTTTGGGAGGATTTAAAAAAAGATATGCCCGTTTAGGAGATATAATTGTCGTTTCTGTACAACAGTTACGAAATAAATCCAAAAAAACATCAAAAGTTTTAAAGGGGGGAGTTTTTCGAGCATTAGTTATTCGAACAAAAACCCATTATAAAAAAAAAGACGGGTGTTCATTTGCTTTAAATGAAAATTCTGTTACTTTGATAAATAAACAAGGTAACCCCATAGGTACTCGGATTTTAGGACCACTGCCCAAAATATTAAAGAAAAAAAAATTTATGAAATTTGTCAGTTTGTCAATTGGTCTAATTTAAAATGAATCTTTTAGAAAATTATTACAAAAAAGTAATTCGATACGATTTAATAAATAAATTTTTTTATCATAATTTAGGTGATATTCCCGAATTAAAAAAAATTGTTTTAAATTTTGGATGTAAAAGCTTTGCGATTAAAAATATTGCAGCGTCTTTATCAGCGTTAGAGTTAATTACAACTAAACGGGGTAACGTCACAAAAGCTAAACGGCCAAATATTTTGCTGAAAGTTAGAAAAGGTCATCCTGTAGGTTGTATTGTCATACTCACAAAAACTAAAATGTATGATTTTTTTTCAAAACTTTTAACACAAGTTTTTCCTCATTTAAAGGATTTCAAAGGAATAAAGATTTCTAAGAAATTGAAAAATAAAAGCTTTTCTTTAACGTTAACTGATTTGATTAATTTCGGGGAATTAGAAAAACAGTTTTATTTGTTCACAAACCTTCCGCCGTTAAATATCATTTTAGTTACAAATGCTAAAAATAAAGAAGAGTTAATATATTTATTACACTCTTTTAGAATACCGTTTTTCTAGCACGTATTTAAGCAATTGTAACTCAACTGGCAGAGTGTGACCTTGCCAAGGTCAAAGTTAAGGGTTCGAATCCCTTCACTTGCTTAGTTTTTCAAAGTTTCTGAAAATTTTTTGTTCAGAAGTTGATTTAAGGATAGATGGCCGAGCGGTTTAAGGCGATAGTTTTGAAAACTGTTGTATTTAATAGATACCGTGGGTTCGAATCCCACTCTGTCTTTAATTTCACGTTTTACTTGATTCCCTTTTTAAGGCTGAATAGCATAACGGTAATGTGCGAGATTGCAAATCTTAAAATACTGGTTCAAATCCGGTTTTAGCCTTAAATGTTGTTTACAGTTTTAATAACTTTGTTAAAAATTCTTAGTACTACTGTTCCATTATTACTGGCTGTTGCGTTTTTTACTGTAGCAGAAAGAAAAATTATGGGAGCCATTCAGAGACGTCGCGGACCTAATGTCATCGGTTTTGTTGGTTTACTCCAAGCAATAGCTGATGGACTAAAGTTACTTGTAAAAGAAACAATTTTACCTAGTAATTCGAATCTTGGAATTTTCTTATTAGCACCAGTTCTTTCTTTCGTTTTAAGTGTAATTGGTTGGGGTGTTATTCCATTCTCCCATACTGTGGTGTTAGCAGATGTCAATCTTGGTATTCTATATATATTTGCTATTTCTTCTTTAAATGTATATGGTCTTATTTTAGCTGGTTGGGCGAGTAATTCTAAATATGCTTTTCTGGGTGCTTTACGTTCTACAGCTCAAATGATTTCGTATGAAATATCGATTGGTTTTATTGTGTTAAGTATAGCTGTTTCTGTAGGATCGTTAAATCTTAGTAAAATAATCTTGGCACAAAAAGAAGTTTGGCTTCTTATTCCATTGTTCCCTTTATTTGTTATGTTTTATATTTCTATGTTAGCCGAAACAAACAGACATCCATTTGATTTGCCAGAAGCTGAAGCTGAGCTAGTATCAGGGTATAATGTGGAGTATTCTGCAATGACGTTTGCTTTATTCTTTTTAGGAGAATATTCAAATATGTTACTAATGTGTGCATTATCATCCGTGCTTTTTTTTGGAGGCTGGCTTCCACCTTTTGATATTTTCCCTTTAACTGTACTTCCAGGAAGCTTTTGGTTTTCATTGAAAGTGGCTTTTGGTGCAGTTTTCTTTATACTGACTCGAGCCGCCTTACCACGTTACAGGTATGACCAACTAATGCATTTAGGATGGAAATGTTTCTTACCACTTGCAATTGGTTATTTAATGTTTACTGTGGGTATTCTTATTAGTTTTAATTGGTTGCCTAATTAAGTTTTCACGTATTTAAGAAAAATTAATAATTCGTAAGTCAAAATTAAGCTGGAACTCATTACAATTTGGCTGAAAATGTCAGGTGGTGTTGTTATTGTTGAAAATAGAATAAATACTAAATAAAAAAGTTTTCTAAACGTTTTGATCGTACCAATTTTTTCACTTATGTTGTTTAAAAATAGTATAGATAACGTTAAAAGTTGACAATTTGCCACACAAATATAGTAAAAATTTATGAAATAATCGAAATATTCAAGAATTCTAGCTTCAAAAAAAAAAGAAGCAGGTTGTAAATAATTATTGGTCTCTTGAAAGCTTAGAAAAAATGACCAACTAAAAGGTACCACGATTTTTTTCAGTAAAATAATAGAACATAACCAGGTAATAATGAAAATTTTCAATATTGATTTTAATTGTATGTATTCAGAATAGTATAATCCCAGTGTTAAGAATATCAATCCATGATAAAGCGTTATTATAAGAGTAATTTGGTTTGCAATAAAAAAAATTAGACGTAAATAAACGTAAAATATTTCGTCTACATTTGTAAAAATAAAATAAGGTACATTGTTATAATACTTGTTTGAATCGATAAAAGTAAATAAGAGAGGTTCTTTAAAATAGTAACAAACTATTAAAAGAGATGCCCAAGTAAAAAGCAGTAGCAGAATTCGATTTTTTATTTCTAGATAATAGTGATAACAAAGAAACATTTTTGTTTAGGAAAATAGTTCAGTTGGTAGAGCAGCGGTTTCCAAAACCGAAGGTCAGGGGTTCAAGTCCCTTTTTTCCTGTTTTTTTTTTTAAAAAACACTTGTATTTTTTCAAAAAGATCTTTTGACTTATTTTTTAGACTGTGTATATCTCCAAATAATAAAAAACTTATTGTTAATAATATAAATATTTGTCCTATGCTGATTCTCATTAAGAAATATTTTTAATTTTTTCAGGCTTATAGTTCAGTTGGTAGAACGTGCTGCTCATGACGGCTTTGTCGTAGGTTCAAATCCTGCTAAGCTTAAATTATAAATAGTTATATATTGTTTTAGAAATGGATTTCAATTCAAAAGATTATCAAAATGCCAAACTAAAAAATTTTTTCAAAACTAACGGTTTTTTTCTTTGGTTTCATTCAGCCAAATTAGAGTTAAACCAATGGATTTACATAGAACAAAATTTAAAAAAATTAAAATTAAATTATTCTAAAGCCTTAAACGGTATTACATTAAAATTATTTAAAAATTCAATTTACACAAATGTAAGTCCAATCGTTTGTAGTTTTGTTTTGTTTATCAATTCAAATTTTAAAACGACGGAATTACAACTTAATTCTCTAGAAAAAGATTTAAAACCTTCGTTCAAATTGATATCAGCAAAATTGAACGATAAAGTGTACTCAGTATCCCAATTGAAAGGGTTGAATCATTTTTCTTATAAAAAAAATGTATTCAATCTCTATTGTTCACTAGATCAACATTTAAAAATAAGTTATATATTGACGAAAAAAAAATCTATTTCGAAATAATGTGACTTGAACACATGACTTCCTGCTCCCAAAGCAGGCGCGCTACCAACTGCGCCATATTCCGTTAAAATAAAAAAGAGAAAGTAGGATTCGAACCTACGATGAGTAACCTCAATAGATTTACAATCTACCGCTTTAAACCGCTCAGCCATTTCTCCAGTAAATCTTTGTTGGTTTATTTGAATCGTTTTGTATATTTTTTTCTTCGCAGTTTCTTTTTCCGACAGCCATTGTAAGGTGTTTGGTTTAGTACTTTGATTACTTTTATATACAGGTTTCGTTTCAATTTGCGGACAATTAGATTTTTATAAAAATTTACATTATTTAAATGCAAGGCAATCGGTTTTTGGCCTAGAAAAGTAGCTTTTTTAAAAATTAAAGAAATTAATTTGGAAATAGCAATTCGACGTTTTCTTTTTTGTTTTCCAGTCAATTTCACTGAACCTGCAGAATAAAAAAGTTTCAAGTTTCCTTTTACATCAGAAACATGGATTGTTGTGTTGGCTTTCAAAAAAGATATACTGATTATGTATGCTACAACAAAATCTTGTAAATTTGCTTCTTTATCATTGGTAACGGCCGATTTTTTTACACTAAGGTCTTTAGAACTGTTTTCTTTCAGTTTTTTTAAATAAGCAGCCTGATTTAGTAAATTTTTTACATAAAACTTTTCTTTTTTGAGTGAAGAAGTTTCTAGTTTTAACTTATTTGTTAAATTATTGAATAATATATTAGATAAAGGCATAAAAGAACGTATTTATTTTTTATATGTAATGATGTTACAAAAAGTAAAGCCCACAAGCGCTTCGCGGCGTCAACTAATTAAATTAAATAACAAAAGTTTAAACCTTAGTAAAAAACCTTTGTTAAAAAGTAAAATTACAGGAAAAAAAAATTCAAGTGGTCGAAATCATTCAGGTAAAATCACTGTTTTTCATAAAGGAGGAGGAGTGAAACAAAAATACAGAAAAATTAACTTTAATAGGAAATATAATTCCACTGCTATCGTTTGTACTATAGAGCATGACCCCAATAGAAATACGTATATTTCTTCGCTGTTTGATTTTATTGATGAAACATTCTATTACGTTCTAACACCACGAAATTTGCGGGTCGGTGATATTGTAAAATCAGGGTTAAAAGCGTCACCAAGCTTAGGAAATTCGTTACCTATTGCTAATATCCCAATTGGAACACCTATACACAACATTTCTCCAACTTTAGAAAGTTCAGGACAAATATCAAGATCAGCGGGAACATTCTCAATTATAAAAGAAAAAACTGAAAAATATTGCATAATTGAACTAAGTTCCGGTGAACAAAGATATATTTCACCCAATTGCTTTGCCTCTGTGGGAGAAGTTTCTAAAGAATTATTTTTTTTAACACGACTAGGAAAAGCAGGCCAATCGAGGTGGCGTAATAAAAGACCTACTGTAAGAGGAGTTGCGATGAACCCAGTGGACCATCCTAATGGTGGTGGCGAAGGGAAAAAATCAGGTAGTTTACGAACGCCTTGGGGTAAATCAAATCATAAAAAAAAAACTAGTAAGTCTAAAAACAAATCTATTATTAAAAAAAGATAGTTTATGAAAAGATCTAAATGGAAAGGTCCATTCTTGAAAAAATACAATTCAACTGAAAGACTAGTTGTGTTACCCCGAAATTATGAAATAACTTCAAAAATTGTAGGTTTAACATGTAATGTACATTCAGGACGAACTCTTGTAAAACTCAATATAACTGATGAAATGATTGGTCATAAAATTGGTGAGTTTGTTCCCACACGAGAAAGGTTTGTTTTCAAAAAAAAAAAAAAAAAAA
>Ga0209302_10001866_pt1 | contig 12325 bp, 9 predicted proteins | sample ArcOceMetagenome_2_FD_187445 | JGI IMG/M metagenome (GOLD analysis project Ga0209302, IMG submission 187445) | Marine eukaryotic phytoplankton communities from Arctic Ocean - Arctic Ocean ARC135M Metagenome (SPAdes) (version 2) | ecosystem: Environmental > Aquatic > Marine > Oceanic | place... | reverse complement strand
GCCGCCACTATCCCCCCCGCCTTCGCGCCGACTACCTCTTCCGCCCGCCCTTCTTCTGGCCGCGCGGCGTGTCCTCGTCGTCCTCCTCCAGGCCCAACTCCTCCAGCCGCAATCGCTCCACCTCGGCCGCGGCCTCCTCCTCGCGCCGCCGCTCCTCCTCGGCCGCCGCCGCCGCCACCGCCGCCTCGCGGGCCAACCGCTCCTCCTCCTCGCGCCGCTCCTGATCCCGCAGCGCCTGCTGCTCGGCGACGACCTCGGACAGCGGGAAGCACACGATCGAGTGTTGGTCAGTGCCCGCCACGATGTGCTCGGTGTTCCGATGGTAGGCGATGCAGCGGAACTCCTCGGGGTGGCGCCACGCCTTGAGCTCCTCGCCGGCGCCGTAGTCCCACACACGCACGGTGTTGTCGGTGGAGCAGCTGACGAGGTAGCCGTACTCAGCCACGACAAGGATGCCCTCGACGGGCGCGTCGTGCGCGGCGATGCGGCCGAGCGCCATGTGCGAGTGCATGTCCCACACGCGCACGGAGCCGTCCTCCGCGCCCGAGAGCAGGAAGTTGGCATCGAGCGCCAGGCAGGTGACCGCCTCGGTGTGCCCCTCGAGCGTGGCGAGCAGCTCGTAGCTCTGCAGCGACCAGACGCGCACGCGCTTGTCGTTGCCGCCCGTGACGAAGGTGCCCTTGAGCGGGTGCGCCTTGAGGCAGAGGATCTCCTGCGCGTGCGCGCGCACCATCGCCTCGAGGCGCGGCATCGCGTACCGCCGCTTCGAAATGTCCCACACACCCACGTGCCCGTCGAAGCCTGCCGAGAGGAGAAGGTCCGCACGGCCGCGCACCACGACGTCGAGGCAACACACGGTGTTCGTGTGCCCCGTGAGCGTGATCGTCGAGCCGCTGTCGGGGTTCCACAGCCGGATCGTGCCGTCGTCGTTGCCCGTGAGCAGGAAGGCACACAGCGGCGAGTGCAGCATGCACGAGATCTCCGAGATCGTCTCGTGGAGCACCGAGAGGCTCGACATGTCGTGCGGGTTCCACGCGCGGATGGTGTTGTCGAGGGAGGCGGAGTAGACGGCCTCGTCCTCGGCCGAGGCCTCGCCCTTGGCCTCGTGCACGCCGAGCGCGATCACCGCGCCCGTGTGCCCCTTGGCCTCAGAGTACTTCTGGTCGCGCACCAGCAGCCAGTAGTCGCAACTCGCGGCGCGGCTGATCAGCAGCTCGTCGTTGCTCACGCTCAGGTCGCGGATGGTCAGTGCCGCGCGGTTGTTGGTAGCAGCCGCGCCGGCCTCGTGCAGCCGCTCGCACTTGAGGCACTTCTCGGCGGCGATGTTCCACACGTAGACGAACCCCACCTCGTCGCCGAGCAGCAGCTCCTGGTGCGCCGCGTCCCAGCACAGCGCCGAGAAGCGGCACTTGTTCATGTTCTCGATCGTGAGCACAGCGGTGCCCGTCTGCGTGTCGAAGAGGCGCACCGTGTTGTCGTACGACGCACTCACGAGCAGGTGCTCCTGCGCGAGCAGCAGCAGCCGCGTGATGCCCAGGCTGTGCGCCTTGGGCTGCCGCCGCCAGCGCGTGAGCTGCAGCGGCGAGGTCTGCACGCGGTAGGCGGAGAGAGTGCCCTGCTCGTCACCCACGTACAGCCCCGCCGTCTCACCCAGCCGGAGCGCCAGGTCTGTGGCCCAGCAGTCGAGGTTGGCGAGCCGCTGGTGCGGGCTGAACCAGGGGTAGAGGAGCAGCTCGCGCCCCTCGTCCGGCTTCCACACCTGGATGGTGTGGTCGGTGCTCGTCGACACGAGCACGCCGTTGCAGAAGGCCAGGCTGGAGACAGTCCCGCCGTGGCCGCGCAGCGTCTGCACGCACGCCTTGCTGGGGTCCTTGATCGCCGGGTCCCACACGCGAATCGTCCGGTCCGCGCCGCCGCTGAGCAGCAAGTGGCCCTCGAGGCCGAGACCCTCCTGCTCGGCCAGGATCAAGCAGCTCACGGCGCCCGTGTGTCCCGTAAAGAGCTGCGGCCGGCTGTCCACGTGCCCCTGCGCCACGTCCATTCGCCTTCTCCAGACAGCAATGCGGCCGTCAGAGAGCGCAGCGAAGAGCGTCCGCTTCGTCGCGTGCAGCTGGTGGCAGGTGATGCCCTGCTCGGACGTACTCCCCGAAGGTCGAGCCGACGCATTGTGCACGAACTCCATGTGCTTCCGGGTCGCGTTGACGATTAACGCGCGCTGCACAACGCGCTCGCGCACGTCGTGGAACGCCAACTGGCAAGTTGCCGCATGGGGGCGGCAATCCGCGAACGATTGGAGATTTACACCTATTCAGTACGACAGTACCCCTGACGTGAGGTCAGGAGGACCCCCGTCTTGGGGCCTTGAACAAGTGGCCTGTGCTTTGGCTGTGATCTTTCTTATCAATTTGCAGCCGCACGATCTTGGAAGGCGGATCAGGGAGAAATTTCTCGGGTTGCCCCTACCGGCTACGCCTCTGCAGCGATACGACACCGCCACCGAAGTTTCTAGCCCTCTGGTTGCCGCAGGGATTGAATGGTTCCATCCGCTGCTCGGAGGGTGCGTTGATAGCACCGACAGCGTCACAGACAATGGACGAAACCTCGAAGCCGGTGTCAAAAGATGGGGCGGCGCCCGCAGGTTTCCCTCGCAAGTCGACGCAATCCCACGACATGCTCCGCGCTCTCAGCCGAACAGCTCTCCGCGTTGCTCCTCAGCGCGCCAGCACGCGCTTGCGAGGCTCCTACCCAGCTCCTCGGTTAGGGTCAGTGGCACCTGCACTCTCCCGCTGCATGGCCTCCTCGAGCGCCGATGCCTCTGGCCAGCAGCCCGTCAAAGAAGACGGCGGCGTGCTGTTCGAGCGCGGGGTCGACCGCATGGACGAGGGCAAGCTGCCGGCTGCGGTGAAGCTCTTCGCCCAGGCTGCGGAGAGCGGCCACGCCGAGGGCCACTTCTACCTGGGCCTCGCGTACGACGGCCTGCTGGGCGAGGACGCCCGAGGCGAGCTGCCCGTGGAAAAGGACGCTGCGGCCGCCGCGCGCTGCTACCTTCGCGCGTCGGAGCAGGGGCTGCCGGAGGCGATGCTCAACCTGTCGCTCTGCTACCGGGTGGGCGAGGGCGTGCCTCGCGACACGGCGGCCGGCTTCGTGTGGGCGGAGCGTGGCGCGGAGGCGGGCTGCGAGCGCGCGCAGTACAACGTGGGCATCGCGCTCGACCCCGAGCACCCGCCCTGGGGCACTCCGGGAGAGAGCGGGCCCAACGCCATGGTGCCCAAGGACCCGGAGCGAGCAGTGCGCCTCTACCGCAGCGCGGCGGCGCAGGGCCACGCCAAGGCCAAGGTCAACCTCGGCATCATGCTCTACGGAGGGGTGGGCTGCCCGGAAGACAAGCCGGCCGCCGTCGCTCTGTGGCGCGAGGCGCAGGAGGAGGGCGTGCCGCAGGCGGAGGTCTGCCTGAAAAACGCGGAGTCGGGGTTCGACGAGCCGGCACGGCATACGTGATACGCGACCAGCTCTGCGGGGTAGCCGTGTGGGTTGCTTGGTGGGTTGAGGCACTCCACTCCGTCGATTTTCCGTCTAGGTCTCGCAATTCCGAGTGACTTTCGTTTTCCCCCGAGGACGAGACTTGGACCTGCGAACCGGCGCGAGCGCTTGGGCATGAGCCCGTTCCTCGTCCAGCTCTGCTCCGGGCTACTGCTACCTCCCCGCGTCGCGGTCCGCCGCTTCGACGCGGTCGATCCGTACATCCTGAGCTTGCTGAGGTCTGGCGGCCTCTACACGACCCTCGACGACTTCTCCGCCGCAGCCGGGGGTTTAGCAGTGTGGCGCAGCGCGCTCGCTGCGGGGCGTGTGCCCGACTTTGAGGGCGTGGACGCTGCCGCCGGGGCGCCGTGGCCGGTGCAGCCGCTGCGCGGCGCGCTGGGCGACGCCATGCTCGAGCTGGGAATGCCGAGCACGACGCAGCGCCACCCGTCGCTCGTTCCCGCGGCGCTCGCCGCCGTGCTGGCGGCGGCGCGCCGCTTCGACGCGGCCTCGGGCGAACACGAGGCTGGCGCACCGCCGGCGGAGGGCGCGCAGGGTGCGTCGCCGCCGCGCGACGACGATGACTGGGAGGAGGAGGAGGACGCGGCGGCGGAGGTAGCCGAGGACGGCGATGGGGAGGAGGCGGCGGCGGCGGCAGCGGCGGCGGAGAGCGCGCAGCGGCTGGCAGAGGAGCTGGCGAGGGAGTGGACCCCCGCGCTGAGCGGCGTGCGCGCAGTGGAGGGCCTGCAGAGCGGCGGCGCGGCTAGCGGCGACGTGGGCGCGCTGACTGCCGCGGCGGGTGGGGCCTTCAGCCCGCACGACGGGCTGTGGCGGCACGCGGGCTGGGCGCCGCTGCAGAGCGTGCAGACCAAGCTGCGCCAGCTGAACGAGCTCAGCGCGCTGCTTGCCTCGCTCGGCGAGCGCCCCGCCGCGGAGGGCGCGCCGCGCCGCGGGCCCGCCGCGCGCGCCGACGCGAAAGCCGCGCCGTCGGCCGCACTGAGCGCGCTGTCGCCGCGCGAGCTGAGCGGGCTCGGGAGATCGGGCGAGCTCGCACGCGCCGCACCGAGCGAGCTCGCGCTGCTCGCGGGCGGCTCGCGCGCGCGCCGCCGCCTCTTCCTGAGTCGGCTCGTCGAGCGGCTCCAACCCCATGTGTACTTGGGCTGCAACCTTTCGTTGTTCCATGCTGCAACTCCATGTCCATGTCCATGTTCCATGTATGTCCATGTGTTGGAGGCTGCAACAACAACCCCATGTACCCAGGCTGGTCGAGCGGCGGCTGCTCGGCTACCAGCTCGAGGGGTGGGCGGAGGAGGAGGCGCGCCCGCTGCCACGCCGTGCGATGCGGCTGCCGCGCGCGCGTGGAGGCCCGCTGGTCGTATGCCTCGACACGTCGCACTCCATGGCGGGCGGGCGGGAGCTGCTCGCTAAGGCCGTGGTGCTTGAGGCGGTGCGCCTCACGCTGGCTGCAACCATACGTGAGAGAGAATGTAACCGTATGTGAGTGAGGCCGTGACCACATTGTGCATGTGCATGTTGCACATGTTCATGTTACATGTGCAAGTTAGGCTGTGACCACATGCAACAGGTGAGCGTCGCGCTGGCGCTCGGCCGGCCGTGCCTCGTCTTTGCCTTCTCGGGCAGCTCCGATCTCGCTGAGCTCCGCCTCACGCCACCGCCCCACCGCCGCCGCCGCCGCCCGGCCGGGCGCGCACGGCGCGCACGCGGCGGCACCAAAGGCGGCGGCGGCGGCGGTGCACGCTGGGCGGGCGCGACGGACCGGCGCTGCCTGCGGCGGCTGCTCGACTTTCTGGCGTGCAGCTTCGGCGGCGGCACCGACGTGGCTGGGCCGCTGCGACGCGCGCTGGACGTGCTCGAGGACCCTCAAGACGAGGAGGACGAGGCCTACAGCGGCGCCGACCTGCTGCTCGTGACGGACGGCGAGCTACCAGATCCACCACTAGACGAGGCGACGCACGCGCGGCTGCGGCGACTGCAGGCGACGACCGGCCTGCGCGTCTGCGGGCTGCTCATCGGCGAGCCACGGCCGACGCCGCTCGACGCCATGTGCGACGAGGTGAGCGGCTGCCTGGCGCGCTTCGATCCTCTCGCGCTCATGCGTGAGGCCACCGCCGCGCGCAACGGCGGCGCGGCGGAGGCCGAGGCCGAGGCCGAGGCCGAGGCCGACGCGAGAGCGGCGCGAAGAGAGAGAGCGGCCGTGGCGCGTGCGCGCTCGCGCAGCGCGCTGCCCGTTATGAGCGCGATCAGCGAAGGCGCGGCGGGCGGCGCGGCGTTTGGCGAGGAGTGGTCGGCGGCAGCGCTTCAGACGCGGGCGGAGGCGGATGTGGCGGCGCAGCTTGGAGCAACTGATGCCGCAGCCGCCACCGCGGCCGAGGCGGCTCTTGCGGCGTTTCTCGCGGCGGCTGAGGCGGCTGAGGCGGGCGGGGCGGGAGTTGAGGCGGTCGGTGGTGGCGGCATCATCGCGACGCTCCGTGCGGCGACCTCGGCGCTTGAGCGCGATCTGGTCGAGCGAGATGCCGAGGCGCGACTGCTGCTGCTGGCGCTCGTCGGAGGCGAGCACCTGCTGCTGCTCGGCCCACCCGGCACCGCCAAGTCAGAGCTTTGCCGCCGGCTGTCGCGGCTGAGTGGCCTCTCCTACTTCGAGCGCACACTTACGCGCTTCTCGACGCCCGAGGAGCTCTTCGGGCCGCTCTCGCTCGCCGCGCTCGAGCGTGATGAGTACCGCCGCGCCACCGCCGGCTACGCACCGGAGGCCGAGCTGCTCTTCATTGACGAGGTCTTCAAGTCCAACTCGGCCATCCTCAACACGCTGCTCACGCTGCTCAACGAGCGGCTTTTCGACGACGGCGCCACGCGCGGCGCGGTGCCGCTGCTGTCGGCAGTGGCGGCGTCCAACGAGGGTCCGGAGTCGGAGGAGCTCGACGCGCTCTACGACCGCTTCCTCCTCCGAAAGGTCGTGCGGCCCGTCTCCGACGACGGTGTGCTCGAGCTGCTGCTCGGCGCCGCCGCCGTGCCGCCGCCCACCGCGCCGCTAGACGCGCCGCCCGCTCCCGACACGCCGACCGCGCCGACGCCTGCGCCGACCGCGCCGCCGGTGCCGCCGGTGCCGCCGCTTCGCGCCGCGCTCGGTGCCGTGCGCGCGGCGGCGGGTGCGGTGGAGCTGCCGCGCCACGCCGCGTTGCTGCTGCGGGACGCGCGCGCCTTCGTGCGCGCGCAGGGCGCCGACGGCCTCGGCGGCGGTTACGTCTCCGACCGGCGGCTGCGGTGCGCGCCGACCTGCTGTACGTGCATGCGCATGCGCATGTGCATGTGCATGTGCATGTGAATGTGAGGGTGAATGTGAATGTGAATGTGCGCTGCATACACACCGCATGTGCATGTGCATGCGCATGCACATGCGTGCACGTAGGCGCGCGGCCGACCTGCTGCGCGCGTGCGCGGCGGCGCACGGCCGCGGCGCCGTCTCCGTTCTCGATCTCGCGGCCGTTCTGCCGCACGTGCTGTGGGACGCGCCCGACGAGGCGCCTGCCTTGGCCGAGTGGGTGGACGAGCACGTGCTGCCCGATGGCGGCGCCGAGCAGCTGCGCTTCCTACTCGCCTCGCTCCGCGCGCGCGCGGCAACTGTCGAGGATGCCGACGGTGGTGCAAGCGACGGAGGCGGCGGCGGCGGCGATGGTGGCGACGATGGTGGCAGCGATGGTGGCGGCGGTGCACTGCTTGCTGCGGACGTCCGCGCGCTCAGTGCAGCGGCGCTGGACGCGGCGGCAGAGATGCGTGTGCACGCCCGCGCGCTAGAAGCTGCGCCCTCGCACGTCTTCCTGCCACCGCAGGCCGCCGCGCGGCTGCGCCAGCGGCAGCTACCGCGTGCGCGCGCGCGCGCGCGCGAGCTCGAAGCGATCGCCGCGGCGGCGGCGGCCCTAGCGCTCGGAATCGCGGAGGGCGCGGGGGGCGACGTGCTGGCGCTGCTGGGCGCGGCCGACGGCGAGGCCGTGGGGGGTGACGACGAGGGCGAGGGGGGTGCTGCGCCTGCCGCTGGGTTCACGGACGAGGAGCTGCAGTGGGGGCGCAAGGAGGCTAAGGCGCGGCTGGGCGCCGAGGCGTTCAAGGAGTGGCGCAAGGCGGCGCGCAAGGCAGCCAAGTGATGAACGCCAGAACGGCGCACTGCCCCCACCCGGGAGAGTATTTTCTTCGTTCTAGACTTTCGGTGTGGACAACGCGAACGGGGGCCGGGGGGGTAGTTTACCTTACTTTAGCCTCTATTCTGTGTCTAAGGTAAACTGCATGCCGTTGGCCCCTTGTACTAACACATGCTTCACTGTCCCACATAATTTTGAGTTGACACCGCTGGCTCTCGTCCTCGTGTGCAGCTGGACCTGAGTTGGGCGGGCGGGGGGGCGGGGGGGGGGCGGCGGTTACCCGTAATTGCGTAAAATCTCACCAAAAAAATGCAGAATATGTGGGCAACCCCCAGAACCCGCAACCCCTATCTACCTATCTATACCGTAACTCTATGTGAGTCGGTAAATTACCGTACGGACTTTACCGACTACACCGTAACGTAACGCACTTCTTCTTCCACTACTTTAAATTTGGAGGACATTACGGCTCTACTTTACTCGCAACTACTCCTACTCGCCCCGTAAGCCACTGTCTGATGGCCTAGCTAAAGTATAGTGTGATGTTTTCGGCCTCTTCTCACCGCACTTGTGGACTTGATGCCGCACCGTTCCGCATTCATCCCCCCTGCTTCCTCCCCTCTGCCCTACGGCTTTTTTACGCGTCAACACCAGTCGCGCCCGCCCATTCCGTCCCCGGGCCCGGTGCCGAAGCGCCTCTGCCAGCTGCCCCTGCCGCCTCCGCCTTCGCCACGTCTGCGTCCACTGCCTCCGCCGCCGTCGCCGCCGCCATCAAGGCGCCGGCGGCACGAACGAGGCGGCGTCGGGCGCGGCCGCGGCGGCCCAGTCGAGCGGCACGAGCACATCGTAGTGCCCGGGCCGGAAGAGGAGGCAGATCGCGAGCTCGCGCCAGGTGGCGCCAGATTGCGCCTGCCCCGCCTCGGCGCGGAGGCGCTCAGGCCCGCAGATGACGTGGCGGTGGTGGGAAGAGCCGTCGAGGTACTCGACGCGCACGCGCAGGTCGAGCGCGCTAGCGAGGGCCTGCACCTGCGGCTCGTCAGGATCAAGGTTTGGGTTTGGGTTAGGGTTAAGGTTAAGGCTAGTGTCAGGGTTGGGGTTATAGGGCAAGGGCAAGGGTCAGGGTTAGGGTCAGTGGCAAGTGGCAAGGGTGAGGACCAGGGAGGGAGTGCACACCTGCGGCTCGTCGGCCTCGATCCCCATCGTCTCCACTTCGCGCGTGCAGAAGGCTTCGAGGCCTATCCCCTCAGGCACCACGTGCTCGTAGGTCTGCCTATCGCGCTGCAGGTACGAAAGCAAGTAGTAGTAGTAGTAGTAGTAGTGAGTATGTAAAGTGTTAGGGTTGGATTTAGGGTTGGGGTTAGGGTTGGGGTTAGTGAGGAAGGTGCATGCACGTAAAGAAGTCAGCTTTTGTCTGGGTTGGGGGGGGCAGCACCGCAGAACCGTGTACCGTGCGAGACGTGGCGCGTGACACCTTTCTACTGACTGACTGGCTGACTGGCTGGATGGCTGGCGTGCCTACCCTAACCCCAACCCTAACCTTACCTGCATGTACGCGGAGGCGAGCAGCCGCAGCCACTCGAGCAGCGGCGCCGTCTCGGCTGTCTGCCGCGCCGCCTTGAGCAGCGCGTGCTCGTCCACCGCGTGAGGGTCGCTCAGCTGCCGCGTGCGCTCAGCGAATCTGGCGCCGAGCTCGGCGAACCTCGCGCGCTGCGCCTGTACGGTGGCATGACATGCTGATGGATGGAGCAGACGAGATCGCTCCCGATGGCTCGACTCCATACAGGGTTCAGAGGAAGAGGCCAGTACAAGGGGGAACTGGAACGGTCACAGCTCATATTCGCTGCTGCTGCACCTCGGCCAGATGCGGCGCGAAGCGCGCGGTTGTCTCCGGTAGCTGCAGCTGCCAGTACGCCTCGCGCGCCGCGCTGTCGTCGAGCGTGCGCAGCCGCTCCATCAGCCCGATCCAGAGCGCACGATAGAAGCAGTTGCCGTCGCCTGGTTAGGGTGAGGGTGAGGGTGAGGGTAAGGGTTAGGTTGAGGGTTATGGTTAGCGGTAGAAGCAGTTGCCGCCGCCTGCGTGTCTCGAAGGCCTGCGAGCTCGGCTGCTTCGGGTTCGACCGGGCCGCACGGCCGCACCGCAGCCTTCCCTTGGGCCCTGCGCGGCGCTGCGGCTCGTCCCCAATGCGCGACGCAGCCAAGATCCGAAAGAGTCAGCCCCGGGCGGCCAGGGCATGGCGAGCCGTGGCAGTAGCCACTAAGATAGCACTCTCCACATGCTGTTGCGCCTCGCACACTGCTCATGCTGCCGTAGGTCCGCTCGAGCCACCGCAGCTTCGCCTCCCACAGCGCACCGCCTGCCCCCGCCGGTGGCGGCAGGCTGCTGAGCGGCGCGCGCTCGCCCACGTCGGGCGGCACGATCGCGTTGCCCTCGACGCGTGCGCCAACCTGCGTCGCCACCGTCTCCTGCCTCGCGTTCTCCATCCGGAGCGACTCCTTGAGCACCCGCTCCAGCTCCTCGTCGACTGGGTCAGCTTTTGCCGCTGGTGGCGCCCAAGACTGCGGAGTGGCAGTTGCTTGCGACCAGCTGCCACCCTTACTGGCACCTCCTACGCGGGCGTCCGAGGTGGCACATGGGGCTGGATTCGCACTGCACTGTGCTCCGGCGCCGCTCGATGTTCCGCCTGACGAGGAGACCGAAGGCTGCTTGTTAGCGCACACCCTGCGCACGACGCGCGGCCCGGGCTTCGGCTTCGGCGCGTCTGACATGCGGGCGGCGAGGTGAGCGCGAGGACGCGCGACGCGGGGTGAAAGATGACTCTCTTGACCCTTGGCCCCCCCCCCCCCCCCCCCCAAACCCGTTTGGCCGGATCAGAGGCACTTCTGCAAGAAGATCTGCGGAGGCACCACGAGCGGGTTGGTGAAGAGATGCGCTACAGCTCACTCATGTGTTCATTCAGTGTATGGGCCACGCTGGCGTGGCTGGGTGCACCTGATCTTAGCCGGGCAGCTACGCATCACACGCGCGCTCTATACCTCCATGACGCGCAGGATCTCTCCTCGGAGAGGCGCTCTGCCGCCACGCGGTCGAGATGCTGCGGTCGACTAGCAGAGCCCGCTGTACCCTTTCCGGCGACCTGCCGAGGGTGTGGAGAGAAGGATGGGCGCGACGTGGCTGCGCAGTGCTGTGGAGTGCGGAAAACGGCGGGCCGCGACACACCTTGTCGGAGTCGAGCTGTTGTCAAAGCGCTGGGTCTGTTTAAGCGATAAGATAAGATAGTTGGGTTTCACGACGCTACAGCCTACACAACACGCGACGCTACGCAATTTCGCAATGCCTGGGCCCCTCACACCCAGACACAAAGGCACGGTGTACTGGCGATGGTGATACGCCCCTATAAACCTAGGGACTCGGCCCGGTCGGCGCTGCTGGACTGCAGTACGTGACCGACGATCCGGGCCTCGCTGCGCACCCCCGAAGGGTACTACGCGGCCCTGCGGCCCCTGACCGGCGCGGCGAAATACGCGTGGGGCGCACGAGCACGTTGACGCAAAGATCGAGAGTGGCGTTCGGCTGCGAGTAGCCCTTGCCAAAGTCCCTCAGGGTCCCATGATCCTCGGTCAGACCGGCGCTTGGCACAGATGTGCCGAGCGTGCCAAGCCACATACCTACACGGGTCCCGGCTCGCTCCCCCGGATGTGCGCCCCCTGTCGTCTCGGTTGCCGCCTGCCACTGCCGCCGTCGCCGCCGCCGCCGCCCGCGTCGCCGCCGCCCGTCATCGGTTGCAGGCTACTACGAGGTCTACTACGAGGCTACTACGAGGCCACCTACCTAGAGGCCACCACGAGGTCTACTACGGGGCTACTACGAGGCTATTACGGGGCTACTACGAGGCTACTACGAGGCTACTACGTGGCAACTACGAGGCTACTACCCGGCTACTACGAGGCTACTACCAGGCTACTACGAGGCTACTACGAGGCTACTACGTGGCAACTACGAGGCTACTACCCGGCTACTACGAGGCTACTACCAGGCTACTACGAGGCTACTAACAGGAGCGGCGCGCGCGCCACTTGGCCAGCAGCACCGCAGCAGCAGCACAGCTCGTCTGCCGGCGCCGCTCAACCCAGCAGCTCGGAGCCGGCGCCGACGATCCCGCGCACACCGTGAGAAAGATCTCGAGGAGGCCGTTCTCCTTACCACGTGCCGAACAAGCCGGCCAACTCCGGAGTCCACGCACGCCACATGTCCTTGAGCAGCAGGGTGTCGTTGGAGTACAAGCCAGCCTGCACACCGACCTCGCCGACGAGCACGAGTACGTCGAGCGAGCTGGGTAAGAGCTGGGCTGGGCCAGGTGCACCACGATGGAGCTGTTCATGATGAACAGGCACCAGCACCAGCCAGCAGCAACCATGGTGCTTGCGCTGGACACAACCTCGTTCCGCAACAGCAGTGCAGCACAAAGCAGATGGCCAGCAAGCTCGCGACGAGCAGCAGCAGCAACGCAGTGGTCGGCCAGACGAGGTCGCACGCAGCACGACCGAGCCCACGAGCCCGCACCGCCGCCGCCACGAGCGGCGCGAGCGAAGCAAGCAGCGGCATTTCGCCATCGCGCGAACTATCTTATCTTATCTTATCTTACTTATATTAT
>Ga0209302_10001864_pt1 | contig 12326 bp, 10 predicted proteins | sample ArcOceMetagenome_2_FD_187445 | JGI IMG/M metagenome (GOLD analysis project Ga0209302, IMG submission 187445) | Marine eukaryotic phytoplankton communities from Arctic Ocean - Arctic Ocean ARC135M Metagenome (SPAdes) (version 2) | ecosystem: Environmental > Aquatic > Marine > Oceanic | place... | reverse complement strand
ACATGCTGATACTACTTAGGAAACATACGATTAAGTTAATTCTGGCCGCTGAGGCTCCTGTTGCTCTAAGCAAACTAAAAGAGGCTCTCAATAACGAGCAAGCACAGACCTCCGCGACAGAAGACGATTCCGATAAACCGCAAGTGAGCATGGCAAGTCGAGCAGTAACCCTGATTGATCTTCTTACCGCAGCGGCTACGAAAAAAACAGATGTCATGTGGGAATGATGCTAAACGGGCTTATAATGAGCCCTTCCCCATTTCACTGAATACCCTATTCACTAAGGCCCCCTTTCCGTGTCGACTACTAAACCCTTTCCCGGCCTTCCTTTGTTTGATTCGGCTAAATACTTTAATCAAATCCCACGAAACGAGGTGTTTCCTGATATAGCGCCGGCTGTCGAATCCTTTGTGTTAAGCCTGCCCGTTGAGGGCGCGATTGATGATTATCGTTATACAAGGGACTTCCTTTTAAGCTATAGCAAGAAGAGCCAAGATACGTACGATAAGTTTAGAGGCGATGCTGAACGACTTCTATTATGGGCATGGCTAGTTAAGCGAAAGTCTGTCGCTTTGCTACGCCGGCGTGACTTGGAAGAATATACTGATTTTGTCGCTAAACCAGATTCGGGGTGGGTATCGGAGTCGGTAGGAAGACGATTTCTCAGTGTCAATGGTATACGAGAGCCCAATGAAAATTGGCGCCCGTTTCGGTCCGCGGGTGCAGGGAAAGGTCGGCTGAATACAAAATCCTGGCAAGGCCTATTCTCGAATCTGAGTGTGTATTTCAACTACTTGATGGCTGAAGATTATGCATTAGGCAATCAAATACCTATCGTTAAGAAAAACTGCCCTTACTTGATTCATGAAACCGGTATCAAAACCGCGCGACGATTATCTGAGCTGCAATGGGAATACTTACTGAGCTCTGCCACGTCGTTAGCCGAAGCGGATTCTCAGCATGAGCGAACACTGTTTGTTATTGCGACGTTAAAATCGCTGAAACTTCGTATTTCTGAATTGTCAGAACGGCCTAACTGGTTGCCTATAATGTCTCATTTTCATCGAGATCATGAAGGCAACTGGTGGTTTCGGGCTTATGGTAAAGGATCTAAAGAACGCGATGTGTCAATCTCGAATGAATATATCCAGTTCCTAAAACGTTACCGCTGCTATCGAGGTTTATCTGCCCTGCCCTCTAAAGATTCTGCCGAGCCTATAGTGCAATCACTGAGCGGTAATAGTGGCCTGGGTAGCCGTCAATTACGCAATATTGTTGAGTGTGCTTTGAATGAAGGTTGCCATTCCTTGATCAAAGATGGCTTTGATGTTGAAGCAACAGAGCTACGTGCTGCAACCACGCATTGGTTGCGGCATACCGGTGCTTCCATGGAGGTAGCCGCGGGGAGAAACTTGGCTCATGTTCAAGCCGATTTAGGGCATGGGAGTATTCGAACTACGGATGAGTTATATGTTGATTCGGACAATATGGAACGAGCATCAAGTGCTAAAGGGCAAGAAGTCTAACCGCTAAATAATAAAAAAGCAGCGAGGTTTCGTCCACGCTGCCTTATATCCTTAATGTGAACGCTTTAGCGCAGGATCAACATGGGGAGGTGCGTATTTTCGATCATCTTCAGCGTGTTGCTCCCTAAAAATGCCTGAGCTAGCTTTGAGTGTGAGAAAGCTCCCATTACCAGCATCTCAACCTCATTATTGGTTTTGTAATCCATTAATCCTGCAAATATGGCATCTTCTGAAAAACTGGCCTTCACATCAAAACCGCTATCGCGCAGCATTTTTTCTGTGGCTTTGAATTTCTCCATTAATCCACTCTGCTTATTTTTTACCGTTACCAAATGGCACGTCATACCCTGTAATAGCCCGCCTTCGATAATTCGCTTAACCGCTTTATCTGCCGTTTCACGTCCATCGTAAGCCAGCATAAAGCTTTTTGGTGCCGCAAAGTCTTTATTAGCGATCAATACAGGGGTGTGTACTTGGCGGATGACTTGTTCAATATGGGAGCCAAGCGCTTTAAAATCTTGTTTGTTGCCTTGCCCTGATCGGCCTATCACAATTAAGCGCGCATCAGATTCAAGATCACAAATAGCTTCGACAATATCACTGTGTCGCTGTGTTTTTTCTATCTGCTCACAGCCTTGTTGCTCCGCTGATAACGAAGCGCTGGATAGCATTTCTTTCCCTAGTTCTAGTGCTAGCTTGCTGCGCTGCTCATCCAGAGTTGCCATTTCTTTTAATAAAGAAGAGCGCGCGCCTAAACCGATCGCACCGCTAAGGTCTTCAGCCGCCGCAACGTTCTCTTTTTCGAGTGCATGGAGCAATAAAAGAGGCTTATTAAGCTTGTTAGCTGCCCAGATTCCGGCATTACACACGGCATCGGAAAAAGCTGAACCGTCTAAACAGGTAATAATTTTATGCATTGTCATCTCCTTAGTGACCCGCCATCAGTTTTTCAACTTCTTTGGGATCACTCAGGACACCAAATTTATCGACGATGGTTTCGGTTGCTGCGCTCATACCGACAACTTCTACTTCAGAGCCTTCACGCTTAAATTTAATCACGACTTTATCAAGCGAAGAAACCGCTGTAATGTCCCAGAAATGCGCATGGTTTAGATCGATAACTACTTTATCAACGACTTCTTTGAAATCAAATGACTCAACAAACTGCTCAGATGATGCAAAGAAAACCTGACCGACTACATGGTAAGTACGGACATTGTCGTTAGATGGTTCTGATTTAACCACCATAAAGCGGCCAATTTTATTGGCAAAAAACAGGGTCGCTAATAGAACGCCAACAAAGACACCCAGTGCCAAGTTATGCGTAGCCACGACAACAATGACGGTAGCGATCATAACAACATTGGTTGATAGCGGATGTTTTTTAAGATCCGTGATTGAGCTCCACGAGAAGGTACCGATGGATACCATAATCATTACCGCAACCAGTGCTGCCATTGGAATCTGTTTGATCCAATCATCCATAAAGACAACCATGATGATGAGTAGCGTACCGGCCACAAATGTCGATAGTCGACCGCGACCACCGGACTTAACGTTGATAATTGACTGACCAATCATCGCGCAACCCGCCATGCCGCCCATTAAGCCCGCGCCAATGTTGGCAATGCCTTGGCCTTTACACTCTTTATTTCGATCACTTTTTGTATCGGTTAAATCATCAACAATAGTCGCTGTCATCATCGACTCAAGCAAGCCAACGATGGCCAAGCCGACAGAGTACGGAAGAATGATAAGCAAGGTTTCTAGGTTAAGCGGTACATCGGGCCATAAAAAGATAGGTAATGTATCCGGTAATTCGCCCATGTCGCCTACTGTGCGTATATCTAGCCCGATCATCATAGCGACGGCCGTTAACACGACAATACACACCAAAGGGGATGGAATAGATTTTCCGACAACCGGTAAATACGGGAACAGGTAGATGATACCTAGACCGGCCGCGGTCATCGCGTAGACGTGCCATGTTACGTTAGTTAACTCTGGAAGCTGTGCCATAAAAATGAGGATAGCGAGCGCGTTCACAAACCCAGTTACAACCGAACGCGAGACAAATCGCATTAAGCTTCCGAGCTTTAAATAGCCGGCTATTATTTGAATAACGCCGGTGAGTAGCGTCGCCGCTAGGAGATATTCTAGACCGTGGTCTTTTACCAGGGTCACCATCAGCAACGCCATCGCACCCGTTGCTGCCGAGATCATGCCCGGGCGACCACCGACTATTGCAATAATCACTGCAATACAGAAAGAAGCATACAAACCCACTTTTGGGTCAACGCCTGCAATAATAGAAAAGGCAATGGCTTCAGGAATTAGGGCCAGCGCAACCACGGTGCCAGCAAGTAGATCTCCTCGAATATTGGAGAGCCATTCTAGTTTCATTTTTTCAAGCATAGTAAACCTTGTTATGTGTTTAAAAACAACGCCACCTTCAGCGGTTGGCTACAAAAGCCAGCCTTTCAGCTATCGCTAGTGAATCGGCGTTTCTTGATAGTTATGGGTACTTTTTATCGCAACTCATACTTTTAATATCGCGAATACAGTATAAGAGTGTCATTCGAAAATGATGACTGTTTGAGGAGAGGTATGCCTAGGGTGGCGTGATCAGCAAAATGATTACCTCTATATGTTTAGTAAAGACCAAAATTTTACAATAATTTTCCGTTTAAGAAAATAAGAACCTTTTGGCCTCCTCCTGTAATACCTTTATAGCTACAATGAAAACGCTACCATAACTTAAACTAAGACGGCCCCTTAATGGGCCGCCCGATCTCTACTCCTCCCATATTAACGCTTTATTTTCTGTATGAGAGGTCTAGTCTTTTAAGTATCTGTCGCCCCTGCTCCAATGTAATACCGTGCGGTCAAAACACCGCTGTCTAGCCGGTAGGTTTCAATCGTTCTAGTGCTGATGGTGCCGTCTAGCTTTCGATTGATATGGTAGCAAGAGGCTTCATTGTTGGTCGCTATACAATCTACCAACTCAATTCGTATACTATCCTGAGTTGTATTCCACATATGCTCTAATGCTTGCCATGAATCATCGGGTTTTGGTAAGCCAATATATTCAATACTTAAGCCCATTGTTGCTATCGCTTTGTAGCAATCCATGAAGCCTTTTTTATCACTCGCATTCCAGTATTCAATTTGCTTATGAAGAAAGCTTTCAAGCTTATTGTTATCAGTCATTTCTTTTCCTCGTTTAGGTCGGGTTAAAAGCTTATAGGGTGATATCCAATGGCTTTACTTCTCGATACTTCCCTTTGTAATAGAGCAAGGGGTCATGCTGATTATTCATCAATGTATTATGTACCTTTCCGAAGAAAACCAAGTGATCTCCAGCGTCTACTACGTTATGCCTTTCGCATTCAAAAGAAGCGGATGAATGTTGAATAATCGGCACATTAAGGTCCCATGTTTCCCACGGAGTTAATGCGAAACGATCTTCATCTTTACTGGCGAAGCGTCCAGAAATAGCCGCTTGCTCGTGACTTAATATATTCACGGCAAAAGCCGGTGCGGTCTCAAAAGCCGTTAGGTTTTTAGAGCGCTTATCGATACAAAACAAAACTAAAGGAGGATCTAACGACACCGATGTAAATGAGTTTGCTGTTAGGCCTATAGGCAAGCCATTACTATCTTTTGTGCTAATGACGGTCACACCGGTCGCAAACGAACCTAATGCGCGACGCAAATCTTGAGCCCTCATCGGGTCATCGCTTTGTTCAATAATGGACTTCTCTATTATTGAACAAATCGCCTGATCAAACTCATCTCTATCATTCACCGCACGTAAACGTGAACGATATTGATCCACATGGATAATTTGCTTATTTGAAAAACAGCGGAGTAAACGGCTTTTCTCTGATTCAAGCTCATCGGCGGTAACAATGAAAGTGGGGATCGACACTTCGCTTTGTTGAGATAAAGTAGGCGCTATACCTTTACAGAATCGACTATCCTGATAGCACGGGTCGCCATGCCAAAACCATTGTCCGCTGTTAAACTTCATATAGGGGTGCAGCGCTGATGGAGTCATGTCTTTGAATTTGTACTCGGTGCACAATTGAATGGCCGCAGGCATATCTACGACGCCCTGAGACAGTGCATTACTAAGATTTGTAAAGCGCTCTAGTTCATTATTCCCTTCTTGGTACATGTGAGCGACAATCAACGCACTTATTCCGCTTGTGCCCTCGATATTACTACCCTGCCTCGATGCCCTTAAAGCAATGTCTACACTGCTGCCCGATGTAACCACGATAGGCTTGATATCTAATGATTTAATGATGTTTAGTAGATCAGCACTTAATGCATCAATTGAATAGTCCTCTGATCTGTCGCTTTGCCCGTGCCCCCGTTGTTCTATGCTAATGACTCGGTAGCCTTTTCGAATAAGGTCGCGTGCCAGTGCTGACCACTCATAATGAGTTTGTCCTTCGTCATGGATTAAAACAACGGCTGTATTTTTCGGGTTTCCACCCGTATATGCGGCTATGCCGGTATCATTAAAGCCATATAATTTAGTAAATTCCATGAATAGACCTCCTGTAAATTATTTAAGTAGGCAGTTTTTAAATTGAGTAACTGCCTATTAACGGTTAGCGAGATGAAGATCTAGAGGTGATTGTATCTGGGCTCATTTTTATATTTTTATAAGCTGCATTTTCTACAAACCATCCATCTTTATAAGCATCACCGAGTACTGTTAAACTGCCTTTACTAAAATCATAAGTATGGCTTCGAACGGCCCACGGTATATTATTATCATAGAGTTGTATCATGGTATTAAAAGTGGAATGATGTAGCTCCCCACTATTATCAAATGCATCAGACATCCCAGCTCCAGATAAATCCTCATCAAGGTAGTACATTCTTCTGGAATATACATGCCGAGCATCCCCTTTACGGGTCGCTTCTATAATGCGGACACGGTGCAGTTCGAAGCGCTCACACGAAGGGTTTATAGTCGCGTTGAGAAATTGAGTATCGGTATTACATTTCGAGGTGGGAGAGTAAAGGTCGTAGTTATTATAAGGAATATACATTTCCTTAGTACCTACGAATTTGAAATCGAATCGATCCATTTTCCCTGAAAATAAGAAAAGCTCATCGAAAAGCAAGCCTCCACCTAATGACGATACTGGCGTGTCATATGAAAACTCGGGCGCTTTCTTTATTCTTCGAAGACCCGGCACATATTGCCATGCCTCACGAGGGTCTGCGACTGGGTTGATATAATCTACGATACCTGTCGCTTCACCCGCTCTTCGAACAGGTGCTTTACTGATGGAGTATGTTCGCAATAATAACTCAGGGTCCCTATCTGATAAATCCACTTGGTAATAAGGCTTTTCTGTATACGTTTCCTGATCTGCCATATTAGTCGCTATTCCTGTTCTAATCACTAGCCAAGAACGGTTGCTTCTAGCTGTAATTGCCGTCTTACCTGGATAGGTAAGCAACTGATTCCACATGACTTCGTATCCATTTTCTGGACGAGGAAACGGTAGCCCTCCTCGACAACCCACATCAATAGCTAGAAAGTTCTCAACCGTTTTACAACTGCCATTATTTCGCTCTGTAGCTTGTAATATTTCTTCAGGGAATGAAGCAGTACGATGTGTTGGATAGATGTCTATATAATAGTCAGGTACTGTTCTAAGCAGGTGAAGCTGGCCTTGGCTGAGCTTTTCAGCGTGTTCAGTTATATTTTTATCGGTAATACGATATAAGGGTTTTTCATCTTTAAAAGGATTTTCCCAGAAACCGCTATTTGCTTTAAAGTCCGGTGGAGCTGTTGTCATACCCCCGTTGTAAGCCGGTATACTTCCGTCTGAATTACCTGCTTTAATACTTCCAAGACGTGTGAACTCCGTCTCAGATGCGACACTAACACTCGCTACTATTGATCCGCACACAAGGATTCCATTAACTATATGTTTATAGCCTTTCATTTTTATCTCCTGCTCAGCTTCATAAGATGAAGCTCGATATTATTTTTATTTGAAGAACAGTTATCTCGTCCATGACTTTTAGAAGCATGTAAGATAAATAAATTGAATGATTTTTAATTGATGGAAGTTAGGTTTTTCTTTTTATATAAATCCTCATTTTTATTCTTAATAGTTAATATTTACTAAACAGCTCGCCACCAATTTAATGTACTAGAATGATCGTTTAGCTGTTCCCATGCTTCATTTATTGCTTTTTCCGCTTTATCTCCAACAAGTCCAAATCCCTTAAGAACCATGGCGCATATTTCAAACATATATTCTTTATTGAAGGATTTCTCATGCTGCATTCTTCGGGCGCCTTCCACTGAGCTACCAATAACAAAATCGGTAGCAACAGATAATGAATTAAACTCCAGAACCCCTTCTTTTTTAGCATCCATAAGCGAACCTGTAATAACACCCCATACTCGGTTGCTTCTAGACAAATAATCAACAAAATCAATTTTTGATGTAAAATCTATAGAACCAGGCTGCATTCCGGCATGCGTTAACGAAAGAATGGGGCCCGCTATCACTCTCGCCGCTGATGACTCAAGGTTAGAGAATAGTCTTTCATAGGTTGAGATCATTTCCTCAGCCATTCGCTGACCTAATTCAGTCAATACCTCTTCCAGTGAATTGAAGTATTTATAAAAAGTGCCCCTTGAAACACCGGCTTTTAAAATCACATCTTCGATGACGGGAGGCTTAGTACGCTCGCTCACTAAAAAGAGCTCTAATGCAGCAAATAACAAACGCTGTCGTGTTCGCTCCCGCTTCTCTTTAGCGACCCGTATACGAAAATCTTCTTTTTCTGGGTTCTCAAGTTTACTTTCTTTAACTTCAGTCATGTTCAATTCACTCAGTCATTCAGGGTGCTGCAGATCGCATCACTCTTTCTGTATATTGGGGAGCAAAGCCAAATTTGACTCTTGCTCTAACCTTGCTCGTCCATATAACTCTAAAGACAAGCGGGTGTTTAAAGCAGTATGTCGCGTTCCGACATTAAGGTCTCGCCAAAAACGCTGTAAAGGGCTTGAATTTGCAAATGCAGCCGGCCCTGCTATATCCATTAAACGCTCTCCTGCATTTCTCAAAATGCGCATAGCATAACCGCAGTCGGCTTGGATTCTAGCTTTTTCGTAACCGGTTAGCTGCCTACTCTGGGCTGTTTCATCAATTTCTGATGCCGCTCGACGGATATGTAACCATGCAGACTCAATTTCCATCGCGGCTTCACCCAGCTGTTGCACAAATACTTGTGAGTGCGATTGACTGTCATAGCTCCAACCAATGATAGGTCGTTGGCACATCCCGTTTTGTACATGATCCAGTATTGCACTGGCGGCGCCTAACATGGGAGATAACACACCTAAAGGAAATAAAGGTTCTACGGGCCATTTATCTCGTGCCTCCAAGGCGGCAAGTGCGGCAGGATTATCTTTCAAATTGGCTCGAAGTTTCGAAAAGGAAAGCACTAATTCCGATGGTATCAGTTGGTCTTCTGCAATGATGGTGTTACTACCCGAACCACATACTCCGGCGACATGCCATGTATTCTCTATACGTACGTGAGAAGACGTTTTCAAAGGAATGATGGCAAAGCCTACATCAATTATATCGCCATCAGCATTCAGAATTTTTACCCCATTTAATGCCCAATCCGCATGCATACATCCTGACGCATACCCCCAACGGCCACTGACTCGATAAAATTCACCGTCCGGGGTACAACTACCTGTTTGCGCTGCAACACTGCACACTAACTCATCACCCGTTATAAAGATTTTATCTTTTGTCGCTTTTGGTAACGAGGCAGCAGAAGCCGTGACACCCGAGAGCAAGCCGTAAGCCCAAGCCGTTCCTGGGCAGGTTTTTCCTAACTCAGCCACTGTTTCTATATGAGTTATTAGTTTATTACCTACCCCGCCAGCGCGCTTAGGAAACATAATACTGAATAGCCCGGCCTTGCGAATAGCCTCAATTACTACCTCCGACGCTCGGCCATTTTCTTCTGCCTCATCAGCAAACTCAGCCAGTAGGGGCTGTAAAGATCGAGCTATCTCTACAGGGTGAACAGTATTGCGAGCATTCATATTTCATATCCTTTGTTATTCTTATCTTGAATAAACAATAATGTCATAATGACACTTATGTCAATTTATATTTTATATAGAATATACGGGGCTATAAAATACGAGGTAACGTTGAAGATATAACTCCTGTCGTCAGTAATAGAGATTGCTTTATGGCCACATTTAGCTAATATGCTGTAAATATATACAGTATATGGTCACGTAATGCTTAGATTCATTCCTTTAAAAGTTCAGGCAGGGATTGCGGGGTTTGAATCCCCTGCTGCCGAATATACCCAACTATCCCTAACGCTAGATCAAATCTTAATTGATCACCCTTCTGCTACGTATTTAGGGATTGTTGAAGGGGAATCGATGACGGGAGTTGGCATTTTTCCACACGATATTTTGGTTGTTTCTCGTGCGGAAACCGCTGTCTCCGGGGATGTGATTGTTGCAACGTTGAACGGTAACTTTGTATGTAAGATTGCCGATACCAAAAATATGCGTTTATTATCATCAGCTAAAGGATTTAATACCTACCAGCTAAACGATGGTGATGAATTTATCGTAGAAGGCGTGGTCACTCGCTCTATCCGTATGCATCGCCCTTTTAAGCGCGGGCTAGTGTGATATGTACGCGTTATGTGATGTAAGTGCTATGTATGCTAGCTGCGAAAAAGTGTTTGATCCTAGTATCCGTAAAAAGCCGGTGGTTGTATTAACCAATAACGATGGTTGTATCTGCGCCACCTGTCCCGTTGCTCGAAAAATGGGGATCGGTAAAAGCTTTGTTCCTTACTTTACTGTTAAAGATGAACTAGCCGCGATGGGAGTGGTAATACGTAGCTCTAATTACGAACTCTATGCTGATTTATCCCAGCGCTTAATGGACACTTGCGCACGTTTTGCACCTGACCATCACGTTTATAGTATCGACGAGTGCTTCTTGTATTTTGGTTCTTATATACCTGATGCTGGCTGGCAAGCACATGCAAAAACGATCCGCAGAACCGTATGGAAAGAAGTACGCTTACCTATTGGCGTAGGCATAGGACCAACGCCCACGTTAGCTAAAGCCGCTAACCATGCATCTAAGCGAATTGAAGGTTTTAATGGCGTCGCTGTCATTGATAATAACGCAGTACGTCGCCGTGTTTTGAAGCAGATGGCGGTTGTCGATATTTGGGGAATTGGCCGTCGGTTAGCACGACGCTTAAACGAGATGGGGATTGAGACCGCCTGGCAGTTAGCCGAATCAAAGCCTGCTCTCATGCGTAAGCACTTTAGTGTATTAGTGGAAAGTACCGTGTATGAACTAAACGGCATTACCAAGCTGTCGTGGGACGATGTTCGCTCGCCGAAGCAACAAATTTATTCGACCCGCTCTTTTGGTGAACGTGTCACTGATAAATCAATTTTACGCCAAGCCTTACTGTCCCATGTCACTATTGCCGCAAGTAAACTACGCCGCCAACAGGGACTTGTTAAAACTATACAAGTCTTTGTCAGTAATTCGCCACATGATCGTGATTCCTTTTATAGGAAGTCAGTAACACATCAGTTTTTAACGCCAACCAGTGATACTTCTGTGATCGCCAATACCGTCAGCGGCCTTGTCGAAAACCTTTATCGGCAAGGTGTACATTTTTATAAATGTGGAGTGGGCTTAATCGAGCTAGTGGATGCCGCTCAATACCAAGCGGATCTATTCTCGCTATCGACCGATAACGCTTTGCTCATGCAGTGTATGGATAGCATCAATGCTCGCTATGGCCGTAACACCGTACATATCGCAGGCCAAGGTACTACTCCGCAATACACGATGAAACGTGAATTTTTATCACCGCAATATACGACTCGGCTTGAGGGGTTGCCGCGTATCCTTTGTGATTAGGCCTCCCCATTCTTTTTACATACCAGAAAAAGAAAAGTCGACTATACTTTTATAGAATATTTTTAGTATATGGCTACCTTGTAATGTTGAGATATTGGGTGATTTAGAATATATGAATATCAAACCTTTTAGCCGCATAATTACTCTTAATTTTTTGACTGCAGCGCTTTACTTTTTTTTTAGTTTAATTAGCTTTTACCTCACTGTTCCGCAAAGCACGAGTGTCATTATTTATCTTTCAGCGGCTATTGCATTTGTCGCTATTCTAACAAAGGGAAAAAAATTACTACCGGGTGTCTGGTTCGGCGGATTTATAGCAAGCTTTTGGACCAACTTTTTAGACGCAGAACAAAACCACCTCATATTACTCGCTGCACTCATTGCCACTGGGGTTAGTTTGCAAGCATGGCTTAGTGCTTTACTGATCTCCCGTTTCAATGTGAATTGGAAAAAGCTAACAGGTCAGCGTGAAATAATTCTATTTTTATTATTATCAGGCCCTATCGGATGCACAGTATCTGCTATATGGGGTAGCGCTACTTTCTATTTATTTAGTGAAATAACTTCCAAATCTATCCTTATAAATTGGCTTCATTGGTGGGCCGCTGATATCTTTGGTGTCGTTGTACTTTCCCCTATTCTATTAATCCTAATATTATATAAACGCCAGCCATGGCGTGACAGAATTTATCATGTTGCTTTTCCTGCCCTTTTATCTTTACTTGTAACATTTAGCTTTTTTTTCTATACGATGCATACTGAAACCAGTCACATTAGAAATCGACTTGAAAATACAGGGCTCTCGATCATC
>Ga0209302_10001862_pt1 | contig 12330 bp, 6 predicted proteins | sample ArcOceMetagenome_2_FD_187445 | JGI IMG/M metagenome (GOLD analysis project Ga0209302, IMG submission 187445) | Marine eukaryotic phytoplankton communities from Arctic Ocean - Arctic Ocean ARC135M Metagenome (SPAdes) (version 2) | ecosystem: Environmental > Aquatic > Marine > Oceanic | place... | reverse complement strand
TCAAGCTGTCGAGGGCCTGAACGAATTGACTGAGGACAAGCACGATTTGGCCAACAACTTTTCCAAAGCGGACGATGCTGTGGTCGAAGCAAGAGTCACAAGCGACGGTGCTCATGTTCTGGACGACGCTGCCGCCGACGCATTTGTTGCTGCTCGAGAAGAAAAGAAAAGAACCGGAGCCTATTGGGCGGAAACTCTTGAAGCCGTTGAAGAACGCGAGAAGGATCGTGTGGCTGTACAACAAGAAATAGAACAGTTGGACCAAGACATCGTTGCTGCCGACTTGGATGTAAAGACCGCGACTGATGAAGAGGAGGAGACGGTCCTTGCTCTTGAATTTGCTGAGAGAAACGTTGTTTACGCAAAAATTCTTGAAGAAGCTGACCGTTCTCGAGCAGCTAAATTGCTTCCTGCAGTGGCTGACGTGTATGGCTTTAGAGGAGCATATTCCTACCTCGAAAGTAACGAACAGGATCGACCGGGGCGAAAAATCGCGAAGGAAGTCTTCTTCGTTGCCAAGAAATTAATTTCAGGCCATACCCAGTTTCATACACACCAAGATTTGTTCCGTGATGGTGGCAATCAAGATTGCCTTGATCACCAACGCCTCCTCAATGCGGCCAAGTGGTTGACAAGAAGAGGATTAGCCACGCGTGAGATAGTTTCGGACAAGCAGTATAAGTACCGTGCCTCTGCTAAGTTGTTGGAGGCAACCGGACTCCGCAGCAGACGCGTAAACGGTCCCATTGAAGTCTAAATATTCAGAAGACAAAAGGAGAATACCTATATGGCCAGAAGAAACCACTCGTAGCCCAGAGGTGTAATGATGACGTATTTGAACCCAGAACTCCGTGGTGTCGTCATGCCCTTCCATTCTCGAAAAATGAAGATCTATTCAATCACATAACAATATATAATATAAATACCACCCATTGTTAATGAAGATCTATTCAATCACATAACAATATATAATATAAATACCACCCATTGTTAACCATATGAAAACCTTCTTCTTGTAGTTCATTCTTCGAAACGAACATCTTCGTTGTGTTGTGTTGTGTTGTGTTGTGTTGTTAATGGTAAAAGTGCTGATACCGATAGTAGTGAGGGTAAAACCGTTGTTTGTGTGCGTAGGGATCGCGGCAATTCTTCAAGCTGAAGACTCTGTCCTAGCCGATCATTTGATCGTCGGCGTCTCCCATGTAAAAGTCCCAATAGCAACAGAAGTGAGAGAGACTATTGTAGATCATTTTAAAATGGGCTTCCAGAGCGTCCGAAGAAAGACCACGTAACTACATACATAACAAGGTTATTTTTACCCGGTCCAAGGCACTCCAATGACGATACATAACGTCAATGGGTTCCGAGGACCTCTTGAGCCTCCAACGTCCATGTTCATAGATCTGTTCATTTGAGGCGTACCGTAGGTTCCCTTCCTTCTGCGACACCTTGGATCTTGCTCCTCTGCGATAACAATGTAGAGACCAAAACCTAGATTCGATTGAGTTCATCCCTTCATCGTCTAAACCGATTAAGAGAGGATCCCCTAAGGCTCTCAGCCGTCGCAAACACGGATAGAGAAACTGCTTCCGAAAGTAAGAGGAAGTCCAGCTTTTTCCTCCTTCATCGCAAAAAATGCGGTCATTGCTTCGAATAGGAGCACACGCTTCTCGTGCCCTCTTTATCCATTTTCCTGGGCTAAGACCGGAAGAGGCGGTATACGCTAAAATAACGTCTGCTCTGACCGTCCGATTTGACTTAGTCTCTGGCCCTAGAAGGAGCTCCACCATACCAACGTTGGCTGGGAGTCCTCTTGTTGCTGCATCTTCAGGCAGAAGAACGTTGACGTCCCTCCATTCGAGACCAAAATTCTCTCCGCTTCGTAACCACCCTAACCAAAGGAAAACATTCGCAAGACCACCCAAAGCTGCCTCCCGTTGTTGAGACTTTGAAGTAGCTGAAAGATATTGCCTCTCCATCTCAAGGTCAAGAGCAATGACATGTGTTTCATCTAAAGCTTGGGAAGGAAGCACATTTTCTCCCATCCTGCTAGCTAGGCCTTTTACCAAAAGGGAAAAGGCAAAACTGTCAGTTGGCCTTACTCCTTGTTCCAAGAGTTTTTGGTCTTTGGTTAAGTGACATGAGGCAGGATGACTGATCATCCAATCCCAAGCATAAAATTGGGAAGCAGCTGACCTCAAAGCCCGGATCGTACCAAAGGCGATCGAGTGAGGAGTGTTGCACCCTCGAGATGAGTGAGTCACTAGTTTTGTACTCGCAGCCTCCATACACCACATCAAGGGAATATCTGGTGTATTGGCTGGACGCTTTAGCTCTGCTGCACGTAATACCGGGACATCAAAACTTTTCTCAAACTGCCTGATGATCTTTAACTGTCCTTGATATGACGAGTGAGTGCCTTTCGCCCATCTCCAAGCCATGTCGATAATCCTCATTCTTTCCAACATCATGAGGTGCCCATCATTAGTTCCTTTTAGTTCTCGCCCAAGCACACTTCGAACAGTGCAAGCTTCGCAAACGAAATTCGGCCAGTCGCAGATAGACGGGAAACTTAAACCTGCATTTCCCTTTCTCCTCGTGGAAAATGGGGCTCCAACTGAAAAGCACTTGGTGTGATAAACTGCGCTGCAGGGCTTGAATTCGTCAAAGCCTTTCCTAGCAAAGGTGCACACGATTCCCTTGTCATTCTTTAATACTTCGAGGTTGCAACCCACGCATAGCAGCAGCTTCCTCTTCGTGCTTCTTAGCGTCGAAGGGTGAGGAAACTTGGTCCAACCTGTCAAGAATTTTTGGGAGCGAACGAACGTGAGGGGGTAAGTAAAGAATCTCAATAGGTATGGGCAGCACCGGAGGATATTGTAGATGAGTTTTGGAGGGATAAATCGTTCCGGCTTGTACAACGTAGCGTGACAAACCCAGCCACGAAGCCGAGCAAGTTCTGGGGATAAAGAAAAGGGCCGAAGTAGTAGTGGGACATTCGACCCAACAGTTTAACACGAAAGTGATCACCTGCCGAGCCAACTCCGGAGGAGGGCACCATATCGTTAGACGATGAAAGCACTCTCGAGCATCCCAATTGGAATTCCATTTCCTGTAGGTCCAATCGCGATTGGCACCCATAGGAAGGTGCTCCCACACCAAGGTCTGATGAAAAGCTACCGGGTCAAAGATAGCTTGGAGAAGTCTGGCTTCGTCCATTAATGAATGAAGCGGACTCATCCAAATACCTCGACTCAGACCGTCAGTACCTTGCTGGATCATAATAACACCGGGGATGTGTATTACTTGTAAAGATATTCCTAGTTCAATTTCCAATAATCGAATTTCGGAGATCAGAGCATGAAGACGAGGCCACTTAGACGACCCTCGTGCACAGATAAAATACGTAGTTGAATTATCCGTGAAGTAGAAAACCGTTGTTCCTCTGATTGCTCGTGGATTTCCATGCTCCTTCAGTCGCAGAAGAGTTTGCTTTAGCGTGTTTAGTTCCTTCCAATTGGACGAGTAAGTCCATACGAAGGGATGCCAAACGGCCGACCACATTAGTTGGTACAAGGTGTCCGGAAGACGAAAAGTCCCACCGGTTCCTGTTCCGCTGCCGTCCCCGAAACAGGGGACTAGGGTAGCTGCTTTCGTCGTCCTCACTTGTTTCCCTTCTCCTACTAGTAAGTAGGTCCTCCACCAGCGTAGTTCCTCTCGTACTTCTTCCGTTAGTTGAGTCCTGGTGTAGTAAACATCTATACCGGAGCCCATTCCAGAAGGGTGAACCAAATGGTGAAATGATCGCAGCTTTGTATGCCCCATACTCCTGGGAGTGGCATCGCTGAGAGATTCCAGAACTCCTGCTGCGACTGCTAAGCTTAATCGCGACCAATTGGTGTCTTTTGCACTGAAGAGGAGGTGCTCACAGATAGCTAAAGCCCTTTCCCGCTTTGGGACAGGAATCTTTAGCGTCGGAACTCCGGTTGTGTTGAATAGAAAGCCGCAGTACTTCACTTCTTGACTCGGAGAGATGAGTTTGTCTGGATGAGCGAGAAAACCTACGTCAAGCGCCGAGTCTAGAAAAAGTCCTAAAGCGCTTTCGACCGATGCCTGATTTGGACCGTGAATTAGGAAGTCATCCACAAATGCCCAAATCTTGACCGTCAGTCCAAGGCGGTTTTCCAGAATAAAACCGTATCCCAAAGCTGGATCGTATCCTGTCTCCCGGAATCCCGTCCAAAAACAATTTGGACGCCCCTTCCCATTGAAGACTTCAAATTTTTCCTTTAGTTTTCGGATAAACGCCAAACCGACCTTGCATCCCACACTAGGTGCGTTTCCCGATCCCATTGGTTGTCCGCAATACGCATACAGTACTTCAGTAATTGGATGCATCAAACCTAAATGTGGACGATCTTCTTCGTGAGTTGGAAGATTGTAAAAATATTTCGAGAGATCAACTACCGCCGAGTATCCTCCCTCGTACATTTCGTCCAAGATATGGTTCACCCTAGGCATGAAGCAAGGATCAGCTCCAATGTGTTCATTCTGTCCTCCTTTTAGCATATCTGCAATGACTCTCCATTCACCTGGTTGGCCTTCTTTCTGTATAACAAAAAGGGGGGCATTTGAGAGTATAGTCATACCGTCTTGTATGTCCCTAACTACTCCCAAACTGATGAGTTCCTCCACAAAAGTAGCTGCTGCGGCCAAACCAGATCCATCCATCTTTGCATTCGGCGTTAATTTACTCTTCGGAGTCGTAAGAAAATTTTGTTTGAATCCGTACCGCAAATCCCACCAATGTTCGGGTGGGAATTCCCACCATAGAAGTTGCAGCCACTTGGGATCGGGTCCTTTCGAATTGTAGTTCATTCCATGCTTCTCCAATCTTTCCAGGCCTTCTTTGTAGGCCTCCTCGGGATCCCCGAAGAATTTGCAGGCTTCGGTCAGGTTTTCTAAGCGAGTTAAGAACCACTTGCTTCCTTCGTGAATATCCTTGGGTTCCCAAGAAAAAGGCGATTTGTTAACTAGAGTGTTTTTCGGTTTCTCGATCGAGAGCATAGGGAACGAATGATCCAAAAATAAAGGGCTTAGCGGTTCTGGCTTAGCACTCATTAGGGATGAAGATATATACTCCCAATGAAAGAGAGAAGTTGTACGGACTGCTACACCGCGTGGCAGACACTTGGACAGACTATCAGATAGCCCTAAGCCTCGGCAGTACTCGTCCAAACGAAGACCTCTGACGCCTCTCTCGGTCCTAATTCTTGCACCTGGCTTGTTTGGCATGGGATCGGTCCGGGAGTCCCCTTGTATGACGACTTCTTCAGAAATGTAGCAGCATTTTGGAACAAGACCTGGCGGAGTAAGGAGATTTGACATGGGACGAATGGGAGGGTCGAATGGGATATCGGCCCAGATCCATTTATCCGAGCACGAAAACTCCACTCTAGCGATCATCAACCTTTCTTGTCTAATAGCTCCACCGATTGCTACCCCCCTGATTAGCTTCATACGAGTTGAATATCCAAGTTTATTCCACCTTTCAGTGTGAAGCTTTGTGGATGGACCTGTCTTCCAGTAACTTGCTTCCGCATCCCAGCTTTCCAAGATCACCTTGGGCCGCTTAGAGAGGGGAGTGATCAGAACCATTTCTTCCCACGCCGACGGTTGATCAGCTTGGAGAGGTTTGTTGGCAATCGAGGACCTCTCTACTACTAGTAAGTCTACCGGGTTCGTGGATAGTAGGGAGAGAGGATACCTTGGTGCACCTGTTTTCACTAATTCGGGTTCTTCTAAGTGAAAGGTTTTCGATACTGGAGCGTCTTCGTTGCATCTGCGAACCGAGAAAACATGCCGGAGACCATGCCAGGCTTGTCTCATCAATTCTCCCGCACCGTCTAAAACCCCGAACGATTGGATCCAAGGCAAAGAACCTACTTTGTCTTGGATTTGATCTTCTTTACCTTCATCGGTAACAGAAGTCATCTCACGATGAGGTTGAGATGGGGTCCCACGATTAGATTGGGATTCGGAAAACTTTGCGCCACCATTATATTGGCGCTTTTCCGTCGTCGTTTCACGATGATATTGAAACGACGCCTCACAATTAGATTGAGGCAGCGGAGCGAGACCACAATTAGATTGGTCCATTCCTAATTTTGCTTCACGATTAGATTGAAGCACGGAAGTCGAGTCACCATTAGATTGACTCGATCCCGGCGTTACTTCACGATGAGGTTGAAGTAACTCCTCACAATTGGATTGAGGGATCGATGACGAGCCACAATTAAATTGGTTCGCCCCTATTTCTGCCTCACAAGTAGATTGAGACAAGGAAGTAGTACCACGATTTGTTTGGTACGTTCCTGACGTTATCCCACGATGAAGTTGGGATAAAGCAAAAGAACCATCGTCGCCTTGATTCGTTTTTAATTCTTGGTCGTTATCATTTTTAAAACAGTTAAAATCCCAACCGGTTTTGTCCATTTTCTCTACCTTTCGAACTTCTACTCCTTCTACACAATTTTCAATACAATTCTTACCTAAGAAGGCCAAGAGTGTGATTTATGCAATGATGGTCGAAGCAAAACAGCATATATTGTTAGTGGTACTATTAAGCAATGAATTTGTATCCTTATTGTGTAGGGATAGTGGAGTAGATATAGTCGCTGTGTGATATGAAGGAGAGAATGCATCATGATGGGACTAATGCACATTTGGACGGCAGAGCCTTCTCTAAGCTTGAACCGCTGCAATGAACGGTTCAAGATAGAGAAGTCTCATCTTGGAGATGGAGCGATCTGCGTCAAAAGCTTCAAGAGCGGCCTTTCGAGCGGCTCGCGCCTTAGTTTGCGGAAGATCCTTAAAAGGGCAGTGACCTCTTCCTTCCCCGATAGGAGGACACATAAGAGGATGAATTCGATTGGAATTACAATGACTGCACTTGGGAGGGCTCTTGATGTCGCATCTTCCATCGTCTCTTTCCGGAGTTACCTCTCTGGGAGGGCCCGCTCCAATGGGGGACCTTTTAGGGGGGACGGTGGAGGACACGAAAGCCCAAATACTGGAGTTAATCGTATCGTTCAGGAAACCTTTTTCCTTAGCGTCACGCAAGTAGACGTAGTTGTTAAGTAGTAGGTCCTTCTTGTTAACGGCATGGGATCGGAGTGCCCAAAGCTTTTTGGAGTGATAGCTCAACATTGCCGACCCCAGACTCCTCTCCCATCCTCCTTTCCGAGTCTCCACGCAGAGACGAGCGATGAGGTCTTGGCACAAAACGAAAGTCTTGTTTACGATGATAGGTAAGACACCAAAGGTGAGGTATTCTTCTATCTCATCGTTGTCATACCTTCGTAGGGTCAAGAAGGCCGTTAAGACCCCATGATAAGCGTCTATCACTGTTTCTTGTGCCTCGTCTAGCGCGAATGAGAAGTTTACTAGGCTTTCAAGATCCTTGATGGACTTCAATCCATGTCGAGCGGTGGAGCGAAAGGTAGTATCACGGGGGATTACTCTTTCCTTGTTCCTTCCTGAAGCTGCTGCCATTGCATCCATCATATGGGGTACCATATCTAAAGAATTTCCGTCATCAGGTAAGTTCATACACATATTTGACGCACCTGGTAAACTTAAAACATCCGTCGTGAGGTCCATTAGTTCTGACTCGTCTCGTTTTAACATTCCTTCCGGTGCCAAAAAGGCAGTCATTTCGGTGCTCTTGATACCGATCCCATATACCTTAGTTTTATCACTGGTGGAGGGATCCCGCCGATGCATATTCACCTTGCTATATGTTCTCTTACTAGAACGTTTCTTTTCCCGACGACGTCGATTCTTGCGCATAGTTCGTCGCTTTTGACGTTGGGACCTTGTACTGTAATCAGAGAGGGACGAGGCCGAGGAGTCCGAAAAGGAACTGGAGGATGATGATGAGAGGGAACTGTCACTGTCATCGCTTGGGTCGTCGTCGTCTCGAATGAGGCGTCTTGACTTCCTTTTTTCCTTTCCTTTATCCTTCTTCTTCCTTTCTTTCTTCTTCTTCCGTTCCTTCCTGTCCTTCTCTTTGGAGTTTCCGTCTTCGTATTCCGAGTCTTCGTCACTATCGGCAGAGTTCACCCAATTGAGAATAGCTTTCCTTTCAATTGATTTCATTATGATAGTGTAGGTCCATTTTTCCTGCGCTTTTGCTTCCTTAATGCTAGAGACCATAATACGTTTATCATTCGTATTTCTGAGTCCATAGAAATAGGTGGGGTCTTCGGTCGTTGGAGTTCCTTTCTTTGGCTTCTGAACGGTAGTCGATTCCGAGAGTCGTTCCTGGAGACCTCGTTTCGGAGTAGTTTGATCAGATTTCTTGGGGGACTTTCCTCGCGACGAACGACGGTTCGTAACGGACTTGAACGAGCCTTCGTCCGATGAAGCGTCCTCTTCCGCAAGGTGGACTTCCATTTGTTCGAAGGTCTTGTATTTTGCCGTGGCCAGAGCGGCTGGAAATCCATCAGCTCCTTTGGCTCTTTCGTAGAAGCCTGATGGAGCTGGAGATTTCCCTTCACTTTTTCCATTTGCATGGCTAATAATTTTACAGTCTGCGTTTTGGCATACTCCTCGACGTTTGGTTCCATTTAGCAATGTAACAAAAGTAAGCATACCACATACTAGTGCCGTATCCACTCGTACATAGTCGCGTTCCTTGTCTTGGTTCTTGGATGACTTGTCGTTGTCCTCCATGTCCCATGAATCAGGGTTAGATTCTTCGTCTTCCGAGTTAAGATCGTCGTACTGATTTACTCGAGACATGGTTCTTGGTGCCTGTGTTTAGAACTGTAGCTTGGAAGTCTTTTCGAAACTGGATCCGAAACTCGTTAAAAGTACGGACGAGAAGAGAAGCACGAGTAGTTCTTTGAACTGTTGGTGCGTCGATTCTTGTAGGTACTGAATTAAAACTCACACTCATTCAAACCCCGTAGCCTTTTTAAGTTTCTACGTTTTGAATGTTTGTATGTTTTAAACTTATGAGAGGACGAAATGCCAAAGGGATAATCATCTTTTTGTCAAGTTTTGGGATTCCAACTTTTTATTTGTTTCCCAATGAATCGGTCTTCCAGTACGAATTCTACAGAGGAGGTACTGCCGCTCTCTTCATCTTTCTCTGTTCCCATGCTTTTCCTTGTTGTCAGCATTGGTATCAGCATTGGTCGGAAGGTGTTCTCTTTCCTTCGTTCCGATGAGTACTTCACGCAAGGGAGTTTGAATCACTTTTCACTCGACCACTATCGTTTGTGATAGAATTTCTGGATTTAGCTTAAGTGGAGACCTTCAAGTATGTACGGATCTGGGATTCCAATGCTCGCTGTGCCTTTTTCGGAATCCCAAAACGGTATTGATACATAGGGAAGGAGCCTCATTCATGCAGGATCACGAATCTTTGAACTTCTCGTATGAGATTTCGCTGAGAATAAATGAGCCTTTCAAGCAGGATCGTCGTGAATTGATACAATTGGACTTCACGTATGGGATTCCGCTTAAGAATAAATGAGCCTCTTAAGCGGGATTCCGATACATTGAACTTCACGTATGGGATTCCGCTGAGAATGAATGAGCACCTAAGGCAGGATCGTGATCCAATTGATTTTCATTTATGGGATTTCGCTGAGAATAAGTGAACCTTTTGAACTTCACGTATGGGATTCCGCTGAGAATGAATGAGCCTCTTTAAGTAGGATCGTAATATAGAAGCATCGTACTGAGAACAACGTCCTGATTGGTTCCCCATCTTCACAAGTAATGAGCCCCTTGGCCGTCCTTAATTAAGTTAAAAAACATCTGCGCGTCATTGAGTAAAAACCTTCCAATACGTGCGTAGAGGAGAGGTTAAACTACGATGAACACTAGAGTTGTACTTTTAGGATTTTAACTGGTGGTTATGTCTGAGTCCGCCCACGCTGAACTCAGAAATTGCCAGAGGAAGCCCCCCCTTTACTTTCGGGGAAAGGAAAGAGGGGGCAACTGGTGTACCAAACTCCCTTCCCCTTTTGTAATTGGGAAGGAAGTCGGTTCCACAATCTCCCACCTTGCATAACCTTTAGTTAGATAGTTCCCTTTTCTCTAGTGTTCATCATCGTTTTTCCTCCCCCCCTGCGTACATCTCTCTTTCTGAGAGTGTTCAAAATAAATATATATAACTTGAATAAATAAATAAATAAAATAAAATAACATAAAACAACGAGACCATCGCATAAGGTAGACGTACGATGACGGGGATTCCATTGAGGATTATCCTGAAAGGAGGCCTGATATGGCCGATTCCATGGATTCCCTTGGTAGTCGTAGTCTTTTCCTTGCCAATTGATGACGTTGTTCATTGTTGAAATCTCGAATGGTTCGTGCTGTTCGAGTATTAATAGGTTCGTTGATAAAATACCATCCTGGGCTTTCACCGATAATGACGTAGTAGACTTGCGGTGCATCCGGAATAACGGTACTAAGAGGAACAGATCGTACAGCGCGATGTGCCGATTGTGGTCGAGGAGTGAGAACCACTCGATCGAATGTGATGTTCCTTCCGTTGGTGAAACCATTTTCGAAAAAGGAAGCCCTGCTTCCAAGATAGTCTTCGCATTGGTCGTGAATATCGCCAAAACTCCAAGTCAAGTAGGAGTACGTCCCGCATAATCGCCCAGCGTCAGTATTGATGTCGTAACTAACTGAGCCATCGATGGCTTTGTATATAACGTCATGTCTGAAGATCCTTTTGTAGGCAAAGACGTCCATGACTTGGAATGTGCCGGATTGCTTGAGCTTGATCTCAACCCGGAGTACCACTATAGGAGAGATCTGACCGGTACAATTGAAAGGGTGATCGAAATCCTGTAAGGAATGATAGTGATCTTCGTTGCTAACTTTAATCTCACAATCATCATTATCGATTACTGTTACCATACCCAACCGAAGAGTATCAGGAGTATAGGTTCGATGGTCAACCCAATCCCATGGATCTATGTCCTTGAATTCACGAATTCTCGAGAATTTGGGATGCGTTCGACTGGTACTGTCTCGAAAAGTGTTTGCGTTCGACATGATCCTTTGATCCTTGGGTTGGTATTATGAGATGAAAAGGGGTTTTTCACTTTTCATAAAAATATAAAAAGAGGAAAGAAAGTATTTTCGAAAGTATTTTCGAAAGTATAGAAGTCTTCTTTCGCCTCGCGTGAGTAATTAAGCCCTTGTCCTTATTTCGCGATACTGAAATTCATAAGTAGCTTCTTGAACGTGAAGTTCCCAATATGACATGCGGCACGTGAAGTCCCTTTTCCATTTGGGGACTAGATTAAAAAATTTTAAAATAGGCACGTGTGACCCAAATTATTTAAGCCCAAACGCTAGGAGAAGTTTCCAACGAATCACGCGTACTGGCAATACTCGGTACAAAAATTCCACGATTTCAGTTGGTGAAGTCTCTTTGCCACGAGTGCTTTCACGAGATGTTTGAACGTGAGTAGTTGTTAGGATGAACGCACAGTCTCAGACTCATAAATGGTTAGTAAAATAAGTTTTCATCATTCCCGTAAATAGTCATCAACTGACAAGAAACCGAGTATCCACGATGGAGAGACTACCAAATGGACCAATTTTTGGTCCAAATTTGATCTTACGGGAGATTAGACAGTCAATACCGACGTGGTATAGCGTAATGCCTCCTATTTTCCGACATGTAGAAGTCAAAATTCCGTGGACACAACACGTTCCTTGCACAGTGACACTGTGCAAAAACCTGTCTTCTTTTGATCTTCAAGATAATAGATTTCGTCATGAGATAAATCGAAAGTGGACGTTAATCTTACAGTATACTTTTTCTCATAATCTTGAAAAGCAGAGAAAAATAATAAATTCTTATCTTTCATCTCAAAATAAAGTAGTTTGGATCATGGACTTTAATCTTACTATCGACGATGTCAACTTTGATACTCATGAATCAGTTCTCTTGACTACCGAGTACCAAGCTAGGGTGATTGAAAGGCAGACCAGCAAGAATGCTGCTAATCATGCCAAGAATCAAGCTGTCGAGGGCCTGAACGAATTGACTGAGGACAAGCACGATTTGGCCAACAACTTTTCCAAAGCGGACGATGCTGTGGTCGAAGCAAGAGTCACAAGCGACGGTGCTCATGTTCTGGACGAAGCTGCCGCCGACGCATTTGTTGCTGCTCGAGAAGAAAAGAAAAGAACCGGAGCCTATTGGACGGAAACTCTTGAAGCCGTTGCAGAACGCGAGAAGGATCGTGTGGATGTACAACGAGAAATAGAACAGTTGGACCAAGACAT
>Ga0209302_10001861_pt1 | contig 12330 bp, 13 predicted proteins | sample ArcOceMetagenome_2_FD_187445 | JGI IMG/M metagenome (GOLD analysis project Ga0209302, IMG submission 187445) | Marine eukaryotic phytoplankton communities from Arctic Ocean - Arctic Ocean ARC135M Metagenome (SPAdes) (version 2) | ecosystem: Environmental > Aquatic > Marine > Oceanic | place... | reverse complement strand
CAAATTAAAGATTACGGATTCCGGAGAGGGGCCTTCGGGCATCAGTAATCAAGAATCATTCATCAGTAATAAGGAAACGTTCCGTTTCCTCCACGTCTCAACTGACGAGGTCTACGGCTCGCTCGCACCCGACGCGCCCGGCTTCTCCGAGACACACGCATACGATCCGCACTCCCCGTATTCCGCGTCGAAGGCCGCGTCCGATCACCTCGCCCGCTCTTGGGCAGATACCTACGGCCTGCCAGTGCTGGTCACCAATTGCTCGAATAACTACGGCCCGTATCAATTTCCCGAGAAGTTAATACCCGTCGTCATTTTAAAATGCCTCCGCGGCGAACCGATCCCCGTCTATGGGAAAGGCGAAAATATCCGCGATTGGCTGTATGTCACCGACCACGCCGAAGCACTCTACACCGTCGTCACCAAAGGCCGAGTCGGGGAAACCTACAACATCGGCGGCAACAACGAACGCCAGAACATCGAGCTGGTGCGCACGCTTTGCCAGCTGATGGACGAGTTTCGGCAGTCGCCGGATTACGAATTCCTGATTAATGATTCCGGAGCCGATGAAAAATCTCAGTCATCAGCCATCAAGAATCAAGAATCGCACAAAAGTTATGAGTCCCTCATCACTTTTGTCACAGATCGCCCCGGCCACGATATGCGCTACGCCATCGATCCAACAAAAATCCGCGACGAACTAGGCTGGGAGCCCAAAGAAGATTTCGCCAGCGGCTTCCGTAAAACTGTCCAGTGGTATTTAGATAATCGCGAGTGGACCGAATCGATCTTATCTGGTGAATATCGCTTAGAGCGATTGGGTGAAGATCGATGATTACGGATGGCTGATTCTGGATTGCGGATGAATGAAATCCATATAATCATTTAGAGAGTGAAGACACATCAAGACTTTGAAAAGATGGAAGTGTGGCAGGATGGCCAAGATCTGGCTGTTTCTGTTTATACTGATTTCGCAGCAGTGAAGGACTATTCGTTTTGCGATCAAATCAAGCGAGCAGCTGTTTCGGTCAGCAACAACATTGCTGAAGGAGCCGAGAGGGCCACGAATACTGAATTTGCTCGTTTCTTGGACATTGCAAAGGGATCTTCTGGTGAAGTTAGAAGTATGTATCGTCTCGCACAGCGGTTGAAACTGATCGAGAGTTCGGTCGTCGATGAACGGTGTGGTCAGTGCAACAGCATTTCTCGTCAATTAGGCGGCTTTGCTAAATACCTTCGCCAGACTAAAAGTAAGTTTATCAGTCATCATAAATCTTTAATTCGTAATCCTGAATCAGGAATCTGTAATCAATAATCAAAAATCTACGATTTTTATGAAAGGAATTATACTCGCCGGCGGCGCCGGCTCCCGTCTCCATCCCATCACACTTGCCGTATCGAAGCAGCTCATGCCGATTTACGATAAGCCGATGATCTACTATCCGCTCTCCGTGCTGATGCTGGCTGGGATTCGTGAAATTCTGATCATCACCACGCCCGAGGATCAGGCCGCGTTTAAACGTCTGCTTGGCGATGGCTCTGAACTTGGCTGCCGATTCGAGTATGTCGTACAGGCAGTGCCCAACGGCCTCGCACAGGCCTTTGTCCTCGGTAAAGAGTTTATCGGCGACGACAAGGTGGCCTTGGTGCTGGGTGATAACATTTTCTATGGATCTGGCTTTGGTGAACTGGTGCGCCGCCACACGGATCCCGACGGCGCAGTGATTTTTGCGGCTCCCGTGCATGACCCCGAGCGCTATGGCGTGGTTGAATTCGATGATCAGAAGAATGCAATTTCGATTGAAGAAAAACCGTCAGAGCCGAAGTCAAATTTCGCCGTTCCCGGTCTGTATTTCTACGATAACGATGTGGTTGAGATCGCCGAGACCATCGAACCGTCTGCGCGTGGCGAATACGAGATCACTACGGTCAATCAAGTCTATCTCGAACGAAAAAAGCTAAAAGTAGGCGTGTTCAACCGAGGTGTCGCTTGGCTCGATACGGGCACCTTTGCTTCTTTGAATGAAGCATCGACCTTTGTTCGTGTCATTGAAGAACGTCAAGATACCAAAATTGGCTGCATCGAAGAAGTGGCTTACTATTCAAAATTTATTACGAAAGCGCAGCTCATGGTCTTAGCTGAGAAATACGCCAAATCCGGATACGGAGACTACTTGAAACGAGTGGCGGTGGGAGTTTAGAGGCTTAGAGTTAGAGGTGAGAGGAATTTTTTATGACCGGATATCGTAATCTTGAAGTCTGGAAACGGGCAAAATTACTGGCGATTGCTGTATATGAAATGACGCGGACCGATGAGATCAAATTAGATTTTGGTCTCGTTGATCAGATGCGACGCGCATCGGTTTCAATTGCCAGCAATATAGCGGAAGGCGATGAGCGCGATACGGTCAAAGATACAATACGTTTCCTGTATATTGCTAAAGCATCTGCCGCAGAGTTATTTACCCAAATCGAAATCGCCGAAGTTGTCTATAGTCTCAGTCTCACCGAAACGAGTCATCTCAAATCTGAATGTGATGAAATTGCGAAGATGTTAAGAGGTCTAATCAAATACCGCACCACCCAGCTCTAACCTTCCTTCCCTCTCCACCTCTAACCTCCCACTAGTGAAACAAATCAACGTAACCGAACCTTACCTGCCACCTTTTGAAGAATACGTTGAGTATCTCAAGGGCATTTGGGAGCGCAATTGGCTCACCAACCAAGGGCCGTTGGTGCAGGAGTTGGAGCAGAAGCTTCAAGCCTATCATCAGCTGTCGATGCCGGTGCATTGTGTCGCCAATGGTTCACTCGGGTTGCAAATCGCATTGAAAGCGCTTGGCGTGAAGGGCGAGGTGATTACGACGCCGTTTTCCTATGTCGCCACCACTGCTTGTCCCTTGTGGGAAGGCTGCACAGTAAAGTTTGCCGATATTGAGCCGGACACGCTCACCATTGATCCAAAGGCAGTCGAAGCGGCGATTACTCCGAAGACAGAAGCGATTTTAGCTACCCACGTGTTTGGAAATCCTTGCGATTGTGAGGCCCTTGAGGCAATTGCCAAGAAGCACGGCATCGCATTGATATTCGATGCCGCGCATGCCTTCGGTGTGACTTACAGAGGCAAGAGCGTATTGGACTATGGAGACGCCTCAATGGTGAGCCTGCATGCCACTAAATTATTCCATTCCGTTGAAGGCGGTTTTATCGTCGCCAAAGACCCTGCGGTTTCAGAGAAGATGGAATGGATGCGCCGCTTCGGGCATAAGGGGCAAGAGGAGTTTCATGGTGTTGGCACAAATGCCAAACTCAGTGAGCTTCACGCTGCGATGGGCTTGTGTAACACTCGGCACATAGATACTCTGCTAGAAACGAGAAAAAAGATCTGCGGTAGTTATGACAAATTGTTGCGTTCACAGGGGCAGTTCGGCACCCAGAAACTACGTGATGGTTCGAATATGAACTACTCGTATTACCCCGTTCTATTCGAAACAGAGGCGTCGCTGATTTCTGCTCTTCGACGCCTTCAACAGATCTCCATATTTCCTCGTCGCTATTTTTACCCTTCACTTGAATCTATTTTTGATCGCTGCGATTATATGAGCTTGGATATATCTATTGATGTCTCGAAGCGTATCGTTTGTTTGCCTCTGTCTAGTAGTATGACAGATGATGACGTGCAAAGAGTCATCACAGGATTATTGTAGATGAGATGTTCTACTGCTCCCTTTTTTATACATTATGAATGTGGCAATTGTTACCGACAATATATACTTAGCTAATGCGCTTGAAGAGATTATCGAATCCCAGTGCCTATATGTGTCATATTCGTTTACTTACTTTTGTAGCCCAGGCTCGCCGATGAATGAAGCCGAGTTTAATCAGAAAGTTACTCCGATTCGTTTAAAGACGGATGCTAATCAGCTAATCGGGAACTACGGAATCGTGCTCTCCGCACACTGTAAACAGATATTTCCTCCTGCACTAGTTCAGTCTGCTAGGTGCGCAAATATTCATCCTGGACTGAATCCATATAACAGAGGGTGGTTTCCGCAGGTGTTTAGTATATTGAATGGGGATCCGTGGGGTGCAACATTTCATATTATAGATAAGGAATTGGACCATGGTGATATCATAGCTCAAGAACGGTTAGAGCTGCAATCATGGGACACGTCACTTTCTGCATACCTTAGAGTCCAAGAGGCGGAGGTTAAGCTTTTACGTAACCATTTAAAAGCATTCTTAACGGGCGAAGCGGTTACTACATCCCCAGTGGGAAACGGAAATGTCAATTTGAAGGCAGACTTTAATGAATTGTGTGCTCTGGATTTGAATGCGGTTGGCACACTTAAAGATCATATCGATTTACTGAGAGCACTTACACATGGTGACTACAACAATGCATATTTTGTTGATAAAGAAACGGGAGACGAGATTTATGTGGGAATCAGTTTATATAGAGAGAAAAGTAAATGATTATATACCTGACAATCATTGCTTGGTTTGGCGCTTTTTCGATAGAATCGAGGCTAATTTCGGCATATTCGTGGTTCTAAATCGGATGATTTATTACCGATAATTCCAAGCCTTTCCGTTGCTTGTGAGACGTGAGGATATCTGCGTTGTCAGTAGTTTTTGGGTTAGTGCTATTACTTTATGATAGTGGTGAGATTTAAGAGGGGAGCGTTACTGGTGCGAGTTTTTTGAAGATTAAATCATTAAGTGGTTGAGGGGTTTATACTGGACTCCTGTTGTTCGATTGAAAGGGTTATCCTGTTTGGGAAGTGTTGATATTTGTAATTCATTGAGCCAATGATAGTAAAATCTTGTAGTCAGATTATTAAGAATTCACTTGAGCAAACCATCGAGGTCTGTTCCGATTTACTCTGTCCTAATCCTGTTGTTAGCGTGGTAGTTCTTACGTTCAACCATGAGCCATATATTCGGGAGGCATTGGACAGCATACTTGCTCAGGAATGTGATTTTGAGCTGATTATTGGAGATGATTGCTCAACTGACGGGACTATTGATATACTGAAGGAATATCAGAAGCGATTCCCTGATAGGATAAAGTTACTTCTATCGCGGTCTAATTTATATACGAGACACGGAACTCTGTGGGCAAATTTTCTGCGGATTTTATTAGCTTCACGCGCCCCATATATTGCTTTGCTTGAAGGCGATGATTACTGGACAGATCCATTGAAATTAAAAAAGCAGTATGAAGTTCTTTCAGTGCACCCTGATGCTATATGTTGTCACCATTGGCATACGATAGTTCGTGAAAAGGGAATTGGTGGAGAGGGCACCCCACAATATGGTGATGGATACTCCCCAGCGAGAATCTCTAGTGTAGATGAGATTCTGTGTGGTCGGATGCGAGTTAAGACAAGGACTGCTATGTATCGAAATCGGCCTGACTTGTTTAACAATATGCCTGCTTGGGTCTTTGAGGTGTTTGCTTGTGATGTTCCTCTTTCGATGATCATGGGCAGACTCGGTGACTTCGTCTTTTTAGATGAGTCTATGGCTGTATATCGGATAACGGATAGAGGATTCTCGTGGAGCGGAGTGAGGAAGCCTTTACCCGAAATAATCAAGCGTGAGTTTCAGTGGGTTCAGATGTGGGATTGTGGGGTGAAGCATAATGATTATAGATCTGCTAATGCAGCCTCCAAGGTAACTGTTGGGTTCTATCGGAGGATTCTCGTGAAGTCTAAGTTGTTGGACTTTGGTATACTCTATAGAATCCTGATGCATCGATTCCGGTCTGGAGTGTCTTTTTCTAAATACGGGGCACTTGTTTTTTTACGACTTGGATCTGTATGGCTGGGGACGGTTCTTCAGCGCTTAACCCGTCGAATCTCGCCAATAGCGAAAACCCGAAAATAGGAATTATATGTATTATAGTAAGAGAATCGCCATTCGTGCATTAAAAAGCTTTGTTCGGGGACGACCTGTTTTGAAGTTGATGAGGCAGTTTGAGGATTCCGTGGAGTGAAAAAGCCTTTGTTGCTCTACGAAACAGTATACTAGATGTCTGAACCAAACGTTTTTGATAAGTTGGATACGTCCGACATGCATGGGCGCTCCAAGCGCGGGATGGCTATTACGCTGAGCGCGCAGGGCTTAAAATTCGGGCTCCAAACCTGCTCAACCATTGCATTGGGCCGATTGCTCTCGCCTTCGGATTTCGGACTGATCGCGATGGTCGCGGTGATCACTAATTTTATCGCAATGTTCAAGGATGCTGGATTGGCGCAGGCAACAGTGCAGAGGGGGCAGATTACAAATGAGCAAGTTAGCACTTTGTTTTGGCTGAATTTAGCGATTTCTGGTCTGTTGGGATTACTTGTGATTGCTTGTGCTCCATTGGTTGCTTGGATTTATGGAGATAGTCGTTTGATTTTGCTGACGATTGCGCTGTCACTACCCATTTTCCTTTCAGGTCTTGGACTGCAGCATCGGGCGCTGCTACAACGCAATCTACGCTTCTGGGAAATCTCGTGTTCTGAAATCCTGGGTTTAGCGACTGGGGTGGCTGTTGGCATTTGTTGCGCATTTTGGGGGTTGGGTTATTGGTCTCTTATTTGGATGCAGGTGGCGAATGTTTTGGTTGCGACTCTTATCGTTTTGTATCTTGTGCGTTGGTGTCCGCTTCGTCCATCCCGAGGCACTGGCGTTCGAGATATGCTTAAGTTTGGTGCCAACTTGACGGGTTTTCAGTTTGTGAACTACTTTGCTCGGAATTCAGACAATTTTCTAATCGGTAAATTTGTTGGAGGGGGGGCGCTTGGCCAATACTCCGTGGCGTATCGATTTCTGATGGTTCCGATTTCGCAATTGAATGCACCGATTGTAAGTGTATTGACGCCAGCTATGGCGCGGCTGAGTCAAGACTATGAGCAGCGCAATCATTTGTATCTGAAATACGTAGCCATCGTTGCATGGCTTACCGTTCTTCCGATCTCGTTACTGGTAATCTGGGGACAAGAGCTGGTCGTGTTTGTCCTCGGTGCTGAGTGGAGCTCAGCAGGGGAGCTTTTTGAACTCCTTGCGATTGCATCCATATTTCAACCCATTAGTAACCTGACTGGCGTTTTATTTGTCTCCTCTGGGAACACGAATAAGCTTTTCCGGTGGGGGATATTTGCGTCTTTTTTAACAGTGTTCGGTTTTTCTGTGGGGGTGTTCTTTGGGGTAAGAGGCGTTGCCATCGCATACGCATCGACTTCATTGATACTGACGCTGCCATGCTGGTGGTGGGCTTGTCGATCGTGTAGGGTTCCGTTTCTTCGAGGGTTCCTCCGATGTGTGTCAATTCCTTGTTTTTTTTCCGTTCTAATTTTGGTTCTAGCGTTCGAATTTGGGTTAACTTAATAATCGGCACAGATAAGAGATGTATCTACATGTAATCCTAGAGGAATCAAAGTTCCCTCCACTAATTCGTAATTTATATGAGACTGTTTCTTTGGGTAATCATGTTTATGTGATTATTGGGAAGTCGAATGAACTATCGGGGTTTAAATATTTGACGACTGTTGGAGACTTTGCTGATTTGATCGGTTCACGTTCCGATTGGCAGGGAGTGATATTACATGGTATGCTGGCTAGTTTTGAGCCATACTTAGATGCTGTTCCACTCGATTTGAAATTGGCTTGGGTCGTTTGGGGGTTTGAGGCATACTGTTATAAGTATATGAGCGATAAGGGATTATTAGAGTTAGAAACCAATGCGTTTGTTTTTAATTCTTTTTCTTCGCGAGTGAAAAGTTTTATTCGCCCGATGGCTTGGCATCTGCGCGGCGTTTTTCGACGCTTTCGTCGAGTCGTTAATCGGATTAACTACGTGGTGACACATTTAGAGTCTGAGTATAAGTTGTTTCGGGATTGGGGCTTGATTAGCTCGAATAACGTTTGGCACGACGCTCCAGTCTTGCTGATGAGTGATCTGGTTCCTTTGTCCAGTTGTCATTATTCAGGTGGACGATTGGACATACAGGTGGGGAATTCTGCTACGCCTACGAACAATCACATTGATGTATTTCGCCGTTTAGCCACGGAGGACTTAACGGGACGTCGGGTTTTGGTTCCGTTGTCGTATGGTGATGATGATTACCGAGACTTTGTTGTTCGGCGAGGATCGGAAATACTTGGCGATCACTTTTCCCCGATTGTCGATTTTATGCTATTGGAACAGTATCTGAAACTATTTGATCGCTGCGGTATCGTTATTTTGAATAATTATAGACAACAGGCTGTCGGCAATGTTATTGCTGCGCTTTGGGCGGGGCGTTCTCTTTATTTAGGACCATCGACTGTATATCAGGATTATAAGTCAAAGGGGTTGCCTGTGTTTTCATTTCAATCGGAGTTCGACTTGGATCGTGTAGCGATCTCGCGATCGAATTTAAGTGAAGTGCGGGATAAACTGTTGGATTTTGTTGGAGATGACGCTGTTGTTAGGAAGGCTGCATGTTTGCTTGAGCGTTTAGATTCGTGATGATGTGCCTATTGGTTACGAAAATTAAGATGTATGAAAGATAGCACTATATATATTCGTCCCGCGATTGTGATCGCGGCTTATAATCGACCGCATTCGTTGTCTCGTTTGCTGTCGATGGTGTTGGCCGCTGACTATCCTGACGATACAGGTGTGCCGCTTGTGATCTCGATTGATGGAGGCGGGTCTGAAGAGGTTGTTCGTGTAGCAAATGAGTTTAAATGGCCGTTCGGTGATAAGGAAGTCATCGTGCATTCCAAGAATTTAGGCTTACGTCAGCATATCTTGAGCTGTGGTGACCTGACTGAAAAGTATGGTGCAATCATCATGCTAGAGGATGATTTGGGAGTCTCAAAGTTCTTTTATCAGTATACCCTCCAAGCCTTGGATCAATTCTCAAGTGATGATGAGATTGCTGGCGTATCACTCTATAAGCATTTAATTAATGTAAATTGTGGTTCGAGCTTTGAACCGATGGATAATGGATTGGGCTATTATTATATGCAGTTCCCGCAGTCCTGGGGGCAAGCTTGGACCAGTAGGCAGTGGACTGGCTTTCGTCAATGGTATGAAGTTGAGACCAATCGTAGTAAGCCACTGGATCTACCTAAATATGTGGATCGTTGGCCTGAAAGCTCATGGCTTAAATATTTCACGCGGTATCTGATCGATCAGGGGAAATGCTTCGTATATCCGATGAAGTCTTTAACTACGAATTTTAGTGATACTGGGACTCATGTTTGTCGGCAGGATAATACTTATCAGGTTCCACTCGCAGAATACTGTCCGTCACTTCGGGACGTGGAAACTTCTCAAGTTGTCTATTATGATGCATACTTCGAAATGTCTGAATCAACCTTGCGCATGTTTACGCAGGAGTTCCCTTCGAGTTCTATTATTGTCGATTTGTATGGAATCAGGGATTTGAGTGTGTGTGATGCTGATCAGCTTTTACTGACAGTGCGTCCTTGTTCTGAATCAGTTCGATCTTATGGGTTACGGCTTAAGCCGAGGGAGATAAATGTGGAATTGAATGTGCCAGGTGACAAAATATTTTTAACAAAGCGTAAGCATTTGGTGAACATGAGTGCTTTGGAAGCAATTGAGCGTGAGTTTTCTTACGATAAAAAATGGCTAGGGTTAAAGACGATGATCCGTCTGCTACTACATGTCGGAATCAATCGAGTATTAGGACGATAATGAAGAATTACATTCTTAGATACATAAAGCAGCCTAGTTTGTTTTTCTCGGATCGGAAAAAACAGGTGAGGGTGTCTTTATTCGCGAATGCTCGGAACTGTCATTTTGAAGGTAAAAATAAGATTTATCCAAGGGCCCGCGTACCTAGATCATCTGTGGGACGCGGTTCATATGTCGGGCCGAACTCTCATATGCCTCGTTGTAAAATTGGTCGCTACTGCTCGATTGGACCTGAGGTTTTGGTGCTATCGGGGACGCATCCCATTGATGAAAAAATATCAACACACCCGTGCTTCTATTCTTTGGGAGAACAGGCGGGCTTCACCTATGTAAAAGTTCAATCCTACGATGAGTTCTTACTTTGTCGGCCTGATTATGAGTATTATGTGGAAATCGGAAGTGATGTTTGGATAGGAGCTCGTGCGATCATTGTTGGGGGCGTTCGCATTGGTCACGGGGCTGTCGTTGCGGCTGGAAGTGTGGTGACAAAGGATGTTCCGGATTATGCGATTGTCGGAGGTGTGCCAGCCAAGCAACTTCGGTTTCGTTTTTCAACGGAGATGCGAGCGACTCTTTTAGAAGAGCGTTGGTGGGAACGGAATGAGGATTGGATTTTAGAAAACCTTCACCGTTTTAGTAACGCTATCTAGGCCCGTAATCTCGTGTTATTATGAATTTTAGAGCATACTATTGGGCCGTAATCGCGCGTCTGTATTCCAAGTTTGGGCCTCTCCGATGTGAGGGGCGCATACGTATCGTCGGCTTTCCAGTTGTTAAGGGGCGTGGGACAATTCGAGTCGGGGCGGGCTCGGATTTACGTTCTAAATCATGGTCGACTGCGATGGGGGTTCTGCAGCCTTGCGTGCTAAATGCATTGATGGAAACGTCACGGATTGAGATTGGACAGAACTGTGGGATGAGTGGTGCAGTGATTTGCGCAAAGGAGAGTGTGGTTCTTGGTCACAACGTTCAGCTGGGGTCGGGGGTTGTTATTAGTGATACGGATTTTCATTCGATGGATTCTCAAGTGCGTGGACAACCGGGGGATCTAGAAGCTGCTCAAAGTGCTCCTGTTCGTGTCGAGGATGATTGTTTCGTCGGAGCGCGTGCGATAGTTCTGAAAGGTGTGACAATAGGAGCACGGTCCATTGTGGGCGCAGGTGCTGTTGTTGTGCGTGATGTTCCGGCAGATGCGGTAGTCGCCGGGAATCCCGCACGAGTAATAAAGACTTTAGTATGAGCACTATTCTTCTCTTTGATGCAGCACCTACGGGACACCACGGGGAGTTCTTGGAAAATATGATTTATGGACTTCCGGACGCTGTGAGTTGTGATTGTGTTGTGCTGACCCACCCAGAACTAGAATCGAGGCTGGTCGCAGCCAAAGCCGATTGTGGCAGTGGTGTCCGCCTTCACTATTTGGATAGCGCTCAATTGGATATGCTTGCAGGGGCAAAGAGCTTATTTGAGCGTGGGCGAATCGAACTTAAGATAGTTGAAGACGCCTGCGCCACTTTTGGGGTACAGAAAGTGCTCATGATGCATATGAATGTGCACCAGTATGCGCTAAGGAGCACTTTGAGGGAAATTGGGATCTCGGTGAGAGGTATTCTGCTCAACCCCTATACCCCGTTGCGTCGCGCGTATACATGGAAGCAGAAAGTATTTGCCGGGTTCACAGCACTGCGTAAGCGATTTCAGTTTCGCCTGATGTTTTGTAATCCACAGATCGACCGAGTGTTTTTGCTGAATGATGCGCGTGTTGCCGAGGAATTAAACCGCTCCTATCCGAAGCGTTGTCCGTTTGCGTCGATTGTGGATCCGATTCCGGCGATGGTGTCACGCAGCGGCACGTTGCCTACGTTGGAAGACAATGAAACGGGGCGTTGCACATTTCTGCTTTTGGGGTCCATGGCCCCAAGGAAGGGATGCTTAAAAGTGTTAAAGGCGATGCAGCAATTGGCAGTCGATGAGCTTTCTCTGATTCGACTACGATTTATTGGAAAGTTTAGAGCTGAAGCGTCTGTCTATCGAACCGAGGTCCTCAGTGCCATTCAAGACCTGCAGACGAAGTGCCCTGAAGTGGATATAGAGTTGGAGGATCGCTATATCGACTTTTCAGAAATGAATGATGAGCTGTTGGCGGCTGATTGCATCCTTGCGCCCTATGTCGGTTTTTTTGGCAGCAGTGGAGTCTTGGGGCATGCTTGCCGATCCGGGAAACCGATGATCACATGCGAAGAGGGACTCCTCGGCGAGTTGGTGCGCGAATTGGGGGTCGGCTTGACCGTCAATCCGAAAGATTCTGATGCTTTGGCGAATTGCCTGCGCAGAGCGTTGCGGGGTGAGTTGCCCTTTAATGCGGAATCGGCCGCTCGCTATGCCAAAGCCGCAGTCTATCGGAAATTCAGTGAAACGTTAATTGCAAATTGGAATGAGTGATCAGAAATTTAGGGATTTTGAGCTGCCGAAGCTCTATAAGCATTCAGGGCTGTTTGTCATCGTGGGTTTGATCCTCCTGTATTGGAGTCAGTCGATGTATTTCGTCGCCGGAAATACAGCACGAATGGGCAGTCTGGCTGTTGGTTTTGGCTTAATACTGAGTGCGGCATTGTTACGCTCAAAGG
>Ga0209302_10001858_pt1 | contig 12335 bp, 9 predicted proteins | sample ArcOceMetagenome_2_FD_187445 | JGI IMG/M metagenome (GOLD analysis project Ga0209302, IMG submission 187445) | Marine eukaryotic phytoplankton communities from Arctic Ocean - Arctic Ocean ARC135M Metagenome (SPAdes) (version 2) | ecosystem: Environmental > Aquatic > Marine > Oceanic | place... | reverse complement strand
CTACGCGATTCCGCGATGCCTGGGCCCCTCACACCCAGACACAAGGGTACGGTTAACTGGCGATGGTGATACGCCCCTATAAACCTAGGAACTCGGCCCGGTCGGCGCTGCTGGACTGCAGTACGTAACCGACGAACCGGGCCTTGCCGCGCACCCCCGAAGGGTACTACGCGGCCCTGCGGCCCCTGACTGGCGCGGCGACTGATACGCGTGGGGCGCACGAGCACGTTGACGCAAAGATCGAGAGTGGCGTCCGACTAGGAGTAGCCCTTGCCCGCCGCGTCGCCGACCGGCAGGGTAGAGGACGTCGAGGTGCAAGCACCCGACAGCAGACCGGCATTCGCGCCGCGCCCACCTGCACCTCCAAGCATCCCTACCGGCCCTAGTTCGCCGCCGCGGAAGGCGGCGGCGGATCGCCACCGCGTCGCCAGCACCGCAACGAGGCTACTACGAGGCTACTACGAGGCTACTTCGAGGCTACTACGTGGCTACCACGAGGCTACTATGAGGCTACTACCAGGCTACTACCAGGCTTCCACGAGGCTACTAACTACCAGGCTACTACCAGCCAGGCAGGCTACTAACAGGAGCCGCGCGCGCGCCACTCGGCCAGCCTGCACCGCAACAGCAGCACTGCTCGTCTGCCGACACCGCTCTGCGCAGCACGAGCAGCACGAGCAGCACCAGCCGCAGCACCAGCAGCACCAGCAGCACCAACAGCACCAGCAGCACCAGCAGCCCACCAGCGCAACACCAGCAGCAACAGCAGCAACAGCAGCAGCCAAGTCGAGTAGTGGACGAGTCGTGCGAGACCATGTTGTTCTGGACGTCCTATCTCTTATCTTATCTCTATCTTATCTGCGCAACGGGTACGATGTATAACTACCCCTTCTCATCACCACAGCCCGCAAACAGCGCTTCGCTGGGCTGATGCTACTTCGGGCAGCGCAGAGACGCAGCGTCGCGACCTCCCACCTCACAGCTCGCGCTGCGCGATGCATCACCACCTCGGTGCGCTGCGGCCCACGCGGAAGACTGCACTGCCAGAGAAACCCTGCCTCAGGCTCACAGACAGCCGCCTCCAGCTGCTGAGCTGCTGCTGCGCTCTGCTGCTCGCGTGCACAGGGGCTGAAGGAGCGCCTGATCGAGCTGATGCCTGAGAAACAGGCGGCACTGAAGGCCTTGAAGAAGGAGCACGGAAAGAAGATCGTGGACAAGGTCACCATCGACCAGCTGGTCGGCGGCGCACGCAGCATCAAGTCCATGCTGTGGGAGACGTCGCTGCTCGATGCCGAGGAGGGCATCCGCTTCCGCGGCTTCACCATCCCGGAGCTCCAGGAGGCGCTTCCCAGCTACTCTGGGAAGCAGGGAGACGAGCCCACTCCCGAGGGCCTTTTCTGGCTGCTGCTGACCGGTGAGGTGCCGACCAAGGCGCAAGCAGATGCCCTGACCGCTGAGCTCCACTCGCGCGCGAAGCTGCCGGCTCACATCGAGCCGATGATCCGCGCCTTCCCCAAGGGGATGCACCCGATGACGCAGCTGTCGTCGGCCATCCTGGCGCTGCAGACCGAGTCCGTCTTCGCCCGGGAGTACGCCAAGGGTACACACAAGTCCGCCTATTGGGACCATACGTACGAGGACATGATGAACCTGATCGCACGGTTGCCCGAGGTGGCCGCGCTGATCTACCGGGTCACCTACTTCGACGGGAAGGTTGCGCCGTACGACTCGACGACCGACTACTCCGGCAACTTCTGCCAGATGCTCGGCTTCAATGACCCGGGCTTCCACGAGCTGATGCGGCTGTACATCGTCATCCACTCGGACCACGAGGGCGGCAACGCCTCCGCGGTTCGCCACCGCTCTTTCCAACTGCTCTCCCCGCCCGCCCTCCGCCCCGCGCGTTCGCCCTCCGCCCCGCACCGCCCCGCATGACCCAGCCGTTGTGTCCGCGCAGCACACGTGCCATCTCGTGGGATCGACGCTGTCGGATCCGTACCTGTCGCTCTCCGCCTCCATGGGCGCCCTCGCGGGCCCGCTGCACGGCCTGGCCAACCAGGAGGTGCTCGGGTGGCTGCTTGGGCTCCAGGCGACGCTGAAGGCGCAGGGCAAGGAGGTGTCGCCCTCAAGCATCAAAGAGTTTGCGTGGGACACGCTGAATGCGGGCAAGGTCATTCCCGGGTATGGCCACGCCGTGCTCCGCAAGACGGACCCGCGCTACACGTCGCAGGTGCGGCCTGCCTTGCCCGTCCCGTGGCTTGGCGTGGCGCGTGTGCGGCGTTCTCCCTGCACCCACGCGTGCGTGCGGCCTGGTTGCAGCGCGAGTTTGCGCTCAAGCACATGCCGAATGACGAGCTCTTCAAGCTGGTCAACACCGTCTACGAGGTCATGCCGGGCGTGCTGACGGAGCACGGCAAGACCAAGAACCCCTACCCCAACGTGGACTCGCACAGCGGCGTGCTGCTCAAGTACACCCCACGCTGCACGCACACCACAGGCACACCAGTGCGCGCAGCGTGCACGCGTGCTGCCGGCCTCCCGCTCGCCCCGAGGCGTGACGCAATCCATCCCACGACGCCGTCTACTCCCGCTGTGCTCGCCACCGGGCAAGCCACGCCTGGCACAGCGCACGGCCGGAGCTGCAGCGGCCATGCCACGCCAGGAGCTTCCCCCACCCGCCGTCTCCGCCCGCAGGCACTATGGCCTCGAGCAGTACGACTACTACACGGTCCTCTTCGGCGTCGGCCGCGCCTGGGGCGTGCTTGCGCAGCTCTTCTGGGATCGCGCGCTGGGCTTGCCTCTGGAAGTGCGAGCCTCTGCCCTGCCCTGCATTCTTACGCCCTTTGGTTGGCTGGCCTCCGCGAGCTGGCACATGCACAGGCAGTGCCCGCGCATTTGCGCTTGCGTTTGTGCGGGCGACAACACCGTGACTGCCCCCCCCCCTCAGCGATCTGGCGTCGCTCGTTCTGACGTTTTGTCGATTTGCGCCTGGCAGCGGCCAAAGTCGGTCACGTCCGAGTGGATCAACACTTTCATCAAGAACAACCCCGACGGCCTGAAGTGAGCTTGCGTCGAGCCATAGTGACTTCCTGTCCGGTCCACGTGTCGATGCTGCATGTGCGGCACGCGCCGTACTTCTGCTCGGCCGAGGCGGCGTGGGTTCTCCTCTGTGGCTTTCTGTTTCCTCTCCGAGCCTCTCGCGCGCGGTGTCCCGCCACAAAACCACTGCTCCGGGCCGACTCCGGATAACGCGTAGGGACATACGAGCACGCAAGAGTCTAGAGTGCTCCCAGCTGTATTAGATTTTAAAATAGATTGTGTGTGAGTGGAGACAGGAGAGCTCGCGTCAGTGCTCCAGTGTGTTGTGTGTCCCGCGCCGTCCGCGCGCCCGCCGGGCGCCGCCGCCGGCCCGGGCGCCGGGGGGGCGTCGCCAGTGTCTTCTCCGCACGCGACCCGCGCGCGGGGGACCCGCGGGCGCGGCACAGTCTGTGTCGCGTCCTTCGCGCCACTGTCTCTCCGCACTCCGCGACCACACAGAGCACACACAGTCTCGTCCCTGCAGAGTGTACAGTCCTCAGTCGACGGTGCAGAGAGTGCAGTCGACTGTCACAGTCGAGTCGACAGTCCGAGATCGGATATGCACATGGATATGCATATCGTGGGGGGCGTTATTATCAGTATGGTGTAGCTGTATGGGTTCATCATCTTTATGGGCGATGGCGGGCGCGGGGGGGGTTCGGGGGGGTAAGGGGTTGTGGGGGGGCCACATGGCGGCCGCGGGCCGCGCAGCGCCCAGGCGGCCGTGCCTGGGAGTCGCGACTTTGCAACGTGGGGCGTATAAAACGTGGAACACAAGCTTGAGAACCTCACAGACCATAGTAACAAGCTCCCCGGCGCCCGGGGCACCCGCCACCCAGGGGGGTGCCGACACTGCACCGCCAGTGTCTACCACTGTTCAACTCTACCCAACCTGTGCCGTCGAACGGCGAGCAGAAATAGGGCAGCCCGGGCCCACCCGCCCGGTGCACGGTCAGGCATATCCTGATCGACTGTACTGTGCGCATTCACTAGCCATGCATCGCCTGTGGACCAAACAGAAAGTCTCCGCTCAATCGATGATGCCGAGCGTTCGGAACATGGTCAAGGTCTGCTGCGGGAGGCTCTCGCCGGTATAGTACTCTGTGATGAGACCCACGATCAGGAAGAACATGCCCAGCCTTCCGTTGACGGTCTCCGCCTTGAACACCCAGCCCACATTCAGCCCGTCATCCCACTCCATCTGCTCCTGCCGTTTGCGCCACTTCGCGGCAAGCGCATCCAGCTTAGCGGTGCGCTCGAGCATCTCGATCTCGTTGACCTCCATCTTGCCTGGGTTGTCATAGCCCGGCTCGGGTGTTGCCTGGGACGGGTCCACCACCGCCGCCGGCCGGTCCGCGATGACCAAGTCCTGTACCTCCTTGTCACCGCCCAAGTTAAAGAGCATCTGGGGCGCAGCACGCGGCAAGGCCTGTTGCCTCTGCATCGTGACGGCGCGCGGCACGAGTGCGCTGTGGAGCGGAAGCGCGGCCAACCACAGAGCCATGTTGTCGGTGTCGAGGGAGCCTCCACGAGATGCAGAAAGTTCACCTCGTACCGACGCGAAGTTACTTTTGTTTAACGAGCAAACGATAACCGGCACACAATCTGAACGCTTTTACGGCGCCTCACCGAAAGTCTCCAACAGAGAGGCCGCAATGCACGGCCGCGCGCTGCATGTTGGGCTGCCAAACCCACGTGGATCCATCAGCGAGCCCGACGGTCGGCGGCCTCGATTTCGCCACGCCTGTGGCGTTCCCGATTGCTCCTCTTCCGCCCTGATGGTCTCGCCCACGAGTTTTACGCATACCAGGGAGAGAATGTAGAGCGCCGCCGTCAAACCGAATACGACGAAGGCGCCAAGGACACGATAGCCTTGCACCGCCCAGTACGGCCCGACGATGCGCGCGATCGCACCGACGGCGAACGTGATCCCCATCCAAGTGCCTTGCGGCCGGTCGCCCAGCAGCTTGCCCACCATCGACAGGCACACCCCGCGCCCGAAAGGGAAAGCAACTGTTACGAGTCCGAAGCCCGTGAGAAACTGAGCGACTGACATCGACGGCCATTCGCGGTCGTACGAGCTCGGCGGCACCATGAAAAGCCAGCCAATCGGAGCCACGATCAGGCTGACAACCAGGAGCACGTGGTCAGGCACGCGCTGCGGGGCACCCTCGGTCCCGCCTTGCGGAGAGCACAGGTAGGCCATGGTGATCGCGCAGATTAAGTTGAGCAGACCGGCTCCGGTGAAGAGCACGTTCGCTGCAACCTCTGTCCAGCCAAACCAGTCTTGCACGAGCGGCGTGGTGATCGTCTCTTGCACAGCAAACCCGTTGAAGTGCACGAAGAAGAAGAAGATGCACGCGATCACCCCAACTATTGGGGCGGAAGGGGTCGCGGCGTGCTGTGCCGAGCTGCCCCCCGACTGGGCGGTCGCGTGATCAGGAGGGGCCTTCTCCTCGAACACATAGTAGAGGAGGTACATAAGAACGTTCATCACCGCACAGCTCCAACCCTGGATGGTGAAGCCGTCAAAGACGAGCGGGCCGAGCCGAAACTCGGGCAGTGCACCAACGACGGCGGCGAAGGCTGGGCCGCAGATGAATCCAGACGAAGCGAACGTGCTCAGCTTGCCCGTGTACTCGGTCCGCTGGGCGGTTGTCACCGCGATGGACAGGTACGACTGCTCCACGGCCTGTTGGCCGCCCGAGCCTATGCCTTGGAGCAGCCGTCCCAGCAAGACGAAAAACGGAGCTGCCGACGCTGAGATGTCCGTGTAAACTTTGAAGGCCATCGCGTAGGACACGGCGCCCGCGCAGCTCACGATGCAGCACAGGAGAAGTGTGCGCCTCGTGCCAAAGCTGTTGCTCAAGCTGCCAAACATGAGCGAGCCTGCTGCCTCGCCGATGCTGTAAGACGAGACAACGCAGGCATAGAACGTGCGGTGCGAGCCCATCTTGCTGAGGTAGAGCCAGAGCGAAGGCATCACGACACTGAACGAGATGCAAGCCATGAAAACATTGGCGTAGAAGATGGGCGCCCACTGCCGCTGCCCCCAGCTCGGAGTGGGCTGTGGTCTGAGCAGCGGCTCGGCGAGAACCTTGGCCTTCTGGAGAGGCATGGCACTCAAGCGCCGACGCGACAGAGCGCCGACGAGAGCCGACACGAGTGCCGACGAGGACGAGGACTGCCGACGACGACGACGACTGACGACTGGCCTCGTGCACGGCGACGGAGTGTCGTCGCGGCCACCCTCGTCCTTCACGGGTCTCGCGGACTCGAAAAACGCGGGGCTGGCGTGGTCTCGCGGAGGCCCGCGGTTCGCCCACGCCGTGTCGTGTTTGTTGTAGGCCTTGAGTCCTTACATTCTCCGCGCACTTCAGGCGGATGGCGCGCCCTTCGCCCACCCCGTGTCGTGTTTGTTATTGGCTTTGTGTCTTCTTGTAATAATTCCTCACTCAGGCAAAAGCCAAAAGGGAGGAGCGCGGCGGGACGCTTCCGTGACTGTCGTGGTGGCGCGCGCGTCGGCGACACTTCATGCGTGGCACTGCACCGCTTGGCGCCGCTGCCATGAGCGAGGAGCGTGCTAGCATGGGGCCCCCGCGGCCGGTGGGTCCACCTCCGCCTGGCCCTCGACCAGCAGGGATTCGACCGCTCCTTCCACCGCCTGCTGGGCCGCGGCCTGCAGGCCTCCAACCGGCGATGGGGCCGCACACGCCTGCTGCGCGGCCTGCGGGTCCGCTGGTGGCGCCACCTACCTCGGCATCATGGTCAATGGGGCCACAACCGATGCCCGTAACGCCGGTGACGATGGCTGTCCAACCCAGTCCGTGGCAAGGAGGAGCAACCACGCCGTCGACACCACGCCCTGTTGGGCTGCCGCCGCCGGGGCCACGCCCGGCTTGGGTGAGGCCCGTCGGCCCACCCCCTGCTGGCCCGCGGCCTCCACTCCTGCTGCCCCGTGCGCCGCATTCGGAGTCGCTCCAGCCCGTCGCGACGCCCGTCGGTGGCACGCCAGCCTGGCCCGCCACGACGCCCGCGGCGAGCGGTCCCTTTGCAGGCGCGCCAGTTCCCGACGCCTCTGCTCTGTTTGGCTCTGCGCCCGCGCCTGACGTCTCGGCGCTCTTCGGCGGTGGTCCTCCGCCCGCTTCAGAATTCTTCGGGGAGAAGGCCGCAGCTCCGCCCGCAGCAAGCGCGCTCTTTGGCGCGCCCCTTCCAGACGCGTCTGCCCTGTTCGGCGGCGCATCGGAGCCGACTGCGGCGGAGCAGGAGGCTGCGGAGATGGTGGCGGCCAGGGCGGCGGAGGAGGCGAGGGTGGCGGAGGAGGCGAGGGCGGCGGAGGAGGCGAGGGCGGCGGAGGCGGCTCGGCTGGCGGCAGAGGCCGATGCGCAGACCAAGGCAGCCGAGCGGGCGGCGGAGCGGGCGGCGGAGAAGGAGGCGGCGGAGGCGAGGCTGGCGCTTGCCCAGGTCGAGGGGCAGGCGCCGGGGGCGAGCGGGACTCGCACGGAGGCGGTGGCGCAGCTGGAGCGGCGGCTGAGCAGCAGCGAGGACCAGCTGGCCGACGCGATGATGGAGGCGGAGAACGCGAAGGCGGAGGCAGTGGCGGCGCGGCACGACGCGACGGCGGCGCGCGCGGAGGCGGCCGCGGCGAGCGCGAACGCGGAGGAGGTGGCGAGCTGCGTGCTGGAGCTGAAGGCGTCGATGGCGGAGGTGCTGGCTGAGCTGCAGGCGGCGAGGGCGGTGCAGAAGGCGCAGGTCGTGGCGGTGGAGGAGGCGAAGGCACAGGCGGCGGCGGCCAATGCGGAGGCGGTCACGGCGGGGGCGGCGGCTTCGGCGGCGATGGCGGCAGCTCAGGCTGCGGTCGAGGGGGCGAGGGCGGCATCAATGCAGGAGGCAAGGGCGGCGGCGGCGGCAGCCAGGGCTGCAGCGGTGGAGGAAGCGACGGCGGCGGCGGCGGCGGCGGTGGCGATAGCACTTGCGGAGATGAAGGCCGAGACCGCGGTGTCAAGGGCAGCGATCCTCGAGGAGGCCAGAGTGGTGGCACGGGAGGCGGCGAGGGCAGAGGTGGCGATGTCGGAGGCGGCGGGGGCGGAGGCGGTTGGGGCAGAGAGTGCTGTGGCGGAGGAAGGCGAGGAGGCGGAGGTGGCGGGGGTGGTGGTGGCAGTGCGGGCCGCGATGGACGCGGCAGCGCATCAGCTCGGGGTGGTGGCGCTCGCGACGGCGGCGGACGTAGGTGCGCTGACCACAGCGGCGGTGGAGGCGGCGACTCGCCGGGTTGCGGCGCACGACGGCTTGGTGCATCTGGCGTCAGCGGCGGCGAGGGCCGATGCGGTTGCGGCAGCTCACACGGAGGCGGAGGCCAGCGTGAAGGCGAGGGCGGAGGTGGAGAAGATGCGCCAGCTGGCTCTGGGTGCGGCGAGGGCGGAGGCCATGCTCGCTGCCCAAGTTGAGGCAGCCAAAGCAGCCAAGGCGGACGCGGACGCGGAGAAGATGCGTCAGCTGGCTGTGGAGTTGGCCAAGGCCCAGGCTATCGAAACGGCGCAGGCTGAGGTGGCGGCCACGGCCAAGGCGGACGCAGAGCTTAACAGGATGCGTCAGCTGGCACTGAGCGCGGCGAAGGCGGAGGCCATGGCGGCGGCGATGTTGGAGGCGGAGGCGGAAGCAGAGGCGGAGGTGCGGGCGCAGGCGGAGGTGCAGGCGCAGGCAGAGGCGCAGGCGGAGGCGGAGGCGCAGGCGCAGGCGGAGGCGCTGGCGCAGGCGCAAGCGCAAGCGCAGGCGCAGGCGCAAGCGCAAGCGCAGGCGCAGGCGCAAGCGCAGGCGGAGGCGGAGGCGCAGGCGCAGGCGCAGGAAGAAGAGGTGGCGGCGGAGGCGGAGGCGGCACCTGAAGCTGCGGACAGCGCGGGAACGTCGCGGCTGAGCTTGGAAGAGGTGCTCGAGTCAGAAGAGGTGCTCGACGCTGACTTGGACGCCGACTTGGATGCCGAGCTCGGTGCGGAGCTGGGCGCAGAGGAGGAGGGGGTGCCTGAGTCTGACCTCGATTTGGATGCGGAGCTCGATGCGGAGCTCGATGCGGTGCTTGGCGCGGAGTCGCTCGATGTGCCGTCAGCTGCAGAGGCAGCTGCACTGGAGGCGTCAGCGGCACGAGCGGAGGCGGCCGCAGAGGCGCAGCGACTAGCGGAAGCGGAGGCCGAGGCGAGGGCAGCCACAGAGCGACGGGAAGCGGCGGCGGAGGCAGAAGCAGCGGCCGAGGCTGCGATTGCGGAGGAGGAGAGGCGGCAGGCGGTGGCCGAGGCGGAGAGGCGAGCGGTGGTGGAGGCAGCGGCGGTGGCTGAGGCGGAGTCGGAGGCGGCGGCAGAGGCGGCGGCGGAGGCGGAGGCAGAGGCGGAGGATGAGAGGCGACGGGCGGAGGCGGCCGTGGCAGCAGAAGCGCAGCGACAGGTGGCATCGGCGGCGGCGGCGGCGGAGGAGGAGGAGGAGTGGCCACAGGCGGAGACGCTGCCCACGACCCCTGTCAAGGCAGCTGGCGGCAGGAGCACCACACCGCCCACCTTTGCGTCAGGGGGGTCAGGCTGGGGCAGCGCTTGGGGCGGGGGCTGGGAAAAGGACGGCGGCAACTCGCCTGAGGTGGAAGCGGAGGCTGCAACCAAGGCGGAGGTTGAGGTCACCACGGCTGACGTCGCCAAGAGGGTGGTGCTGAGCACCGACCCGCCGGCCAAGCAACCCGAGTCCGAGGCAGCAGATATGGCGGCGGAGGCGGCAGCGGTTGCTGCGGAGGCGGAGGCGGCGGCGGCGGAGGCGGAGGTGGAGGCGGCGGAGGCGGCGGCGGAGATTGTGGAGGCGAAGGCGGCGGCGGCGGAGGCGGCAGAGGTGGATTCGGAGGTCGCGGAGGGGGAGGTGGCGGCGGCGGCGGCTCAGACGGCTCAGGCCGCTGCGAGGGCGCCGCGGGCAAGGAGCGATGGCGGTGATGCCAGCTCGGGCGATTGCAGCTCTGGCACTGGATGGGACGAGGTCTGTGCCGAGGACGAGGCCAAGCCTGGCCTGGTCCTCGCGCCGTCCATCAGCCTGGAGCCGGCCGAGAGCGCTGCCGCGTCTTCGTACGCCTCGATATCCACAGACACGCCGGAGCCGGAGCCGCTAGAGCCGGAGCCGCACACACGCGACGAGAAGAGTGGCGAGAAGGACGGCTGGGACGACGACTGGGGGAACGACGACTGGTGACAGTTGCCCACCTTTCTCACTCGCACAGTACGCTCCTCCGTGGTTCGAAGTTCACCTGTCACCCCCGCGCGTGGCACGTGACGGTGTCAGAATATGACGTGTGAAGGTTAAAACCTGAGATGTACTTCCCGTCCCCCCCCCGGCCCCGCCCCAGAGCCCAGACGCCGGCCTACTTTACTGCGAGATGCGCGGAAGCGAGAGAGGCCAGAGCGCAGAGGGGAGAGGGCAGCGAGCCGGCCCGAGAGTTATTGAGAGAGTTCACTAAACTTGGGGTACTTGGGTCTTGGCTCTTGGGGGGAAAGCGCACAAAACTCCAAAAGCCTCACCGGCACTGGGCACACCCGGACCGGAGAGGAAATAACGCGCCCGCTGCCGCGCCCTGATCGAGCTCGAGATGCTGCTCAACAACTATCTTCTGAGGGGCGGCCGTGGATTATTTAGCCGTGGATGGCATGCCGGAGAGCCTCAAGGCCGATGCGTGCTACGAGGTGGCCATGGGCAGCGTCGGGCTCGACGAGGGCCCCGTGGGCATCATCCTGTCCTACCTGCAGTAAGGAGGACCACAAGAACTAGATCGAGTTCTTGCAGGCCGGGTGAGCTTGGGCCGGCCGGCCATTACAGTACAAGCTCCCCTCGCCGCGGACGTCATGGACGCGGTGAGGCAGTGGCAGGCCCCGCAGCTAGAGCCCCGTAGTCGGTATTCAGTCACACTTCGCGCGCCCACGAAGCCCCGCAACCCCGCGTATCCACAACCCCTGTATCCTAGTACGTAGTAGTACAGGACGGGGATTCGGCCCACGGGGGACCGGGTTCTGATCTTTGCAGACAGACGTGCTCTGGAGCGGAGTGAACCTACTTTTGCTGCCTAGCAGGTCGGACTATAGGCGCTGAGTATCTCCGCGTTTGTTGTCCCGTGTCGGTTATAATAAATATAAATCTCTCACTTCAGCTACTTCAAGCAAAAAAGAGTGTGCCAGCGGAGCGCGTGTGTGCCAGCGCGAGGGTGAGTCAGTAAAGTACTTCGAGCGCTCGTGGCTCGAGGGTGAGCTCTTACCTCCAAGCTCCATACCTCGAGGCATCCCGTGTGGGGCGACGCGCACACGCGCTGCGGTTGTGTGGGCTGTGCCTGGGGCACCCTGGCACTGTGGCACACACTTTCCCCCTCGCGGCCGTCGCGAGATCCGCTCTCCCCGCGCACCCCGCGCTCTGGGTCTGTGGCGCGGCGGCGGGGGGCGGCCGGGCCCGCGCCGGGGCGCGCCGCTGGCGGTCGGGTCATGACGGATCACGGCGCGCACGGGTCGGTCCCGCGGGAACCGGTCGGTGGTTGGGCGCGGGGGGACGCCCGAAACGCCCGAAGGCTTTATGACCCGGTGTATCGGAATGAGACCCACGTGTACTAATATAAAGTGCAGCTCGACTGTATCACGAGAACGAGAGCCTCAGGAGCCGCAATCGCCCATCGCGGTCGCTCATAGAGCCTTATCGTTATTGCACGCATGTGTGGATCATTCGGTCCACTCGCCCAGCCGCGGCACCTTGTTGGGCGTGCGCAGGCTCTTCCTTCGGTTGCTGGTGGGGGTAAGCACCACAGCTGTTGGCTCCTTGGAGCGCCCCGCTTTCAACGACTCGAATTTATCCACAGTCATTGTGATCTGCGCGGCCGGCCGCGACGAGCCAGGGCTCTTGGCCGGAGGCGCCGGCGCCGGCGTCGCTGCAACTTTCGGCGGTGGCGTGCCCATGCGTTGGGCCTCTCCTCCCCGTGAGAGGGCAAACAAGAGCGCTCCATGCAGCAGTCCGACTGCGTACATACCGAGCATCACGTAGTCCTCTCGCGACTCGTTCAGCGCCACGCCCATCGTCAGCAGCAAAAGGCCGGAGGCGACCTGGTCGCGCGTGGTCAGCATTTTCAAAAAAACTTGGGGCTTGACGGGGAGGATTCAGCGGGCGCAGCCAACTCGCTGTGAGCGGCGCGCCGCGCGCGGCGGGCGGGCGGGGTGGCAGGTACCGGCTGGACCGTGCTGCGGCTAAATTCGCAGGTAACG
>Ga0209302_10001857_pt1 | contig 12340 bp, 14 predicted proteins | sample ArcOceMetagenome_2_FD_187445 | JGI IMG/M metagenome (GOLD analysis project Ga0209302, IMG submission 187445) | Marine eukaryotic phytoplankton communities from Arctic Ocean - Arctic Ocean ARC135M Metagenome (SPAdes) (version 2) | ecosystem: Environmental > Aquatic > Marine > Oceanic | place... | reverse complement strand
ACTGTTAAGACTGTTAACAAGAACAGCCCTTCCAGCGCTTCCAAAAAAACGCCCTTCGTCAAAGCCTCGCTGGCGTGTTCCGGTTTCGGTTTGTTTGCTTCGGGAAAAATGACCAAGGGCGATTCGGTGGTTTCACACGAACCCCCACTCGCGGTCGTTCCCGATTCGCGAAACGGGAAAGCGTGGAAACGTAACTGTCACTTTTGTTTCAAGCCGTTGTCCATCGCGCCGACGCCGTGCCGCACCTGTTGCGTCGCGACGTACTGCGACGATTTATGTCGCGCAAGTGACACGCCGCACCGCGAGGTCGAGTGCGAAACGGGAGGGTGCTGGTGGGTCGTTTTACCCTCGGCGACGCGGCTGGCGATGCGGTGCGTGGCGGCGGCGAAAAAGGAAAGGGAATGTAACCCTGACTCTTCCACGATTTTCGATTTGCACCGCCGCTGGGACGACTTGGACGTCTCCGCGAAAGCGAGGCTCGCGGTCGCCGCGGTCGTCGCGTGTTGTGCGTCCGGCACAAGATTCACACCAGGAGAAGTGCTGGAAGCGACGTGCGCGGTGCTGGGTAACGCGTTCGCGGTGAAGCGAGTTCCGAGTCCCGGGTTGTATGGGGAAACGGTGTGTGACAAAAAACGCGGGGCCGGCGGCGCGTCTGTTTCGGTTCCCGACCCGTGTGGGTTTGAAAAAAACCAAATGCAAAAGTTGAGCGAGCGGCTTTTGAACTTGAAACAAAAAGCACCGTTGTACTCGCGGATATACGCGAAGGAATCGCCGGTGTACCACTACGCATGGCGCGCCCTGACCACGGAATCCCACCCGGTGGCGCTCGCGACGTTTCCGAAAACGTCGCGGGCGAACCACGCGTGCGACCCAAACGCGTTTGTCGAAATCCTTCAACCTGAAAAAAACAACCCCAACCACCCTGCCGTCGTCGCGTCGGTTAGGGCGATTCGCGACATTCGCGAAGGCGAAGAAATCGTGGTTTCCTACGGCCCGGTTGTCGGTACGGCCTTGGGCCTTTACCAAATCCAAACACTGTTTTATCTCTCAGCTGGTGACTGTTTGTCCACACGGCGCGATATACAAGACTGACACTTTTCGTGTAACAATCACAGGCGCGGCGCCGCGCGCGACGCGACGCGCGGTTCTGTTGGAGTCGCACGGGTTTGTTTGTGCATGCGCTGGGTGTTGTTCGCCTGAACTTACACGACGGGAAACACGCGTTTTCCAAACAAACGCAAATCACGACGCGCGTCTTGGCCGTTGGTGCGCCGTCGTCGACCACGCTCGCGAGGTGTTCGGTGATGGGGTATTCTCGGAGGTGTTCGGTGATGAGGTTTCAGGGGTATTCGGTGATACGTCGTCGTCAGAGGTATTTTCAAACACTGCTGCAACAGACCCGAATAGACTCAACAAAAATCACGAGGTGAAGAAAAAAACACTCGCGCAGGTGGAGGAGGTTATTAAAGAAATGCGCGTGTCCCCACAAATTAACGTCCCTGCGGCTCGCGTTTTCTGCGAAGCGTTGGATACGAAAACGCGCGTCCTCGTATCAATCGCCGCGGTGTGTCACGCGCACCGCCGCCAAGAAGCCGCGGCGAGCGCGTGTGAGGCGCTTCACGGACTTGAGAGTGTATACCCAAATGACTGTTTGACCTTAGCGCTTGAACGAGGGCGGTGCGCGGCGCTTGAACTGGCGTGTGGGTTTTTGGAGAGCGCGACCGTGAAGCTCACGAAAGCGAGGCAAACGCTCAGGGCTTTTTTGGGAGTTTTGGACGACGACGAGGACGGAGTCCTTTTCGACTCCACAAACGATTCGTTTGTTTGGTCGTTGGAACACCGAGCTTTGTACATCGTGGATGCTTTGTTACGGTCGTTTCCAGACAAGGTTGGGGTTGGGGAACGTGGGAACGGAAGCGGGGACGAGAAGAGCGCGGAGACGATGCTGTATGAACTGGATTGAAGTTGGAAGTTAGAAATTAGCCGACGCGACGGGTACGTGCTCGTTGTGGTTTCGTCTACTCTCGTTGTCGTTTCGTCTCTTTCCTACGCTACGTGTACCACAACCTGTCTTTTCGTCGGAGACTCGCTGATGCCAAAAGACCTCGTTCACCGTTAACCTTCGTCCTCGTCGCCGATGCCGAAGTAGCCGCGGATGGTGAAGGGTTCTTGCTTGATCTCCGGCTCTTGTTTGACCTCGGGCTCGAGTTTGTTCTCGGGCGAACTCTCCGGCTCGCATTTGATCCGCTTCGAACTGGGCGGAGCCGCGCTTGCCGTTTTGCACTCCGCGCACCTGGTCTTTCGCTTGCCGTGGCGGCAACCGGTGCACGCTACGCAGCTGTCTTTCTGCTTGCCGTGGGGACAGGGATTGCACGCCGCGCAGGCGCCTTTCGTCTTCCCGTGAGGGCACGGGTTGCAGTCCGCACACTTGCGTTTCAACTTGCCGTGCGGACAGGGGTTGCACACCGCGCAGCTGCCTTTCACCTTGCCATGGGGGCAGGGGTTGCATGTCGTGCAGCTGTATTTTACCCTGCCGTGAGGGCAGGGGTTGCAGTCAGCGCAGAAGCGTTTCACCTTGTCGTGAGGGCAGGAGTCGCAGTCAGCGCAGTCGGTCTTCACCTTGCCGTGAGGGCAGGGGCTGCACGCTGCGCAGAGGCTTTTCCGCTTGCCGTGAGGGCAGGGGGTGCACACCGAACAGTCGCTTTTCAGCTTGCCGTGCGGGCAAGGGACGCACTTCGCGCAGTTACGCTTCAGCTTGCCGTGAGGGCATGGGTTGCAGTCCGCACAGTCGTGTTTCAGCTTGCCGTGAGGACAAGGGTTACAGTCCCTGCATTTTCGTTTCTCCCTCCCGTGCGAGCATCGCTTCACTCCCATGGTTCGCGCGCCACGACGCCCCGCGCGCAGTCGCTTGTGTACGCCCTAAAGTCGTGGTCGTTGTTTTTTTCGTTGTTTCCCAGTGCGAAATCGCGCAGCGATCCAGTCTACAATCACCTCTGCAGCGACGACCTCCTCGCTAAGTCATCACTTTTTTGTACGTTTTGAGTATCAAGAGAGCTTCGGCCTTCGCTCAACCACCACTTCACACGCCGCGCGACTCCACGGAACGCACGCGATGTCCGCCGACGAAGGCACCTCCTTGCTCCGCCCGCGCGTGCAAAGCGCGTGGTCCATGTATGACTGGATCAAAGCTACGGGTACGCGAACTCCCTTCGCGGACACATTCGACAGATGATCTTGCGCATGAGTCCACCTCATTTTCTCCTTCCCAACCGCACCACCGCAGATCCTTCCCTGACCCTACACTAACCCTAATAAACCCTACGGTACACCCACCCAAATAGTCGCCCTCGTCGCCGTGGCCGGCGTGGTGTCCTCCGTGGCCGGGTCGAACCCCCTGGAGGCGCGCAAGTCGCGCGGATTGACCAGACTCGCGGCTGGTGATTCCGATGTCAACCGCTTCCAAGCGGTCACCGACCTGGCTGGGGCAGAGCAAGGATTGACGAACGCCAAGGAGGCGTACGACCTCGCTGTCGCGGAAGCAGCAGCTGTCACTGCAGCAGTGGCAGAGGCGCGCGCGTCGGTCACCGAATCCTTGGAGACGACATTGGACACGGTGGAAGCGGCGGATGCCGCGATTGATTTAGCAACCGGTCCGGTTGTCGACGATAGCAACGCCGCGGCGGTGGACGCCGGTGGCGACGAATCCGGGGACCGGGCGGGGTACGAATCGGTTAAGAAACGACACGAGGCTAGTAAAAAGGATTTGCAGGTTGCGAAACACGCTCAAGAAGCGGCGACGAAGGCGCAAATAGAAGCCGCCGCCGCCGCGAACGAGGCGTACGAAAAACGCGAACAAGCCGCCGCCGACGCGGAAGCGGCTGCTTTTTCTTCCGAGAAATCGGCCAGCGCGGCGAGCTCGGGTGCGAACATCGGGGAGGAGTCCGTGGCTGATGCGCTGAAACGGGCGGACAGCGTGCGCGTCACCGCGGAAGCCGCTGCGGTAGCGCAGACGCTTTCGGAAACGGCGGCGAAGGCGGCGGCGATTGCGGCGGCGAAGGCGAGTGAGTCTGTAATAGCGGCGACCGCCGCGACTGCAGCTGTTGCGTCCGCTACGAAGACCATGGAGAAATTGAAAAGTGCCGCCGCCGAGGCTGAGCAGGACATGGTGCTTTCGACGAAAGAGGCTGCGACGGAACAAGCCTCCGCGGAGGATACGAAAAAAGTAACAACAGAAGTGGTGTTAGAAACCGCGACGGATGAAGCCACTGCGAAGGCGGTTGCGTTTGAGGGGAGCGACACAGTCGATGAGCTATCGAAGAAAGCAGATATAGCAGCGGAAGCCGTGGAAGACGCGCGCGTTGCGTACCAACACGCAATGTCGGAATTCGACGTCAAAAGGGCGCAGATGGTAAGTATTTCCCATTTACCACATTCAGCCGACTGATTGCCCATACGAGACTGACACTTTCTTTTGTATCGTATCAGGACTTAGCGGACGCCACTGTGGCGAAGGCGGAGGCGGTGCACGACGCGGCGGCGGCGCGGGCACGACACGAGTTGGAAAAGTCGACGGCAGAGACGGCGGAGACGACGTCGTCCAAGAGAAGGTAGGTCTAGCAGTCTAGCTAGAGCACTTGAGACTAGAGAAGCTAGGGTACGCGAGGTATCTGACTGTGTGATTTGGTGAGTGACGTGATGTATTCACGCCTTTCTGCACTTTGTTTACATCAGAATTTTCTGCACCTTGTCGAGGTACTGCGCTTCGCTGATTCGGTTTTGTCACCACATCGAGTGCCACTTTTCGATCGCGTCCACTTGGCTCTCGTCGGTTTGGGGCTGAGACGAAGCTGCGTGAACAGGGTTCGATCCTGTGACGTTTGGGTTTGCAACCGGCGCAGACGCGGATGCGGGGAGGGGTGGAGGCGGACGCGGCTCCACTCGGCTTCTTTTTTTCGTCGTAGGAATCTTTGGCGTAGCGGGACTCGCCGGTTTCGCGGGAGTCTTTGCTTTCGCAGGACTCTTTGGCTTCGGAGGAAGGACCGGCTTTTCGACGTCCGGCGTCTTGTCGACTTCCGGCCACCACGCGGTGGCGAGCACGATACCGCGCAAGTCACTCCAAGACGCGTCGGGGTAGTTGAGCTCTGCATGATGCAACGGTTGTGCCGCGAAAGACCGCGCGCGCCGCAAAAGACGGTCGTGCGCGGCGGCGACGCCGTGTCGCGATGTGAAGACGATTTGAAAGTTCCGTTGTTTCTTCAATTTGATGAACGCGAGGAACATGTTTTGCTCGATCTCTTGCATGCCGGCGAGTTTCCCAATCAGGTTGAGCTGTTTGTTGTTGTGAAAGTGTTTTTCAATGGCCCTCCCTGACGCGTTTTTATCCGCCGCGTCTTTGACGTCTGGAGGTATGTGTTCGTTGTCCAGGAACGGCAGGACCTCTTCGAAAATTAAGGCGAGGGACTTTTCTTGACCTCCCGATTTTGGGACGTACTACACTTTGTGATGGGAACCAAACCCGGGAGCGAGTCGCGGGTACAAGTTATCCGTGGCTCTCACGCTCTCGAGCACGTTAACCTTCCCACGCAACGTGTTGCAGACAGAGACTGCGCCATCCTCTACATAGCAGGGCATCGTAACTTTCTTGCCTGCCAGAGTTTTCTCTGGCTCACAGACCAAGGGCTCGACAGCGAGCTCCCCGGGAGCAAACTCCTTGGACGCGGAGACGGGTTCAGACTCGCTATCCTCAGCAGAGCCACTTCCGGTGTCGCCGCTCGCGTTCCGGCTCCCCGCAGGAGAGTCGTCGGAATCGCTGGTACCGCTTAGGGTGTCGCCGGTGTGCATGGGTGGTGTCAGTGACGGGCGCTGCGAAGGAGCGGGTGGTTTTCACAAGGATAACTTGTCGTTGCTTTTGGGTGCGTCGTTGCTTTTTGGAACGTCGGTCCTTCCGACAGATACGACTACACTTCTTCTCCCAAAATAATAACTTCCGTCGAAGCCTTCGCGTGCGCGACGTCGGCGGTTTCTTTCGGTACAAATAGAAATTACAAACTGAAGCGCAAAAGGGGGCCTTGCAAGGATACACAACACACACACGCAAAAGTCAAGACGTCGCCTCTATGACGAATGAGACAAACTCAAGACGTCGCCTCTTCGTGTTCCAGTTCCTCCGTTTCCGAAGTCGCGGGTTTTTTCGAGTCGCCGGTTCGGCGACTTGCCGGAACATCGCAAGCCGTTTCGGCGCTGTCGTCCTCGTCCCCGAGATAAACCAGCCTGGCGCCGCCCAAACGTCGAGGTCGGTTGTCGTCATTCTTTCCGAGTCTTGACTCGTCAAACCTGTCATCTTGAAAACCTCTCGGTTGTAACGCAAACGTAACGCCTTCCACATCCACGACGACTTTCGCGACGCCCGGCAAGTCGGGTAATGAAAACATGGCATCGGTCAAAACCCGCTCCAACAAAGAACGCAACCCGCGCGCGCCAGTTTCCCTACGCAGCGCCTCACGAGCGATTTGCGAAAGCGCTTCATCGGTGAACTCCAAGCGACACCCGTTCGGTTTGCTTTGAATCGAAGTTATTTGATTGGCATCGTCGTGTCCGGGCGTGTTTTGACCGGTATCGTCGTCGCGAGTCGTTCCAAAATCACCGCCAAACGCGCTTCGTCCGAGTTCCCAAAGCAGTTTCTGGAACTGCCGCCCCACCGCGTTTTTCGGCCCAACGATTATCTCCACCAACTCCCGCTCACTCAAACTCCGCAACGGTACGCTGACCGGGAACCGCCCCACGAACTCGGGAATCAAACCGAACTCCACGAAGTCCCTGGGCTCGACTTCCGCCAACGCGTCGTCGGAAATGTTTCGACGAAGAAGCGCGGTTCGGTGTTCGAAACAGTCGTCCTCCGAATCAGGACTCGAAGCAGGACTCGAAACGTCAGTGCGGAGGAGCGTTTCGTCTGCCAGCGTCGCGGAAACCGCCCCTAACGCCGCGGCTAGGGATCCAGGGTCGAACGCGCTTTTCCGTCCGATTTTGAACGCGTTGGGCTTGTGTTGAGACGGAGCTTTGTCGTCGTTGCCGCCAAAACTCCGCGAGTCGCTCATCGCCCTTCGTTTGGTTTCGTCCAGGCGCCGCGCCACCACGGCATCTAAACCCGAAAACGCACCGCCGCAAATAAACAAAATGTGCGACGTATCAATCGCGATGAATTCCGAACGCGGGTTCTTTCGCCCGCCTTTTTCGGGCACGTTCACGATCGATCCCTCGACCATCTTCAAAAGCGCCTGCTGTACGCCTTGGGTGTTGAAAAAAGAAAGCGTCAGTCTTTCGTAATGTGTGTGAGTACACAGTCAGAGTAATCGGGCCGAACAGTCTTTGGATTTGGGAAAGCCCAAAGGCCGTACCTTCACCAGACACGTCCCGCGTGATGCTCACGTTCGTCGCCTTGCTCCCTAGTTTGTCAATCTCGTCGACGTACACGATTCCGGTTTGCGCTTTTTTTCCGTTTTGCCAGAAAAGTGTCAGCACGTATTTCGTAATGTGTATGAGTAATTAATCTGGACAATCGTCAAAACAGTCGTCTATGATTTGGTAAGTGCAGCACGTACCTTTCTTGACGTCGAAGTTGCTTGCGACTAGCAGTTTGTGCAGAACGGACTCAACGTCCTCGCCGACGTACCCGGCTTGCGTTAACGTGGTGGCGTCTGCGACGGCGAAGGGTACGTCGACTGCGATAAAAAAGAAAGTGTCAATGTCGTATGGGAAATCAGGGAGGCGGAACGTGGTGGGTGGGAAACACTCACCTAGATCCGCCAGGGTTTTCGCGAGCAACGTTTTTCCGACCCCCGTCGGCCCGCACAGCAAAACGTTCGATTTCTCCAAGCGCACGTTTTCCAGTAACGAGTGGCACGTCGGAAACGCGCCGCTGGTGGGGTGGAACGGCGAGACGAGGAAGGTTTTCTTGTTCTTTTTTTTGTTGTCCAGGGACGCGATTTTCGACGCGTACTTTTCGTCGTACGAGGTATCACCACGACCCGTCGCGGGGTCGCCGTCGTCGCGAACGTTCAGCCAAGGTTTCGTGCCAGGGTACTCCGCGGTGTTGGTGCGTTGAGTGTTGGCGTCGCCGATGCCGTTGTTACTTCCCTTGAAGGGGTTGTCCAACCGAGTCGGTTTTTCAAATCGCGAGTCCAAATCCGTCGCGTCGCCCGTGCCTTCGCCAACCGAAACCCCATCCGCTGCCTGACGCACGCGCGTGTAGTGGTTGTACACCGCCACCGCAAGGGTTCTTTTCGCTACGTGCTGCCCCACGACGTGTGCATCCAGGGCGGCGACCATCTGGGACGGGGTTGGCAAATCAAACGGCGAGTTTCCGATTCGAGTTCCGTCCGCGTTTCCACTCGACGAATCATTGGACCCGCTCCCTCCAACACCTGGTCCCCCACCCCCGCCCCCGCCCCCGGTCGCGGGGACACCCAAACGCTCTTGGCCACTGAAACCGTACGGCGAGTGCCCCAGCGGAGGGTCGTCGGCAAAGGGTACCGCGGTGGGGAGCATGCCGTGTGCCGTGAATCCTATTTCCGATTGATTTTGTGCGTGTGTTTTCGACTCCGCCGCGTTCGCGTCGCGCGACGTTTCGCACAAAGGACACCAGAAAACAAACCGGGACGCTTTTTGCGTGACTTGGTTGGGTAACAACCCCTTACCCCAGGTAGGCTGCAACGCGGTTTTGCAGGATGGGCAAACACACGCACGCGACGCGCCAGTCACCGCGCTGCTCGGGTGTTGATTGTTGCTTAAGTTGGATGCAGAATCGGGTTGTTTCTTCGTTGACAAAACATCCGGTCCGCGGGTTTCGTCCGTCGGTGGTTTCGAAACGCGACTCGACGTGTGCAACGCGCGCGCGTGGTTTTCGCCCGTGCATCGCGTCATGTGGCGACCACGGAAGTCGTGTGTCGCCACGATCCCGTTTCCGGAGGGGAAACCCGCGCGCGCGTGTCCTGGCGTACATTGCTGACGCACTACGTGATGTTGCGCCACTTCCACGACTCCGGAGCGAGACACGTCAGATGAGTGTCGCGCCAGCGCGCGCGTGGTACGCGTCGCCGCAGCACGCATTTTTTCGCGTGATGGCTACGCGTGAGGCACACGGGCTTTGGCACTGAAGGGACGAATCACACGTGCCAAGTGTCCTCTCGAGTGAGTGCTCCTGCCGAGGAGGGACGCCTCCTCGTGACGTCGGGAGCGAACGCGATTCGCGCGCGAAACGAGGAGGATTTGGCGAGCAGATTTTTTTTTTTCCATCGGTCAACCTTTTCGCAGCCCTGTCTTCGTCAGCAAATGTTTTTGAAGGGCGCGCGCTTCCACTCCACGCCAATTCTCCGCGCGCTCCTTCTCCTCGATCCCGAAAACTCGGGCATCATGGGCAAAGGCGGCATTTGCGGGAACAAAGACACGAAGGAAGAGGAAACCGGGGTACGTCATCGTTTTCCGAACCCGAGCCCGAATGTTACCCCCAACGGGTAACCTCCTGCCGCGTCCGAGGTTCTACACGATTGTCGAATCGAGAAACCCACGCGCGACCCCCCTTGCACGGCTGACCCCTCGTCCCCCACCCCACACCGCATCACTTCAACAGCTCAAAGAGCGCCGCAGATGCACGGATGTTCTTTTCTGTTTGATTTTCGCCGCCTTCTGGGGCGGCATGGTTCTTATCGGCTACGTCGCCGTTTCGGGCGGCGACCCCAACCTGTTGTACTACGGCTTCGACAGCGGCGGGTACCTTTGTGGGGTGAAGAACTCGCTTTGGGGGGACGAAAACGGCACGGTCACCACCGTTCCCGACTTCACGTCACAAAAAAACGTCATGTACATGGACGTCACCGAGTACGCCACCATGACGCTAATCACCCCGAAGAGCGTGTGTGTGGAGACGGTGCGTGTTGGGCCTTTTCTTTCCCAAATCCCAAAACACACTGCTTGCCCATACAGCATACAGGACTGACACGTTTCGTGGACACAATCGCAGTGCCCCACCACCACCGTCGTAACCGAACTCAGCGACGCGTCCTTCGTGTGCAACTACGCGGCGTGGACGGGGTACTCATCAAGCACGATCGGGGAGTGGTCCACCAGTTACTACTCGAGCCTGAGCAATGCGGACAAGCTGTCGTCGATCGCGCTGAGTGGGCCGTGCTACCCGGTGTTCGTGGCGTATTCGCCGTTGGTACGTATTCCCCACTCACTACGGTCCGCCTTCGCGATCGCCCATACTCGTCTTGACGAAGCGATGGTTATTCCCTCTGCCCTGACTGTTTACGTAATACACGTTACGACCGACTGACACTTTCGGCGTTAATCGCGCCAGATGAACCGGTGCGCGCCCACGATCACGGATGCGCAGATCACGGCGTTGACTTCGTACGACGCGTCCGCGACGAACTCGTCGTCAAGTGACATCGCGACCATGCTGGGCGGGATGTCACAGGACACGGACATCTTACAGGAGTATTTAGAGGACCTTTTAAAGGCTTGGCAAGTCGTGGTTATTTGCGGCATCGGCGGCGGGCTTGTTTTTTCAATCCTGTGGATGGTGTTCTTAAGGTACTTCGCGGGGGTCATGGCCTGGGTCACCGTGGTTTCGGTTAACGTCATTCTCATCGCAGTCACCGCGTACTTCGCCATGAAAGCGGGGCTGATTGAGCTGAGTGCGGTTACTGAATCCGTGGACGGAACCGGCGTCGCCGTGGACCTGACCAACGACGAAGAGAACAAGGATATCTTCACCTACGCCACGTACGTCATGTGCGCGGTCGCGGGTGTCGCGTTGCTGTTCACGCTTCTCATGATAAGGAGGCTGATGATCGCCATCGCGGTTTTAAAAGTAGCCTCCCAAGCCATAGCGCAGATGCCCATGATTTTGTTCCAGCCCCTGATTCCGCTTCTCATGAACGTCGTGTTCGTGGCGTACGCGCTGGTGGTGGCGGTTTACCTGTACGCATCAGGCACCATCGAAAGGAACACGACCACTGGAAACATCACAATCAACTGGAACGAAACGCTTCAGTACATGTCTCTGTACCACCTGTTTGGCATTTTCTGGACCACGCAGTTCATCGCCGGGTTCGGCGTGATGATCACCGCGGGCGCCATCGCGGCGTACTACTGGCAAAGGGACGACATGCCCAGGAACCCGATTCGCAAATCCATGTACCGCGCCACGCGGTACCACCTAGGGAGCATTGCTTTTGGGTCCTTCATCGTCGCCGTGGTGCAGTTCGTCCGCGCGGTGATGGAGTACGTGGATAAGGTGAGTATTTCCCACCCACCACATTCCGCCGACTGAATGCCCATACGAGACTGACTTTCTTTTTATATCTCTCCAAGAAAACCAAAAAAGCGCAAGCCGCCAATCCGATTGTCAAGTTTTTCATGTGCTGCATCAAGGTACGGCCTTTCCGGGGCTTTCCCAAATCCGAACACACTGTTTACCGCCCTTATTTGAACCCAGCACCCGTAACATGTACCAGTACTGGCACTTGTTACGAACCCACACTCGGGACGGAACAGACTGACCTTTTTCTTTCGCAATCGCAGTACTGCTTGTGGTACTTGGAGAAGGTTTTGAAGTACATCAACCGCAACGCGTATATTCTGGTCGCGGTGAAGGGGTACTCGTACTGCTACAGCGCGCTGCAAGCGATCAAGCTGATCATTCTGAACATGTTACGAATAGCCGCGGTCAACACCGTGGGGGATTTCCTAACCTGGCTGGGGAAGATTGTCATCACCGGCGCGTGCGCGCTCGGGGCGTTTTTCATGTACGCGCGTCCCGCGGCTTTCCCAAATCCGACACGCGCGTACGGCTTTCCCGCCTTCCGTCCCCGTACTCGTCCTCGTCCTTGTCCTGCGAAAGGAATGGTGTTACCGGATACCGATTGCGGAGCCCCAACCCACGACACACTGGTACACGGTTCGAAAGACTGACACCTTTTTTTTACCCGTCGCGAGGTGCGACACGAGCGCGTACGCCGATCCCGCGAAGGAAACGTACCTCTCGTCGCCCCTCGCTCCCGTCATCGCGTGCGCGTTCGTCGGGTACATCCAAGCCGATTTGTTTCTAAGCGTGTACGAGATGGCCGTGGATACGATTCTTCTTTCTTTTTGCGAGGACTGCGGGCAAACAGGCGGGCCGCACTACGCCCCGCCCCTGTTGCTGTCGGCGCTGGGGAAGTCGAGCAAAAAGAAAGTCCAACCCGCGGCGGCGGGTGAGGATTCGGATTAACACGCGCGGGAACCGGGTTTCTTGTTTGGTGTGTGCTTATTTATGCTCTGTATACATGTCCACCATGCG
>Ga0209302_10001856_pt1 | contig 12345 bp, 10 predicted proteins | sample ArcOceMetagenome_2_FD_187445 | JGI IMG/M metagenome (GOLD analysis project Ga0209302, IMG submission 187445) | Marine eukaryotic phytoplankton communities from Arctic Ocean - Arctic Ocean ARC135M Metagenome (SPAdes) (version 2) | ecosystem: Environmental > Aquatic > Marine > Oceanic | place... | reverse complement strand
TTTACCCGACTCAAGTTGCAGCTCTATATCCATTGTATCGTCTATGCCTAGGCCATCTTTCACGCCAAATAGCATTAGATGGTAGCCACCCGGTGTAAGTTCAACCGACTCGCCATTAGCAATACTCAATTGATCTACTTTACGCATTTTCATCATGCCATTAACATGCGCATGTTGATGTAGCTCAACCCTGTCGGCGCTGTCGGAACGCAATGAAGTCAGCACTTGAGTCTCGCCACTATTGTTCGTCATCATCATATAGCCAGCGGTCATCGAACGGCCTGGCGGCATTAATTTAAAAATCGCATCGCTAATCGTTAGTGCCGATACTGCTTTTTCGGCGGCCTGAATTGGCAAGGCTAAAAGTAAGACGGCAGTACACAAAGTTAATGCCTTAACCATAGAGTTGATACGTAACAACATTTAATTCTCCAAAAAATATTTTCTTAACAAAATAGCGCTGTTCACACTATAACATTGCTGGTCTTAAGTTCATGCCGATTCAGGGAGCAGACGGAATTATTGCCGTAGACCCCAGTCGAAACATTAACAAGACAAGCGGCTAAAGCTAAACCCAGTTAAACTAACTGCCTAAATAGATAATAATGATTATAATAATCCCGTTCTTTATTACCTGATTAGCACCTTAAATACGCCATTTTTCAATACTGAGATCATCAATGACAACTAATAATCTGACCGCTTCTTTGTTATTAATACTCGCCTCAATAGCCATGAATGCAGTCGCTGGCGGCTTAAAAAGTGATGCCAACTCACAATTGCGTGGTAATGATGTAACGAATAACGCGTTTGATAATGCTACAACCTTTCTCGCCGTCGATGATGCATTTTCGTTTTCACTGAGTAAAGACGACGATACCGCCACATTAGTCTGGATTATCGCTGCTAATCATTACCTTTACCGTCATGCTTTTGCGGTCAGTATGGATATTCACAAAGCGGATGGCAGTATTGAACAGCAATCATTAACCACTGCAACAACCTTTAGCCAAGGTATTAAAACAACCGATGATTATTTTGGTCCTGTTGAGATTTATTATTATCAAGCCACAGCCCAGCTGCCTATAGAACATATTTCAAATCTAGCTTTACTCAGCGATGCACCGAATAGCCAGCCGCAATTAAGTATCCAATATCAGGGCTGTGCTGAAGCAGGCCTATGCTACCCCGTGCAAAAACGGAAAATTAACTGGCCATAGCCTTTAATGCCAAGTAATTATCTTCAAAAAATGCATGATATCCCGTTAATTGTCGCTAAATTCGCCCATCCATCTAAAACGCTCTTGCAATCATCCACTTAAGACCCTAGCATAGCGCTTCTTGAATATTTTCAAGCTACTGCTCTTTTCCATTCATAGATCGAGGTTGTTTTAAGAAGATGCCTACAATTCTTGTACTGAACGGACCCAATTTAAACCTACTCGGAACCCGAGAGCCTGAGCAATATGGCACCGATACATTGGCTGATATTAATGAGCGATTAGTCGCTATAGGCCAACAACACGACTGCCAAATTGAGACATTACAAAGCAATGCCGAAGCTGAACTCGTTGAGCGCATACATCAGGCGCAAGGCAACACTGACTTTATTATTATTAATCCCGCAGCGCTTACGCATACCAGCGTCGCACTGCGTGACGCCCTTCTAGGCGTTGAAATTCCATTTATTGAAGTGCATTTATCCAATATTTATTCCCGTGAAACCTTTAGGCATAAGTCGTTTTTATCTGACGTTGCTGTAGGTGTTATCTCGGGACTAGGCGCAAAAAGCTATGAATTAGCTTTAAGCGCTGTTATCGAGCGACTTAACGCCTAATCGATAGCGCTAAACCTATATCTAACAACCTTTACTATGTTGCACGAAGAGCAGCATGACAACCCTAATTAAGTGAGAGCCTATTTATGGATATTAGAAAAGTTAAAAAACTGATTGAGCTATTAGAAGAATCTAACGTTCAAGAAATTGAAATTAAAGAAGGCGAAGAGTCTGTTCGTATTAGTCGCGGTGGAAACACTGTACAAATGGTCGCTGCACCCGCTGCCGCGCCAGCGCTAGTTGCCGCAGCTGTAGCTGCTCCAGCCGCTGCGCCAGCACCCGTAGAAAGCGCCGCGCCCGCAGGCCATGCCATTTGCTCACCCATGGTAGGCACTTTTTACCAATCAGCGTCACCAGAAACACCGCCATTTATTAAAGTTGGCCAAAGCATAAATAAAGGTGATGTCGTTTGTATTGTTGAAGCAATGAAAATGATGAACCAAATCGAAGCTGACCAATCAGGTGTTGTACAAGCTATTTTGGTTAAAGATGGCGAGCCTGTCGAATTTGATCAGCAGCTAGTCATTATTGCTTAATTTAATGCCGTGTTTACACGGCATCTATTATTACGCTACGCCTAAAATGATTATGCACTCTATCGTCAGTGACCCACAGGATTCATCACCATGCTAAACAAAGTCGTTATCGCCAATCGCGGTGAAATCGCATTAAGAATACTTCGCGCTTGTCGCGAACTCGGAATAAAAACTGTCGCCGTTCACAGCACCGCCGATGCCGATTTAATGCACGTCCGTCTCGCTGATGAAGCTGTCTGTATTGGGCCGGCCTCATCTGCACAAAGCTATTTAAGTAGCCACGCCATTATTAGTGCCGCCGAAGTCACTAACGCCGATGGCATTCACCCTGGCTATGGCTTTTTAGCCGAGAACGCTGATTTTGCCGAACAAGTCGAAAAAAGTGGCTTTAAATTTATTGGCCCAACAGCCGATGTTATTCGCATTATGGGTGACAAAGTTGCCGCTATTAAAGAAATGCAGAAAGCAGGCGTGCCAACGGTTCCTGGCTCAAACGGCCCATTGACTGACGATGCTGCACGCTCAATTCGTATTGCCAAAGAAATCACCTACCCCGTTATTATTAAAGCGGCTGCCGGTGGTGGCGGTCGAGGTATGCGCGTTGTTCATGAAGAAGCGAGCCTCATTAGTTCTATCGCTTTAACTAAAGCAGAATCAAAAGCAGCGTTTGGTGATGACACTGTCTACTTAGAGAAATTTCTTGGTAATCCACGCCATGTTGAAATCCAAATACTTGCCGACGGCCAAGGCCAAGCCATTCACTTAGGTGATCGCGATTGTTCATTACAGCGTCGCCACCAAAAAGTAATTGAAGAAGCACCGGCACCTTTAATTCCAGATGACTTAAGAAAAGCTGTGGCAGAATCATGCACTAAAGCCTGTATTCAAATTGGCTATCGCGGTGCAGGTACCTTTGAGTTTTTATACGAAGATGGCGGCTTTTACTTTATTGAAATGAATACCCGCGTACAGGTAGAGCATCCTGTATCTGAAATGATTACGGGCGTTGATATTGTTAAAGAACAGCTTTTAATTGCCTCTGGCGAAAAACTTTCAATGACGCAAGACGATATTACATTCACCGGTCATGCGATTGAATGCCGAATTAACGCTGAAGATCCTGAAACTTTTATGCCAAGCCCAGGTTTGATTAAGCATTATCATGCGCCCGGCGGAAACGGTGTGCGTGTTGATTCACATATCTATAGTGGCTATAAAGTGCCGCCCCATTACGATTCACTTATTGCAAAAATCATTACCTATGCTGCAGATCGTGAGACTGCATTAACACGCATGTCTAACGCTTTAGATGAGTTGGTTATTGACGGTATTAAAACTAATACTGCACTGCATCAACGACTCGTTAAAGATACAGAGTTTCGCTGTGGTGGCGTAAACATTCACTATTTAGAACACAAACTAGAAAGCGAAGCTAAGTAGCCCCCGTGAGCTGGCTGCAACTGCACATTGATACCAGCGCGGCCAGCGCTAGCGATATTGAGACGGCACTTTTACAACTCGGTGCCGTTTCGGTTACCTTGCAAGATAATGCTGACCAACCGCTACTTGAACCCGGTGTAGGTGAGACGCCCTTATGGGATGCGATTCAACTAACCGCATTGTTCGATGGCGACAGCGATTCAGAAAAAATTATTAATCGTCTTCTGAAAACACTTGGCGGCACCCCTCCTAATTACCGCTTTGAAGAACTCGAGGATCAAGATTGGGAGCGCAGTTGGTTAAACGATTTTGAGCCTCTGCAATTTGGCAAAAAATTATGGATTCTCCCTAGCTGGTATGAACCACCCGAGCCCGACGCGATTAATATCGCCCTTGATCCTGGCTTAGCTTTTGGTACAGGAACACACCAAACGACGGCACTTTGTCTCGAATGGTTAGAGCAAGCTTCATTAAAAGATAAAACCATTATTGATTATGGTTGCGGCTCCGGTATTCTCGCCATAGCTGCGCTGCTGCTTGGCGCCAAGCAAGCTATTTGCGTCGATAATGACCCTCAGGCCTTGGCTGCCACCCTTTCAAATGCCGCACAAAATAATATTAGCGATACCAATTTAGTAGTTTGCAAACCTGAAAAGCTATCGGCAATACTCGCCGAGCAAGGCATTGCTGCAAACGGATTTGACTTAGTGATTGCTAATATTTTAGCGGGGCCACTTATTTCCCTAGTCGATAATTTAACAGGCCTACTCAACAGCGAAGGCGAAATTATTTTATCCGGCATCTTAGATCATCAAGCCACCTCAGTCGCAGAAGCTTATGCGCCTCATATCGCTTTTGACCCGTTCGCCAATCGCGATGAATGGATGCGTCTAAGTGGAAAAAAATTATCACTAACTAGCTAAACTAGATACAGCTCTCAGTTAAGTTCGACCGATGTTTATATAGTTATGGTTTTTAACAGACTCTATTTGAATAGCATCACCCTTTCTTAAGCCTCACCTATTCAATAGCGTTTATTAATAGAATCCATTTATCATTTATTTGAGAGTTTCTGCTCGTCAGCCATAAAGCACTGGAAGCGCCTTTACCCATGATCAGTCAATGCCCTAACTGTAAAACTCGCTTTGTTATCGGCGAAGCGAAACTGAATGTCGCCGGTGGCAGCGTGCGCTGTGGGGCATGTATGCAGGTATTCTCTGCAACCGATCATCAAATGACTGACCATCGAAATGCGCCTATAGATGCGCTTAAAGAAGAAACGCCAACGACAATCAGCAATAAGGATATTACCGATAAACAGTTAAATGATTCATTACCTACATCAGACGACATTCCCCAAAATGATGAGCGCATAGACCCATCAATAGACTCTATGGCAGGCTTTGAGACCCCGCCAATAATAGAAGCACCGCCTATTGAAATGGATATACGTGAAACGCCACCTCTCAAAAATCGATTACTCGGCATTGTCGGCGTCATTTTCTGCCTAGTTTTGGTTTTTGCGCTAGGCCTGCAATGGTTGCTAGCTCACCCCAACCAATTTAAAGACCATCCTCGCTGGGGAACAAGCTTTCAATTGGCTTGCCAGCTCTCTCATTCCTTTATCAGTTGCGACCCTAGTGATAACAAAAACGCTCATCAGACACAATTACTCAGGGTTGTTAGCAATAGAGTGATTAGCCACCCCGAACAGGAAAACACTTTATTACTTGAAACCGTTATTCTCAATACAGCTGAGCGGCCACTGCCCTTTCCTGTCATTAATGTGCAATTCAGCAATATAAAAGAACAGCTGCTTGATGAATTCAATTTTACTGCCGCCGACTATTCACACGGCGAACTCGAAAACGCCCAACAAATCGCTCCGGCAACACCAGTCCATATTGCCCTTAAAATAAGCGACCCAGGCCCCACGGCGGTCAATTACACAATCGAACTAAGATAAATCGTTATAATCTCTGCATCATCCAAGCTGAAGGCTCTGTAATTTTGGCTGAAGGCTCTATCATTTTGGCTGAAAGCTCTATCATTTAAGCTAAAGGCTCTGTCATTTAGGCTAAAGGCTCTGTAAATAGAGTTGGCAAGTAGTAAGCATTCGCCTTATTATGTACAAAACGTGTACGCCATAGGTAAACACGCAACAATAATTAAGCTATAAAGCTTACGCTAAACAGAAAACAATGATTACTATTGGCCCCTATCAACTAGCAGGAAGAGCCGTTTTAGCTCCCATGGCAGGTGTAACAGATTTTCCATTTCGGCAAATCTGCAGGCGCTTCGGTGCAAGTATGGTAACGGCCGAGATGAGCGCCAGTAATCCCGCATTACGAGACACGCGAAAATCGCAGTTAAGGTTGGCTAATCCTGATGATGCCGAACCCAGAACTATCCAGATTGTAGGTACAGAACCGCTTCATATGGCGGCTGCAGCCCGATACCAAGTTGAATCCGGCGCGCAAATTGTTGATATCAACATGGGTTGCCCAGCTAAAAAGGTCTGTAAAAAGCTCGCCGGCTCTGCGTTAATGAAAGATACCAATCTGGTCAGAGCTATTTTGACCGCCGTTGTGGCTAGTGTTGACGTACCTGTAACACTGAAAATTCGTACCGGATGGGATCCAGAGAGCCGAAATGCCGTTGAAATAGCCAAAATTGCAGAAGATTTAGGCGTTCAATCGCTTGCTGTTCATGGCCGAACCCGCGCTTGTAGGTTTCGCGGCTTAGCAGAATACGATACTATAACCAGAGTTGTTGAAGCAGTTAATATCCCCGTATTTGCTAATGGTGATATCAACTCAGCAATAAAAGCAAAAACCGTGTTGGATTACACCGGTGCCGACGGCGTCATGATTGGCCGGGGCGCACAAGGGAGACCTTGGATTTTTTCTGAAATAAACGATTTACTCAATAATAAAAAAGCGACAAGCGAACTTTTTACAGCTAATTCGTTGAACTTAAATCACACAAGAAACCAAGAACGCTTTATAATGGATCATCTGTTGCATATTCATGATTATTATCATGAAATTTGCAGTAGTGATAATAATGTAAACCTTACTAAACGGTTAGAAACATCATCTAAAAGCGAATACTGTAAGAAAAAACGCAACACAGAAAAACATACAGAACTCGCGGTAAGAATTAGTCGAAAGCATATTTGTTGGTATTTTGAACAAATGATCCATATGCTTGTCGATTTAAACAATAAAAAGGATTTAGATTCGGTGACAAGTCAGGGATTAAAACAAGAAGTAAAACGACTTATCACCAATATTGAAACTGCTAAAAAGCAGTTCAACCAGTTAAGCAGCCGTAACGCGCAACTGGAGCACGTCGAACATTTTTTTGGGGAACTTCACACTACAGGGGACATCGCAGCATGAGCAATAGCGACTCTTTTTTGCATGAGCCAATTTCAAATCAAGCCGAACCACAGCTTGATCAATCACAAGCAGCCGCCAATTCAACGGCCAGTTTGCGAGAGAATGTTGAATCAGCAATGGCTAACTACTTTAAACACCTAGATGGACAACCGGTTTCGGATGTTTATCAAATGGTTATGTCTGAAATCGAAGCACCACTTCTTGAGCAAGTAATGAAGTATGTGCGTAACAATCAGACTAAAGCCGCACACTTACTGGGCCTGAACCGCGGAACGCTCAGAAAGAAGCTTAAGCAATACGGTTTACTATAACGGTTAAAAGCAGATATCGCAGCGCTGCAGTACTGATAGCGCCGCATTATTGATATCTTGCTGTTGTTTAAAGGGTGAGTTAACACTTTAAAGTAACAGTATGGTTTAAATAGCAGTTTCATTTAAACCTAGTTAACCAATAAGCACTTGCCGATAGTTGGCAGGTGCTTTTTACTTTTCAGTAAAGTGCTTTTTGTTAAAGCGCCTGTTATTAAAGCGCTACTGAAAGCCAAAGACTAAAGCTGCTAATCACATGCGCACCATTTCATCAGGTAGCGCTATTCAATTCTGTGGCTAACATTTCAAATTCTTGTCATCATAAATTAGTTACATAAATCACCTCCACACTCACCTAAAAGACTGCATTCAAATACTATGGAAAATCGTTCTCTAGCTACTATTCGTCGAGCACTCATCAGCGTTTCAGATAAAACGGGCATTGTTGAATTTGCGCAAGCACTCAGCAAACGCGGTATTGAAATACTCTCTACCGGCGGCACCTACAAGTTATTAAAGCAAAACGATGTCAATGTTATTGAGGTATCCGAATACACGGACTTCCCCGAAATGATGGATGGCCGCGTTAAAACACTGCATCCAAAAGTGCATGGCGGAATATTAGCTCGCCGCGGCATCGATGAAAAAGTAATGAAAGCAAACGGCATTAACGCTATTGATTTAGTCGTTGTTAATTTATACCCGTTCGAAAAAACGGTTGCCAATCCAAATTGTCATATTGCTGATGCCATTGAAAATATTGATATTGGTGGGCCAACCATGGTTCGTGCCGCAGCAAAGAATCACAATGACGTTACTATCGTCGTGAATACCGAAGATTACAGCAACGTATTAAATGCATTAGCAGATAATGACGGTGCCACTACATTTGAAATGCGTTTTGATTTTGCTATTAAAGCGTATGAACATACAGCCGCTTATGATGGTGCCATTGCCAATTACTTTGGCCAAAAAGTAGAAGGCGGCAGTGAAGGCTTTCCACGGACTTTTAATAGTCAATTTATCAAAACACAGTCGCTGCGTTATGGTGAAAACCCTCATCAAAAATCAGCATTCTATGTTGAAGCTAATCCACAAGATGTCAGTATTGCAACGGCCACACAGTTACAGGGTAAGGAATTATCGTATAATAATATTGCCGACACTGACGCAGCGCTAGAAACCGTTAAATTATTTGATGAGCCTACATGCGTTATCGTTAAACATGCTAATCCTTGTGGTGTTGCCAGCGCCGATACTATTGAAGCCGCTTATCAGCGTGCCTTTGCTACCGATCCAGAATCGGCTTTTGGCGGAATTATTGCGTTTAACCGTGAGCTTGATGAAGCAACAGCTGCCGCTATATGTGAAAAACAATTTGTTGAAGTTATTATTGCACCCGGCGCTACTGATGCCGCACAAAAAACCATTGCTCAGAAAAAAAATCTACGCTTGTTAGTCTGTGATACATGGTCGCCCTCTAGCACAGCACTCGATTACAAGCGCGTTAACGGCGGATTGTTAGTACAAGATCGTGACCTTGGTGTTATCACTGAAGCCGACTTAACTATTGTCTCTAAACGCCAACCCACAAGCGCAGAAATTGCTGATTTATTATTTAGCTGGAAAGTCGCTAAAATGGTGAAATCGAATGCCATTATTTATGGTAAAGATGGCCAAACCATTGGTGTTGGCGCAGGCCAAATGAGTCGTATTAACTCGGCACGCATCGCGGCTATAAAAGCTGAACATGCAGGCCTACAAGTGGAAGGCTCATGCATGGCATCGGATGCTTTTTTCCCATTCAGAGATGGTATCGATAATGCAGCGAAGGCAGGTATTAGCTGCGTCATTCAGCCTGGCGGATCAATGCGTGATGAAGAAGTGATTGCCGCTGCCGATGAGAATAATATGGCTATGGTATTTACTGGCATGCGTCACTTCCGCCATTAAGCCACTCAGCACCTTATTGCTTAACTTAATAGAATAGATTGACCGAACAAGACATTATTAGGAAGAAATAAACATGCAAGTACTGGTTATAGGAAACGGCGGACGCGAACATGCATTAGCCTGGAAATTAGCTCAAAGCCCTAACGTCAGTACTGTTTATGTTGCACCGGGTAATGCGGGCACAGCACTTGAAGCTAATGTCGAAAATATCAATATTGCTATCGATGATTTTGACGGCCTCTCGGCTTTTGCTCAGCAGCACAAAATTGATTTAACCGTGGTTGGACCTGAAGGCCCACTCGTTGATGGTATCGTTGATCACTTCAGCCACCTCAACTTGCGTTGTTTTGGGCCTAGCGCTAAAGCAGCTCAACTCGAAGGTTCAAAATCGTTTACCAAAGATTTCTTAGCACGCCACAATATACCTACAGCGGAATACCAAACCTTTACCGACCAAACGGCGGCCATTGATTACGTGCGCGAAAAAGGCGCACCTATTGTTGTTAAAGCCGATGGGCTTGCGGCAGGTAAAGGGGTTATTGTTGCTATGATCTTAGCGGAAGCAGAAGCAGCCATAACCGATATGTTAGCCGGCAATGCATTTGGTGATGCTGGCCATAAAGTCGTTATTGAAGAATTTCTTGATGGCGAAGAAGCGAGTTTTATTGTCGTCAGCGATGGTATTAATATTCTACCTATGGCAACAAGCCAAGATCATAAACGTATTGGCGAAGGCGATACCGGACCTAACACAGGCGGCATGGGAGCCTATTCACCAGCACCAGTAGTGACAGCCGAGATACACGCGAGAATTATGCGCGAGGTTATTGAGCCAACCGTTGCGGGCATGGCAGCTGAAGGAAATACCTATTCAGGATTTTTATACGCAGGCTTAATGATTGATGATCAAGGGACACCAAAAGTTATCGAATATAATTGTCGCTTTGGCGATCCTGAAACGCAGCCTATTATGATGCGCATGCAATCAGACCTAACCGAACTGTGCATAGCCACGGTTGATAAAAAATTAGCAGGCCAATCAGTCGAATGGACAGACTCACTTGCATTGGGCGTAGTGCTAGCTGCCGAAGGCTATCCTGAAGCCTATAAAAAAGGCTTGAAAATCGAAGGCCTCGAATCGGTTGTCGATGCTAACTGTAAAGTTTTTCACGCAGGCACTACTCAAAAAGATAATGATGTATTAACTAATGGTGGCCGAGTACTCTGCGTAACAGCACTCGGTGAAACCATAGAAAAAGCTCAAGCACTGGCTTATGAGAATAGCGCTAAAATTACTTGGCCTGGTGTACAATCACGCAAAGATATAGGCTATCGCGCCGTTGCACGTGAGCGCTCGAAAAGCTAATTTATATCGGTTGTATCGGTTGTATCGGTTGTATTAAAAGTATCGGGCTAAAAGGACCAATGCCATGTATGTCCAAAACCTCATAGCAGTCTCTCGGTCACAATATCATAGACTGTTTAGCAATAGACCGTTTGAAAATAAACAGTTTAGAAATAGTCAGCCACTTAGCCTAAGTGGCATTGCGCTGCTTTTCATCTTCGGCCTATTGCCATGTCTATATTCAGTCGATACTCACGCAGCAGAAAATACGCCCTTAGCCAGCAGCCCTCTAAAAGCCAGTTTATTCTCTACCTCTTTAATTCTTCAGCTCAATAAAAAGCAAGTTAGCAGTACATTACTCGAGAGTTATTTAGAAACGAATTTTACTGGCAAATCGCCATCACTTGATGACGCCGAAAAACAGCACGCAGATTTTTGGACACCACTTGCAGGGCAAAGCAAAGCTATACTCGGCAATGAGAAAAATCACTGGTTTAGACTGCAACTCCATAATCCATCTAATTATTCGAAAACCTATATCTATTCTATCGCGCCAACACGTGGACTCTACGTCAAATCAGTAACGCTTCCACTTTCACAAGAAGACACCCAACAACTAGAAGAACCAGTAACCGGTGATATCTCTTTGTTAATGAAAACTATTTTTGATAGAAAAGTCGATAGTACGAAAAAGGCCGAGCTTGAACTAAATTTTGAGGCCAATGAAAGGAAAACCATTATTATCGCCATAGCCAGCGATAACTGGACCATCCCCCATTTTTCATTAAAAACAAAGACCCTGCTTATAGTAGATAAAAACAATGAAGAGAAATTCTGGCATCTAATAAACGGAATATTTATTAGCACGACGTTTTTTATATTGATTGGAGCCATTATCAGCAAGCAAAGCGGGCTACTTTGGCTACCACTTTATTCCATTAGTACGCTCTGCTTTTTGCCCGGCTATTTAAACTACAACCTACAAAGCTTCAATATTAATGCCGATAAACTGAATACACTTAATATCGATTTGTGTGTAATGTCTTTAATCGCATTTATTGGAATTTTGAAATATATTTATTCGGACAACGCCCTTCTACGAAGAATACAACATTCAGTTCTGCTATTTATACTCGGCGGATTACTCATAACAATTAACCTTTTCACTCCGCCAAAAATTGATGTATTAGTTTATATATCTCAAATATTTGAAATAGTCATTGCTCTTTTTTTATCGGCCAGTGCATTCAAAAGAAAAAAATTGGCCTCATTCTTTATGGTTGGCCCTGCAAAATTAATAGTTTTATTTTTTATCTTCTTTATTCTCTATCAAGCCAGCATGGGCGCAATGCCTGAGCATGAGTTATTCACTTGGCTGGCATCATTAATATTAATAGATGCCGCGATACTCACTATCATTGTATTTCTTATTGATCGTTACCGAAGAGAAGAAGAATTACTTAAGCTCATAGCAACTATAAAAAAAGAGCAGCAAGTCGCCGCCATTTCACCATTATTGGGT
>Ga0209302_10001854_pt1 | contig 12354 bp, 14 predicted proteins | sample ArcOceMetagenome_2_FD_187445 | JGI IMG/M metagenome (GOLD analysis project Ga0209302, IMG submission 187445) | Marine eukaryotic phytoplankton communities from Arctic Ocean - Arctic Ocean ARC135M Metagenome (SPAdes) (version 2) | ecosystem: Environmental > Aquatic > Marine > Oceanic | place... | reverse complement strand
CGACGCTCAACCTTCTCAACAGCTCTGTCCGCAATTCACCCCCTCTGTAAACCATCCTCGAGGATGGCGATCCGCGCTCTGGCGCTGCGCCGGTTCGCGCCCGCCGCGCTGGCGTCGGCGGGCGTCGCCTACGCGTGGCGAGAGCAGTCGCGCACCTTTGCTGAGCCCGCGCCACAGCGCCTCTTTAGCTGTGGCGTGTTGAGGCCGTCGGACACCGGCGACAAGGTCCCGGCAAAAGCTCCGCCGTCAGAGGCGGCCTTTTGGGCGTCCAAGGGTTTGCGCGTTGTGAGCATGAGTTACGGCCAGCACCACGCCGCCGCAGTTGATCACCGCGGTGGCGTGTGGGCGTGGGCCAGCAGCGAGCCCACGCCTCGCCAGCTGCCGTGCCGCAGCCGTGTCGCGAGCGTGGCGAGCACTGACGCCTCCCTGTACGCGGTCACGAGCAAGGGCAAGGTGCTCGAGTGGCGAGACCTCTTCTCCGCAGACGCCAGCGGCGAGGCACTAACGTTGCCGTCGGCCGAGCCGCGGCCACTCGGTGGAGGCCTGGCCAAGGTCACCGCTGCCTCGGTGGCAGCTGGCGCCAACCACGTGCTTATTGTGAAGCAGCATGGACTAAGTGCCCGGGCTCGCAGCAGCCCACGCGGCCACCGCAGCCCTAGAGTTACTCGCTAGCTCACGGCTGCCGAGGAGAGCCCTCACCGCGTGGATGCCGAGGAGAGGCCACGCTGTATAAACTTGGCCTCTCTGGTGCCTTGCCCTATGTGACCGCGCGTGCGGTGCAGGTGGGTAAGAAGGGCGAGCTGGTGGGGCTGGGCGACAACCGCCGCGGACAGCTCGGGCTCGGCGAGCCGGAGGAGCGGCCGGGCTGCACGGAGCCTACTGTGCTCGGCCCCTTCGCATCGGCCGTGGTCGCGGCCGCTTGCGGCGGAGGCCACTCGGTCGCTGCCCTGGCCGACGGATCCTGTGTCAGCTTCGGCGACGACAGACACCTGCAGGTGCGCAGTGGGCTGCGTGGCGTGTGCATGGCGTGCGCATGGCGTGCGCATGGCGTGCGCATGGCACGGCTCCCTCTCTCCCACCCGCCCTCCCACCCGCCCTCCCTCCCACCCTCTCTCCCTCCCTCTCTCACTCTCTCTCTCACTCCCTCCCGCCGCGCTGAGGCGAGCGCGCTGCCCCTGGGCAACGAAGCGGGCGCTCACATCCCCACCCACTGCACACGAGAGCGTGCCATATATATATGATGGGTGGGAGTAGCATATATATATGGACACACACACACACACACACACACACACACTCTCTGCAGCTCGGGGTACGCACGGCGAGCATCAAGGACCTGCGGCGCGGGTACGACCCGAAGGGAAGCAGCACCCTCTGCACACCGAGGCCAGTCGAGCAGATGCACGGCCGGCACGTGACGGCCGTCGCGGCGGGCGGGCGCGGCAGTGACGGCGGGCACACGGCCTTCGTCGTACGGGGTGAGCTGGGCGACGAGCTCTGGATGTGCGGCCATGGTCGATGGGGGTGAGTAGTAAGTAAGTAGTTAGTAATTAATTAGTAAGTAGCTAGTAAGTAGCTAGTAAGTAGCTAGTAAGTAGTTAGTAAGTAGTGGCCATGGTCGGTGGGGGCAGCTCGGCGTGGCTCAAACGCGCCGTCCTGGCGCGCGGCAGAGCTGCCCCCTGCGGCCCCGAGGCGCCTTGCCGCTCAGGCAGGGCACGGCCGCCCTCTGGGCCCCGGGGCAGAGCTACGCTCGCCTGGGCCCCGTAGCTTCACCCAGGGCCCGCCCCGAGGCATCACGAGAGAGAGAGAGAGCGTCGGTTGTAGGGTCGGTTGCAGAGAGCCTCAGCCACCCTTACCACCCTCACCACCCTCACCACCCAATTCCTCATTACCCTCACAAGCCCTGACCACCCTGACCACCTCAGCCACCCTTACCACCCTCACCACCCTCACCACCCAATTCCTCATTACCCTCACAAGCCCTGACCACCCTCACCACCCTCACCAGCCTCACCACCCTCACCACTCTCACCACCCCTGGCCAGCCCACCACCCCTGGCCGCTCAGGCAGCTCGGCAGCAAGAAGTTCGACCACATCAGTGAGCCCAAGCTGGTGAGCAGCTAGTGGCAAGTAGCGAGTAGCGAGTAGCGAGTAGCAAGTGGCAAGTGGCGAGTAGCGAGTAGCGAGTAGCAAGTAGCGAGTAGCAAAGTAGCAGGTAGTCGGTGGCTAACTCTGAGCCTAACCCTAGCCCTGACCCTGACCCTGTGCCTCTTAGGTGGGCACGCTAAGTAAGCTGCGGCAGTACGACGAGGCGCTGCAGAAGGTGCATGCCATCCGCATACTAGAGCTGGGCTGCGGAGAGCGGCACACGGCGGTCGTGCTCGAGACGGGCAACGTCTTCGTGTGGGGGTATACATACATACATATTACATATGCATATGCATATGCAGTGCGTGCGCTTCACGACCTTCCCGCCGCTGCCTCGTGCTTACTACTCACTGCTCACTGCTCACTGCTCACTACTCACTGCTCACTGCTCACTACTCACTGCTCACTACTCACTGCTCATTACTCACTGCTCACTACTCACTACTTACACTCACCAGGTGGAACGACAAGGGCCAGCTCGGCACGCAGCTCGAAGGGCAGCTGGGTTCGCAAGGGACGCACACGCCGAGCATGCTCAAGGCACCCTCGGAGCTGCGCTTCACTCCGCTGAGCGGCCTCTGCTGTGGCCCGTGCTCCACCTCCGTCTGGTCGTGATGCTAGTCACAGCGCAGTCGCGGCTGAAGTGGCGTGTGTCGGGTCTTCATTGAACATTTAGACCGCCCTGCAGGGCGGCACGCCTCTCGCCCCGCCGCGCCTTGGCTTTGGAGAAAGTACCACGCTTGTTGGCTGTACTACCTCCCCTGCCCACCGCAACGCGTTCGACACCGTGAACTACGCGTTCGTTACACTTGTGAACTAGGAGGAGAAGATCTCGGTCCTGCGGCCGCTCTCGACGCTCCAGGCTACAGGCATAGCACGTCCTCATCCGGCGGAGCAAATGCTTCCGCTGCCGCGCACATACTCAATCGACCACGCGAGCAGAGAGAGCACCACAGCGCCACCTCTATTCTCACCACGAATCTGTCGGCGCTCCCACTCCGTTTCGCCGACGGCAGCGGCAATGGCGTGGCTGGCGCATGGGCACGGGTCAGCGTCACCACCAACAAGCCGCTCGGGCACTCCTGTGGGCGCACCAAGAGGGCTTCTTGTGCGCGCTTGCTCCTTTGAGCGAAAGATCGGGCAGCAGCGGAGGGGCACCAGCACCAGCAGCATGCTGCAGCGCAGCGTCTCCTTTGGCCACAAGTCTCGGCGCTCGAGCGGCAGCGGTGAGGGAGGCCAGACGGGTCCTCTGCAGCTGGTGCCCTCGGTGCGGCACGGCCCTTGCTACACCCCTTACCGTGCTGCAGCCCTACAACCCCATTAGCTGTGTAGATAGCCCTGCCACCACAGTGCCACCACACAACTCAGTCACCGCGGCATCGGTTGCGGTGTCGTTTCTGAGTCCGGCCTTCCATAAGTCATCCCTGGTATATACAGTAGGACCAGCCATCGGAGCCGCCGCCGCTGCTGAGTGCTGACGCCCCTCTGTGCCTGCGTGCAGCCCGAGGGCCATATCTCGCACGAGGGCTTCCTGAGGAAGCGCGCGTCTCTCAAGTACCAGGCAAGCCCCCATGCCCTCTCGCCTGCATAGCGACTCTGCTTGCCCCCTCTTCCACACCGCCCGGCCCGTGTCCATGTGCCCACCGCTCCTCACGCACCACGGCGCCGCCCTCTTCCTTTTGTAACCTCAACCCCCACCCCTCGCCCCTGCAGAAGCGGTGGTTCTTCATTAAAGCCCGTACGCTCTGCTACTACGACCCTGCAAGGCGCGCCGCGCCGCGCCGCGCCGCCCTGCCCCGAGAGAGCCTACCCCGAGCCACCCCGCGCGACGCCCCGCTACCGCCCCACGCCACCCCACGATCCCACGTGCGCCGCCGCCCGGCCCCTGGGTGCACACTCAGGCCGGGAGAAAAGGCACATGCGATCGTGTGCGGCGAGCTCAGCTCGGTCACTATCAACAGCGTCGAGAGGCTTGAGTTCTCCATGTGAGAGTAGCGCCAGCCGCCTCCGTAAATAAGTAGGGCGTTAGGACCAACAAGCCACGCGATGCGATATTGCAGAGATGCGCTGGGCTCCTGCAGCCCCCCACTCGCGCTCCATCCATTTTGCTCGCAGGTGGACCGACCAGCGACAGTACGACTTCCGATGCGATGCGAAGCAAGATTTGACAGCGTGGAAGGATGCGTGCGAGAAAGCCATCGCCAAACACTGGTATGCGTGATAGAAGGAGGCGATCTATATCAAGCGGCGAGAGACGACGGGCGGCCGGCGACCGCGTTGCCATCAATCACCGCGTTGCCGTCAAGCTGCTGTGGTCCGAGCGTCGAGCGCTGAACCGCGCGACTGCACGCCGGCCGACTCGTGCGGAAAGCTTGAGGTGAATGAACTCTAGTGTATTCCCAGATAATATACACATCGATCACTGCACACTGGCAGAGTTCAGAGTTCAGAGTTTAATATTCGAGCCTAAAAACAGCAAACCGACTAAATTGGCCCTATACTAATATAACGTATAAGCCGTGCCCAGCGAGCAACCAGTGTACACTGTTTATTGTTGTGTGCGAATCCGAAAGTGAAACCTTTATATTGTTTATATGTTTGCCTCTATATCGTCTATGTTGGGCTTCTCACTTTTGCCTCGCGCTCTTACCGTACATGCATATCTGCGTAGACGAAGTAAAAAAAGGCGGGGAAACGACGACGCTCCACACGCAGTGTATTTCTTGTTGTTGCGAAAGTAGTTCATTGTATAGAACCAACACCACCCTATACCTACGGACTAGGCAGGTGTTTTACGGGTACCGTACGGTAGTAGTAGATGTGGTGTGTACGTTTTATGGCGCTATACGCCCTTCGCTTTACGCCGGGTTTAAGCGACGGCAAGGCCAGTTGTTGAGTTGATAGCGCCACGAGCACAGTACTACCGGGTGCGGTGGCTCAGCCCTCAGTGACGGTGAGGTCGCCCGTGGCCTGCAGCGCACCGAGGTTGAATATGGAGGTGAGCGTGTTCGGATGCCAATCGCCGAAGGTCTCGCGGTACATCTCCAGCGCCTCGCAGAACATCGGCTCAGCCTCGTCGTACTTGCCCTGTGGTCCTGCAGCTCCACAGCGAGTGTGCTTAAGGTGAAGCACGTGGCCTGCCCACCCGCGCGCTCGGCCTGGAGCCGAACACTTAGAAGCTCGATGCTCAGCGCATCCCGGTACTGATCCATGTGCTGTGTCTGCTCCCGTATCCTTCGTGTCCGTTGTTTTCCGTCTAAGTGATTCCGCGATGTCCAGGAAAAGTGGCACAGCATTAAAATTCACTTAGATAAATATCACGACATCGCGGAATCTAAGACTTATGAATCAAGTGGCAGGGGTGCGGACTTTCGATTTGTGGTTCGAGTCTTGTCGAATGTCCAGAGATGAGGCGGCCGCGGCTCTCAAGCTGGCGAGGGAGCGCCACGCCGAGGTGATCTCCACACCCTACCCTACAAAGCCCACAAGGGAACCGAGCCGCAGCAGCGTACCTGCCGAGGTTATATAGGGTCCTTTAGCCCTAGCCCTATTCCCTGTCCCTACCCCTGCCCCCACACGCCTACAGGGCGACGATGTCGGAGCATTGCAGCTGGCCGGGAAGAGCCTGCAAATGGGATCTGACGACGCACAGAGGTTCGTGAATCACCTCCTCAAGTTCGGTTGGCATTCGGAGATGGCCCGAACCGCGCGACGCATCGTGGAGGCCAAGGACTTGTACGATGTGCTCCAGCTCGGGCACGAAGTCACGCCAGTGGACGTCAAGAAGGCGTACCACCGAACCTCGAAGATGGTGCACCCAGATAAGAACAAGGCGCGGCAGTCGGACGAGGCCTTCAAGAGGGTGGGCGAGGCGTTCCACACGCTGAGCGACCCCGGGCAGAAGCAAGTGTACGACCGCGGCCTCGAGACCGTCTGCGAGCACCGCACCGAGGTTCCGACGCGCGGCGTAATGGACGCGCATCTGCGCGTCCGCCCGCAGCGGCCCACCACCTGCGCGCGGTCTGCAGCCGGCTGGTCGGGAGTGGCGGCGGAGCAAGCGGGGCACGAGGCGGCGTACCCGATCGCGGGGTCTCACTGGATGGCGGCGGGGGTGGCGGCGGGAGTGGCGGCGGGGGTGGCGGTCCGCCCAGTGACGGTGGCGGCGAGGATGGCGACGCAGAACCCGCAGCTGGCGGCGAGGGTGGCGACGCAGGACCCACAGCTGCAGGCACACAACGCGCAGCTGCAGGCGCACAACGCGCAACTGTTTGCGCAGAATCACCAAATGCACAACCATACCGTGCAGCTTCAGGCGCAGAACGAGCAACTGCAGCGGCAGGTGAGGGGCCTGCAGCTAGTCATGCAGCCGCTAGTGGACCGGGTAAGGGCGCTCGAGAATGACGCTGAGGCAGGCGGGCGGCGGCAGCGGCCCAGGGAATGGTGATAGGGACTCGCAGGGCATGTGAGGCCAGGGGAGGCGCGTGGTGACGGGGGTTCTGGGGCTGGCGGGGGCAAATCATTTTTGTTGACCTAGGTCCTGCTGCTGTTTTGGCTGAGTACATATTTCTTCTGGGGGTGTTCTTTCGGCTAGCCAGCTCCACTGTGTGGTGCCGGGGGTGACCAAGGATGCTCGTGGTGATCTTATATTATCACTCAAAACGTTCACACTTGAGAAGGAGAGTTCCCAGTGGTACCAACCCAATGGGAAAGGCCGATTTTGTTACGGGGCGCGGGCGGGATTACGCTCTCGGCGAGGAGGCTCGCACACGACCCGTTCATGTGAGGCAGCGTTCTATTAACCACGCGGTGCATCGGGAAGCAATAACCACGTGCTCGGCAAGCGTTTTATAAACTCGAATATGAACTCTGAACTCTGGTGCATCGGGAAGCCAGCCAAATCGCTCTCCTCACATTTCCTGCCTGAGTGTGCGCCATGCAGTGGTCGCGGCGGTGGTGTGGCCCACTGCTGCGCACAGCGGCACGCCACCCACGCCTTCCCGGTGTCAGCACACTAGTTGTAGCCTGCCGCTCCGCGCGACCGACTTCATAGCATCATAGGGATTAGAGGGCTCCTGTGAGCCGCTTGGCTCGCTCCACACCTATATAATAAACAAATTGGGTTTTCGTTTCAAGCACTACATTCTCAAATAATTCCATCAAAATAAATAAGATTCGGCCTATAGGGTAGTGGACAGCAAGAAATACTTCCCCAGCTGACTACTGGGAAGCCTCCTCCGAGAAAAAAGCGCCAGTGCGTCGCTCGACTGCTGAGGGCGCCAGGGGGGGGGGGGGGGGGGGGGGGGGGGGGGGGGCTGTCGTTTGAGCGTCGCGCTTGCGCGACTTGTCGACCTCAAGGCGGCGCTGCTGGCGGAGAGGCGCGCGCGGCCCGTACGGGCCGCACATGCGCTCGCCTCAACTGGCACGGTGCTCGCGCGACCAGCTCCGTCGACGGATGTGCAGCATGGCTAGCCCCCGGCCAGAGTTTCTAGTCGAAGTCACCCAAATTTCTTTCTAAAGTTTGCACAATTTCAGCCCAAATTTGTACTAAATTTGCAACGAATTTCGGCCCAAATTCAAAAGTGCCAGCCCGAAAGAAAGGTGAAAATCAAATTTTACCTGTCCAAGGTGTTGAGACCCCCTACGCCCTCAGTCGCTGCCTAACCCCCACTAACACCCCAGACCAAGTAAACTGCCCAACTCCCACTGCACGCAGTGTCGGAGTGTCGGAGTGTCGGAGTGTCGGAGTGTCGGAGTGTCGGAGTGTCGGGTGGGTGTCAGGTGGGTGTCAGGTGGGTGATAGTATCAAGCAGTGATAAGATGCTGTGGATCTGGATGTCACAAATAGTGTTGAACAGCATCAGTTACTCAGGCATGCCAGGTGGGTAGCTTCGAATAGATCTTCGCACACAGACGCCGCTCTCGCCATGGCGCGTGCCTTCACACCCGCGCTATTGGATTTTTCTACTGGATTGAACGGCGCGCTCGACGAGCACTCCGCCGAAGTGTCTGGTACGCGGCCTTCCTCCCTAAACTTGAAGGAACGAGGCCAAGCCAGGCAGGCATTCCTGGGCTCCATCGTGTGCCTCGACGACGGGTCAGTCCATCTGGTCGGCCTCAAGAATGGCGTTGTCGACACGGGCAGCGGCATCTGCCTCCGGCTCACGCCGCTGGCTGGTGGTCAGGCCAAACAGGTCTACCCGGCAGAGTTGGCGCAATCGGTGAAGTGGCACGCACCGCGCCCCGGACTAAAAGGAGATAAATTTATAGAAACTTTGTCTTCGAGAAAGTTCAAGCCGAGGGCACCCAAATTTGCCGCAAACTTCGAGGTTTCATACAAGTTTGCGGCAAATTTGTTCATTTAGACGGAAAACAACGGACACGACAAAGCACCCAAATTTGAAAAAGAACTTGTAAAAACTCTGGCCGGGGGCTAAGTATGGCGCTGCGCTCGCAGGTGGTCGAGGAATTCTTACACGCCTCCATCGCAAGCGGCAAGGGGCGGGCTGTGGCGGCGCGCCGAGCACCGTGCCAGGGGTTCGCTGTTCTATCCTGGGAGCATGCCGCCTAGCTGCTGCTCCGCCAGCAGCGCCGCCTTTGAGGTCGACAGACGCGCCGGGCTTACCGTTAAAAGCCGTGCATGACTATCGTGTATCGACTGCCTTTTAAAACTTAAAGTAGTTAACTGGAGAAGCCCGCGCGCACGGCGCAGCCTCTAACCATAAAATATGGATACATGGAAGATGCTAACGAGTAACGTTTCTACTTTAGTCGCCCTCCTGCCGTTGCTAAGGCGAGACCTTGGCCCCCTCTCCAGATCCTACCCCCCCCCGGTGCGAGGGCGACACGGTTGCGCTTTTCCTGAGCGCTGCATGCTGCATCGGACACTCTGAGGAGAGTGTCAGCGCGCGTGGCAACAGTGATCTTCCAAACCGAGTCGGAGCACTTGACATCGATCTGTTTGGGTTTGCCACCGGAACCCAGAAGTGGCAGCTGCACGTAGTTCCACATGCTCGACGCGATCCCCACAAAAACGATTGCCTTAGACGCGATATGCAGGTTAACGGCTGCGATGGTCGCTTCAAGCATTTGACGGCCGCTCTTCCAGCCCGCCCACGAATCGTGCTCACCGCGAGGGTTGTGCGTAAATGCCAGCACGGTGCGCGTCGCATGGGCCCAACGCGTGAGCTCGGAGAGTGCGCCTGGGCTTGCGGTTTGCAGAAAAAGATGCGAGACATTGTACTCGTGCATCATCGTCTCGGCGATCGTCTCGTACGAGGCATAGCTGGGCAACTTCTTACCCAGCTCCTTTTGCTTCTCCACGGACTCACGGATATGTAATGCTGCGAAGCGTCGTTCCACCAGGCCGTACTCACGCATCGTACACTTGCTCAGGCGGCGCACCCACGGTCGCGGCCTGAAGAGCACCTTGGAAACCACGCCATGCACGTCTCCCGAAAACCACGTAGTCCTTCCCTGCCAAAGCCTTTGGGACTTCCTGATCCAGTCGATCCCGACTTTCGCCACGGGTAAGTTGGTGTCCCAGAAACCATACGGAAACCGAACCTTTGGAGACGTGATCTGTCCCGCCGCCTTGGCACGCTCAAGATCCGGCGCAGGGCAGTACGACCACGGCTCAAACACGCACTCAAAGGTGTACGGCGGGCGATCGCACCACAGCTTGGAGCGGTTCGGATGACTCGACGGGATCTCGAGCAGCACACGCTGATCGCGCACCGCGAGCAGGAGAGCCTGTAGGATGAATCGGGCCTGCATGCCAAGCCCTGCGTGGGAAACGTCGTTCTCCAGCAGCAGGAAGCGGGTGCAGTTTGCAGGATTCTGGCTCGCGTAGATGCCGTCGATCCACCCATCTGGCGGCTTGGCATTCTTTGGTACGAAGAGGCGTGAGTGGTGAAACACCAGTTCGCTGAAGTTGGCTGCACCCCACGGCTGCAGGTCTTTAGGCCGTTGTTGTCTGGCCCGCACAAGGCTACCTACCGGAGGCTCCATTGGGCATGCCGTGCCAACCGTAGGGAACTTCGTGCGTCGCGTGAGCGAGGTGAGCGAGGTGAGCGAGGTGAGCAACGACATAAGCGATGTTGCAGCAGGTGAGCAACGACATAAGCGATGTTGCAGCCCTTCGGTTGAAGATTCTCTAGGGGGTGCGCGCCCGCCTCACCCGCCTATCGCCCAAACGAGTTGAGGTATCAAGCCTCGTAGACTTGATACCTCTATCAAGCCAAAGAGGGCCCGGCGACGAGAGGGCCGCACCATAGTCCAAAGACGGCGTGATAGTCTCTATATATGAGGCTCACGAGCAACAACAAAGCGCACGCCGCCGTTCATGCCGCAGCCCATGTGGTGCTGCTGCCGCTGCCGCCCGCACCGCGTTGTCTGTGACCTCCACAATGCCGCTTCCGCCCGTATCCTGGCCGCCGCCGTCGCCTATCCACCCCGTCTCCCCTGCAGCTTTCGCGACAGCCGCGCCTTCCCGGGCCCTATCCGCTCCGAGATGCGCGGCTGCCTAGTATACCGCGTGGTACGCTCACCCCTCCCGATCGCAGGACCACAAGGTCATCGCTCGGCACGACAAGTTCGGCACACGTTCCCAGTCCCAAAGGTCATGAACAACACGAAGTCGACTGATGCGGCTGCGGTAACGACCGAGACCGTAGCCAAGGTGGCCGCTTCCCCCATTGAACCGCACGAGCTAACCCCAACTCTAACCTTGGATGGCACCTCGGCCGCATTATCCATATCTCCAATGGTAACGCACATTCACCACGCGTCTTGTGCATGTGTGCACAGGTTAGCAACGCGCACGGATGGCACGGTGCCCAAAAGAAGGCACGCGCCAACGAGCAGCAGAAGCAGCGAAAGCAGGAGCAGGAGCAGAACGGCGGCGGCGAGACTGGTGCCCTTGCGGCCGACGGTGTTGAGGCGCGTATGTCACAGCCACTTGCGCACACATGCACAGCCTCATCTGGTATAAGTCGTCTGCTGGCTATTCTCTGCTCACGCGGCCGGTCCTTTGTGCGTAGGACACGCCGTTGGCCGAGTCGGCGAAGGGCATGGCCGCTGTCACTGTGCCTGACAAGCGGCAGCGGCGGCGGCGGAGCGCGGAGAGCACGGCGGTAGTGAAGCCCGCGAAGGGCGCAGCCAGGTGCAGTCAATGCTACATTCGGCGTAAAGTAACGCTGTTCGTGGTCCCTTACTTACCATTGTCTCACATACTTGCTTACTTACTCACTTGCTCACTTACTACCAGCTCACTTCACTATAGCTCACCTTCTTTCAACTCACTTATACTTCTGCGACCAGGCGCGGTCACTCGCCCACCTCGACCTCGCACGGCCACCGTTTCGAAAGCGAACTCAATTGGCTGGCGGTGGGGATGGGAAGCGAGGGCGACGAGGAGGGTGGGAACATGCCCGGTTTTGGTGCGACTGTGCAGGCGCGCGCTTGCTGGCAGGCTTGACCGGCGGGCGACACCAGTCCCAAGCCCATATTACACCCACCGACATTGCACTTTCATCTACGTCCATCTTCTGTTGTAGGTGCAAGTGGAGCTCAAGAAGGGAGAGACCATTATGACCGACGCCGCTCTGCACTTGCCTGCTTCCTTCCTGCGCGAGGCCTTCAGCGAGCGCTCAGGGGTGCCGCTCGACTTTTTTGAGGTGTACTACCGTGGCAAGCGGCTCGAGGGTGAGGCGGCGCTCGCGAGCTGGGGAGTCGTGAAGGGCTCGACCATCGAGGTCAAGATGCGGGGCCGCGGGGGTATGCAGCAACAGGCCACCCAAGAAGAGCCATCCTCATCAGAGGCCCACGCAACTGAGATCACAATGGCGGTCGAGTCTCAATCAGCGCAGGGACTGGACTTGAACCTGCGCTTCGACGTGGTGCACGGCCTGGAGGCGCACGACTTCACGAACCTGTGGCACGAGAAACTCAAGGCGCACCTCGCGGGCACACGCGAGTGGGCCTTCACGGAGATCTTCGCGTGGCTCGACGCCGCGCCGAGCGACGCTGCGACGCAGCTCTTCTGGCTCATGGGAGGCGGCGGCGTCGGCAAGTCTGTGCTCACGGCGGAGCTCCTGCACCGCGCCTACCGCTCCAACCGCGTCGTAGCGTGGCACTTCTGCAGGCACGACAACCCGCAGCAGTCGTCGCCCGACGCGCTCCTGCGAAGCCTCGCGGCGATGCTCTGC
>Ga0209302_10001852_pt1 | contig 12365 bp, 5 predicted proteins | sample ArcOceMetagenome_2_FD_187445 | JGI IMG/M metagenome (GOLD analysis project Ga0209302, IMG submission 187445) | Marine eukaryotic phytoplankton communities from Arctic Ocean - Arctic Ocean ARC135M Metagenome (SPAdes) (version 2) | ecosystem: Environmental > Aquatic > Marine > Oceanic | place... | reverse complement strand
TTTACCCTCCCCCCCCCCCCCGGGTTCGCCCCCTGCCATCCCACCGGTCCCGGCAACCTCGACCGTCCGTGCCACCCCCTCTCCAGCACGGGGGAGAGCCACGCCTCGCCGCATCTCACTCTTGCATGGCATCGTCGGCCTGCGCCGCCGGCACGAGCACCCACGCGGCGTCCTCGCCCTCGGTGGCGGCCTCGGCCACCTGCTGCGCAGCCACCTGCTGCGCGCCGAGCAGCGCGGCGCGCAGCTTGGCGTCGGCGGCGCACCCCGCCTCGTGCAGCACCGCCGCGAGCACGCCGCCCTCACCCTCGGCGAAGCGCGCCATGTGCAGCGCGGCGGCGCGCTGCGGGTCGGCCGCCAGCTTCTCCTCCTGGTACTTGAGCAGGCAGAAGAGCGCGAGGCCGCCCAGCTCGGCGCGCCGCTCCGTGTCGGTCAGCCCCGCGTTGCGCGCCGCCAGGCTCCGCCAGCGCGCCAACTCGTCGCCGAGGGTGAGTGCCGTCCCCAGCACCGCCTGGAGCCGCGCCCCCTGCCGCGCGGCGGTGTGGCGCCACGCCGTCTTGTGCACGAGGTCGAGTGCGAGCGTGAGGGCCTCGAGCGTGCTCACGCCGCGCTCGGCAGGCGGCGCCGCGGCGGCCGCGTGCGTGAGCAGCTTCTCCACGGCCGCCTCGGTGCCGCACGCCGCGCCGTCGGCCAGCTGCAGCCACGGCAGCCGCTCCTGCACGCGCAGACAGTAGTGCTCGTCCGAGGCGTCACGCAGGCGCACCTCGCCCATCGGCTCCTCGGCGGCGCGGCCGTCGATGGGCACGGACACGCGCGCCACGGGCGGCAGCTCGGCCGGCGGCGGCCCCGCGTCGGGCAGCATGGCGGCGCGGTGGCACAGCCGGCCGAGTGCGAGCACGGCCTTGCGGTCGGCCACCGAGCCGGCGAAGGCGAGGCCCTCCCCCTGCAGCGCCCACGAGTAGAGCGCGCGCGCCGCGTGGTCGAACTGCTCCTCGCCGACGAGCTGCATCCAGTGCAGCCCCGGGTGCTTCTGCAAGAACGCGCTCAACGTGGGGCGCAGGTACGGGTAGCGCTCGCCGATCCGCAGCAGCTCGCGGCAGCCGAGCGGCCCCTGCTCGAACAGCGCCTGCAGCAGCTCGGCGCCGAAGGAGCCGGTGGCCTCCGCCTCCTCGGCCGCGAGCGCCGCCGTCGTCGCCAGGCCCGGCTCCTCGAAGGTGCGCAGCATCTGCGCCTGCAGCCCGGCCGGAGGCGGTAGCGCGCCGGAGGCCGTGGGCGGCGCGGGCGGCTGGGTGCACAGCTCGGCGAGGGTGCGGAAGTCGCAGTAGGTCTCCGCCAGCCGCAGCAGCTGCGGCAGCGCGCCCAGCGCGCGCAGCTGCACCGCCGCCGCCTGCCGCGCGCTCGCGAGCTCCGCGCGCGCCGCCGGCGCGTCGCGCGCGCTCGCGCGCGCCACGGCGAGGCGCGCGGCAAGGCCATGCAGCCGCGCCTCATGCAGCATGGCGACCGCCTCGGCGAGCGCCGCCTCCGCCGCGCCGTCGCGCTCCGCCGCGTCGCCCTGCGCGCCGCGGAGCGCCTGCTGCCCGACGGCCGTCGCCAGGCGCAGCAGGAGCTCGAGCACCGCCGACGTCGCCGTCCATGGCACGAGGCCCGCGCGCTGCGCCGCCGCCTCCGCCTCGCTCGTCTCCGCCGCCGCCGCCGCCGCGCCCGCCGCGCGCCGCCCGTCGGCGGCGCTCGCGAGCCGCATCTGCTCCTGCCGGTACTCGCGCGCCGCGCGCAGCGGCAGCACCGCCGCGTCGCACAGCGCGCAGAGCGCGCCCAACCGCTCGGTGCCGGCCGCCAGCGCGCTGAGCTGGCCGAGGAGCGCCTCGAAGGCGGCGCCGCCGCTCGCGCCGCCGCCGGCGGCGGGCGCGAGCAGCAGCGCGTAGAAGGCCGCCTGCCCCTCTCCGTCGGCCGCCCGCCCCGCGGCGCCCTCGAGCGCGGCGAGCAGCAGCGGCGTGCTGGCGGCGCTCGCGCCGTTGCGCAGCTGGCAGACGGCCAGGGCCGCCGCCGCGCGCTCGCCCGCCTCGAGCAGCTCGGCGAAGCGCTGCGGCTGGCGCACCGGCGCGAGCAGCGCGTGGTGCGCCACGCAGAAGGACGAGAGCGAGGCGTGCGCCGCGAGCCGCTGCCGCAGCGGCGGCTCGAGCAGCGCGCCGCCCGCGGGCAGCCGCTCCGAGACGAGGCCCTCGCCCACCGCGACGACCACGCGCGCCACTTGCTCCGACGCCTCGTCGCGCGCCACCGCCAGCAGCTCGGGCAGCGGCTGCGGCGAGCTGAGCGCCGCGCCGAGTTGCGCGGCCGCCGCGGCGCTCTCGCGCCAGTGCTCGAGCAGCGTCGCCTCCACCTGCGCTAGCTCCGCCGCGTCGAGCGTGCGCCGCGCGCCGCGCGCCGCGCCGCGGGCGGCGGGCGCCGGCTCCGCGTAGCCAAGGCGGACCAGCCGCTGGCTCAGCAGCAGCAGCACGCCGTGCGCGTCGCCGCCGCCGCCCAGCACGCCCTGCTCGCCGAGCCCGCCGAGCAGCGGCGCCTCCGCCGCCGCCGCCGCCGCCGCCGCCGCGCCGCCCGCCGCCGCCGCGCCGCCCGCCCCCCCCGCGAGGAGCAGCGTGCGCGAGGGCAGGCCCGAGGCGTCGCGCAGCGCCCACGCCTGCGCGCTCGAGTAGAGCACTAGCGGGCCGTCGGCGCCCGCGCCCGCCGCGAGCCGCGCGCCGCCGAGCGCGGAGGCTGGCAGCGCGCCGCGCAGGAGGTCGCCCGCCGCCCACGGCCGCACCGAGGGCGGCGCGCCGTCGTCGGCCGCCAGCAGGACGCCGACCACCGAGAGGTCGCACGGCGCGTCCTCGCCCCCGCCCGCCGGCTGCGACCCGACGAGCAGCCACACGACCACCCCGCCGTGCCCCTCGGCCGCCGGCGCGGCGCAGACGTCAGCGACGCGCAGCGTGGCCCCCAGCTGCCCCCCCATCTGCTGCACGCACGGCGCGAGGAGCGGCGGCAGAGGGTGCTCCGTAGCGAGGGACCACGGCCCCGCGGGGCCGCCCTGCCGCCGGAAGATCTCGAGCGTCTCGTGCCCCTCCGCCGCCCCCGCGCCGCCGGTGAGACAGACAACCACGCCGCCGTCAGGCCCGTGGCTGTACGCGGTGGCCATGATCGGGCCAGCCGCGGCGCGGCTTGACTGCGAGAGCAGGCCCATGACGCCGCTGAAGAGCGAGTGCAGCGTGCCGCCGCCACGCGCCAGCGGGGCCAGCGTGAGGGACGCGCCCCCCTTGGAGGCGTGCACCGCGAAGCCCAGCGCCGCCGAGGAGGCGAGCAGCGCGCACGCCTCCGAGGAGGAGGAGGGGCCACTCGCCGCGGGCGGCGGCGGGACGGGCTGCAGCGTCCTCGGCTGCACGGTGGTCCCCGCCGGCAGGGCACACGTGGCGAGCGGCGCCGGGGCGGCGAGCAGCAGCTCGCGCGGCCGCAGCACGTGGGTGAGTGGGTACAGCGCGAGCCTGCTGCGCCAGCAGACCAAGAGGAGGAGCGGCTCGGCGGCCGCGGGCTGGACGATGCAGGCGAGCGAGGCGTGCGCCGTCTCGCCCGCGAGGCCGGACGCGAGGCGCATGCACGCCTGCGGCGCGTCGGTCTTCCACACGTACAGCGCCCCGCCGAGCGCCATCCAGGCGACCCCCTGCGCGCCCGCAGCAAAGCTGCACGGCTCCTGTAGGCGGGCGGGCTGGAGGTCGCGCTGGCGGAGGGCGGCGCGCAGCTCGGTCGGCAGCTCGCCCGGCGACCGCAGGCGGTGCGAGCGCGCCGCGAGCCGGTTATCGGCCGGCGGCTCTTGGGCTTGGGCTTGCGTGCGCACCCTTTGCTCCGAGAGCGCAGCCGCAGAGGAGCGGGGCACGCGCGGAGCAAAGGGCGACAGGGCCGACGAGTGGCTCAGCTGGGTCTGCGCTGCAGCGGGCGACTGTGGCTGCTGGAGCTTGGGGGTTTTGAAGGCCTCTTGGCTGAACATTACGCCGAGACGACGACCGGCTTGCAAGGCGCTCTTGCTCTTGGTGCGGCGGGCGCGGCTGGCTGCCGACAGTGGTCGGTCCACGGCTCACTTATCTTCACATTCGTGGGGGTGTTAACCAGCGGACACATCTTTAACCAGCGGACATCATCAGAGTGTGTGCCGCGTGCAGTATCATTAGCATGTTGACACAGTGGGGTGCCACCCTAGTAATAAAACTAAGATGAGTGAGAGAGAGAGAGCGCGCGCGCGCGCACAGTGAATACACGTCGGATAAGATCGTACAAAAAAACATCTGAAGAAGAACACATCGCTGAGTACCACACACACTAGTACCACACACAACAAGGATATGACTCCAAAGTGCGCGCTCGCCCCTTGGACAGGCTGGGCGGTCGCGCGTGAAGGCATCATGGCAGCATCGGTCCAAAAGCGCCCAGCCAGCGTTTGCCCGCGCGCTCTACTCGACGGTGACCGACTTGGCGAGGTTGCGCGGCTGGTCGACGTTGCACTGGCGCATGTCGGCGATGTAGTAGGACATGAGCTGCAGCGGGATGACGGTGAGGAGCGGCATGAGGAACTCCTCCGTGTTGGGCACGTGGACGACGTACTCGCACTTGCGCTCGAGGTCCTCGTTCTTGGTCTCGTCGCTGATGGCGATGACCGAGCCGCCGCGCGCGAGCACCTCCTCGATGTTGGACTGGAGCTTCTCGGCGTTGGGGTCGTTGCACGGCGCGATGACGACGACGGGCATGAACTGGTCGATGAGCGCGATGGGGCCGTGCTTCATCTCGGCCGCGGGGTAGCCCTCGGCGTGGATGTAGGAGATCTCCTTCAGCTTGAGTGCACCCTCGAGGGCCACGGGAAAGTTGAAGCCGCGGCCCAGGTAGAGGAAGTTGGAGGCGTACCGGAAGACGCGCGACATGTTGAGCACCTTCTCCTTCTCCTCGAGCACCTTGCGCACCTTGTCGGGCAGCGCGGCGAGCGCCTTGAGCTTCTTCTTGAAGTCGGCCGTGCTGTCGTCGCCCTTCTCCTTGAGGAGCTTGAGCGCGATCATACACATGACGCAGATCTGCGCGGTGAAGGCCTTGGTCGAGGCGACGCCGATCTCGGGCCCGGCGTGCAGGTAGACGCCGCAGTCGGTCTCGCGCGCAATGGTCGAGCCCACCGTGTTGCAGATGCCAACGGTCAAGCAGCCGTGCTTCTTGGCCAGAGAGATGGCGGCCAGGGTGTCGGCCGTCTCGCCCGACTGCGAGACGGCGACGACCACGTCCGACTTGTACAAGACGGGGTTGCGGTACCGGAACTCGGAGGCGTACTCCACCTCGACGGGGATCTTGGCCAGGTTCTCGATCATGTACTCGCCGGTGAGCGCCGCGTGCCACGAGGTGCCGCACGCGCAGATGATGATGCGCGGCGCGGCGATGATGCGCTGCAGGTAGGGCGTGAGGCCGCCCAGGTTGATGTCGCCGGTGTCGTGGTTCAGGCGGCCGCGCATGCAGTTCTCGAGGACCTCGGGCTGCTCGCAGATCTCCTTGAGCATAAAGTGCTTGAACTCGCCCTTCTGGATCTCCTGCAGCGACATCTCGAGCTCCTGCACCTCGCGGATGAGCTTGACGCCGTCGAGCGACTTAATCTGGTACCCCGCGCCGCGGGTGATGACCACCATGTCGCCGTCGTTGAGGTAGGTCACCCGCCGCGTGCGCTCGATGACGGCCGAGGCGTCTGAGGCGAGGACGTACTCGTCGTCGCCGATGCCCAGGATGAGGGGCGAGCCGCGGCGCGCGCCGATGAGAATGTCGGGCTCGTCGGCACACACGACGCCGAGGCCGAAGGCGCCGTGCACCTGGGTGAGCGCCTGCCGCACCGCCTCCTCGAGCGGCATGGCCTTCTTCTTCCTGACGTCGTAGATCAGGTGAGCGATGAGCTCGGTGTCGGTGTCGGAGGCCATCTTGTAGCCCAGGCCCTCGAGCTTCGTCTTGAGAGCCGCGAAGTTCTCGACGATGCCGTTGTGCACCACCGCGATCTTGCCGTCGCACGAGACGTGCGGGTGCGAGTTGCGGTCAGTGGGCGGGCCGTGCGTCGCCCAGCGGGTGTGGGCAATGCCCAGGGTGCCCTTCACGTCGCTGTTCTCGCACGCCTTGGCAAGGTTAGCCACCTTGCCCGCCTGTTTGCAGATCTTGATCTTGGCCTCGGCCCCATCAGCCTTGGGTGCGGCGGACTTCTGGCGCTTGGACTCCTGCTTCCCGCCGGAGTCCTCAGACTTCTGGATAATCGCGACTCCGGCGGAGTCATAGCCGCGGTACTCAAGGCGCTGCAGGCCCGCAACCAGGATGTCCGCCGCCTGGGCATTGCCACAGTACGCAACGATGCCACACATATTTTTTGCTGCACGTGTGCTCGGGGGGGCCACGAAATAACAGATACTTCGAAGGCACGCCGACACAGAAAAATCGCCCTAAAAAGGAAAACGCGGTTCGATTCCCTTGGGATCCGGGCTTCGACGAGTGTCGGCGTGAGGGGCGGTGATTGCCGCCTACGGACCGCGTGCCCAGGGTGGCCGGCCGCAAGTGGTGAGATAAGTCTTTATCTGTGGTGAGAGATAAGCGTGTGGTGTAAGAGAGATGTTACCTTATCTCGTGTGGTGTGGTACGACGGCCTCTCACCCCAAAGAAAATCAGCCTGCAACAGGGCAAATCGATGTGCTGACTGAAAATGTGGCACGACGGCGCCTCGTCACGCCACCTCATTGAGCCGATCGGGAGTTTGGACGACCACACGGTGTCGGGCGCGCACCCCGGCCGGTAAGGGGCGCCCGGCCAGATCGACAAAAAGACAGCTGTCGTCACACGCTCACAAAGTGTTCCGTAACTATTACACTCCCGTGTCCGGCCGAGCTACGCCTACGGTAAGCTCAGTAAGGCTAAGGGCAAACCGCAAACGAAGGGGCAGACACGCACGACGCAGAGAGCGGTGCCGGGTGCGGCCCGATACGGCCCGAGGTGGGGGCGCGCGCCCCGCACACGATCTCATCGATACGCGGTGTCATACTAGCGAACGGCATGCATTTGTCAACGCCTGTGAAGTCTCAAATTCAAAACGACTATACGGTACACACACACCGGCTGCACCTATACGGTACAGCTTTCCTCGCCATATGCCATAAAAACAACACGGCCCCGCTCGCGCACCCCAGAGCCTGCTGTCTTCATGTCTGCTCGACGCTCGCTCCTCAGCTCACGAGCTTCGTCGTCTCCTTCACCGGCTCCGCCGGCTTTGTTGTTCCAGATTGCCTGCTCTTGAAGGTCAGGTACGAGTAGCCGAACAGACCAAGGAAGAAGATGACAAATCCGATGATGCTCGTGGTGGAGATCGATTTGTCCCACAGCAGCACGGCAATCACGATGATCAAGGTCGTCTTCACGTTCGCGAGCACGACGGACGTCAGCGAAGAGGTCACCTTGACGAGGTAGAAGACGACGATGTTGTACGCGAAAGCGCACGTGGATCCGGCAATCAGGATACCCATCCCGGCGGCGGTGTCGTCCTTGAAGAACTGGGCGACGGTCACGGTCTCCTCGGAGACCAAAAATGCCAGGAACAGGAAAATCGTGGAGAATCCGGCATCGTACCACAGCAGAGGCACCGGGGTGAGGCCGCTCTCCTTGCTGTTTTTGAGCAGGAGGGCGGTCAGCACTGGCCGCAGGCCAGACATGGCCGTGGACCACAGCGCGAGGAACGAGCCGATGGGCGTGACCTTGGGGGAGTCCCACGGTATGCTCATGCATGCACCGAAGGTCAGCACCAGGGAGGCTGAGAGGATCGGGTATGAGTACGACTTCTTCTCGATGAAGTAGGAGAAGATGATGGCCGGAATCGGGACGAGGCACTTGATCACCTGGTTCACCGACAGCGAAATGTACACGAGCGATGCATTGTTGGTCACGATGTTGGAAGAGAAGACCACGCCGAATACAAGCAGGGCAAACTTGTTGTCAACAAACTGCTTCCAGCAGATGGTCCGGTTCACCGGCACCAGGAGCATCAGAAGGTTTGCGCCGCAGAAGGAGGCTAGGGTGTTCCACATCGTGTAGAAGATAGGGAAGGAGAAACCGGCGCCGCCGTCCTCGACCTTCGTGAACGCCCACTTGTTGAAGAAGTTGAGCGCAAAGTTCAGGAACATCCATAGAGAGATGACGCCCGCAATAATACCGTGGTCTCTCGAGCATTGCGTCATTGTTGCTGCGGGGTATTGAGTCGTGGGGGCGACGGGCGTACGGGTTGGACGCTCGAGGGTTCCTCCGCTGCACACCGAAGCTGCAGTGAGACCGCGGCGACTAGCAGCGACAGCGCCTGGCGAGGCCCGACTGCTTTGTTGCTGAGGTTTTTTTAGGCCTATCTTAGGCAAGGAGCCGCGGAGGGGGGGGGGACAGCCGAGCGCGGAGCGCGGCAGCTCAGCGAGGCTGCTCTCAGCGGGGTGACGCCGTCGGAGCACCCACCGTGACGAGAACAGTGTACGCCATGCACCCCTCTTTTTTACACGTCTCTCACCAGGCGAGCGACCACAGGAAGGACGAAGGTGCGGGTGCACAGGCCACAGCGGACGCGACGCCGACGGCCGACGGGACGCCGACGGAGCTCGGAGGAGCGAGCAAGGAGGACCCACACGGGTTTCGTTCCCATAGAGGTAGAGTTTTATTACCGGACCAACAACACTTTACGGCGACTACTCATCATTTTGCATGACTGCGGGTAAGTTATATACCAGCTACGACGTACGAGACCACTCTGACGCATTGAACACCGACGTCACCGTGCTCCGTGGCGCGCCGGCTCCGTGGACAGTCTTCTGTCAGGGTGAGATACGCCCCCTCCCTGATTCGCTACAGGGGGTCGGGCCTCCCTCAAGCCCTCAAGCCTCCGTCACTCGAGCTGCCGCGCGCGCTGAGGAGGCGCCAGCTCGTCCTCGGGACACGGGCGCAGCGTGAGGAGCGTAGGGCTCTGCGCGTCAGCGGCGTGGCCGTCGCGGCGCGGCAGGTAGCGGTGCAAGCACTGCTGGTTGTGCACGGAGAGCGCCGCGCCCGCACGCGAGCTGCGGTTGGCGATGAAGGCCTGGTTGACGTCGCCGCTGCACTCCCACGTGCCCCACACCCCGACCACGTCGCCCGAGAGGAACCAGTCGAGGCAGAGCCGCTTGCCCCGAGGCTGGTGAGGCACGCGGAGCTCACCCAGCTCCAGGTGCAGCAGTCGCGGCTCGCCGCCCTGCTCCTCCCTCGCGTGCCACTCCCAGTGCTGACGCACGTCGGCCGCGCTGCAGCGGCGGCGCTCGAGCGCCTCGTACGGTTGCGGCCAGCGGAGGCACAGGTCGTCGATGGAGCCGCCAGGGGAGCGCGACCTGGCGTCGTCGCTCACCGCCGCCAGCTGGGCCCTCGCTGCCACGGCAGGGGCACTCTGACTCTGCCGAAGGGAAGCGCTGCTGTGGCACTGCGGCGCGCCACCGCCGCCGCCGCCGCCGCCGCCGCCGCCGCCGCCGCCGCCGCCGCCGCCGCCGCCGCCGCCGCCGCCGCCACTGCCCACACCTAAGCTGCCTCCGCACTCGTCGCCACTGGCGCCGCCGCCTACACCGCCGCCTGCGCCCCCGCCCTGGCCCCCGCCCGCACACTCGCCGCCGCGGTCCCCACACTCGCTGCCGCCATCGCCCACGCCGCCGCCCACACCATCACCCGCGCCACCACCCACGCCGCCACCGCCCACGCCGCCGCCGCCGCCGCCGCTGTCTAGGGAGGGCGGTGATGGCGTGGGTGGCGGCGTGGGCGGCGGTGGCGGCGAGTGCGGCGGGGTCGCGAGCTGCGCGGCGGCGACACCGAGGTCCGCGGCCATCGCGAGCGCCGCCAGGCCCGCACTCTCTGCCACCGCCTGCAGCGCCGCCGCCGCCGCGCATGCCCTGCCCGAGCAGCGGCCGCGACGCGAGGGCGAGACACACGGCGTGTGCCGCAGCTGGTGGAGATGGCCCGACGGCTGGTGCGTGCGCTGTGCGTCGGCGAAGGCCGCCCGCAGGCAGTCGTGCCCGCTGTACGGCTGCGGCTGGCCCAGGCTGGTGCCCGGCCCAGCCTGGCTCGCGTGCGCAAACGAGCCATGGAGCTCGGCCGCCGCCACCGCCGCCGCGACGAAGCCGGCGATGGCCGCGAGATGGCGCGCCACGCGCGGCGGCAGCGGGCGGCGCGTGGTGAGGGAGGGCGCGGCGCGGCGGGGGCGGCTGCGCTGGCCACCTGCGGCGATGGAGGCGGTGCCGAGCAGCAGCTGCGGTAGCAGGCCCCACCGGCGCCCCACCGCGCGCTGCGTGTCGGCCGAGCCGAGCAGCGAGGCCACCGCGCCGCACGACCATCCCAGCAAGGCGTCTTGGAGCTGGTCCACGCCTAGCACGGCCTCGCTCGCGCCTCGCTCGCACCCCGCGCGCACGCTCGCCACGCAGCGCCTCGCCACCTGCGTGCCGCACGCGGCCGCCACCAGGCCGAGCGCCAGCCGCAGGCCGTCAGCCGGGCCGGCGCCGATGTGAGCGGTCAGGGGCGGCACGAGGCACGCGCCGAGCAGCCCAAAGTAGCAGCCGGTGGCGACGACCAGCGCCCAGCGCAGCGGCGCGAGCAGCATGTCCACAGTCGAGCGCGAGGGGTGGCCAACGGCGCACCCGGCGGCGGGCTCGTTGTGGTCTGCCACGTACCACGGCAGGCAGAAGCCGTCCACTACCCAGCCGATGCCAAAGCCACCGAACGTCACAGCGTAGAGCCAGCAGTGGTCGTCTCTGCCGAGGTAGAAGGCGTAAGCTGGGTAGAACGGTAGAAGGGGCCAAGAGGCCCAGAGAGCATAGGCGACCCAGAGGCGGCGAGGGGCGGCCGGCGCTTCGTCGAGGTCTGCGTCAGTTGCGTCAGCTGCGTCAGGCGCCGAGGGGTCGCTTGAACCGCTCGCGCTTGCCATGTGGCGACGCACTCGCGCCAAAAGAACACCATTTTCTCTCTTCTCTGAAGGGTATCTCGTGAAGGGTATTTTAAGAGCGCACCATCTTGGCTTCTTCTCTGAAGTGCGAAGAAAGATAGCTTAACGTCCGTGGGTTGCCCCCTCTGCGTCGGACAACAGATCTTCTGCAAACCTCGATCGCTCTCCGCTCTCCCAGAACCATGCTCTACCTCGTCCACGCGCTCTCGCAAGGCTTCGTGGCGGCCCCGGCCGCTGGCAAGGCCGTCGCTCCGCGCGTCTCGGGTGCCAACATGGCTGCCCTCTCGCAGGAGTACCTGATCGCGCCCTCGATTCTGGCCGCCGACTTTGCCAACCTCGGCAAGGAGGTTGCGGACGTGCTCGCGGCCGGCGCCGACACCGTGCACTTCGATGTCATGGACAACCACTACGTGCCCAACCTGACCATTGGCCCGATGGTTTGCAAGGCGCTCAAGAACTACGGCATCAAGGCGCCGATTGACGTGCACATGATGGTCTCGCCCGTCGACCAGCTGATCGGCGACTTCGCCGACGCGGGCGCCGACTACATCACCTTCCACCCGGAGGCCACCGGCCATATCGACCGCTCGCTGCAGCTCGTCCGGAGCCGCGGCTGCAAGTCGGGCCTCGTCTTCAACCCGGGCACCTCGCTCGACTGCCTCAAGTACGTCATGGACAAGGTGGACATCGTCCTGCTCATGAGCGTCAACCCGGGCTTTGGCGGCCAGTCCTTCATCCCGGGTGCGCGCCTCCCATTACCGTGGGTAGCATCCTGCCGATTTCGCGTTAGGGTGGCTCGCGGCGCGCCGCCCACGCTGACCCAACGCTGTGCGCCGCCTCTGCCGCTGCCGCCTCACTCATGTTTGCTGCCGTTTTTCGCGCAGGCACGCTTGACAAGCTGAAGGAGGCGCGCGCGCTCATCACCGAGAGCGGCTACCCCATCTCGCTCCAGGTAAGCACGGAAGAGGGGGGTAGCAGATAGCCACGGCGACCCGATCCGCGAAATGCGTCCGACCCCGACACCCTTTGCTTCACGCTGCGACCTTGTGCCTCAGTCGCCGTTTGCGCCCCATAACAGGTCGACGGCGGCGTCACACCGGCGAACATCAAGGAGATCGCCGAGGCGGGCGCCGACATGTTCGTTGCGGGCTCGGCCATCTTCAACAGTAAGCCTAGCTCGCCGCGCTCCCCAGCCCCACGCCTGGGACGCCCCACGCGCACCCAGCGCCCGCTCGCCCGCTCGCCCGCCCGCCCGCCCGCCCGCCCGCCCGCGCGCCCGCGCGCCCGCGCGCGACTGCCGGCTTAAGGTTGTCGATGTTGCGTCCCCCGGCTCACCATACCCCCCCCCCCCCCCCCCCCCCCCCCC
>Ga0209302_10001851_pt1 | contig 12368 bp, 12 predicted proteins | sample ArcOceMetagenome_2_FD_187445 | JGI IMG/M metagenome (GOLD analysis project Ga0209302, IMG submission 187445) | Marine eukaryotic phytoplankton communities from Arctic Ocean - Arctic Ocean ARC135M Metagenome (SPAdes) (version 2) | ecosystem: Environmental > Aquatic > Marine > Oceanic | place... | reverse complement strand
TTTATTGTTTTTATTGTTTTTATTGTTTTTATTGTTTTTATTGTTTTTATTGTTTTTATTGTTTTTATTGTTTTTATTGTTTTTATTGTTTTATTTTGCTACGATACATTCTTTGTTTATCATACCTCTATCCAAAAACCGATTCCCTTGACTCGTATGTGTAGTTGTGTAATCTTTTACCCGACATTTTGTTAGACTTCCTTCAGAATTACTATAAATTACATTTTTTATATTCAATGACTTCATAAATTTAGCACACCGTGAACATGGTGCTGAATCTTTGTATGAATTACCGTGTTCACCTTTTCTTACGACGTACATACTTATTCGCCCGTAAAAAGCACTGCCTTCCATTACGCCTTGACACGGACAAATTCTTCTTTGCCAGTATCCTTTCCAACTTTCTTAGAACATCTATTTCCGCATGACAACTACACGTATCTGTCAAATATCCATCATTTGATTGACACCTATATGAATTTGTACCACGTGCGATAATTTGACCACCCGCTACAGCAACACATCCGTGTTGATGATACTTCATTGTTGATCTATCAGCTTCTAATAATGCTATGGAAGCAATTCGTTCGTCTCGAAAATTACACGAGATGGTTGGGGGGGATGTTGTTGTTGTCATTTGAGTCTCTTGATTAATTTGTTTGTTAAACGTTTGATACTTTCCAGCTATTCCAGCTATTTTCTATAGGTTCCGATTCATTCTTATACTTACTAATACTTCAATTTTATTTTATTTTATTTTATTTTGTAGGATTCATTATTGTTAGGTAATAAAATTGAAACATTATAATACCAATCTACTTTTGATATAAATATATTATTCTAATTATGAATAACACCGAAGAGATGATTCCAGCCATTATTAGAGATTTTTATGTACTTAAGATATTTGTTCCTATAGAATACGACACATTGCGTGCGTTTTACCGTGGACGGATTCAAGACCATAATGCCAAAATATACGACCCGTTTCCCGATTCTGGTTTTGATTTAGGTCTACCTAAAGACATTGATTTAGTGAAAACATGTAGTAATAAAATTTCACTGGGACTTCATTGTGCTATGTTTAGCAATGATGCCCGTCAAATACCACAAGCGTATTATCTTTATCCACGTTCAAGTATTGTAAAAACTCCTATGCGATTGGCAAATTCTATGGGGATTATTGATTGTGGATATCGTGGTGAAATTAAGGCGTTTGTAGATATGATTGATGGTTCCAGGAATTCATTTTCGATTTTAGCAATGGATAGATATTTTCAAATTTGTCATCCAGCATTGCGACCATTTAAAGTAATTATGGTTGACTCGTTGGAGGAACTTGGCTCCACTCAACGTGGAGCAGGTGGGTTTGGGTCTACAGGGCGTTAATAAAAATATATGCTCATGTAATTCATAATTAATCAATTTGAATTGTAATAAAATGATAATATTTCGTGAAATATTATTATTGGTTTTAGAGTCTTATTTTTTATATATAATATATCTAATAAACTAATATACCACAATGAATAATAATTCATATGATATTGAAAAAGGAATTGACAATTTGTCAATCAATTTATCATCACCATCACTTAAAGATTCGACCATTCCACACAGATCAACCGTAAATTATTCTGATTCTGATCCTGAAAGTGAAGAACATTTGAATGATGCTGATGTGGATGATGATGCTGATGATGAAGGAGATGTACAACCAGAAAATATCAAAATTCATATGGGTACACGCGTCATGTTAGATGATACCATTACCCGTACACGATTAAAATACATTAGTAGCAAAATGAGTGGGCTTAGTAATAATATAGAAATTGATAAACGAAGTGATGCTGGAAGTGCTCATCTTGATGAAATTGATTTCAAAACGAATGATAAGGAACGACAGATATATGTTTGTGACAATAATCCCATCAAATTAAAATATTTATTTCCAACACTCAAATACAAAAAACTTAAAATGGATAGAATTCTTGGGATTATTGATGAACAATTTGAAAAGGATATTGTTACCATATTATCCAATCATTTGGATATTATTGCCTCTTATTTGAGCTGTCAAAAAATTCTATACATGGAAGCTAGTCATTATACGTCCTCGTGGTTGAATTTTCTCATGATACCTACCATTATTATTACTTCTACTTGTTCCGTCTTAAGTGGTACTTCTACTTGTTCCGTATTAGGTGATACCGATTTGTATGACTATTCGTTACTCATCTCTAGTCTAACTGCGTTCAGTTCACTGCTATTGGCTATTATTAATTATTTAAAATTAGACGCTGCCTCAGAAGCTCATAAAATATCATCTCATCAATATGATAAATTACAAAGTCAGACTGAATTTTTATCGGGAAATACCCTTTTGTTTAGCACATCATCCTTTAATAGTCACACCATATCAAACAGGAAAAAACAAAGTTTTGCCCAGAATCTGAGTCATATTAGAGAAACTCAAAAAAAATTGTTCGATGAATTGGATGAAGAATATGATACAAAACTTCGTGGTGATAATATTCATTTTTTAGTAAATAAACGTATTGAAGAATTTAAAAAAATATCAATGGGTGATATAGAAAGTGACGGCGAAAGAAGTGGCAGTAGTAATAGTGGGGTGAGAGATGGAATGGGTCTGGGTCTGGGTCTGGGTCTGGGTCTGGGAGAAAGGGAAGTGGCTTTACGTAAAAAAATAGATAGTGACGTTAGGAATGAGCTCATAGAAACAAAAGAGAATAAAAAGGAAGAAATTACAAATCGTCTGCGCATTGAATTGAAAAATTTAAATTCGGAATACGATTATTGTTTTGCCGATGAGGAGATGAATAATCATAATGAAATCATTGTGAACATTCGCAGCGAAATGGAAAATATTAAAAATAAAATCAAAGATATTAAAGAAATTAATCAATTTGTTATTCCACGTGATATTCGTTACCGATACCCAACCGTTTACAATACAAATGTTTTCACGTGGATAAAAACTATTGAAGAGTATAAGATGTATTTGGCGAACCAATTGTTGGATATTAAAAATAATTTGAATTATTTAAATAAATGTATTCATTTCTCTATTGAACAATATCAATCTAATACGAATGATAATAATGGTAATAATCGGGTTAATCTGGAAAATATAAATAATGTCTTACAGAAATTGCGGAAAAAAAGACGGTATTTCAAAGGATTAAAGCGAACGGTGAATTCCAAATTGATTAATTTGGGAACAGCGTTTAAAGACGTTGATAGTATGTTCAAACAGGAAATATTAAATGCCGAAAATAAGGTTAAATATCGATTTCGTCTATTTATGTTAACTATCATTGCCAATATGCTTCATATCTTTTTTAATATATGTTGTTGTTGTTGTTCCAATATCATTTGGAATGTTGATGAAGTGCCTATTATCGCCTATCTAAAAAGATGTAAACAAAAATACATTAAAGATGGTATCGAAAAAGATACTGTTTTATATGAAATATTGAAAAGTAGAGATGGCAATACCGAAGACGCATTGGAGCAAAAGGAGTTGGTGAAATCGCGGTCCATGTTTGGACAATTTTTTAAGATGAATATTAGTGAACATGGGGATGGGACGGATGGTGATACTTTTGTACCACCAAATTACGATTCTGATGACTCTGACGCAAAATTAAGTGATTGGGATTGTTAATATGGTTATATCATATTATATTATCTAATAATATGTTATATTTAGTTTATATGGGTGTTTATTTTACGGATAAATTCTCTCTACTTCATTTCGCTACTGGAATAATTGTTTATTATTGGAACGTTTCCTTCTTATTCTGGTTTATAATACATTTGCTTTTTGAATACATTGAGAATACTGAAAGTGGTATGTATTTTATTAACAAAATAAAACTATGGCCAGGTGGTAAAGAAAAAAGTGACTCCATGATTAATCGACTAGGTGACCAATTTTATGCCTCTATTGGATGGATAATTGCTTATTTTGTATGTAGTAATACTTAAATTATACCAATATAATCACATTATAAATAATAGTAATGCTTTTATTACTATTATTATTATTATTATTATTATTATTATTTCTTCCCGATTACCGGATTTGAACCAGTGACATTTCGATGACTTCAATGTGGTCATTAACTACTACTACAGTCGAATGCTCTACCCCTGAGCTAAATCGGGATAATATTATCGTGGGGTTGAATGATGGCAAATTGATACTCTCTATAATATTTCATGACTTGCCATCTTATATAAGTTATATATACGTTTAAATTGCTTTTATCATATTAGTTTAAATATAGAACATATTAAATAAAAAAAGGATTGAATACCTTTTGTTTTCTTTTGACTGCTGTCGACTACTTTTGTTTTTTGTTTTTTGTTTTTTGTTTTTTGTTTTTTGTTTTTTGTTTGGTCATCCTATATACAATACACTAACTAGAATACATTATATCTCTGCTTATTTCATTTTTACTATCTTGAATAGTTTCTGTATACATCTCTATGTTACTTGTTTTTTGTTCCTTATCAAAACTGTTCATGATGAATCGGAATACATGAACTTGCTTTTTTTGCCCTATGCGATGACAACGAGCTATTGCTTGCTCCTCCATCTTAGGATTCCATTCAGGAGTTACAAAATACACCTCATTATACTGTTGAAGATTCAATCCTTCATTACCTGTCTTGATTTGAAGAATGAGTACATCTAGCTCTTTTTTTAAGATGTCATGACGTTTTCTCTTGCTTGTAGTACGCCCATCAATGGACGCGACAATTAGACCCGCACTGGTTAGAGTACGCTTGAGATAATCTATCTCACCCCTGAAATTTGTGAAGATAATTTTGCGATTTTCGTTGTTTTTTCTAGAAAGGATTGTTTCTATTACGGAATCCATCTTACTAGAATATTTTAGCCCGTCTTCTGCGGTTTCGGCGTTTACGTATCCACTAGATTTCATATTGGAAATATGGCCTTGGGCCAGTGACGGATAAACGCACATCATACGAGCATATAACATGAGTGATAATATGGCACCCTTGGTAACGATATTTATGCGAGGTTGGTCTTTGGAGACGGACGATGTATTACGATTATTCGTATTCACTTTACTAAATGCCATTTTCTCGTGAATATCTTCCGATAACTCTTGCTCATTTGCATTGGTCCATTTGGATTCAATACGATTTATATGGAGACTTGGTAGTTGAATACCCACTTCCGTTTTGGTGCGCTTCAGAACAACGGTCGACATTATATCTTTGAGTTTACTCATGTCTGTATACAACTTGTTGGGAATCTTGAGAATATCAAACAGAGAGAATAAATCGTTGATGTGATTTTGAATAGGCGTACCACTTATTAACCACATGGTCTTGGTTTGAAGACTACTGATTACTTTAGCTATTTTTGTTTTTCGGTTTTTTAAATGATGTGCCTCATCACAAATTATTCTTGACCAGTTAACTTGTTGAAGTTTTTTATCTCTGTGCGCGTCGGATAAAACGGTACCATAAGTTGTTAGAATGATAGGAATGTTTTGAAGTTGGTTGATGGTTAATGATTTTTTTGATTGACCGTGATACACGATTGGATTATGTCCAGTTGTTCGTTGGAATTGCTCTTTCCATTGCTCTATTAAAACGACAGGCAAAACGATAAGAGTTGGCAATTTAAAATTGGCTACAATCGTACCAATCATCATGATGGTTTTTCCTAGACCCATCTCGTCTGCGATGATGCCACCATTACAATATCTTGGCGAGGATTGATGCTCTTGCTCTTCTGATGGTTGCTCGCGTTCAATACACCAATTGACACCATCTTCTTGATATTGCTTATGGTCCAAACCACTATGCTCTAGAAATTTTTGAAAGTTCATTTTAAATTAAATTAAAGAAAGATTCTTAAAAGGTTAAAACGAGTGCTATTACAAATTCCACTTCAACTTTTTACGAGATTTTTGATTTTCGTTTTTTTGAAATGACAAATTCTGTTTCAGTAGACCAATCCCATTATATTAATGTTACTCATACTCCTATAAAACTTATATATTAATAAAAATTAATATATAAAGCCATTTCAAGTATGTATATTGTAAGGTAACAGGTAGTGCTGGTCTACAAGGGGGGGGTCGTCGTTTGTTACCATATAGTCAGCTCCTTTAGCTCAGTGGTAGAGCGCTACCCTTGTAAGGTAGTGGTCGCGAGTTCAATTCTCGCAGGGAGCTAACATCTCCGCTCCTATAGCTCAGTTGGTTAGAGCATCGGTCTTATGAGCCGAAGGTCTGCGGTTCGAACCCGCATTCGAGCATTGGGTTTGTAGATTGTCCCATTAAACAATCTTCTTTTTGCACGGATGGCCGAGTGGTCTAAGGCGGTGGACTTAAGACCCACTATCATACGATGCGAGGGTTCGAACCCCTCTTCGTGCAACAATAGGGTTTAGCTCTTATAGTGTAGTGGTTATCACTCAGGACTTTGAATCCTGAAACTCGAGTTCGAATCTCGGTAGGAGCTATAGGAATGAGTTTGCCAGGAAAAGTTACTCATATGCTTTCATAGCTCAGTTGGTTAGAGCATACGACTGTTAATCGTGAGGTCTTCGGTTCGACCCCGAATGAGAGCGTAAAAATTAATTTTGTGTAGTTAAAATAAAATACTTATTTTATATTTCATTTCATTGAATTAATAACAATACTTTTAGTATTACTATTAATTAATTTATTTAAAGTCTAATAACGTTATTATATAAGACCCATAATCTATGATATCGTCTTATAATGTTGCGAATTCTAATCAATGTATGTTGGAACCATTCAACACTGTTTTAGAACACCTTCTTATTAATGGGTGGCAAATGGTTGACTCTTGTGATAATTCTAATAAAGTATCAATGAATAAAAAATACAAAGAACTCCAAGAAATTTGTATTGAGTATAAACATTCTCGTTATCATATTACAGTACCAATTAACAATTCAGTTTACAGCTACTATAAACATTTTACAAACTTACATAATTCAATTAATTTCCTAACTAATTATATTGATAACATTAATCAATAACCTATGTTAATTTAAAATATTACAATTATTTTGTTATTGATTATGATAATGACAATGATATAAATACTTAAAAGATTTATATCATTTTTATGATTTTTTATATTATCACATGTTCGTGTTAACTTATGCCTTGGCAGCAGCCTTACCGGCAGCGGCAGCAGCACCAGCGGCGGCACCAGCAGCGGCACCAGCAGCACGGCCCATAGCAGCGGCACGGCCAGCGGCCTTACCAGCAGCGGCAGCAGCACCGGCGGCCTTGGCAGCACTAGCACCTCTGGCAGCACCAGCGGCTCTAGAAGCAGCCTTGGCAGCACCCTTGGCAGCAGAAGCAGCAGCCTTGGCAGCACGGGCAGCACCCTTGGCAGCAGCCTTCTTCATGGATCTTGCTCTCATAAGTTGCTTCTTAGCAGCGGACTTGCGACCGTGCTTCTTTGTGTGTTTCTTTGTGTGTCTCTTAGAGACTCTTTTTCCACCGTTCAGTGTCATAACCATTTTATATATAATAGAAACAAAAAAATATTATTTGCGATTGTTTTATAATATAGTTCATTTTTACCAAATTGTATCCATATTGTGCCAATACATACCATCTCCTTTTTTTACTTGGTATAATTCTCTAAATAAACCCAAACGCGATAATGGACAATTACATCGATATTTCTCTAAAGGATGAGGATTCTGTTTTAACTGTGCATCGAGTGCCTTGTCGTAGATTTTCTGTCTTGACTGAATCGCACTGTATATATAAAATGCTTCTAAAGATATATTTTTGATTAACGGTATGTCATCGTGGACCAATTGGAAATAATACAAATATTCTTCTGCTAAAGATAGTCCAGCAATATCTGCTAAATCTTCACCCACTCCTATAGACGCGTCAAATTTAATTCCGTCACGTTTCGCCACTTCTTCGTATTGTTTCACTACATCCTTTATCTTGTCGTTAAATATCTTTCTATCGTGATCTGTCCACCAATTATTCATGTTGCCGTCTGCGTCAAACTTACTACCCATATCGTCTAAACTATGACTCAACTCATGACCCATTGTATATCCTATATAAGCTAAATTGTATTCTATGCCACGTTGATCCATATCAATGAATGGTTTTTGTAAATATGCTAACGGACAGTATATGGTATTACTCGTTGGTCTGTAATACGCATTTACCATGTAAGCTTGGGTTCCAGTTAACTTAAATTCACTCCAATTTATATCTGGTATATCAATTACCGATTGGCCTTCCAATTTTATAAATTGAGAACGTTTCCATCCTGCTAAAAGTGCCATATTGTACCAAGGATCATCTTCTACATAATCTAAAACCGGATCGGGTCTTAATTTTTTAGGAGTTCCCACAATCACTTCCAATTTGTGTAATTTCGCTAAAGCCGATTTTTTTGTTGATGGTGAAAGCCATTTGTTTTTTTCCATTCGCTTAATGAATATATATTTTAAATCGTCTACCATGTTTTTCACATAGGCCTCTTTTAATGGATCATTATTATGTGCCACATATTGCTCTGTTAGAAACGTATTGTAGCAAAAAGATAGAGGGAATATGGAATAAATATCCTTTGGAAAACGAGCTGGTTGACCTTTTACGAACTTTCCGTAAAAATCGTAATATATTTGCGTCCAATCCCAATCAAAACGCAACATTTGTTTATAAAACATGAAAAGCCAATATGTTTTCCATTTTTTGGAAGACCACTTCTCTTTTAATAATTCGGTCGTACATTTTAACGCATTCAAACTCGATACAATCACTTTAGGGGGCGTGGTTTTATAAGACGTCTTACCCTCCCAATATTCTCCAGGAAAGGGTGTTCTTTTTCCTATTTTGTTTGTGAAAAGAGTCCAATTGAATCCATAATTATTTTCTAGTTCGGATTTACTCACTATATTATAGTAATTGGGATCCTCCTTCTTTATTTTGTTACACCCCATTGCGTTTAATAAATCTAATTCAACATCCCACACGTCTTGGGCTTTGAAATCCTTATAATCATTTGGTAAAACCGCCTTGAATGTTTTTTCAATGAATTCGAAATATTTCTTACGATAAGTACTTTTAAACTCTTTCGATTTCTTATCGTCTTGGGGATCATCTATATATAGGAAATAATCAGACAAACCTAATTCGGGGGGACTTAAATGACTTATGTATTTTTTTACATTTTTTTCGTCTGGTCTTACTGACCATACAATCGGAGACTGCCATGAAAATATTTCATCTTGATTTGAATAAGCTAAAAGACCATACATGTCTTCGTCGTTGATGAAAGTAGTTACTTGATCCAATATTTCACGACAATGTTTTAATCCTTTCGATTTACTTGCCTTTTCGATACAACGGCTTACCGCTTTTATCGATTGAACCTTCTTTGAAGATGGACTTTCTTTTATGAAATTATTGGTGTACTTTATTACTTCTCTATAAACCTTGTCTTGAATAATGCGAAAATCATCTACTTCTACGTAATAAGTTGGATGCTTTTTCAAAATATCAGTTTGTTCTTTTAACCACTGATGATTTACATAATCATAATAATCCTGGTTTGGTTGATTTTTCTTGTTTCTTTTCAAATCAGCAAACTCTTTATTCAATGTGTTTGTATACGATGTTATGTCAGTAATATCCTTGGGCATCCTTTTCAATTTCTCAATGTTTTCTTTTCTAAACAGACGATTTAATAAGGGCCTATCCGTTCCTCTTAAAAGTTCATTCATATCACTTCGGGCTTTTGTAAGAATCCTTTTCGTCGTCGGGATTGATGCGATTTCATATGGATTTTTTTTACTATGTTTTTTAGTTCTCATACTGGTTCGATTACGCCTTTCCTTCTTTGAAACAGTTTTTGTCATATTATATATAATAAAATTATATTAAAAAATATATTAAAAAATATATTAAAAAATATATTAAAAAATTGAGTTCTCTTAGTGCCTAATTTAACCCTTTTGTTTTTTGTTGTTTTTTGTTGTTTTTTGTTGTTTTTTAGTCTACAATTCACTAGCCACACTTATCACATCTTCATCTTCCTCTTCATCGTCTAACTCCTCCCAATTTTGATAAAAGATTATACTTTTTGATAATCCTAAAGCAAAAACGCGTAATGTATTCTTTAAACTTGAAATTGGATTGTCAAACATGGTGATTGCGTCTACATGATCTCTGAATGGAAACATATCCAATTCATCTTTTATCAAATCTACACATTCGTCCAAGGTCGCAATGTTTGGATTCATTGGTTTTTCTTCTTCAATATTGGTTCTACACATCGGACATGTATTGTTGTTTTTGAGCGACCTCATCAGACACGTTAAACAGAAACTATGTCCACAATTTGTTTTGGCGAAATTCTTGGTACTATCCAGTTCCTCCATACAAATCGCACACTCAATAGGTTCTTGTTGTTGTTGGTGTTGATGAGGTTGAGGTTGAGGAAGCAAACGTCTTTGATGTATTTGTTGACGACGATGCTGTTGCTGTTGCTGTTGAGGTTCTAGTTCTGGTTCTGGTTCATATTCGATCAGGGGTGGTGGTGGTAGTGGTAGTGGTAGTGGTTGGTCAATACTACTTGTAAGTGATATCATGATTGATTTTGATGTGAGTTTTAAACGAAATACGTTTTATTAATTACTTATCTTATTTCTATAAAAAAATACTTCAATTTTTATAGATATTGAGCATTAAATAATTTAATCTATATAAATAGTATAATAATTATGAACTATGTAACTAAATATATAACTGCCGTTATTATCGGCACGGTCGTTGGATTCATTGGTGGATTTCAAGGTATTGCTGGTGGATTTTATATATCTATGTTCTTATTAATATCAGGTTTAGCAAAAACCCAACGTATGGCTGCTGGAACTACCTTATTAGCCATTGTATTTCCCCTTTCTATTGGTGCTGTATATGAATATTGGAAAACAGGTGATGTTGATATATATATAGGGCTTATTGTTGCGTTTTGTTATATGATTTTTGCTTGGCTCGGTGCTAAAACAACTGAAATGGTCGAGGAAAAATATAACGTTCTTAGTTTGGCTATTTTGCTATTCCTCACCTCTGGCTATTTTTTTAATCGTTTTGCCAATTTGTTACATAAGAAAAAATAGGTTCTCGATAGCTTGTGGTTTTGTCTACAGATGACCAATTGATTGCTAGTTGTTTTAATTTATAGCATCGTAAATTATCTTGGTCTATCGATGGGGTTTCCAAATAGTTTTCATTCAATTTTTTGTTTTCTTTTTCCTAGATATTTTCTTTGTTTTCTTTTTTCCGCCATTTTTCACGGAGGGTTTTGATTTTTTGAAATCTTTTATAAAATCTAATACATCTGTTCCCTTTTTTATTTCGTAATACCTATTTATTGCTCTAGAACGAGTACGTTGTTTCTCTCTTTTTTCTTTGGTGGTGCGTGTTTTCTTTTGTGAATGATTTGCGTCCGTTTTTGAATTGAAATTATAGAACTCATCTGATGTTCTTGGGCTTTGACTCCATGTTTCTGTCAGAGGATTTTCAGGAAATGACACTTCCTTATTCTTCTTAATTATTTGTTTTGCTGTTTTATCTATATCTTTTTCCGCAGAACTAAATCTATTTCCCATATCTATATTCTTGACATATTAAAATAATATAGACAGTAAAATTATTATTTCTATTATTTCTATTATTTATAGTACTATGACTGGTTACATGTATGACTTTTTTTCGAAATTGTTGGGTTGTTGCTCTTTTTCTAGGTGCGGAAATGGAAATGGAAATGGAAATGGAAATGGTAAGGAACCGAAAATACATAATAAACGAACGACTGTATTAACTTCAGAAGAAATCGTTAACAACATAAGAACATATGGTATCCTCTAATTAATACAACGTTGTTGTTATATTTCACACAAGAACTAGTCTATATAATAAACATGTAGAGAGAAAATAGGTATTAAATCAACTATAGTATATTGAGTCGTAGCGAGATTAAACTGTATATACATCTAGTTAACATTTGAAATTGTCTTTAGAGTAACCTATGACCGCACATGCTATTCTTTTTCCAGCATTGCCAGTTTTTAAACTCTCGGCATTGCCTCCCATTCCACAATCATCCGGGTCTTCATGAATTATTAAACCTCTGCCAATTATATTGGACTTACTACCACGAAGCTTTATGATATTATCGTAAAAATGATATTTTGCCTCACCCTTTGAATTTGTCTCAATATTACCTAAATCACCCACATGTCGCTTCTTCATACCTGGACAACCATGTATCGTATT
>Ga0209302_10001850_pt1 | contig 12374 bp, 13 predicted proteins | sample ArcOceMetagenome_2_FD_187445 | JGI IMG/M metagenome (GOLD analysis project Ga0209302, IMG submission 187445) | Marine eukaryotic phytoplankton communities from Arctic Ocean - Arctic Ocean ARC135M Metagenome (SPAdes) (version 2) | ecosystem: Environmental > Aquatic > Marine > Oceanic | place... | reverse complement strand
TTATCTCATATACGTATTATCGGCACAAAACGAACACGCCACACGAGACACGAAAGACGCAAGACGCGCGAGTCAGACCGTGCGGCGATCACAACGCGCCGCGGCTGTCGTCGCTCGCGTCGTTTGCGCGGCCGCAGGCGATCCCCGGAAAGCGGAATGCTGCGCCCGCCGCGGGCCCGCGCCAGGCCTGAGGACGCCCGCCTGCGCGAGTCGCCCAAGCTGCCGGTTCGGCCTCTGCCTCACCCCCTGCCTCACCCCGCGCACAGCGCCCGCTCGGCCACCGAGTGGTCCTCGGCCCGGTGGCCCTGGACCGACTGGAGATCGGCCACGTCCCCCCGAGATTGGGACGAGGTCGCCGCAGTCGTGTGCGGCGCCGGTGAGCCGGACGCCGAGCTTGAGGGCGAGGGCAGCAGCTGCCAGCGCACGCGGCGCTTGGCTGTCGTCCCGAAGGCGGCCTTCTTCGACCTTCTTCGTCATCAACGCGATGCAGGGGCCGCAGCGGCCGCGCCGGGCGAGCACCCAAGCGCTTGCCGCCATGACTACACCTGAGCAACGGAACAGCCTCGAGGCGGCGCAGGTCTTCAAAGCGACAACACGCTTCGTCTGTGGTCGAGATAAGAGATAAGATAAGATTGTTGGGTTTCACGACGCTACTGTACACGACTCGCGACGCTACGCACGCAATTCCGCGATGCCTGGATCCCTCACACCCAGACACAAAGGCACGGTGTGCGGCGATGATGATTATCTGATCTATCTTATCTTATCTTGTAGAGATAAGATAAGATAGATAAGATACTTATCTCTATGCTTCCACTTAGCGTGCACATTTCGCCCCCTCAAACTCGCGCCGAGAGCCCGCGAGAGCGGCTTTGCGATGACGTCGCTGCGTCTCCGGTCAGCGCTGCGCCTGCCGTGGTACGTCGTGCTGCTCGTCGCGACGTACTGCCTCCTGCACCTGGGCCTCGCGGTCGAGCACCCGTGCGCCACACAAGGCTCGACCCCGGACTAGCAGACTTCCCCCGCAACCACAGCCCCAGAGGTCTCTCACAGGTTTGAGCCTTGCCACGGACAGGTGTGCTGTTCTCGGTATTGCCGCCATCGACCGCGCAGGCGTCGCGCGCGCCTACCGAGGTATGCCACCGAGGGCTCCAACCCCGGACTACAGACCCCAAGCAGGTCTGCTACTCACACGACGTTTGAGCCTTGCCTTGGACAGCGCTGTCGCTGTGCACGCACCCGGACAAGCAGACGAGCGGCTCCGAGGCCGCCCACCGCAGCGAGCTGCTCTTCCGGCGCGCGTCCGAGGCGCGCGGCGCGCTGGTCGCTGCGATTAAGGAGGCGGCTCCAAGCGGCAAGGACGGGGACGAGGTACGGCGTCCACCCCGCCCTCTCCACCGCCGCCATCGCCATCCCCACCACCGCCACCACCCTCACCCCCACCCTCACCACCACCCTCACCACCCTCGTTGCGACGTAGGACGAGGACGCCGAGTCCGCCGGCGGTCAGCTCCGTTGCAGCACGGAGCTGCATGGCCGCCTCGCACACGGCGCAAGCGAGCTGGCTGGCCAGATGCGCGCCTGGTGGCAGCAGCTACTCGCCGCGCTCGCGCCGCGCCTCGGCTTGTCACCCGACGCCCTCGAGGTTTCCGTGCTCTCCAGACGCTTCACCATCGCCGCCATCTGTGCCTTGCCCCTGGTCCTGGTCGAGGGCGGGGGCGCGCGTCTGCTCTCCTGGCTGCTTGGGCTCTGCTGGTTGCTGCTGAGCTTGGTGCTGGGCCCACTGCCTACGCTCTGCCGCTTCGTCGCGCTGCCCCTCACCCAGACGGGCGCCTTTTTGCGGACCGAGCTGCTGCCCTTCCTATTTGGCACCGTGCCACCGGAAGCGGGCAAGGAGGGCGAGAAGGGTGTGGCGAGCGGGGAGGGCGAGGAGGGCCAGGAGGGCCAGGAGGGCGACGATGCCGCAGGTGGCGAGGAGGAGCGTCGCTCCAAGTCGCGGCTAGAGGCGTCGGCCACCGTCCAGTTTGAGCTACTGCTCGCCGCTACCAAGAGCCTCGTGCCCCTGCTCGCTCTGGTGTGCACGGTCACCCACCTACCGGGTTAGGTTTAGGGTTGGGGGTCAGATGAGCTCACCCTAACCTAACCCGAACCCGGGCTCTAACCCTAACCCTAACCAGGTGTGCACGGGCACCCGCCTACCGGGCTTCTGGGGCGCGCTCGTGTCCGGCCAGCTGCTTGGCCGCGTCAGGGTGCTCCCGCCGGAGTTGCTCCACTTGCTTCTTGTGGGCGCGGGAGCGCTGCACACCCTCCTTGGCGCCTCCGAACAAGGGGACGGCGCCGCCGCCACAGGGCAGTTGCAGCTGCAGTGGCAGCCGGGTTCGAGGGACACTCTTTCCGTTGCCGTCGTCGCGCTCCTCGGCGCCACCGCTGCCTCAGCGCAGCAAGGTGGCGGCGGAAGTGCGCCGCCCTTCTGCGCCTCGTTCGCCGCCGGCTTGGCGATTCGCATGGCCTTCTACGATGTGACCTCGCCCAGGGGTGGCACTAACATGGTGGGTGAGGCGCTCACACGCCTCTTCGGCATGGCGGCGCACGGACTGCATGCCTTTGCGGGGGTCGAGATACTGGGCAGCGACGCCGTGGCGGTACGCTGCGGCGACGGCGTCGGCACCTGCGGTGGCGGGCTAGTTCGCTCGGGCGTGGCGTGGCTCGCTGTCAACGAGCTTGGCGTCAGCTGGTTATCGCCGCCAAATGGCTTCGACATCCCCCCCGACAAGCTGGTCGCGTTGCTGCTCGCCTGCGCCATCAAGGCGACCCTGCTCGCGCTGCCCACCCTCGCCGCCGCCCAGTGGGGACTGCGCGCCGCGCAGGCGATCCGGGGCATCAATGCCATCAAGGCGGCCAACGGCCAGGCCAGCCCCGCTGCAGCTTCCACCGACCATCCCGGCCCTCCTGCAACTCCTACCGCCGCGTCGGGCCCAGGCGCCCAGGCTGCAGCGGCGCGGCCCTCTGCGGCCGCTGCGGCGCGGCTGCCGATGCTACAGGAGCAGCTATGGCTCTCTGCAGCAATGCTCGCCTGCACGCTACGCCTGCTGGCCTTCGTGCTAGCCTACGAGCTCAACGGTGTGCACTCCAGCCCTAACCCTCTCCCTCACTAAAGCCTTCACCCTAACCCAAACCCAAACCCAAACCCTAACCCTAGCCCTAGCCCTAGCCCTAGCCGTAGCCCTAACCCTAACCAGGCGTGCACTCCAGCCTGGGCGGCTTCCTGCTGGTCGTGCTGGCGGGGTGCCTCTTCGAATCGCTGCTGTCGACCTACGAGCTTAGTGGGCGGCTACCCAAGCTGGCCTTCTTTGCGCTCTTCCTGTTCCTGTAATTGTTTTTCAAATTCAATCTTTTCTTCTCCTGATTATAAGATTATCTTTGTAGATGTCAAAACTCAAATATACGTGTAAGGTGTGGTGCGTGCGCGCCTGGGTCGGACAGATCCTCTTAAATTGTGACGTTTTTATATTTTAAGAGGTAATTCGTCCGTCCCACTGAGACGCTCGCTCGGTGCCACGATGCCGCCTGGGGCGGCCACGGCCGGACTTGGTTAGCTGTCTTATGACACGGCGGCACCCTGGGGCCGTGTCATGAGACCGTGCTTCAGCTCAGGCGGCTGTGCGTTCAGCGTGGAAAGTGGCACCGAGCCGAACAAGACGGTGGCGTGCCCGACCCGGTGCGCGGATCCAGTCTGTACCAAGCCATGCGGCCAAGGGGGGCGCCCCACCGCCACCCACCATCATGGCTATCGCCAGCGCACTCCCCAGGCTGCTCATGGCCGCTGCCGCGCCCGCAATGACATGGCTGCCACTCAACGTCGTCAGCGTCGATAACGACAGAGCACAGAGGTGACAGCCCGAGCTCATATCGCGCGCGCGCTCAGGGCTGGTGCTCAGGAGGTGCCCCGAGATACCGCCTGAACACATGCAAGGTGGCAGCCGTTGCCAGGGGCCTGCTGCTGAGCCAGAGCGCGCGCGGTGGCATGACCCGGTGCTAGGCCGGTGGCTTGGGGATGGGCTTACGCCTGAGCAGCCAGCACTCTGCCTGAGGGGCTTCCCAAGGCGGCCCAGGGTGGCCCTGAGTCGGGTTAGTGACCCTCCCGGGCTGGGTAGGCGTTACCTTAGGGAGCCCTGGGGGCGTCTAGGGGGACGATATGCGAAAACGTTACAATCTTTCCGACCCAGGCGTGCACCACACCGTAAGGTGTATTCTCCCCCGATTTTTATTCCGTTCTAACTGTGTTACATCAGAGTTTTTTTGCGTGGGACTTAGCTTTTAGGTTGCGCACCGGACCTTGTAAAATCAAATGCCCTTCCCCACCATTTACTCTGCCTTCAGAGTGGAGCGCTCGCGGATCAGCTGCCGCGCCAGCTCCTGTTGATAATAAAGTATCATTTTTTATTTATCAACAACCGTATAAAAAAACAAAACCCGATCCAAAGCAAAATACAACAACAATCGGACCAAAAGTGAATGAACTCGGTACTGCCTCCGTGCAGTGAAAGATTATCAATCGCGATTTCTCGAAAACGGCATGTCGAACACCTATTTTCGAGGCCAGAATCGTGATCTACGACCAAATTTGGGTCTAGAACAGTGTCTCTAAAGACTTTCTCAACAGAAACTCTGTGCGCGCGGCGGGACCACCCGTCCCAAGGCCACGGCTCGTCTCCAGCAGCTTTGAATCAGATGCCACGCTGTACGGCAGATGAGTGTACCTCAATAGTGCCAGGAAAGTTCTCCTTTGGGCCGGATTTTGATGCTGAGCTACCAGCCGTGCCGGCGCCTCAACGTGGATGTTGCACCCGCACCAGTTGCACATATCGGCCAGCAGAGAGCTGCTAGCGTATCCATGGTGGCCATGTGCCTCAACAAGGGCAGTAAAACCCCAGGAGAGCAACCAGAAGCCGCATGATCGAGATGACAGTCCGCATTGCGTCTGCCGCCACGGCGCCAACGTGTGCATGCATCTGTGGGCAGGTATTGTGAGCATGTCAGGCAGTGTTGCTGCCTCTCAAGCACCTGGCTTATAGGCCTAGCTCATATCGTATAGCAAGCACTGTGATGAGGAGGCTGCTTGTGGACAGTGTTTGACGAGGTCTGAGTGGCTTCCTCTGAGGTCTGAGTGACGGGTCGGGGGTGCATATGGGTCGATTTTGCGGGGGTCGCTCTGGATCAGGACCGGTGTGAGTTTTGAATAAAAGAGTTCATTGTAGGTCCTTGAGCTCTATCCATATACTCTACAATCAGAATCACACCCCAGCAGCGCCTCTAAGGCCGCACCCTGAGCTGTGCTGCGGATTGATAATCTTTCACTGCACGGGGAGATAGTACACGACAGACGCACGTCGAATGTCAAAAACGAAAAGAAAAAGTACACCATACGCTTTAAACTAATATGATCGGCGGTGAGGTGGATCTTTTTTTTTTGATCGGCGGTTGCTGTGAATCTGATCCACCGCTATTCCACCGCGCCGAATGATAAAATGCCATTACAACTAGTGTAGAAATGATATATGTGGCGGTCACCGCTCTATAGAAACTATAGACTCTCCTCGACATCGCGCTCGCGCTTTCCGGCAGCACCCACCCCCTCCCTACTCGCGTGCGCCCTAGTACTCGCGTACGCCCTACTCGCATACGCATCGCTGTGCAAGTGAAGCATCGTCGGCCGCAGCGAAGCTCGCGGGTGCGGCTTGAACCTGGTTGGGGGTAGGCTTAGGCTGAAGCTTCGCATTAGGCTTCAAGTTTGGGCTAGGCTAGCGCTAGGGTTGGCTACTAAGGTTAGAGTTAGCTTGAGGCTTGGACCAGAAGTTGAGCGCGAGCGAGCAGCCCGGCGTGAGAACCTCGTGCCACCAGCCCGCAGGAATGTACAGCGCGTCGCCGGCGCGCACCTTGTAAGTAAGCATGACCCCATGGCCGGTAAGGACATTATATGCATGTAAAGCGCTATATAGCGCGCCGCCGGCGAGCAGCTTCGCGCGCCGGCATGGTTCATAGTACAGGGAGGCCATATGAAGTTTAGCCATAGTAAGCATAGCCGTAATACGATAAGTATAGCACCTCAGCTTGCCAGCACGGTTCCGTCACGAGGCTCGCGTGTCGGCTGCCGCGCCGCGCCGCATAGGCGCGCGAGCGGGCTGCGGACTTCCAGCGCTCATCCTTATCGAGCTGCGGGTACAGCTCGGTATACTGCCACGGGCTGTAGAGCAGTACCGTCTTGGCGCCAGACGCCACGAGCAGCAGGTTGTCCAGCCCGTCGAAGTGCAGGTGGGACGTGCGAGAGCAGCCAACCCACGCGTTCACCTGGTTAGGGTTGGGTTGGGGTTGGGATTGGGTCTGGGGTTTGCTTAGGCTCAGGCTTAGGGCCGGGGCCAGGGTTAGGGTTCGGGTTAGGGTCACCTCCGACACCGCAGCCGCCGCCACCTGCCGCGGCAGTCGCACCGCCGCTGACAGCGCGGCGGTGCCACGGAGTGCCGACGGCGGCGCCGTAGGCCTACGTACCGAAGGCGAAGGCTCGGCCGCTGCTCGTGCGGCGAGGCTGGTTGACACGTGCGGCGCTTCTGCGGCACTATGCGCCTCGATCGCCTCGGCCGCCTCGGCTGTCTCGCATACCGCCCCTGCGTCGCCTACCTCGCCCGCGCCACCTGCGCCGCCCGCATCGGCGGCGGCTTGCACCGGGTGCGGCAGCCGTCTCCACTGACGCGAGGGCGCAACTGCGGCACCCGCCGACTCATCTGCCTCGCCCGCCTCGCCTGTCTCTACAGTTGCGTCGGCGGCCAGCGGCAGCGGGTGCGGCAGACCTCTCCACTGAAGGTACCACGCGTGGTCAAGGCAGCCCTCCGAGGCGGCTGCCCGCCGAACCAGCTCCGCAAACGTCAGCCGCTCGACGATGTGGCTGGTCTGCACGCCCGTCTCGTCGTAGCGCAGGCACAGCGCGTCGACCGTCTCGTCGCCCACGAGCGCCACCGCCGCGCCGAGTGCGTCGCCATGCCGCATGAGCGGCCAACAGCTCGCCTGCAGTGCAAATGTGACAGGACGTGCGCAGTGTGCACGCAGTAACATCGTGAACGCAGTGTATACGCAGTGCATGTTGAGTCGAGCAGCTCGCCTCTCCGCGGATGAGCATCGGCTTGCCCACTGCATCGGCATAGACGGCGCTGAAGGTCTCGCGGCACTCTGGGAGCTCCTCGAGCGGCCGTGACGCTTGGCCGGGTCGGCCTGTCCCCACCATACACTGGGGCGCCGAGACGGCGCGATCAACTTCCGTGCAGTTCCCATCGATAGGAAGATACGATAATCATCTAATCTCGTATCGATTGACGCGCCAGTTATCGCTTATCTTCGATTGGGACAACCTCCCACGGTTTGCAGCTCGGACGCCGGCCGTTTTTTGGGGCCGACCGTAGATCTTGACACTTGAGATGTGCCCGGCGAGCAAACGTGACGCCACAATAAAATTCTCCGAGGCGAACGAGACACTCCTCTCCTGCACCGCACCGTACCGCACTCACTCAGGTCGCTTGCCCAAGGTCGTGAGCACGGTCTGCGTGGCCGACTTGAAGCTCGGATTCGCCTTGAACCTGGTGGTGGCACGGTGCGGACTCCTCGTCTTTGGGGCGGCCTAAGGTGAGCTCCTGAGGCCACTGCAAGCCTCCGAGCTGCTCAGGCAGCGCTCTGGGGTCAGCACACTCAGTAGGAGAAGGCTGGGCCGCGGGAGCCACCAGGCAGGCGCATGGGGCGCTTTCTCAGGAGAGGCCAGGCGACCTTTTCAACCGGCTGCTGAGGGCTGGTCCTGGATGAAGCGGTTGGCGCCCATGAGCGCGCCGTACAGCGGCGAGGGCGAGTACGGTTGCGCCTCGGGGAAGGGCAGCGCGTAGCCGATGGCGTAGAAGAGGCCGAACACGCCGCCAAGACCGCCCGTGTTCCCCGTCTCCTTGTCGAGCACGTAGCCGATGGTGAACTTGGCGACCTCGCCCCGCTCGTTGAAGGTGATCGAGTGCGCCTGCACCGGCGACTCGACCTTCTTGAACGTGGCCGCCTGGCCCAGCACCGGACCGTCGTTCGAACCAATATACTTGACGCTGTACCACACTCGGTTGGGCTCAAACGGGCAGACGCGCCAGTGGTGATAGTTGGAGGACATGGAGGGAAAGGCCGTCTTCAGGTCGAAGGACTTGAGCGAGTCGACGAACTCGCTCTTGTCGAATGGGCCGACCACGGGCGCGACGAAGCGGAACTCGGGTGCAAACCAGTCGGCTCCGCCGTTGCTACCGTCTGCCGTGCCAGCCAGCTGCGCGGCGGTGAACGCCTTTGCCAGAGCGATCAGCTCATCAGGTGGGATCACAAAGGCGTTCGCTACCAGCAGGGCTGCCTCGTCGGCCATCCCCACGGTCGGCTCATTGCCGAGCTCTGCTGCAATGTCTGGCCTGAGCGTCGGCGAGCTGGCGGTGGTCGCGACCATGCGCGGCGCGGCGCAGCGCGGCGCCAGCGTGTAAGCGTGCACGATGGACAGCAAGGGCAACATTGCAGGGACGCGCTGTGACGCGTCGCGTCGGCGATTTTCACATTGGGCGTCACGCGTCCCACAACGGGTACAGTCGCAACTGATTGCTGCGGCAGCAGTACATGCACATGCACATGCACATGCACATGTACATGTAAAACGCGTCGACCGACCGCGCCGTATCGGCGACCTAGTTTGCGGTCGACGCACACCGCTGGGGATCGGATGCTCACCCTTTCGACCGCTCTCCTGTCCTTCGCCCCGCACACCTTCACCACTCCCACGATTGAGATCGCACCGGGCGTGCACTTGCCACTCGTGGGCATCGGCACGTGGCAGTACAACGAGAGCGTCACGGAGGCTGCGGTGCTATCGGCGCTCGGCATGGGCTATGAGCACGTCGACACGGCAGCCGGCTACGCGAACGCGGCCGGCGTCGCGCGCGCACTGGAGAAGAGTGGCCGCGCGCGCGCCTCCTACTTCATCACTTCCAAGATACCTGGCGGGCTCAACGAGAGCGCGGCGGCGGCAGCGCTCGATGCCAACCTCGCGGAGCTGCGGCTAACGCATGTTGACTTGATGCTGGTGCACTTCCCAGCGACGTGGGGCGGCGAGGGCGGCAAGGCGGCGAGGCAGGCCGAGTGGCGTGCGCTCGAGGCCTTCGCCAAGGCGGGCAAGGCGCGTGCGATCGGTGTGTCGCACTACTGCCGCCGGCATGTGGAGGATGTGCTCGAGATCGCCACGATCAAGCCCGCGGTCAACCAGGTGCAGTTCCACGTGGGGATGGGAGCGGCCGGCCCCAGCGCCACCGACGACAGGGCATGGCTGCGGCAGCAGGGCATTACCTACCAGTCTAACCCTAACCCTAATCCTAACTCTAACTCTAACCCTACCCCTCCCCTAACCCTATCCCTATCCCTACCCCTATCCCTAACCCTAACCCTACCCCTACCCCTACCCCTACCCCTACCCCTACCCCTACCCCTACCCCTACCCCTACCCCTACCCCTACCCCTACCCCTACCCCTACCCCTTACCAGGCATAACCTACCAGTCCTTCTCGCCTCTCTGCGGCCCGTGCGGCCAGGCGGCGCATGCCGTATGCCGCACATATGCCGCACATGGCTCGAACCCCAGATAGACCCCAGATGAGACGAGCAGGCTCCCTCACTAGCAGCTCTGCTACTCACGCGCCTGAGCCTCGCCTGGTGCAGGAGCTCATCAGCGGCCAGCTGGTGAGCAGCATAGGCCGCAAGCACGGCAAGAGCGGCGCGCAGGTCGCACTCAAGTGGCAGGTGCGGTAGATGGGCAGATAGCTAGGCAGAGTAGATAGACAGATAGATAGTAGATAGATAGATTGGCAGGGATGTAGCGCGTGATACCCAAGCATCTTTCTATCTTGCGTATATCCATCCATTCATCCATCCATCTCCCTACCCACCTACCCACCTACCCACGTACCTACCAGGTGCAGCAGCAGATCCCGGTGATCCCCAAGGCTCAGCACCTCGCGTACCAAAAGGAGAATCTCGACCTCTTCGGCTGGGAGCTGTCTCAGGAGGACGTGGATGCGCTCTCGCACGCGACGTCGCCAGCAGTGTCGGGGGGTGCCAACGGGACCTCAGGCGACTGCACGGTGGCCTGATATTTGTAGCCCTGAGCCCCGGAGGCCTGAGGCCGGAGGTTCGGGTTTCGTTAGGGCTGAGGCCGGTGGCGCGCGTGCGAGCCGCGGGCCAGCCGGGCGGGCTGCAGGGCAGCTGCGTTACGAGAGAGACACAACGAGATATACTCTTGACACAATGTTAACCCAAGACACTAGACCAACATCGATTGCCCAGTCGATCCGGCTCCTGCTGAGCAGTGATCTGGTTGCGTACTGTGGTTCGTTGGTGGCATTGTAGCCATGCTCGTTGGTTGGGTTATTCCTAGACCAGCACGGCGCGCCGCGCCATGTCTGACGACGAGACGGCGATGGAGACTGTCGACACCAGCTCCATGGCGGTGTGGCCGCGGACCGCTACGCAAGGCGCAGGCAACGAGCAGTTGCGGGCCAAGCAGCCGCTGGACGTCAGGACGGCGACGAAAGGGCTATTTGCGCTTGGTGCGACGGGCAACGCTGAAGCGCTGAAGGCGCTCTTCGACGACTGCGTGCTAATCGACCACACGGCGCAGGTTAGCACTAAGCCTAAACCTACGCCTACGCCTAAGCCTAAGACTAAGCGTAAGCCTAAGCCTAAGCCTAAGCCTAAGCCTAAGCCTAAGCCTGATCCTAACCACACGGCGCAGGGCCTCGACGACTGCCAGCCAGTGCCGGCAGACCTGATCAGGGACGAGGACGGCGCGACGGCGCTGCTTCCGGCCTGCGAGGGCGGCCACGTCGAGTGCGTCAAGCTTCTCCTCAAGCACGGCTGTCCGCCCGGCAAGCCCAACCGCCACGGGCGTTCCCCCGTGATGACCGCTTGCTTCGGCGGCCAGGCCGACTGCTTGGCGCTGCTGCTCGAGGCCCGAGCCTCGCCGCACGAGGGCCTCATGCTCGATCCTGACTCCAACGCGGAGGGCGGCGCCACGCCTATTGTGATGGCGATCGACCACCTCGGCAGGTCGGGCGAAGACGCATGCGTTCGCCAGCTGCTCCGCGCCGACGAACGGCTGCGCGCGCCGCTGATCACTACTAGCGGTGGCGACGCGGCGGCGGCGCGGGCTATCAGGGCGGAGGCGGACGCGTACTATGCGACCTCGCTCACCCGCGCGTGCGCCTCGGGCATGTCTGCTGGTGTGCGACTGCTGCTACAGGCGCACGTTGGCCCGGATGCCTATATACTAAGGCTCTACTTACGCGCTTGCTTCGCGACTGTGGCGGCATGCCGCACATGCGAAGCCCAGAGGACAGAGGGTAACTGGGTTATACTCACTATCGCAGGCGCGCGTCGACCCCGGAGTGCCCGCGACCGGCGCCGCGCGCTTCTCAGGGGGGGAGCCGTTCGCTATCACGCCGCTGCAGGCCGCGGCGAGCGGTGCGAGCCTAGAGTGTGTCGAGCTGCTGCTCACGGCGGGGGCCGACGGGCGGGAGGGTGGGACGACGGGCAAGCCGGCGGAGCAGGTGGCAAGCGACCTCGGCGCCCCCGAGTGTGCCGAGGCGATACGCCGCAGCAACGCGTCGCGGCAGCTGGTTGGGCAGGCCGTCTTACTGACGGGGCTTACTGCCAAGGGCGAGCTCAACGGCCGCCGCGGCGTGGCTCTGTCGTACGAGAGCAAGCGGCAGCGGCTGGCGGTGGCGCTCACGCCGCGCTGGAGTGAGCCGTGGCTGTGGCCGCTGTGGCTCTGGCTGTGGCGGCGCGGCGCTCCTGCTGCGCAAGGCGCGCCGCTGCTGCTCAAGGCTGCCAACCTGCGCCCCCTCGGCCCCGCCGTGGCTCGGCGCCTCTGGTTCGGCAGCTACCTTCCCTCGCGGTCCCTCCCCTCTACGGGTGGCATGAGGGTGCACCCTCTCGCCGTGGCCCTCGTCGCGCTGCTCGTGGCGCTGGCGGTGGGCGCCGCCATCAATCTGGCGGTTGCGGTTTGGAAACTCGACGCCGCGCCACTCTACGGGTAGCGTCGTATACAGCAGAGAGATAGATGAAAAGCACGGCAGTGAGAGGGCGAGCACATTCTAGTCAGCTCGAGCTGCATGTTCTTCATGGACCTCGCACCAAGCCCTAGAAAGCCTGAGGCGAAGGCCTATTGAAGCACCCCTCCTGCGGTGGATAAGGCGGCCTCGAAGGAAGAGCCGACCACGGACGCAAAGGAACCGGCCGTTTCGGCCGCCGGTTCAGGCACCATGGTGGTGTCA
>Ga0209302_10001849_pt1 | contig 12378 bp, 6 predicted proteins | sample ArcOceMetagenome_2_FD_187445 | JGI IMG/M metagenome (GOLD analysis project Ga0209302, IMG submission 187445) | Marine eukaryotic phytoplankton communities from Arctic Ocean - Arctic Ocean ARC135M Metagenome (SPAdes) (version 2) | ecosystem: Environmental > Aquatic > Marine > Oceanic | place... | reverse complement strand
TTCAGCCGAATCGGCCGGCGCAGTCGCGAGCAAATTGTTCCTTCGATCTCTGACGCCGGCGCTTAGTGGGCGACCCGCACAAACATGGTGCTGATGCTGGTACACCTTCAGGGCGCAGCTGCCATCTCTTCAAGGTAGGTCGGTACCATCATCGTGGACAATTATGTGAAGCTGTGTGCCTGTTCCCTCAGGCGCCGTTAGTTTTCCTTATCCTTTCGAAAAAAAACTAAGCTAAAGCCGAGCGGTGCCGCGACGGTCACGACGGTGGCGATACGCCCCTGAAAGCGTCTTCCGGCTGCGCCCTGCCGCTGCCCCTGGAAGCAACTCCACTACCCCTTAGAAGCAAGACCAAGAGGGGCGCCGTGATGTGCATGTGGCCCGCTGGCCGATGCGCTATAATATACGGTAAGTCGGTAACCTCAATCGCTCAAAATTAAATAGGTCAATACGTGTGAACGTGTGAACGTGTGAACGATTGTGTGTTAGTTTTACAGACGCAGTGTCTGCTCTACTTTCGATTCCGTCTACACATGCAGGCACCATGACAGGCGACTCGACGCGGCACACGCCGTGCGCGCTGCCGTGCTGGCTCTCACCAGAGAGGCGAGCGAGTGGAGTCCACACGTCAGTCCATCTCGATCTCGACTTGCAGGTCGAGCAGGTCCTGCGAGAGGTGGAAGCTGCGCCCGAGTGCCCAGCCGCCAAAGGCGAAGACGCAGCGGCCGGGCTGGATGAGGAAGTAGAGGAGAGCGCAAGAGAGCGTCGAGTCGAGCGCCGTCGCCGTGCAGAAGCCGATGCTGCCGCGGTAGAGCGGCGGCGGGTACGTGCCGTGCGTCGCGCCGCGCAGCCGCCCCTTGAGCTCGAGCTTGAGTTGCATCGCCGCCTCGAAGGCCATCGCTCCAGCCGTCGCCATGAGCGCGCTCCGTCGCACGGGCCACCTCGCGCGGGCCGAGGGCAGCGCGCCGCGGAGCAACCCCCAGAACGCGCCGCCCACGCCGCACGTCGTGATGGCGGAGAGGCTAGTAAGTAGCTTCTCCTCGCGCGAGACCGCGCTCGCCTCGCGCGGGGGGCGCGGCGGGAGGGGCGGCAATTGCGCGTGCAGGTACTGCGCGACAAACGGCTCGGGCTCGTCATCCTCCTCCGCCGCCACCAGCTCGCCCGCCACCTGCTCGTTCGCCGCCGACTCCGCCGCCGCGGAGAGGCGCGAGCTGCCGCGCGCCTCGGCCGCCTGCGAGAGTCGGTGCAACGCGAGTCGTGCGTAGGCGGTCTCGAGGGCCTCGGCTCGCTCCAGCACCTGCAGCGCCGACGGGCTGCTCCCCAGGAGGGCCTCAGAGACCGAGCCGGCGGCGGGAGCCACCTCGGCGGGCGGCGGCGCGAGCCCCTCCAGCGGCGGTGAGGGCGAGCCGTCGTCAGCTAGCCTGACGAGCTGCCGCTTGACAGCAGCGCTCTCGAGCATCGCATTCGCCACGCCTGGCTTCTCCGCCGCCGCCGCCGCGACGCACGCCCACGAGAGACATGCATGGGGCTCGAGGTCGAGGCCCTCGGCGGACTGCTCGAGGAGCCGCGACCACAGCCACGCGTCTTCGGGCGCGTTCACATACGCGGGGTGCGTCACGAGGGCTGAGCCGAGCCAAAGAATGTCGAGCAGGATCTCCGGGTCGCTCAGCGAGCCGGATGAGGGGTGTAGCAGCGGCGGCAGTGCTTCTGTCAGCTGCGTGTACCACGCCGCCTGCTCGTGGAAGGCGCGCAGCGGCGCGTCGCCGTCCAGGAGCGCCGTGAGAGCACCCAGCGCAATCTGCTGCTGGTCGAGCTCAAAGCAGCCGAGCAGCGCGCCCCACCCCTGCAGGCCGCCTGCCGCTAGCAGCTTGAGCTTCGTCTCCTCCACAGGCAGCTGCGTGAGCGCAAAGGCCATGGTGAGGCCGACGAGCTGGCGCACGCTCACGTCGGCGATCATGCCTCCCGACGGAACGATATCTACCCTCGACTGCACCTTCTGGAGCCACGCCTGCCGCTTAAGCGCCAAGCCTGAGAGCAGCAGGCCAACGCCCAGCACGCCGCCAGCTATGATGGGCCAGTCGACGGTCTCCTCCGCTGTGCTCGATGAGGAGCACGCGCGAGTCGCGCCGCCGCGCGGGCGCACTGGTGCGCGGGCCCGCCAAAGGTGGCGCGCCGCGGCGTGCATTTCCTTTTCACTAACCAGCGGACACGATCTCCAAGAATCTTCCTCTCTTATCTTAGTGCGCAGTGCCAGTTGGCCGTGATGGTGTGTCACACTGTCTGTCTGTCTGTCTAGGGCCCCTATTTGATTCCGGTGGCCAATCTTTACACCCAGGGTTTGTATTAGACGCGAGATGGCCGCGTATGCCAAAGCCTAGTAACGCCGTTTAAGCCCCTGCCTGGGCGACCAAGGCCCCTGAGTACGTGGCGCAGGTGGGCCCACGGCTCGCATGCGCCTTCCAGCGATGGGGGGGTCAAGCCACTTGGTCCGTGTGTTTCTCTGTGCGCTGCGTTCCGCCATTTCCTCCTGCGGCCGAGATTGGACATGCGGAGCGCCCTTACTTTGTGCGTCGCCGCCGTGCTTGCGCCGGCCTCGGCCCTCGTGTGCCGCGATACGGGTGCGGTCACGCGTCGCGGCCTGCTGCAGCAGTCGGTGGCCGCCGCCGTGCCGCTCCTGACGCTGGGAGCGGCACCGGTCTGGGCCGACACTCAGCCGCAGTTCGCCGAGCAGGGGCAGAAGAGCTTAGACAACGAGCAGAAGCGCGCGAAGTTTTTGGCGGCTCAGAAGGTCTACAAGAAGGCGTGGCGCAAAGAGCTGGCCAACTTTGAGTACGGGACATCGGACCAGGAGGTTGCGGATGCAATCGATGCGATGCTCTTGGTGCGGCCCAGCCGAGGGCCCGCCACGTCACTGACGCCCGCACACGGCGCCGCCCTCTCAGCACATCCGCTCTAGCGGGCCCTCACTGCTCCACTCACTATCGCACGCCCCCACCCACGCAGATGATAAAAAAGAACAACGGCGACATCCCGGAAGGCGTGCGGCGCCAGGACCTCGATCAAATCTACAAGCGGATCAAGGGCAACATGGGCAAGACGGCGCGCATGTCGTTCCTGAAGCTCGACGATGTGGTACGCAACGCCGAGCGCGTGAAGAGCATGGCGGAAGACGACGGCCTTTGATGCGTGGGTGGCCTGCTGCGCCGATCGGGGTCCTGTCGGGGGAGGAAAGAGCGTCTCTCGGACGGTGTGAGGTTCCTTTGCCGTGTGCGCCAGTGTGGTTGGTCTTACTGTGCTTACTCCATAACCCCGAGGCCCCACACCAGGCGAGTAGGCCAGCCACCATGGATCAAGTTCTTCGAGATATCTCCTTCTGCGCCGCGTCGCCGCGCGCGGGGCCGGGGGGGCGGGGTGGCGGGTGCGGGTGGAGCCCGGGGCAGCGGGCGGGGGCGTGCCGTGGAGCGTGGTCGGTGGAGCGGCGGGGATAGGCCCGTGGCACGCCAGGGGCGCCGGCGCGGCCCGCGCCCGCGGGCGCCCGCGTCTCTCTCTCAAAAACTCTCTCGTCTAAACGAAAGCCGTACGGTCGGCGGCTAGCGACACTGCATGTGGCCCGTGGCCCCTTTATTTGTGACGCACGGAGCGCTCCCTCTCCTCCTAGAGCCCCAACCCCTTGGTACCTAGTAGCTCTAAGCTCCTACAAGGTGTGCATGTGGGATTCTGGGAACACTCAAACATATGGTAATTTAAATTATAAAATCGATACAGGGTTGTCGCTTATTTAAACATTAAAGCCGTACCCCCCGTTGCACGCAAACGGGCTTTTACCCCCCGTTGCACGCAACGGACAACGCAGCGCGCAGACACGCATCTCCTGGTGGGGCCCACGCGTGCCGTGAACGGATGAAGACGTCGGGAGCCCACCCAGGACGGAACGAACGCCGTCCGAGCTATGAGAGCCAGTGCAACGCACGGGGGGGCGTCACGCCTCAGGCCAGGAGCCCTCGCGTGCGGCGGCGAGCGTCTCGAGCGCGGCCTGTGAGAAGAGAAGTATCTGCGAGGCGAGCGACATGCCCTCGACGAAGAGGTTGCGCGCGAATATGTTGCTGCCGTGGCGCAGCCCGCGCAGCACCAGACCGTGGTTGCGGTAGGTCTGCACGGGCGCGAGCACGAGCTCCGACACACCGCTGCCGATGCTCACGAGTGGCCGCAGCGGCGCGGTGCCCCCTAGGCAGCGGTGCAGCTGCGCGAGCAACTGCGGCTGCCACTCGGCCAAGGCCGCCTGAGTACGCACGTAAGTAAGTAAGTACGCAAGCAGGTGGTACTCCCAAGTGGTACTTGCCATGCGTGTACCATGCATGTGCCACGCCTACATGCACACGCACATGCACATGCACATGCACATGCACATGCACATGCACATGCACATGCACATGCACATGCACATGCACATGCACATGCACATGCATACCGTGTGTGCATATGCCGTGCCTGCAGTAGGGTCTCCCAGCTCCGCTGCCCCGCGAGCCGCAGCCGACCGAAGGAAAGGCGCACCTGCGCAGCAGTGGGACGGGGGTGCGCTATGCAGTGCGCTTCGCATTGCGCTATGCAGCAGCTGCGCGATGCACGGCACGATGCACGGTGTAACGCACGTGCAAAAGCGCGGAGTAAGGCGCGGTGCAATGCGCGGCACAATGCACGGCACAGTGCACAGAGCACGGTGCACAGAGCACGGTGCAATGCGTGATGCCATCCACGATGCGACCCGCGGCGCAGCGTACCTCGCGCAGCGGCAGCAGATTGGCGAGGTGGTGACGCGACGGGTTGGCGTAGACCTCGCGACAGCTCGGCCGCCTCGGAAGGTAGTCGATGCACATGTGCAGTGGCCGAACGTCGCACATCTGAAAGAAGGTCCCGCCGCCCGCCGCGTCGCCGCGCCCGCTGCCGCCCGCCACGCCCGCCGCGTCCGCCGTGCTGGCGGCCTGCGCGTCGGCGTCGGCGGGCGCGGCGAGGGCGGTGTGGACGAAGTGGAGGAGGAAGTCGAGCGATCGCTGGTCGACGCAGAGGCGCAGCGGCTGCAGCTGCAGCCGGAGCCGCACCTCGGCCGCGACCGATTCCATGTGAAGCGTGACAAAGGCGCCGCTGTCGCGCGGCAGTAGGCTGCTGCGGTCAAGCTCCAGCAAGAGCGGCCACGCTGCGGCTGCGGCTGCGGCTGCAGCTGCGGCTGCGGTTGCGCCACCGCCGCCCTCCTTCTCGCCGTGCAGCCGGTCCAGCACCTCGAGCTCCCTCACCACCAGCGAGAGCCGCCACTCGAGCTCTGACGGGCCGCCACGCTCGGCACGACCCTCGGCACGACCCTCGACCTGGCCCTCGTCAATGCCACCTCCTAGCCCCACTGGTGTGGGTGGTAGGTAGCGATCCATTTGTAAGTTGAGCCCTCGAACCCTCAGCTCGAGCCCCTGGGACGCGTCGGCGCCGCGCCGCTCGCCCTGCGGCCAGTCGAGCCCGGGGCGTACGAGCCAGCTCAGCTTGAGATCTGACAGCACGGTTCGGTGGCTCGATGGCGGTGGCGGCAGCCGCGGCCCGCCCGCCGCGCTGGGGGCGCCTGCCGAGTCAGCGAGCGCGGCGGCGACGTGATGCTCGATGAGCTGTGGCGAGCGACCCGGCAGCCAGGCAGCACTCTGCTCCGGCAGTGGCGGCGGAGCCTCGGCTGCAGCCCAGCGTGCGGGAGCAGGCTCCAGCTGGGTGGGCAGCAGGCGGTGCGGCGTGGCGGCGGTGGCGGCGGGAGGCGCGAGCAGCGCGTCGCCTTGCTCGTGACGCCCGCCACCACCCCCGCTCAAGGGCACCGCCTTTGAGACGGAGGGGCGGCGGCTGCCCGAGGAGGGAGGAGTCCAGCTCGCGCCGCCGCCGTCCAGCCGGCCGTCCAGCCGGCCGCCGTAGTCAGCAAGCAGCGGGTCGCAGGCGGCGCCATCCTCTCCGAAGGCAGCGAGCAGTGCAGCGCGCAGCGACGCGCCGGCGGGCTCAGCCACCGCCTGCTGCTCGCCCGCGTCGTTGTCGTTACGCCAAGCCGCGCCCACGCCGCCCTCCGTGGGCACCGCCTCGAGCAGCGGCGGCGCCGCCAGCGCCGCCGATGATGCGTAAGCTGCCGACGCAGGAGCCGCAAACGCCCAAGCACCCGGCGTCGCGGCGGCGGCAGCCAGCGTCCCTGCCAGGTCTGCGTGCGGATCGGCCCCCGGCGCACTCACTCGAGCCTCCACCTGTGAGGCGTCTTGAGGGGTGGCGCCGCCGCGCGCGCTACCGCCCACGCCCGGCGGCTCGTGTCGGACCAGCGGGTTGGGAGGCGCGACATCCGCCTGGTGCGCACTGTTGGCCGCGTCGTCTGCCGCGCTGGCCTCCGGGTCCTCCCACGCCAGGTCCTCCACGAGCTGCAGCAGCGCCTGCGCATCGCCGAGTGCAGGCGGTGTACGTGTGGTGTCCACGCAGAGTGTGCATGCGTGCATTGTGCACGTGGTGTGCATGCGGTGTGCATGCAGCTGTGCCTGCGTCGAGTCGGTGCGAGTCTCCACGCGCAGAGAGTCGTTTGAGACGTGCACCTGCCACGCCGCCTCTCCCTCCAGCGGCACGGCGGTGGCGGTGGCGGCCGCAGGCGCACCGTTGGCCGACGAGGGGCCGTGCGCAGGAGGGGCTGTGGTGGCGGCGGAGGGCGTCGCGGCGAGGCGTGCGGCCTCGGGCGGCGTGTTGGCCCACTGCCACGCAACGCAGAGGCGCGAGAGGGCGGCGGCATGCACATAGCCAGAGGCGCGGCAGCGGGCGGCGATGGCGGAGAGGCGTGCGTCCTCCAGGTGCGCCTCGCCGCCCAGGCCTCCGCCTAGGCCACCGCTGTTGCGCATGTCCGAGGCCCCCATGGGGAGGGGGGGCGCAAGGACGGGACGCAGGCCGAGGAAGAGGTCCGCCGCGTGCACCACCAGCTGCACGGCGCTCCGGCGCGAGGAGGGCAGTGCGTTACTCGAGAGGTGAAGCGAGGGCAGCAGCAGCACCGCGTAGGGGCGCACCACGCCCGCGTGGCCCGCCGTCTCAGCGGGTGGGAAGTGCTGCACGACCGACGACGAGACGTGTGCGTAGAGGCGCCACAGGCTCCGTGCCGCCACAGCGCTCCGCGCTGCCCTGCCGCCGCCGCCACCGCCAGCCGCGTCGGCCGCGTCGGCCGCGGCGACCGCGGCGGGTGGCTGTGACGGCGCGGGCTCGGCAGAGGGCGGGAAGAGGAAGGCAGTCATCTCTGCGGTGGCGGGCTCGAGCGCGTCGTTGCGGAGCACGAGGCCATGCAGCGCCACGCTCACGCTCTGCTGCCGCGCGCCGGCGCCTGCCGCGCCACGCGCCGGCGGCGCGCCCGCCACGCGTGGCGTGACGATGTTGAGATCGACGGTGAGCGAGGCTTCCTCGTCGGAGTGACCGGCATGCCGCGGCGCGCCCGCACTGAGCGGCGGCGGGGGGAGAAGCGCGGGCGCGAGCAACACTTGCATCGGCGTGGCGTTGGCGGCGGTGGCGGCAGAAGTGGCACGTAGGATGTGGCAGCGCTGGCTGGCGAGGTGAAGAGCGAGCGCCTCCTCCTTGGCGTCATCGCTGTGCTGCGCGCGGCAGTGCAACTCGCCAAGGCTCACCTCCCACCGGCTGCCACCAAGCTCTGCGCCATTGCTGGGGTGCGGTCGCTCAGGCGTCTCCGGGCCCTCGGGCTGCTCCGCAGACCTCGGCATGAGCAGTAGCAGCGAGGCATGCCCCGCCCGCACCTCCACGCCCCGCTCCCTCCGCTCCAGAGCCTCTGGCGCCTCCGCCGCGGCCTCCACCGCGCCGTGATCGGGAGGCTGCGAACCACCCAGGCCGCTCAGCCGCGCCAGGTCCCCAGCGCTCAGGCACGCCGCGGCGCAAGGCAGCTGCAGCAGTGCGCGCCTCCGCGCGTGCTGCGGCACGGCGGCGGTGGGCGCGCGCAGCTCGAGGTGGGCCTCGCACGGCGCGGCGCCGCAGCACCAGACCACCAGCAAGGGCAACGCGACGCAGCCTCCAGAGGCACCGCCCTCCATGGCGGCGGGGGGGCGCGGCACCGGGGCTCCCAGCCGTGCGAGCCAGCGGCGGCAGTCGAGCAGCTCCTGCCGCCGCACCGCGGCCATCGAGGGCGGTGCCTCTGGGGCAGAACCAGAGGGAGGTAGCTCAGGAGGGCTATCGCTGGCGGGGCAGAACCAGAGCACCAGGCGTTGGAAGCGGAGGTGCACGCCGGCTGAGGCCTCGGCAGCGGAGGCGGCGGGGCCGCTTGCATCGGTGTCGGTAGCGTCGGGGTGGGGGGGCACGTTGGTTGCAGTGGCGGCGGGCGGCAATGGCACGCCACTCGGTCGGGCAGAGGGCGGCGGGAGGGCGGCGGAGAGACGCGGAGCGAGGCACTCGAGTGCGAAGAGTGCAGCCGTCTCGCCCGAGGTTGAGCCAAGCGTGCGCAGGGGGCAGGCATGGACATACGCGTGCACGACCAGCCCGCGCGCCTCAGCATGGATCTCCAAGGGCCTTGCTGGCGACACGGCGGCGGCAGTGGCGGATGCGGAGGAGGCGGCAGTGGAGGCGGAGGAGGTGGCGACGGTGGCGGTGGCGATGGCGGCGGAGGCGGCGTGCGCTGCGGCAGCGAGGCGGCGCACAGAGGGCGGGGAGAGGGTCACCGCGACCCGGCCCAACTGCACATGCAACGCGGCAGGGCGGAGGGTGGCGGCGCGCGACGCGAGGGGCGTAGCGTCGGCTGACGGGAGAAGGAGGCTGCAAGAGAGGCATTGCTCTTTGCGTGCGGCTGCCGCGTCCGCCTGCGTCTCCGCCTCCGGCTGCACCTCCGGCTGCGCGTCCGCGTCTGCGTCCGCGTCTGCGTCTGCGGCAGCGGGCGCGGCAGCGGGCGCGGCAGCGGGCGCGGTGGCGACCGGCGCGGGCGCGGGCGCGGCGGGCGCGGCGCCCCGTTCGAAGGCAAGCAGTGTAATGCTAGGCGTCTGCTCCCACCTCGATGGCAGCCGGCAGCTCAGCCGCGGCGCTAGCCGCTCCTCCCGCAGCCGCGGCGCGCGCACGGCGCTCAGTCGGGTCAGAGGGCAAGGCCCAGCGGCGGCGGCGGCGGCGGCGGTGGGCACGTGCCGCTCGGTGAGCTGCAGGGAGGCGCAGCGCAGCTGCAGCTGCAGCCGCGCCGCCTCCGCGCCGCCCTGCGTGCTGTGGCAGCGGAGCGTCGAGCGGCTCACGCTCAGCAGGAGCAGGCTGAGCGGCGATGCGCTGAGCGGCGTGGCCGCGCCGGCCGCCTCGACCGCCTGCGCCGCATCGAAGGCGTCGAACACGTCGGTCGTCTCGGCCGCCTCGGCGAAGGCCGCGGGGCTGTCGCGCGGTGAGGCGTTCTCGTGGAGCAGGCCCAGCTGCAGCTCCTGCAGGTGAAGGGTGCAGCGCAGCACGCGTGGCGTCGTCGCCTGCCGCTGCGGTGGGCGGGACATGAATGCGCCTCCCCCCTGCACCGCACCGCCGAGCACCCGCTGCTGCTCCAGCCTGAGCTGCCGCCACTCGTTATCGCCTCCCGTGCCGAGGGCGTCCTCTCCCGCGGCGAGATGTCCCCCGGAGTGATCTCCCGCGGTCTCGAGCTGCAGCGCTTCGACGAGCAAGGTGAGGCGCTCGAGGGAAGCAAACAGCGGAGACGAGGCCGCGGCGTCAGCGAGCGGATTGGCGGCGGCGGCGGCGGCGGCGGCGGCGGCGGCGGCGGCGGCGGCTGGCTGGTCGGCAGGGGCCGCGAGGGGTGAGAGGAGCGCGGCGAGGGCGCCAAGCTCGTCGGGGCGCACAAGCAGCTGCGCGTCACGCAGGAAGCAGTCAGCATCGAGCGCCACCAAGCCCTGGTCTCCCGTCTTGAGCTGGAGGCGCACCAGCCCACCGTCATCAGGCGTCGCACCTGGGCGTGGAAGGCCGCAGAATCGGCGACCTTGGCACGGCCTCACCGCCGCACTGCAGCCTCCGATTGGGCCCTGCGCGGCTCCTCAGCGCAGCTCAAGTGCATGGAGCAGCCAAGAGCCCGGAGAGCCCCAGCCCCAGGAGGTTAGGGTGGCGAGCTGTGCCGCCACCAGCTGTGGCGCAGCCTCCTTCAAGTGGCAGGCAGGCGCACCGAGCTGAGCGAGCACGACGCCTGCCGACGCGTCGGCCGAGGCGGGCGGCCTCGTGTGCAGGGTGAGCGCCGCGCTGCCGAAGCGCACGAGCTTGACGGTGGGCAGCGCCGCGCTACCCGCCGCCTCGCTCTCGTCCTCGATCCGAAGCCACTGAAGGCTCAGGTCGACACAGCGGCTGGCGGCGAGCTCGGCGAGCTCGGCCGGCTCCTGGTTCGTTAGGCCAAGGCAGTAGGCGGAAAGCGTGCATGGCTAAGGAAAGATAGGTAACGTTAAGTGGCTACGCAGGGCAGATAGTAAGGCCGAGGTCATTTAGGCGTGGCTGGTTAGGCGTAGCGTTAGGCGAGGCGAGGCAGGCTGATCGTTGTATGTGGTCGTACCGGGTTGTGGTGCGCGTCGAGCAGCCTGACGGTGATCCCGAGCACGCTGATCTGCATGCGACTGAGCAGCCGACTGACCAGCGCAACCAGCGCCTCCATCCCCAGCGGCTGCGGCGGGCTGGGTGGCCGCTCCTCGGTAGGGCGCTGGCGGGGCGCCGGCGCAGTGCGGGCACACGGCTGCAAGACGAGCACGAGGCCGGCTACCTCGACCCTTGCGTCCTGCCGCCATGGCATCGCCATCCGTATACGCTCGAGCCGGCCGTCCACCAGCCGCAGCCCGAAGACGGCAAGAGCCACATTTGCAGAGGCCGCGTGGATCTGCACGTCCTCGATCTCGAGAACGCCGGAGCTCAGCCGAACCTTGCGGTGGTCGAGGTGGAGGATAGGCCGAAGCAGAAACTTGAGCAGGCGGCCGAGGAACGCAGTCATCCTTTCTGGAGTGCCGCCGAACCTCGCACGCCCGACCCGCGCTTCACCAGCTTCACCAGCCCGGAGAAGTTTGCGGGAGGGGTGGAACGCGGAACAGGGGACAACGCATCAGCTCAGAGCATTCAACACGAGCACACCGCGGCCTCGTGCGGAACCACCTTCTCTCACAGCGCGGGTAAAGGATGTGAGAGACAGAACGTTGTGCGCACGAACTGCGGCCGAAAAAATGATGCAAGTAGTCCCCTAGTCAGCGGCGCGACAAGCGGTCAAGCTGTTCGGGCGACAAGGGTGTCGCACCAGAACCACCTGGTGCCAAGGGCCCTTTCATCCACACCTCAGGCTTAACGTCGCTCGCACGGTACGCCGCTAAGCGTTTTTCCAACTCCTCATCAGTTGTCCTGCGCAGGCGAGCGCACCGCCGTCGAACACGCAGATGCAGGGCGGGCGGGCGGGCGTGGGGAGCGGGCGCACTGGAGCTTTAAGCAGTCGTTGAACTCTCTGAAGACGCCCCTGCAGGCCCACGCTACGCTGAACGTGCGACCTGCGCGCACGCGCGGCCTATCAGACATGCACGACGGGTGCGCTATTAGACATTCACGGCGGGTGCGCTAGTCGCGGGATCGCCACCTGTGGCACATTCGACGTACGCTGCTCGGGTTGCATGGCAAGTGTCTCGTGCGTCGATCATCATTTGCTTGCGCACAGTCTCAATCTCGCGAAACTTGAGGCTCTGCAGTCCCGATGATCGCTGATCATAAGCCGCAGTCTGGGCTTCCGGGGATGCTGGCATCCGTGCTGCTGTGGCCGGAGCCAGCCTCTCGCTGGCTCCTTCTGAGAGCCAGCCTCTCGCTTCTCGCTCTGAGAAGCCGAAATGTCACGGGGGAGGGATTGCGAACGATTACGAGGCGTGTTCACGAGAACTACTGCCTGCCGCCTCGTGATGCGCCTTGGTGAAGGTGTACACCGTCTGGGCCCAAGCGGGCACATGTTCGGCGAAGATGCGCTGGTCGAACCGCCAGTTTGTCGTCAGGTAGGGGTAGCGAACGGGTCCGTACGTGCGCTGCGAGTTCCAGGCGAGCACGTCTTGACCGTACGTTTTTGCCTGCTCCTCGGTGAAAGCCTCGCGGCCTTTTGCAGACCTCGAGGTGGGCACGGCGATCACGAGCCGCGCGTGCGCCGAGCTGACGCACCACGCGCGCGCGAGCGCGAGGACGTCGCCCCACGGATTGAGCCCATCGCTGTACCGTCCGAGGCCGGCGTGCTCGAGCGAGGAGGCGGTCACCACGACGTCGATCTTCAGCGTGCCAGCCCTTCCACGCGCGAGGAACTCCTCCGGCGTCAGCACCGTCACGTCCGGATGGTCCGTCGCCAGCTTGCCGTACTCGAGCGTGTAAACGTGCCCAGCGCCAGCGCCCAGGCAGAGGCCT
>Ga0209302_10001847_pt1 | contig 12383 bp, 17 predicted proteins | sample ArcOceMetagenome_2_FD_187445 | JGI IMG/M metagenome (GOLD analysis project Ga0209302, IMG submission 187445) | Marine eukaryotic phytoplankton communities from Arctic Ocean - Arctic Ocean ARC135M Metagenome (SPAdes) (version 2) | ecosystem: Environmental > Aquatic > Marine > Oceanic | place... | reverse complement strand
CGGCGAGGGCGCCTCGCCAAAGGCGAGGGTCCCAGTGGGGTGAGCGAGCCGCGCCCCCCGTGCGCCCACTCGCTTTTCGAGCCGCGATTTGAAAGTCCCACTCGCCGGCCGAAAGCTCCGAGTGGGATTTCCCAGTGGGATTTGCGAAGCTCCCACTGGGAAGTCGCAGCCTTCCCAGTGGGAAAGGTGCAGGCTCCCACCGGGAAGTCACCAGGGCGGTCGCCGCCTCTACAGCCGCGAGTAAGAAGGCGCTCATCCGCCCGCCGCTGAGTCATTTGCCGTTAGGTCGTACGCAAATTTCACGGCTTCGCTGCAGACGCGTTGCAGGACTCACGCTGCGGCGCTGCTCGCATTTGTCATGACCGAGGCGCTGGGCTCTCGCCCTGCGCCCGGAACACCATCCGCGAAGCGATCAGTCGGGACACGCCAAGCAGCCAGCATGCAGGACACCCTGTCCGAAGGAACTGCACGCACAGCGCAGCTGGCACCTTCAGCGGTCACCGCCGGCGCAGTCGGAGGACCTGCCACCAGAGGTGTGGTTGGCCGAGTCTCTCCGGAGACGAGCGGCTCGTCCAACGCCGTGTAATCACGCATACTCCTCGACTGCGCCGCTCGTCTCCGGCAACACCCCGGCAACCCGGCATTGTGGCGGCAACTCCCGACCCGGCAACACCCCCCCGGCAACCCGGCAACCAGGGGAGGGCTCAACCGCCTTCTGATCCGTCTCTCACCCTCCGAGGAACGGATTCTCCAAGGGGTGCCTCGGACAGCATTGCACGCACTATACTTAATACTAAAGAGGATGTGGCACCCCCAACGTATCGCGCTATAAACAGACCCTGGGGAATGCCCTATACCGCACGTCGTCAGCTCGTCACCACCACTTGGATGATGAGCCCGCCTTTGGGTTCACGACCGGGTCGAGGGTGTTAGCCCCACCGCACTCGGCAAAGCCCTTCGGGACGCAGCCGGCGCCCCACCGTTTGGCCGGCCCCGCCCAGCAGTCGGGCTTCTTGAGCAGCACCATGCGCTTCTTCATCTTCGCGCTCATAAAGGCGCCCATGATGGCCATCATCGTGGCCATCCACCGCGGCGGGTCGAGAATCATGATGCACTTCATCTTCACTGGCAGCGTGCCAATGGTCAGCCGGTCGAGCTTCGCCGACAGCTTCATCGGCACCATCGTCATAGTCGCCCAGAAGCTGACGTTGGAGCCGACGCTCTCGCAGAAGGACATGCCGTGCTCCATGGCGTTGGCGTTGTACATGACGGCGTGCGCGTACCAGACAAAGTAGCGGAAGGTCGCTAGCACGGGCGTCTCCTTGACGGCCGCCAGGTCCATACTGCCAATGTCGATCCACCAGACCAGCTCCCCGTTGGGCGCGACGCTCGTGCTCAGCCCCCACGTCTTGTGCACCGCGGCCATGCCATCGTCCCAAATCAGCTCAGGCTCCGTCAACTCCGTGCCCGTGTCCTCCATCCACTCTGCGTAGGTCTCGAGCCGCCGGAACGCCTTGGAGACGTTTGTGACGCCTTTTACCGCCCAATCTGCATCATCGTCGTCTTCATCTTTGATCCGCGCCCACTTCAGAAAGGCCCCGAAGGCGTCGTCGAGGCTCCGCCCGAATTGCTCGTGCGGGCTCGACCGGAAGTCCCACATCGCGAGCTTCTTGCCTTTTGCCCTCAGCTTCGCGGCCTCGACCATCGATTTCAGTGAGGCCATCGCGGCCCTGAGATCCTTCGAGGGCAAGAACACATCACTCTTCTTGTTCGTGCCACTGGCCATGCTGAAGGTCTTCCTAGTCTCGGCAAACAGGTCGGCGCCACCCGTTTTCATGGCACTGAGCAGGTCTTTGGCATTGGTGGGCTCCACCGCCCGTGATGAGTCGCCCATCACGCTTCGCTTTTTCGCGCAGTGTTGGCGCGCTGTCCTCAAGTGGAAATCGCGCGGCGCGAGCGTACAAGATAAGATAAGATAAGATAAGAGATAGATAAGATCTCTCTCTTATCATCGAATCTCTTATAAGATAAGATAAGCGTACAGATGAGATGAAATGTCATCTCTTACCGAGAAGCTCTGTGCTGTGCGGTAGGGCTGGGGCTAGCTGACTTATAAGTAAGCAGCGTTGAAGCTGACGTGAGCTGACTAGTCCCCAAATAAACTTGGTGCGTGGCGCACGCGTCGGCAGGCCTGTGAGCGGCGCGCGTCGAATACCAACTGAACCATACTCCAATTAAATCGCAGCTTGTCGCCGCGGTCGTCCGCTTGCAGTGCCCCCACTCCAAACATGGGCAAGGGCAAGCACCGTGTGGAGCTCAAGCTGGACGAGTGCACCCCTCGCGCACCCCGCACCGTACCCTCCCGCAACCCGCACCGTGCGCACCCCCGACCTCTAGCGTCCTCCCAACACTCCCAGGCATGCACTGGCTAACCGGCACAAGCTGTCCGGGATATGCTGTTGCGACCCGGTCTGCATGAAGGACGGAGGCACGAGGGACAGCCCTTTCCCGTCGTGCACATGGTGCGGGCTGCTACTTGGTTTGACGCTTCCCGGCTTGGGGCTGGTCTGCTGCCTGAGGTGCAAGCAGACCAGCCTCACCACCTCCACACCCTCTCGACACCCGACCACACGTGATCACACACCACTTCCGCACCCGATCCCGACCACATCCTCCGCGACTTGGCAGGTCAGAATGCAAGATGTTCGGCTGCACTTGCAATCGCGTAGTGCACCCGATGCCGAGCCGGCCGAAGCGCGGCCGTGGCGGCTTTTTCGAGAGCCTCTGGCAGGTTGAGTTGATTTGAGGGTTCCGCCTGTCAGTAGGATTCCTAACTGACTCTGCCGATGCACATGCTCAGGAGCGTTGTGTGGGGGTGGGCAATGGCTTCTTCGGCTTGCGTGTTGTGTCGGTCCCTCGTCGAGGTGGAAGGAAGGGCGGCAGTGACCCCCCCCCAGCTCGACCTCGAGTCCGGAAACAGTTTGCGTGTTTTCACCAGGTTTTCACGCGCGGAAGAGGTCCTCCTGGTCCATTTTACCCAGAACGTCACCAAACACAATCCTCCACCATCGCCTACCGAGGCTGCAGGAGGGGTCCGACCTTCAACGGGAGGAGCAGGCAGAGACGCGAGGACAGTGATGTGGCGCGGCCTGCGATGGGGCACAGAGGAGAGGCACGGTGGCGTTGGCGGCGGCGGCGATGGCGGCGGCGGCGACGGCGGCGGCGATGGCGGCGGCGGCGACGGTGACGGCAGCCGGAAACGACCGCTGCAGGGTGGCGCAGAGCGACCAGGCAGCGGCGGCGCCGACGGCGAGCGCGACGCGGAGAAAACGGCCAGCGGGAGGCGCCGCTGGCGCGGGCGGCGGTGCTGCCGACGGCGACGACGGCGGCGGCACGGGCGCGGGTGGGCGAAAGACGAGGCGCAGACCACACACGGGCGGCACGCGTCGCACCGAACGAGATTAGCGCACCGCCCACGCCCCCTCACCCGCGCAACTCTGGGACGCCAAGACAGCCATTCGCCCGAGGCCCTATGCCCACACGCGCTACCCACCTGCGTGCATGGCGATCGACCCAACACGCTGGGGACATGGAGAGAATCTTGGAATGGAGACGGCCTCCGCCCCCCTGCCCTGAGACTGCGGTGAACCGAGGTCGAGTCTGGAACGCCCCTACCACAGGAACTCTAGCCCACACATATGCACCGAGATCGAGTCTGGAATGCCCCTACCCCAGGAACTCTATCTAGCCCACAAACATGCACATGCACATGTTCACATGTTCGGCTGAAGAAAAGAAGTAGATACCCAGAGTCCAAGATTCCCGGATTCCGACTGCCCCGCACACACGCCACCCCGCACACCGATTTTCTGGCGCTCGGAAGGGGGTGCTCGTTGCGGTCGCGGTTGGGTCAGACCTGTAGTACCAGCAGAAGGGTACCATCTTTCCAACGGCGTCTTTCCACTACTTTCCACTCAAGACCTCCATCTTTCTAGAAATATTTCCACTAGAAAGAGAAAGTTATTTTTTTCTTCTGCGGTCTGCGACATTAAACAAGTTGATGGGTGTTGTGCAAATCTAGTGTTTTTGGTGTGTTTCTACAGCAAGCTCACGAGCGGCCGAGCTTCGCACCCAATCGTAGCAATCGTATTCTGCGCTCATTTTTTGCTGGAAATTTCCGCTGGGGGGAAAAAAAGTCTTGTGCAACCACGATCTTTCCAGCCAACTTTCTAGCAATTTTTTTCTCGGAGACCCCTATCTTTCCTTTTGTCTTTCTAGAAGTACAGGTCTGACCCAAGGCGCGGCGGTGAAAACCCGACGGAGACTTGCACGTACCTCGTAACGGGTCCGGGGAGCCGGCACGGGCTTGGATCCCAGCCTGGGATACGATCGCTGCGGATCCCTGCAATGGCTTCCAGCCAGGGTGATGTCCGTTCTTCCTTCCCCGACCCGATAGCATACCCAGCGGTGCGGCCGCTGCCAAAACTCCCGCTACCTCTACGGCCAGACACGGGCCCTACCTCTTAGTTCGACTACGTGTTCGGCCAGAGCGTCACCGAGCACAATCCTGCGCCATCGCCCTCCGGTCACCCGCTCCTGAGCGGTCCTCCGACCTCCGGAACAACTTTCTGAACAGTTGAACGGCGGAGAGGTCGACCCTTGGAGCAGCAGCGATGGGCGCGGCCACAAAACAAGCTCCGGCAGGGATAGAGAAAGCTGCAGTGACAGCAAAGGCAGCAATGACAGCGGTGACAGCAGTGACAGCGATGGCAGCAAAGGCGCCCTCGGCCACTGCATCGCCACGCACGGCGTCAGCGCCCCGGCCTCTTGTCCGCCGAGCCTCACGAGAGGCGAAGAGTTGCTCGTCCTGCCAGAACTGCCACGTACCAATGTCCTTGTGCCACTGCCAAAAGTCAGCCTGCTCCATCTGCGGCCTCTCGGCCCTCAACTGCAGCTGCAAGGCACGGCCTTCAAGCGCTTCGCCCCGGCCTGCAAGCGCTCCGGTATGCCAAAAGTGCGCAAAGCTGGACGAATCGTTGAGCAAGGCGCAAGCACAGCACACGGTTCTGGAGCGGGAGCTGGCAGCGAGGCGGGTTGGACATGTTGGCCACGCTGGCCCGCCCGGCAGTTGCAATTGCGGGGCGACCCGTCAGGCTTTGTTGACTGATGGATGCGCGTGCGTGTGTCGGCAGGCGGCGGTGCGCTCGTCGTTGCAGACGGAGAAGGAAGCCCGCGCGGGGCTGGCGGCCGAGCACACCGAGCTGCGCCAGCAGGTCGAGCAGATGCGCGAGGAGCGATGCGGGTGGCAGGAGCGACTGAAGACCTCAGAGGAGCGGCTGAGGGGCCTGGCGGCGGCGGAGCTCAAGGCGGCGGCAGCAGAGGCGGCGGAGCAGAAGGAGCGCGCGGCGGTGGCCAAGCTCAAGGAGACACGATCGGAGCTCAAGGAGCTGCGCAAGCAGGTGAGTGATCTCGAGGCCGAGCTCGCCGCCCAGGCCGACGCGAGGCGCGAAGAGGGGACGGCGGCGGCCGAGCGAGACGAGTGCAAGGCGCGCGAGGGCAAGGTCCAGCCCCGCAGCTCCACGCCCCATTTCCCACCCCGCAGCCCTGCGCCTTCTTTCCAGCGCCGCAGTCCCGCGCCGTGTGCCCCTCCGCAGCTGCGCGCCGAGCTGCGCGCCGCCGAGCTCGAGAGAGATGCCTACCGCAAGCAGCTGCAGGAGGCGCTCGCCAGTGCGGCAGAGCCGAGTGCGGCCGCCAGGGCGGAGAGGGAGGCGGCGGCGCTGCGGAAGCAGCTGCTCGAGCTGCAGGCGGATAACGTCAAGCTGCAGGCCAAGCTCACCGGCTTCGAGGAACGCGAGAAGCAGAAGGACGCGGTCGAGCGCCAGAACGCAAGGTGCGCGCTAGCGGCCGTGCTCAGCTTGTCCCCGTGGGGCCCTGACCCCAACCCCGCCCCCGCCTCTCCCTACCCCCTCACCCTAAGCTTCACCCTCCCTGCCCCTCACCCCCATCTTCGCCCTCGCCCTCGCCCTCGCCCTCGGCAGGTTTGAGGAACTGATGGAGACGAACCGCAAGCTACAGGCGATGCTAGCTACCGAACGGAAGGCGGCCAGTGCAGCAGGAGCTCAAGCAGACGTGGAGCTGCGGATGGATAACTACAAGCTGCAGGCGGCGCTGGCCACCACCCGAACCCGAACCCGAACCCGAACCCGAACCCGAACCCGAACCCTGATCCTGACCCTGACCCTAACCCTAACCAGGCGACGCTGGCCACCACCCAGAGCTCCCTCGACGAGATGCTAGGCCAGGCGCAGCAGCGCAATCAGCAACTCGAGCTGCTGCAGCAGCGCGTGGAGGTGAGATCACGCAGGGAGAGGATGTCATACTATTGCCTGAAAATACACACATGCTCTGTGCATGCTATATACTATCTACGTGCAGGTGCTCACACAGGAGAAGGCACAGTTGCTCAAGGAGGCGGCGCACGCGCAGAACGTGCAGCAGCTCTACGAGAAGGTCAAGAACCAAACGCACGAGGTGCAGCTCGAGTCGCAACGCGTGCTGCGCGCCGTGGAGCTGCAGGGCAGCAGACAGCACGACATCAACCGCAAAGTGGCCGCGCCGCCACCCGAGCTCAAGGCCAAGCGAGCTCCCGCCTCGGCACGACAGCACCCAAGCGCGCGATCGTGACGCCGTAGGTTAGCACGACGAGCAGCTGACGACGACAACTTGTACGGCTTTACAAGGCGCGAGTGAGCCGCAGCGTCCAGCTCAATGCCCTTATGCCCTGCGTGCTGCGTGGGAACTTCGCGCCGGTGGGAGCAGGGACAGGGGAGGTTCCGCCACCTGCGAGCTGCTTGTAAGGCGCGCGGTGCACACACCACATCGATGCATTGTCCATTAATATATATATATATATATACCCCCCCCGAGGGTTTCCTGTCTTTGCTGAGACACATGGGCCACCATGGAGATACGCTAGTCGGCTCTCGGCTGGTCGAGATATAATATGGTGCAGCCGGCGCAACTCCAAAACTGGGGGTGCGGGGTGCAGCACGCCCCCTCTGTCTTTCGATAATCACAAAGCACCTCAAAATTTAACGCTGACACAAACTTTACAATGTCAACCGCCGCGATGGGCGCACCAGGACGCCGACCCCCTCCTCCTCATCCGAGGAGTCGACCTGCGGCGGGAAGAGCCGGCTACCTGTACTTCCCTCGTGCGCCGCGCTGTCGGCGGCGGCCACACCGTCCAGTTCTATTGCTCTCGACGAGCCCGCGGCCGCACTATGGCGACGCGCTAGGTCCCGCGGCTCGAAGCCAGCCTTGATGGCCTCCATCTCCGTCTCCATCTCAAGCCGCGAGGGCAGCGGCGCCGGCTCTGCAGGCAGGTTGCCCAGCGGGTCATGCGACGACACCGACGACCTGCTGCTGCCAGCCTGTGAGTAAGGTAGGCGAGTAAGTCCCGGCATCGCGGGATTGTGCAGGGTGTCTGGCCGTGGAGCTCGTGATGCCTTTCTATCCACATACTCACTTACTTACTTACTTACTTACTACTTACTTACTGTGGTGCGAGCCTGCTGCTGCCAGAGTGTCTCGATCTGCTGCTGCCAGTCGGAGGCGGCGTGCGCGTAGGAGACGGAGCGCATCTGCTCGATGTCGTCACGCGTGAGGCAAAGCGAGCCTGGTCGCGCCGAGCCCTTCGCCGAGCACTCCGCCGCCGCCGCCGCCGCCACCGACGACGCCGCCACCGACGCTGCGTCGTCCTCGTCCGCGTCCTCGTCTGCCTCCGCGTTGGCCGGCGGCAGTGGTGCAAGCGGCGACGCGCCGCCGCCCTCCCGCCGCTGAGACTGCTCCGAGGCGAGATTGTCGAGGAAGGACGCGGCGGCCTGCAGGTGCGTGAAGTAGCAGCCGGCCTCGCTCTTGAGAGAGAGCGGGTTGCGCCAGCGCTGCACGTACTGCAAGTTGGAGTAGAGCCGCGGCGGGTTGGTCTGCAGCACCGCGTACACAAAGGCGGGGAAGAGCTCGTCGGCACCGAAGCTGCCGCCCTTACCTGGTCAGGGTTAGCGTTAGGGTTGGGGTTAGGGTTAGGGTTAGGGTTAGGGTTGGGGTTAGGGATAGCTAGACCCTAACCCCAACCGCCCTTACCGAGGACGGCGAGGCTCTCGAGCAGACCCTGCTTGAGTTGCAGCACGCAGCGTAGCACGCAGTCCATCTTGCCGCGCGGAGATCGCTGCAGGTCGAGCTGCCGCAGCTCGGCACGCGCCGCGTCCCACCTGGTTAGGGTTAGGCTTACGGTCAAGGGTCAGGCTTAGGGTTAGGGTTGGGGTTGGGGATAGGCGCCGCATCCCACCGGTTGAAGCGGGTGTCGAGGAAGCGCTGGTTGACGTCGAGCTGGCTTGGTAGCACAGCCGAGAGCGAGGCGAGCTGCGCGTGCATCCTCGCGTCCTGTGCCACGTCCTCCTCTAGCACGCCGAAGACCTGCGGCGGTGCGGCGGTGCGGCGGTGCGGCGGTGCGGCGGTGCGGCGGTGCGGCGGTGCGGCGGTGCGGCGGTGCGGCGGTGAGGCGGTGGAGGCTGCAGGCCTGCGGGTGGAGCGAGGCCATCAGCCGATCCTCGAGCAGCTCGCGCGTGCGCCACAGCACGGCCTCTCCGCAGCGGTATTGGCAGTCGACCTGGTCAGGGTCAGGGTCAGGGTCAGGGTTGGGGTTAGGGTTAGCTAGGGCTGGGGCTAGGGTTAGGGCCAGGGTTAATAGTGGCAGTCGACCGCGGCGGCCGCCTCGATGCCATTGAGGAAGCGATGCGTCATCGCCGCAGCGGTGCCCGGTCGGCCGCCTACACCGAAGCCAAGCTGGGCGAAGTTGGCGGCGTACGAGTCGATGACCGCCTTTGCAGCAATCAAGCAGTCGAATTCTATACCATGATGCATAATATGTATACCATGTCTATGCCTGCAGCCCCAGCAGTCGAACTTACGAGTCACTAGCTTACTAGTCACTGCTCACGACTTGCTACGCATGACTGGCTGCTGACCTGCAGCCCGAGCCCGTCGACGAGTACCTGCGCCTGCAGCAGCAGCGAGGGCGAGGTGGGCGCCTGCCGCGCTGCAGCCTCGCCGCCACCGTGCAGTGCCGCCAGCTCCCAGGTCGAATCTGCCGCCGCCGCCACGCCGCCGTCATCGTCGTCGTCGTCGGCGTCGGCGGCGTCGATGCACGACGCGCGCCAGTTGGGCTGTGCGAACCTGGTCAGGGTTAGGGTCGGGGTTCGGGTGCGGGTTTCTAACCCTAACCCTAACCGGTTGGGCTGTGCGAACCAAGAGGTCTGCATGCCATGGTACGCGCCGAGGAATGTGAGCATCTGCGTGCAGCCGCCCACGTACACGTCCGGCACCGCGAGCATATGCTTCAGGTACGCGTCGAGCATCACCAGTCGCTCGGCGACCAGCGTGGCCGTGGCGGCGGCGCTGGCTGCCGCTGGCACCAGCTGCTTGGGCGGTAGGCGTGGCAGCCGATGCCCTGAGAACATGCCGACCAGCGCGTTGTGGTTGGATCGGAAGTGCGAGTAGCGCCGCGCCACCTGCGGCAGGAAGTCAGTCAGCGTTGCGGGACGGGGCGTGGGACGATACACGTGGGGCTGCCGAGGTGGCTCAGTGTGCAGCGCTCAAACCTGCCACTCGAGTCGTGGCTTATCGCCGGCAACTCCGAGGCAGACCTTGATGACATACTTGGTCACGACCCTCTCTCTGACACCTGACACGCGTTTGACCGAGAAGCGGGCGGCCTTCTCGACGACGTTGATGGTGTGTGTGATCTGCGTAGACACGCTTTCACGCATGCGCTGATCGAGGCCGGCGGACGACAGCCGGCTCGATGCCGCGGATGTGGCTGCTGGCGATTGCTGGCTCGATGCCATGGTGGGCACAACTTCACTGGCCGCCACCAGGGCGCCTTAGAGGGGGTGAACATGGAGACAACACGGCGAGAACCTAGAAAAGGCAATCACCGACAACCGCACGTATCCAAACGAACATCGCGTGCCTAACGTCACAGCAGAGGCTTACGACAGGGCTTAAGACCAGACTAATGGCAACCACGTCGTCGTCTCGCGCTTTCTGTATGCACCCACCACCCCACGAGTGGAAATCCGGAGCTGCTGCATTCCAGAGCAACATAAAGCGATACGCCATGGTGGTTACGGCTAGACGCCTAGACCCCCCCCCCCCCCCCCCCCCCCCCCCGTAAACCGACAGAAATCCGCCTCGGTTCCACCTCCCTCACGCCCACTTCGTTTCGACCGCCTCGTAGTGCACGAGTGATGCGGCTGGTACCGCCAGCAGCTTCAGTGCAGCAGTTGGCAGCAGGAGGCCAAGCGCGCCCTCCACAGTAGCAGGCGTCGGCTTCGGCGCCGCTACAGCTGCGGCCGCCCCGGCGGCTACGGCTACGGCTGCGGCTGCGGCCGCGCCCTTTAATGCAGCTGCAGTCGCAGGCGTCGACTTGTTCGGCGCCGCCGCAGCTGCGGCCGCCCCGGCTACGACCACGGCTGCATATGTGGCCGCCTCCGTGAATGTAGTTGCATCAGTGCCTGCTGCCGCCGCAACCGCGACGGCGGCGGCAGCGGCGGCCGCCGCCGTTTTGACCACTGCAGATGGTTTTGACCACGGCAGAAAACGTACTTGGAGGGCGGGGTGGAAGAAGAGGGCCCTGAAGCTGGGTATGCCGGTCTCGGCGGCGCGCCGCCAATCCGGAAACTTCCGGCACAGATCCCTAAGAGGGATGAAGCCTACGGCCAGCTCCCGCCACTCCTCCGCCTTGGCACCTCCCGAGGCGTTATCGGCGGGGGCGGGGGGCGCACAGCGTGGCGCCGCCTCGAGGGGCACCGGCATGGCCGTATCGAAGCAGGTGAACCCTTCGATGTCCGAGAGCATCGCTGCCGCGTCCTCAGGGAGGCGCATCGCCCGGCTCGGCTTGTGGTCGACCCAAATGTTGACCATCAGCGTGACGCGCGTGTATGGAGGCGACAGGTGCGCCTCCCGCGACGGCCCCTGCGCAGGGTGCGTTAGATCGTCGATCGCCCCGTGTAGAAGCCGCCCGTCGAACACAAGGTGCTTGCCTTCTTTGGGGTGCGAGACGAACGCGCCTCGGCAGCCGGCCTGTGAGGCCTGCTGCTCGCCGGCGTCGCACGGTTGCGCCCGTGCCTCGCTATCGCCGACCGCGGGGAGGATGAGTGTCGGCGCGCCGCGCGAGCCGAGGTACGTCACTGTCGCCAGCCAAGGCGGTATGTGCACGCCCGTGTGGTTCTTGTGCTCCTCGTCCGCGTCAAAGTGCAGGTTGAGCGATGGCTGCCCGCCCTCTGTGCGCACCTGCACCCACCACTCAACACCGCGCACGCGGTGCGGGGCATCGCCGTCGGCAACATGCCCGCCATCAACTGAGCCGTCGGTGCGCATGTGGAACGCGAGCACGTCGAGCGCGAGCCGCTCTAGCGAGCAGCGCGACCGCCGCAACTTCTCGTTCAGGTGTGATGTCTGGCCCTCGAAGTAGTCAATCCAGAAGGTCGTATTCTCGCCGACCGGCCCGTCTTTGTCATTATGGGCGCGGCGGCAGAGTAGCGATATGGCGTCGGCCTGTAGGGCGGCCCGGTGGAGGGGCGACGGGATAACCCCATGCCATGCTCGGACCGGAGCGCCGGGTCTTGGCGATGTGCGAAGATACTCCCCAGTGGCCACGAGCAGGATATCGCCCTGTGCTGTTCGCACGTATCGTGGATCGCCCTCGTCGGCAGCCCTAACGATAGCCTCGAAGCCAGCGGACACCGTGGTAACGCCGTCGTCGCGGGCGGACGCAGAAATCGTCGCCATCGCGTGGCCTGCCGCGCCTCGGATCGCAAGGCCCCTTACTTAAGGCGAAGTATCATGTAAAGGGGTGTAACCAGACAACAACAAAAGAATTGGCACCCTCGCAAGGTAAGGAAAGGTAAGGTAAGGTGGGGTAAGGTGGTGAGGGTTATTTGTGTGAAAAGGCGGAGATTTAGATTGGCACAGGAAGCGGGGCGGCCGGAAGAGAGAGGGGCGGCCGCCGCCTGCCTGCCCAACTCTCCGGTGCGCCGCCCAACTCTCGTACCCTCGCTTCCTAATAGGTCAGATTAGGTCAAAATTACATGTAGGCCTAGGTCAGATTAGCTCATCTGGTAATCAAATCAGGGCCGATTAGGACTAATCAGCCCTAATCAGACCTGTCTGGTTAGATAACTATATTAGCTAATCTGACCTACCTAATGAGGCCTATTCCTCACCTCATGACGTATTTCCCACAAATCTAATTCCCTCCTCGTTCATACAAATACCCCCCCCCCCCATGCTATCAAGCCCTTCCGTCGCCGCTACAGGCCCAC
>Ga0209302_10001845_pt1 | contig 12392 bp, 9 predicted proteins | sample ArcOceMetagenome_2_FD_187445 | JGI IMG/M metagenome (GOLD analysis project Ga0209302, IMG submission 187445) | Marine eukaryotic phytoplankton communities from Arctic Ocean - Arctic Ocean ARC135M Metagenome (SPAdes) (version 2) | ecosystem: Environmental > Aquatic > Marine > Oceanic | place... | reverse complement strand
TCCCGTTTTGATAATAATTTACTTCTGTTGAACCAACCAATGGTTCTACTTCTAGAAAATCTTTTGAGCATGTAGAAAAAATCAAAAGACTTAAAAGTGCAAATACTGTTGTTAATTTATTCATTTTCTTTTAATTAAAATGTTACGTTTAATCCTCCCATAAACATTCTGGCAGCTGGGTAAAACCCTCTATCTATTCCTATCTCTAATGTTCCCCTAGAACCAATTTCTGGATCTAATCCACTGTATTTAGTAAAAGTAAATAAGTTTGACGCTGCTATGTATACTCTAATCTTCCGGAGTTTAATCTTTTCCATCACAGATTTTGGTAGCGTATATCCAAGCTGTAAATTTTTAACTCTCATGTACGACCCATCTTCTATAAATCTGTCAGATACTCTATTGTTTTGATTTGGGTCGGATACAGAAATCCTAGGATTTTCATTTGTACTTCCTTCACCCGTCCATCTCTCTAGAGCAGAAATTGGAAGATTGGTTGTGTTGAGGTCATATCTGAATATTCCGTTGTATAAGTCATTCCCTTTAGAGCCTTGTAAGAATAAACTTATATCTAAATTTTTATACTTAGCCTCGAAATTAAACCCATAAGTGAAATCGGGATGAGGATTACCTATCATCACTTTATCGTCACTATCTAATTCCCCATCTTCATTTTGGTCTACAAAGATTACATCACCTGCTTGCGCATTCGGCTGAGAAGTGTTTGAAATAGCCGATTCATTTGTTTGGAAAATCCCATTGGTTTCATAACCGTAGAAATAAGCTATTGGCATTCCTATTTCAGTAAATGAAACGAAATCCCCTGAGCCAAATACATTTCCTGTTGATATAGGCTGTCCACCAGCGCCTAAATCAGTTACTTCATTTTTAATGAATGAAATGTTTCCTCCCACAGAATAGGAGAAGTCTTCTCGGTCATTATTTCTGTAGTTTAGGTAAAGTTCTACTCCTGAGTTTCTAGCTGAGGCTACATTAGTCGCAGACGGCTCTAAACCGACAACACCTGGGATAGGCACTGAGGCGAGCATATCTTTAGTATCCTTAATAAAGTAATCTAGAACTAGATTAATTTTTCCATTAAAGAAATCAGCATCTACACCTAGGTTGGTTTGTTGAACAGTTTCCCATCTTAAATCAGGGTTAGATGTGAATATTGGACCTGCTCCGTTTGTTTGTTGTTGATCTCCTCCAAGTGTGTAGTTAAGACCATTGACAACTAAAGCGGTGTAATCATAGTTGCCTATTCCGTCTGCGTTACCATTTTGGCCCCAACTAGCCCTTACCTTTAGGAAGTCTATTTTATCGTTTGACTTAACAAATTCTTTACCTGTTAAGTTCCAGGCTCCAGATATTGAAGGGAAAATACCATATCTATTATTTGTCCCAAATCGAGAAGAGCCATCTCTTCTTATCGTTCCTGCAAAAGAGAATTCTTCACCTAAATCATATGTAGCTCTCATAAACGTAGAAAGGAATGTAGATTCTCCTATTCCTCCTCCTGAACGTGGAGATTGTTCTGCGAAATTTAGAGAGTTATCTAAGTATGCCTGATCTATACTGTTAGTAGCTAAACTATCTCTAGAACCAGATAGGTTTTCAAACTTATTTGCTAATGCTGAATAACCAGCTATAACTGTAAGTTTATCTCCTGTTTTGAAGTCCTTGTTATAAGTAGCTATATTCTCCCATTGCCAGTTGCTAAACTTGTTCTCGATTCTTACTAGTGAATTAGTTTCTCGCCATTCATAAGCAGGTCTATTAGGATCATTCGGAACGACACCTAAGTCAAACTCCGGAAAGAAAATGTTCTGAGAACCCAATGATAAATCAAATGTGAATGTAGATCTGAAAGTAAGATTTTTTAAAATATCATACTCTCCATAGGCACTAGCTACTATTCTATTAGTTGTGTAGTTGTCAAATGTGTTGTCTATTGCATTTACAGGATTGGCTATGTCTGAGTCTATAAAACTAGAGTAGGAGTAATCCCCGTTAGGTCTGTAAACAGGAGTTACTGGATCCATATTTAAGGCTCTGAGCACTGGAGAGGTAAACTCGTTATTCTCTGTAAGAGCACTTCGAGACAAATAGGTATAGTTTATATTTTGACCCAGTCTGAATTTTTTTCCACCTGATTGAGTCGTGTTTACTCTAAAAGTATATCTCTCGAATCTACCTTTTTCACCACCTATAATACCATCTTGGAGAAAGTAACTCGCTCCTAAGGCTGTAGAAGAGTTTTCTGTGCCTCTAGAAAAGCTAAAGGAATGGCTAATCATTGGAGCTCTTTGAAAAATAGCATCCTGCCAATCAGTACCTTCACCTAAAGCAGAAGGATTACTTAAGGCAGGATCAGGATTAAGACCAGCAGAAGCTCTACTTTCATTCATGATAATGGCATACTGTTCAGCATTTAACAATGCCACTTTCTTCCAAGGCTCTTGCATACCATAATACGTATCATATGTAATCTGAGCAGGCTGGTTGACAGCTCCTTTCTTAGTAGTTACTAAAACTACTCCATTACCTCCTCTAGCTCCATAAATGGCAGCAGATGCAGCATCTTTAAGAATAGTCATAGATTCTATATCCGCAGGATTTAAATAATCTATACCGAAACTTGGTATTCCATCTACTACGAATAATGGTTCTGAATTATTAATAGAACCTGTACCTCTAATTCTTATGGATTGAGCACTTCCAGGTTGACCAGAGGTTTGAGTTACTTGAACCCCAGCTGACCTTCCTTGTAAAGCTTGTTCTGTTCTTAAAATCGGAATAGAAGTAATTTCTTTTGAATCAAGGGTTGATACTGAACCAGAAATCTTACTTCTTTTTTGATTCCCGTACCCCATTACTATGGCCTGGTCTAGGTCTCTTACATTAGGGTTTAGAGAGACATCAATAGCGTTTTTTTCTCCAACAGTGAACTCCTGCTCCAAATAACCTACGAACGAAAAAACCAAAACGGCTTGTGAATTCTCTACACTTATATTGTATGCTCCATTTACATCAGTAATAGTGGTATTAGCTGTGCCTTTTTCATAAATAGTAGCACTAGGTAAAGGAGAGTTATCATCTGAAGAGAGCACGGTTCCAGTGACGTCCATTTTTTGAGAAAAGACGTGGGCTGAAGCAAAAGTCATCAGGACTAGTAAAAGATAAATCTGTTTCATTTAAATATTTTGGTCATTAGGATTTGAAATTCAGTTATTTAAACGTGTAATCGCCTAGATAGTGTACTTTTTACACTTTGTAAATATAGTTATATATTTTAAATTTCAAAGTGTTAGTGTTTTTTAAATCGTCACTTTGTATTCACAGTTAGTTATTCTATACCTTCGCGAAAAAAAGACATCTGATGAAATTAGAATTACTTATTATATCGCTCCTAGTATGTATTGTTAGTTTAGGGCAGAATGAGTCTACTAATTTAGAGTCTTTTGAATTGTCTTTGTTGCCAGAGTGTTGGTCAATAATCGATGAGGATCAGGATGGGTATAATTGGGATGTCTCTTATCAAGTTCTTGATGAAAACGGAATTACTGTTCCAGGGAATGCAGGTGTTGGTTATTTAACTAGTGCTTCTTTCGATAATGCCGAAGGGGTATTAAATCCTGATAATTATTTAGTGCTGCCACAGTTAGACATTCAGCCAAATGAAGACTTATCATTTTATGTTGGAGCTATAGACCCTTCTTATTTTCTAGAAAACTATTCTGTCCTGCTGTCTACTACAGGAAATAACCCTGAGGACTTTACAGACACTCTTTTAACTGAGGTGCTGGCTGCGCATGTTTTTCAATTCAGAGAGATTGATTTATTTGATTACGAGGGAATGCAGGTTTACATAGCTTTTAATCATCATAATTCTTCCAATCAATTTCAAATTAGACTTGATGATGTTTTATATCCTACCACTCTGGAAGAATGTGAAATATTAGTAAGTCTTGCTGAAATAGGAGATGAATTCGTAGAACTGAAAATATTCCCTAATCCTTCACAAGGAATTTTTACTTTAGAAAATTCAGATTCCAGAATTGAAGAAATCATTGTTTTTGGTGCAACTGGAATCAAAGTTTGGAATCAACAGTATTCAGATAGAAGCCAAACCCAAAGAGTAGATTTATCAAGTTTATCAAAAGGGGTTTACACTATGAAGGTGAAAACCGATGAATACACGACTTCTAAAAGAGTGATAATAAATTAATACCCTACTTTCTCTCTAACTCTAGAAATAACGCCTTTAGCGATATTTCTAGCCTTTTTCGCGCCTTCATCTAATATTTGATCTAGTTCTTTCCTGTTGCTCATATAGTAATCGAACTTTTCTCTTTCTTCTTTAAACGTTTCTAGAATAACATTGAACAAGTCAAGCTTGCAGTGTCCCCATCCATAACCACCAGCTTTTAATTTCTTAGCCATTTCCTCAGCTTGTTCAGAGGTAGCTATTAGCTTATAAAGATTGTAAACCACTGCAGATTCAGGATCTTTAGGATCTTCTAGAGGAGTGTCGTCAGTAACTATTTGCTTATTCAGTGATTTTTTTAATTCTTTCTCAGGAAGAAAAATATTAATGAAATTATTTTTAGACTTACTCATTTTCTGACCGTCTGTTCCAAGAATTAGCATGGTGTCTTCATTGGTTTTAGCCTCAGGTACTACCAGCGTTTCCCCCATAATATGGTTAAACGAGTTAGCTACTCTTCTAGTCATTTCTAAATGCTGCAGTTGGTCTTTTCCTACAGGCACCTGCTCAGCATCGTATAAAAGAATATCTGCAGCCATAAGCATAGGGTATGAAAATAGACCAGCATTTACATCTTCCAAATGGTCTGCTTTGTCTTTAAAAGAATGTGCAAGAGTAAGACGCTGATAAGGAAAAAAGCAACTTAAATACCATGATAATTCTGCAGTCTCAGGTATATCACTTTGTCTGTAGAAAATAGTCTTAGTCGTATCTAGGCCGCATGCCAGCCATGCAGCTGCTGTGGCGTATGTGTTATCTCTTAATAGCGCTCCATTTTTTATTTGGGTAAGCGAATGCATATCCGCAATGAATAAAAAAGATTCATTCTCACTTTCTTTAGCCATTTTAATCGCAGGCTTAATAGCTCCTAATATATTTCCCAAGTGAGGTGTTCCTGTACTTTGAACTCCTGTTAAAATTCTGGACATGTTGTAAAAAATTGAATAGTGAGCAAAATTAAACTTAATCTTCTAAGATAATCAGCTGCATTTAAACTTATACTTTTACACCATGATTTTATACAATGTAACTTGCAGCGTAGATAAAGATGTCCATGAAGAATGGTATGACTGGATGAGAGAAGTTCATATCCCCGATATGATGAAAACAAGTCTATTCTTGGAGACTAGAATTTGCAGAATAATAGCAGAAGAGGAGGGAGGTATTTCATATGCGGTGCAATACTTATGTGCGTCAGAAGAGAACTATAAGAAGTACAAAGAGGAATTTTCAGCTAAAATGCAGCAGAGTCATGCGGCCAAGTATGGGCAGAAAGTAGCTGCGTTTAGAACGGAACTGGAAGTGATGTATCAAGCTAGACAAACAGATTATTCTCAAGCACAAAACAAGAACTAGTGAAAGTTAGAGCAAAAAAATCCTTAGGGCAGCACTTTTTAAAAGATGATCAGATCTCTCAAGATATAGCAGATGCTATACGCTTTCATGAAGGCGTGAAGAATGTAATTGAAGTAGGGCCAGGAACTGGGGCTCTCACTAAATTCTTGCTGAAAAAAGATATTGATTTAAAGGTAGTAGAGATTGATAGAGAGTCTGTAGATTATCTCAATGTTCATTACCATGAGCTTCATGGAAAAATATTAGAAGAGAGTTTCTTAAAGTTAGACCTTCCTACAGTATTTGGAGAAAAGCTAATAGTAATCGGAAACTTTCCTTACAATATTAGCTCTCAAATATTATTTCATGCGCTAGAATATAAAGAAAGCGTGACTGAGGTGATAGGGATGTTCCAAAAAGAAGTGGCTGAAAGAATAGCCATAGGTCCAGGGTCTAAGGCGTATGGAATTCTGAGCGTACTTTTGCAGGCGTATTACGATATCGAATACCTATTTACTGTCGATCAAGATGCTTTCGACCCTCCACCTAAAGTGAAAAGTGGAGTTATACGGTTGGTTAGGAATGAAGTGATGAGTCTGGACTGCGATGAGAAAAGATTCAAACAGGTAATAAAGCTAGGGTTTAACCAAAGGAGAAAGACATTAAGGAACTCACTTAAGAGTATTCTAGGCGAAAAGATTCTACCAGAAAAGTTTCAGACAGAAAGGCCAGAACAGTTATCAGTTCAAGACTTTGTTGAGCTCACCAATTTCATTTTCCCAGAAGAAATTTTAAAGTAAAAAAAAGCCGAGAGAAATAAATCCCTCGGCTACTAATTTTAGCTTTTTATATTAAGAATTCTTAGCAGAATTCATCATATGCTAGTTTTAAATTCTCAGCTATCATTTCTGCAGTTCTTCCTTCAATATGATGACGTTCTATCATATGAGCAAGTTTTCCGTCCTTAAATAAAGCTATACATGGCGAGCTCGGAGGATATGGGAGCATATATTGTCTAGCTCTGTCTACTGCTTCTTTATCTACTCCAGCAAAAGCTGTAGTTAATGAATTAGGAAGCTTAGAGTTTTCTAAAGATAATTTCACTGCAGGTCTCATACTTCCTGCGGCACATCCACATACTGAGTTTACAACTACTAATGTCGTTCCTTCAGCTTTTAGAGCGTTGTCTACATCTTCATTCGAGAATAACTCGTTAAAGCCTTTCTCTGTTAATTCGCCTTTCATAGGCGCTACCATTTCTGCTGGATACATACGTTTTGTTTTTTATTAATAGACTTTATTAATAGCGCAAAATTAGAGTATAACGAGCATTAACTTATCTTAAAAAAATGAAAACAGTGTGCTAATTATTCAATCTGTTTATTCCCGAAGTAAAATAGAGTTACTTGTTCATAATATTTGAGTTATTTTCTGTTGTCTGAAATGGTAATTTTTAGTTTTGCTACGCAATAAATTTATGCGCCATGGCCAAAAGACTTATAGAATGTGTTCCTAATATTTCGGAAGGAAGAGATAGTGCTAAAATCAATGAAATCACCGCTGTAGTGGAGACTGTTCCAGGAGTGAAATTATTAGATGTAGACCCGGGGAGCACCACGAATAGAACGGTAATTACATTCGTAGGTGAGCCAGAACCTGTAATGGAAGCTGCTTTCTTACTTATTAAAAAAGCATCTGAGGTTTTAGATATGACGACTCAAAAAGGAGAACATCCTAGAATGGGGTCTACAGATGTTTGTCCATTAGTTCCTGTAGCTAACATAACTCTAGAAGAATTAATTCCATTCGCTCATAAACTTGGAAAAAGAATAGGGGAAGAATTAAGTATTCCAGGATATTTTTATGAAGAGGCAGCATCAGAAGAGAAAAGAAAAAATCTAGCCTATTGCAGAAAAGGGGAGTATGAAGGGCTTTCGAAAATATCTGAACCTGAATGGAAACCCGATTTCGGGCCAGCAGAATTTAATAGCTCAGTAAGAAAAACAGGGGCTACTGCGATCGGGGTTCGTGATTTCTTGGTCGCATATAACGTTAACCTTAATACGACTTCTACAAGGAGAGCTAATGCTATAGCTTTTGACATTAGAGAAGCTGGCAGGATAGTGAGAGAGGATGGAATGCCAGGAGGAAAAGTATTGAAAGATGATAAAGGAGAACCTCTAAGGCAAGCAGGAACATTAAAATCTGTAAAGGGAATAGGGTGGTATATAGAAGAATATGGAATAGCTCAACTCTCACTTAACCTGACCAATATTAATATTTGTTCTGTGCACAGAGCTTTTGATGAAGCTGCCGAAAAAGCTGCAGCAAGGGGTGTACGTGTCACTGGAAGTGAAATAGTAGGATTGATACCTAAAAAAGTTTTAATAGAAGCCGCGCATCACTATTTAACCAAACAGGAGCGTTCACACGGAATTTCAGATGAAGAGAAGATTAAAATTGCTGTTAAGTCTTTGGGATTAGATGATTTAACTCCCTTTAATGCCAATGAGAAAGTTATCGAGTATATGATAGAAGATTCGCGAAATTCTAGCTCGTTGGTATCGATGACCTTAGAGGATTTCGCTAATGAAACTGCTTCTGAATCACCTGCGCCAGGGGGAGGTTCTATTTCTGCTTATGTAGGTGTTTTAGGAGTTTCCCTAGGAACAATGGTAGCCAATCTTTCGGCTCATAAAAGAGGATGGGATCACAGATGGGAAGAGTTTAGTTTTTGGGCCGTGAAAGGGATTGAGTTAAAAGAGGAATTAATGGCGCTAGTAGATGAAGATACCAATGCCTTTAATAAAATCATGGAAGCATTTGGTTTGCCTAAAGGTAATGAAGACGAGATGCGTTCAAGGAATCAAGCTATTCAGTCGGCTACTAAGTATGCCATAGAAATTCCGTTTCAAGTAGCTAAAGCTTGTCTGAAATCTATGGAAGTAATGGAAGCTATGGCTCAGTTCGGAAACCCTAACTCAATTACAGATGCAGGGGTAGGAGCTATGTGCGCTAGAACAGGAGTGCTGGGAGCTATAATGAATGTTAAAATTAACGCAGGAGATTTGGATGATAAGACATTTGTAAATAGTATTTTATCTGATTGCTCTGATATGGAAGATAGATCTCATGAAATAGAAGAGAAAATCAGAAAGCTAGTAGATCAAAAGATAACGGGTTAAAATTTCAGCACGATTCCGGCAGATATTCGCCATGTTTTAAAAGCGTTTTTCCCCGAAATAGTCTGAGCGCTTCCTAAAAAGACACCGAGTTTTTCTTTAATCTGATGGTAAATGACTCCGCCTATTTTTGCTGAATTAAATCCGAGTTCACGGAATGATTCTGCTTTATTTTCTCCCATCCCTCGGTAGTCTTTACCTCCGTTAGCTTGAGTTTTGTCAAACCACACATCGAGGTACCATTTACTTTTATAGAATCCTAGTTTTATGGAAGCTACTGAGTTATCAGGAGTAGGCTCAGCTACTAAGTTATAGCCATATCTGCCACTTATAAAAAGGCTATTCTTAAACGTGATTTGTGCTATTGTCCTGAACCCGATAGATCTAGTTTGCTGTCCTATGGCTGCGCTGGTTTCTGTATTATAGTTAGTTAATGGATGACTCCCTCCAATAGCCGCTATTCCTGTTAGCTTAATGTTTTTAGAAATATTAAAATGATTACCTACCTTAAAAAATACAGTGCCATCTTGTGGTGTCCCGTTCACCAAAGGAATATTAACAGCGTAGCTAAGTCGTTTGTTTAGTTGATGCTTAAAATAAACTGAAGCCGTAAAATAGGTAACCCCAAACTCTAAATTTCGGTTCCATAAGTAATAGATGTCTGCGGTTTCATAGCTTCCAGAAAGAGCGAGTACTTTTGATTTTGGGGCATCTAAGAAGCCATCTATAATTCCTTGAGAATGCGCAGAAGCTACCATTAAAATTAACCATGAAATTAAGAAGACTCTCATGTTGTTAAGTACAAAAAACCATAGAGAATCCCTACAGCAGAATAGTGGTGCTTGTTAAGATTTAAATAGATGATAGTGAGGGCACTTTTTTTGTCTGAATTTACGTACTATTAGTGTGTGAATGCTCAGGCCGCCATATCATGGAGAAATAGGTTAGACAAAATTTTATATTTCTTTCCTTTCCAGCTTCTGTTCTTGCAGTTGAAAAGAAATTATTTGTTATTAAGTTTTTGGCTTTTACTATTCGCTTTTGTTCTAGACGGCATAGGTTCCAAATACGGTATTTCACATTTATTTTTATACCCTGAATATAGAGGGTGTAATGACAGTATAGCCTATTGTCTTTTAGGTTTTTCCATAGGAGGTTTCATTGTTAGTTATAACCTATATACCTATATTATTCATAGTCATAGGTTTCCGTTTTTAGCTACTCTAGATAAGCCTCTTTATAAATTTTCTATCAATAACTTTATCATCCCGCTAACATTTATTTTAGTGTATTCCTGGTCTAGTTATCAATTTCAGGTAGATAAAGAGCTCGTCCCTCAAAAAGAGGCCTTCTTTAATCTATTGTCATTTACTTTAGGAGTATTTCTGATGGCTGGGTTTAGTTTCGTCTACTTCAGGTTGACTAATAAAAACATCCGATTTTTCACAGATAAGCTTGGAGAGGAAGGTAAAGAGGAGTCTCTTGCTTCTTCAGCGTTGCAAAAATCGAGCTCTTGGGAAGATCTCGAGAAAAGAACTGAGGATTGGCGCGTAGATACGTATATGTTTAGCTTCAGGAGAGTTCTTTTAGCTAGAAGTATTAAGCACTACCCAAGAGAGGTGTTAGAGAAAGTTTTAGCCCAGCATCACGTAAATGCTTCGTTTTTTGAGCTTATGATAATTATTTCATTTATTCTGGTTGGGTTGTTCAGAGAGCATCGGGTATTCGAAATTCCAGCAGCGTCATCGGCTGTTTTATTCTTTACAGTGTTAGTTATGCTTTTTAGTGCTATTTACAGCTGGATTAAAGGATGGACCTTTCCGTTAATCATATCCATGATTTTAATCATAAACTTCAGTCCAGTTCTTACAAGCTCTTTTAATTTAGAAACAAGGGTTTATGGGTTAGATTATTCAGGTGAAAAAGAGGACTATAATTCTGAAGTTTTAAAAAATTCTATAACTCCTGATGATTATGACAGAAGTCTTAAAATTCAAATTAAATCATTAGACAATTGGAAATCTAAAGTTTCCAAAGGAATGAATAAAAAGCCTAAGCTAGTTATACTCTCAGTGAGTGGCGGAGGCTTAAGGTCTGCCTTATGGACTATGAAAAGTGTATTGACAGCTGATAGCGCTATGAATGGAGAGCTGTTGAATAACACTCATCTCATAACTGGTAGTTCAGGAGGAATGATTGGAGCTAGTTATATGAGAGAGCTGGTAAGAGAAAATGGGCTGGATTATTCTGAGTTGAGCGCTGAACCTTGCTTTGATGATATTTCTAGAGACATTTTAAACCCTATGATTTTAGCCATGGCTACCCATGATTTAGCATTAAGGTATCGAAAAGCTGAGGTAGATGGTGACTATCATCTAATGGATAGAGCGTATTCATTTGAGAGAAAATTAAATATTAATACATCTAATAGGCTGAATAAAAAACTTTCGGATTTTGTGGAGCCAGAGTTTGAGTCTAGAATTCCTACGATGATTTTTTCTCCCACTATAAATTTAGATGGGCGAAGACTTATTGTTGGAGCTCAAGATTTTTCATTTCTCTGCCTAACAGAAGAGGGGGAGCTCCAAGAGAATGTATGTTATACCAAGCTATTTAAGGATAGAGACCCCCTCAATACAGAATTTACTTCTGTGTTAAGAATGAATGCTACTTTTCCTTACGTGTTACCCGCTAGTACATTGCCTACATCACAGTTAGTTAAAGTTGCAGATGCTGGTCTAAGAGATAATTTCGGCCTAAGAGTATCCTTTAATTATATAAATGAGTTAAAAGAATGGATAGAGCTAAACACTAGCGGAGTGGTCCTAGTAGAGGTGAGAGATACGAGGAAAAACGCAGAGAAGAAACCGTCACCTAAAATGCTGTTAAATGAGTTAACATCACCGCTGGGAGGCGTGTATTCTAATGTCATTAGGACACAAGACTATGACAATGAACTTCAGTTAGACCTTTTAAGAAAATCCTTATCAGTTCCTATACACAGGATTCCATTTGAGTTAGAGTTAGCGAATGAAAAGAGGGCAACCTTGAGCTGGCACTTAACTAAATTTGAAAAAGAGTCTGTTCTTTCCGGGGTCAAAACAGAGAGTTTCTTGAGCTCATTAAATGAGTTGAAAGTGCTGATAAATGACAATTAGCTCTATACTTATCAGCAAGTTTAATGTGGTAGATACAGTATTAGAATTCATGACTGATTTCTGATCTAAAGAAATAGTACGAACTAAAAAAGCCCCATCATTTGATAGGGCTTTAAGTGTTTTAATAGAGAGGGTATTAAGCCTTCTTTACAAATCTTTTCTTTTCTTTTATTCTAGCTGACTTACCAGTTCTTTCTCTCTGGTAGAATATTCTAGCTCTTCTAACACGACCTTTCTTAGTGATCTTTACATCATCGATAAAAGGACTGTTCAATGGGAAGATTCTTTCTACACCAATTCCACCAGAAATTTTTCTAACGGTAAAAGTCTCGTTCGTTCCAGAACCCCTCTTTTGTATTACTATTCCCTGAAATTGCTGGATTCTTTCTTTACTACCTTCCTTAATTTTATAACTAACGATGACAGTATCTCCTGCACTGAATTCTG
>Ga0209302_10001844_pt1 | contig 12395 bp, 8 predicted proteins | sample ArcOceMetagenome_2_FD_187445 | JGI IMG/M metagenome (GOLD analysis project Ga0209302, IMG submission 187445) | Marine eukaryotic phytoplankton communities from Arctic Ocean - Arctic Ocean ARC135M Metagenome (SPAdes) (version 2) | ecosystem: Environmental > Aquatic > Marine > Oceanic | place... | reverse complement strand
TTGAGCACCTTGCTGGTCCGTTTGTCTTTTCGTTTTCTGTTCCCCAATCGAGAAATCAACCGCTGCGAGAATCGCGTTTCGTTTTTTCAAAGCGTCGCTCGCGAAACTCCCAATCGGTGGACGGTATCGCGTCAACATTAACGATGAAAGCACCACTGACACGGAGGACAAGGCCATGGCGAGCGCGGCTAGTTCGGGGGGGAGTCTCATTTTTATCAAAGGGTACAAAGCCCCAGCCGCGACTGGAATCCCGACCACGTTGTACGCCAGCGAGAAAAACAAGTTGAGTTTGATTTTGCCAAAAACCACCCTTACGATGAATAAAAGAAAGTGTCAGTCTTGAGTCGGCGAGTGTGGGTTCGTAACAGTTGCCAGTAGTGGTAAAATTTACTAGAGTGTACAGTACTACATACATCACGAGTACTGGCAACTGCTACGTACATCACGAGTAGTGCACTCAAAGAGGGTCCGTAAACGTAGGTGCCTGGATTTGGGAAAGCCCCAAACGTACCTTGAAATGTCAAGCGCGGCGACGACGTCCAGGAGGTTGGATTTCACGAGCACCACCCCGGCGGCTTCCATGGCGACGTCCGTGCCGGCCCCGATCGCGATACCGAGGTCCGCCTGCGCCATCGCGGGGGCGTCGTTGATGCCGTCGCCCACGACTAACACGGCGCCTGTTTGTTTGCCGAAGCGCTTGGCGAACGCGCGCGCGTCCCGTTGCGCGTCCTTCACCGCCTTGCGATAAATAAAAGAAAGTGTCAGTCTTTCGTAATGTGTATGAGTAATTACTCTGGACAATCGGCAAAACAATCGGAGGGATTTGGTAAGTGCAATACGTACGGTCACTTTGTCCCCCGGAAGCGCCTCCGCGACGACGGTTTGAATGCCCACTTGCGCCGCGACGGCGCGCGCGACTCTCCAGTTATCCCCTGAAACGATCGACGTCGTGACACCCCGGCTCGTCAGCGCCGCGATCGCCTCCTTCGCCTCCGGGCGGATCGGGTCGCTGACGCACACTAACCCGACGGGCGGGTTTTTTTTTTCGGATTTGCCCCCCCGCTGCAAGGACTCCTTGCCGCCGGCCGTGCCGGTATTCGCGACGTGCACCACGACCACGGTTTGGCCCTTCTCTTCCTCCCTTCTGATTATTTCCAGCAACGACCCGCTCACGACAACACCGCTCTCGTGCATGAACCGCACGTTACCAAGCGTCACCAAACAACCGTTGCGCAAGCTCGCCGCGACGCCCATGCCGGCGCGCGCTTCGAAGGAATCGGTGGCGAGCAAATCGATTCGTCTGGATTTGGTACTTTTGGTACCGTTATTTTCCTCGCCCCACCCTTTCCGCGCCGCGACCACCATGGCTTTGCCCACCGGGTGTTCGCTTGAGACTTCCGCGGACGCGGCGAACTGGAGGATGTCATCTTGGGAAAAAACACCGCCGACACCGTCGAGGGTCACGATGTTCGTAACCGCCGGTTTCCCGACCGTGATGGTTCCCGTTTTGTCGAAAATGATATGACTCGCGCCGTGCGCGGTTTCCAGGGGTTTGCCTCCTTTTATCAAGATGCCGTATTTAGCGCCGAGGCCGGTGCCTACCATCACCGCGGTTGGAGTGGCCAGGCCTAGCGCGCACGGGCACGCAATGACAAGCACGGTGATCGCAAAGAGGAACGAAAATAAAAAGTCGCCCTCCGCGGCGAACCACTCAACCGGAACGTACCCGCTTCTCGCGCAGACAAACCAGGAAATCCAAGTCACCGTGGCGACGAACACCACGAACGGCACGAACACGCCGCTCACTTTGATTGGGAAAGAAAAGGGTCAGTCTTGTATGGGAAAATAGTGTTGGGATTTGGGAAATACAACACGTACCTTTGTCCGCGTACGCCTGGATCGGCGCTTTCGCGACTTGCGCGTCTTCAATTAAGCGCACCACTTTCGCGAGCATGGCATCCGCGCCGACGTTAGTAGCCAGCACCAATGGCGACCCGCCCCCGGCGTTGATCGTGCCTCCGATGACGAACTGCCCCGGGATTTTTGTAACAGGCATGGACTCACCGGTCAGCGCGCTTTCATCCGCGCTCGTGTGCCCGGAAATCACCAGCCCATCCGCGGGGAACCGCCCTCCCGGAGTCACACGTAAAACGTCACCTCGCTGAAGCAACGCGGTGTCTACCTGTCGCTCGCCGGCCCCACTTGACACAGCCGCCGCGGTGGCCGCGGCGGTTGCGAGTTCGACGAACGCGTCGTGTGTCTCTTCGAAATCTTCAAAGTCGTCGGACGTCACCGAGCCTTTCGAGGTCAACTCCTTCGCCCGTTTCGCGGCGACGTCCGCGAGGTGACTCGCAACCGACCCATCACCAGGCATCTCCACGATCCGCGCGGTGGTGGGCTGCAGTGCGACTAACACTCGAATCGCGTTACTCGTCGCGCCCTTCGCCCTCGCCTCGAGCCACTTGCCCATCAACACGAAGGCGATCAAAACAGCGCTGGTTTCGTAAAATTGCGCGCTTCCCTTGACGAGCGCGGGCGCCGCTATTCCGGCGAGCACGACGTACGTGGAGTACGCGTACGCGGCGGACGTACCGAGCGCGACGAGCAAGTCCATGTTCGCCCCGCCGTGCTTCACCGCGCGGTACGCGCGTACGTAGAACTGTTTACCCAAACCGAACTGCACGGGCGTGGCGAGGAAGAACGAGAGTAACGACATCACAGGCAGCATCCCAGGCGCGGCGGCGCCACCCAAGCAATCCGTCATCAGCGCGGCGTGAAACACTTCGATCTTGTCAAGCACCATCATTAAAAGGAACAGCGGTACCGCGAACACGCAGGATAGGAGAAACTCTTTTTTGTACCGAGCCGCTTCTTTTTGATGCCCGGTGGATGTACCGGTCAACGCCGAGTCATCCTCCCACAGCTCGACGGGCGCGTACTCCAATTTCTCAATCGCCCGCATCAGCGTCCGCGCCCCGATTTGCGCCGCGTTGTACTTGACCAACACCTTTCCCAGCAGCTCGTTGGCTTCCACTTTCGTGACGCCTTTTAATCGGCCCAACGCCATCTCGATGCGCGGAGGACAGGACGCGCAGACCATCCCGCCCACGCGGAACGCTAACCCGGTAGCGTCCACCACTTCCGACGGGAACCCGTAGTTCGTGACGAACCTCGCGACCGTTTCGGGGTCGGGAGTTGCCCAGTGCGTCATCGTGTTGTTGTTACGGCGTTTGTTTTGGTGGCCGCTCTCTCCCGGAGCATCGCCGAGCGACAACGTCACCGTCGCCGTCTCCGCGAGTAGGTTCACTGTCGCGCTGACCACTCCAGGACACGACAACGCGGCTTCCTCAACCTTCGACGCGCACGACGCACACGACATGCCGCTGACGCGAAGGGTTATGACGTTGGAAGCGCCAGCGCCGTCGCGCGACGACGAAGACGCTGCCGCGTCGCTGAACGAAGTCTCCGTTCCCGAAAATAAAGCCTCGCTGTCGTCAAAGCCTTCGTCCGTAACGTACGGAACCGTAGTGTTTTGTTGCTGTACATAGCTTCCTGTAGTAGTGTTTTGAACCTCGCCCTCCGCGACGTCATCCACTCGCAATAGCCTTGCGGTGTACCCGGTCCCGGCGACGCAGCGCACCAGCGACGCGCCTCCCACCGCGCACCGCACCAAGGCTTTGTGCGTTTTCAGATCCACGGACACTTGTTGCACGCCTTGTAAATCTTCTAGCGCCCTTGTGACCCAGTCTGAACACCGCGCACAAGTCATGCCGCCTATCGCGAGGGTCACAAGGCGCGTCGGTACCGGCGACGGGTCGGCATCCGTTGGAACCACGGACAACACGTCGAACCCGCACGTCTCCACCGCCGTTCGTAAGGAATCCAGACCGGTGGCACCCGAGTCGTACCTCACGGTCGCGGATTTCGTCTCCAAAGACACGGACACCGAACGCACACCACCCACCTTCTGCAGCGCGGAAGTCACCGCGGACGTGCACGCCCCGCACACCATCCCGTCGATGGTCAGGCGCGCGCCCGCGGGAGACATCGCGGGAGACGACTCGCCTGCACGCCTGCGCACGTTCGCGGCGCGCTGGTAAGTCTGATGAGCTCTGAGGAAGCTTGAAGAAACTTGCAAGAAACTCGTCGTCCAAAAAACGCCAGCGCGTAAAAAGCACACTTTAACGCGTCGACCCCCCTCCGCGCTGGACAACAAGGTAGTGCGACATCCTCGCGCCCACACGCCTTTCGCGCGCTCGACGCCGGTCGTCGCCCCCGGTCCGACCCCTCGGCACCCACCACCAAACAAAAAGTCTCGTCCGCTCCGTCGGCCGCGTTTCGCGTTCGCGTTTCGCGCCGCCGCTCGGCACGATAAAGCGTTTGCTGAGGGACACGATGGCGATGAGCTCGTGCTCGATGTGGACCGCGCGACGCGCTGAGACGTTCGGTGGTTCCGGGCGCTTGTCCACCGCGGCACGCGCGCCCGTGGTGGCGCGGCGTCTCGTCGCCAGGCTTCCCAGTCGCCAGGTTCCGTCTTTCGCCAGCGCGTTCGCCCCCCCCACAAATCGCGCCATCGCGTCGGCGGCGATGCGCACATTCGCGTCTCGCGCGAACGCCCTGGCGTCGGCGGCGAAGCGACGTTCTGGTGATGCAGCAGTCGTGCCACACGCCTCGGCCGATTCCTTCGCCGAGCTGGGTTTGGACAAGGAGCTCGTGGCCGCGACGGACGCGATGGGTTTAACGTCGCCCACCGAGATCCAGGCGGTCGCGATTCCGAAACTCTTCGCAGGGGGTAACTTTCTCGTCGCGTCGCAAACCGGAAGCGGCAAGACTCTGGCGTATTTGCTACCGGTGATACACCGCATGCGACGCGAGGAAGCTGCAAGTGGAACTCGGGCGCGGGCGAAGCGCCCGCGGGTGCTGATCGTGGGGCCGACGAGGGAGCTGGTGGAACAAGTAAGAGGCGTGGCGAAAACGATTTCGCACCACGCGCGGTTTTCGTCGGAGATCATAATCGGCGGCGAGAAGTTCGCCACGCAGCGGCAACAGCTGGACCGGCCGCTCGACGTGGTGGTCGGTACGCCTGGCAGACTAATTAAGCACATGGAAGAGGAAAACCTTTTCATGTCTAATTGCACGCACATCGTGTTGGATGAGGCGGATACGCTTTTCGAAGCCGGATTCGGGGACGAAATTAAACGGCTGTTGCGGCCGCTGAAGAAAGACAACCCCGACGGCACCAAGAAAACCGTCATCGTGGTGAGCGCCACGATGTCCCAAAAAGTCATCGCGCTGATATCCGAGGAGCTTGCAGATTTAGTCACAATAGACACCCCCTCGCTTCACAAATCCCCGAAACACCTGAAACACAGGTTCGTGGATTGCCCGGGCAGCATCGACAAGATGGCGGTTTGCGAACAGATCGTGATGGGCGACTTCCGCGCGGGGAAGAAAACCATGGTGTTCTGCAACACCATGCCTTCTTGCCAAGCCGTGGAGTACGCCCTGACGGAGGCTGATATTCCGGTTGTGATGTACAACGGTGACATGACTGTTGAGGGCAGGCAAGCCAGCATGAAGGAGTTCACGGAGGGCGACTTCACAGACGGGTCGGCGGTCGTGATGGTGTGCACCGACCTCGCCGCGCGCGGACTCGATTTCGGCGGCGCCACCCGCGGGCAGGTGGAGCACGTCCTGAACTTCGACTTCCCCATGAATCCGGTGGATTACATCCACCGGAGCGGGCGCACGGCGAGGGCTGGTGCGACCGGTAAGGTGACCAACCTGGTGGCCAAGAAAGACCGAGTTTTGGCAAACGAAATCGACCTCGCGGTGAAACTGGGGAACCCGCTGGACGCGGCCACGTCGTCGCGCGCGGTGGCGGATGCGCGGGCGCGAAAAGAAACGCAGGCCAGGAAGATGGCCAGGGAGGCGCGGTTCGACGGAGGCAGGGGCGATAAGGATAGAGGAGGTGGCCGGGGTGGAAGAGGTAGCCGAGGAGGGAGGGGAGGCCGGGGACGAGACACGGCTGGTGTCAGCGCCGGGCGGGCGCGACGCAGCGGCACCAGGGGCGCGGCGAGGAACGAAGAAGGCGAGGGAAATAGTGCAGGAGGCCGGGGAGGAGGTAGGGGAGGTCGAGGAAGAGGTTAATCGTGTGACGATTTGTTGATTTATAATTCCCGTTCCGATACGTTGCTTTACCCGATGAGTTTTTCTTTGACTTTTTCCATCTCCCGCGCGTTTGCGTTTCCGGAAACAAACCCTTCCCGCATCGGGGCTTGCTGGTACCCCATCCCCGCGAAGAGACACACGAACAGGGCGGCCATCCCGGGCGCGCTGGCGTGTTTCTCCCACATCAAGCAGTTCACTACCACCGTGGCTATTTTGCACATCGTCCCAGTCACGGTGAACGTGGTGGCGCTGACCTGCGAATGTAAAAGAAAGTGTCAGTCTTGTATATCGTGATGTATGGACAAACAGTCCAGAGGTAATGCTCCCTTCTGGTACGACTATATCGCGATGTATGAACAAACAGTCAGAGGTAACAGTCCCTTGTGGTACGAGTATGGGTAAACAGTCGGAGGGATTTGGTGAAAGGACGCACCAGCCCGCGCAGGTTCATGGAGCTCCAGCTCATCACCAAACCCGCGACGCAGGACACGGAAACGACGCAAATGTCCGCGGGGGTCCAGACGTGCGCCATCGCCCCAGCGAGCTCGCCGTTGCAAATGGTGAACACAAACATACAAGGTGCGGCGAGGGCGTTTTGGTAGTAACTCAGTGTCCACACCGACAAGCTCGTTTTGTCCACGATCTTTTTGATGTACACTGCGGTTGGTCACGAAAAGGGTCAGTCGGGACCGTGACGTGTATGCGCGAACAGTCGGGCGTAATCGGGCCTCCACAGTCGGGCATAATCGGGCCTCCAAAGTGCGTTTGCGCTGCGTGTATTTGTTTTAGTTGCCAGTGAATGTTACGGCCGTAGCGCGCTCGGCCGGGGGCGGTAAACGTCGCGTTTGGATTTGGGAAACGCGCGACACGTACCGGCGTCGAAGGCGAAGCACGCGTACCACACCCCGACCCATCCATACGCGTTGACTTCGAAGTTCGCATCCGTTATGACGTACGCCAGCGCGCCTAAAGACACCACGCCTAGTGAGGCCCAGCTCCTTATGTTGGGCCAGGCCCTGCCTAAGAAAAACCGGTCCAACACCGATACCAACAACGGCACCGAACAACGAAACACGATGAAGGTCTCCACGTTGGCGTACTGCAGGGTTTTGACGTTCGCATAAAGTGCGCCTAGAAACCCGAGGGCGACGAACAGGAACGGCCTCGCTTTTTCCCACTCGAACGCGTCCGCGTTTAGATGGCCCGTAGTGCTCAAGACGCCGATGATCGCGGTCGTCGCGAGTAACTGCAAGCAAAGCAACACCGAGGCGTGGGGAAAAAAAGTCACCGCGAGTTTGTTGATGATGAGCATCATGGACGACGTCACCGCGTACGCGGCCATCCCCACGGTTGTTTTGGTCATCTTCGCGAGCTTCGCGGGGGCGGGGACCGCGGATCCCGACTCCGACATCGCGAGGAACGCGGGGAGGTGCGCCGCACTCTGCGAAACGATTGCGATCGTCGATGAAAGGAGCACTCGGGTGCAGCTGCGGTCGGCTCTAAAAACTCAAATCACCCGCACACGCGGGTGTTCTGCCCACAAAGCATTGCCGTCCTCCTCGTTCGCCCGCTCAAAATTCTTCTTCGGGAAGACTTGCAGACGATTGGCGGGAGCGTCAAACGTCGACGCATCCACACGCACCCCCTCCCCACTCGTCCGCGCAGGACGTGCGATGCCTTCGCGTCCTCCACGGAACTGCCCATCGATCAACACAACCGGCTGGAACCAAACTTGGGAGGTAACCAAAGAGTCGTACCGGAATAACTAAGCGCGCGAAAGGACGCAAAGGACGCGCGAAACGACCGCGGAGGCCGCGTTACGCATTCCGAGTCAGATTCCAAACCGATAAGAAACCACCCACGATGAAGTTCCTGGAGGATGTGTCGCTCAGCGCGTACGTGACCCACGCGACCCTGCTTGACTCCCACGACCGCGCGTACACGGCACGTGCCGTGGATCCCGCGCTCCGTCGAACCCACGCCGTGCCGTGGACCTCGCGGCACCCCTTACGAGTTCTTTTTCCATTTATTCTCCCGCGGTTCAAAGTTATTCCCAAAGGACACACGGTCTTCCCGTCCCCCGTCCGCGCGCGTCTGACCTCCAAACCCACCCACATCAAACACAGCCTCAACGCTTTCCTCAGCGCCGTGAATGTGGGCGACTACGTCGTGCACGGCCAGCTCGAGGCGTACTCATGTGCGTTTTCACTCGTGTTTCCTTTCCCCCCGCCTCGTCGGACGCCTCGAAAGAAACGCGAATTGACCCGCGGAGGACAACGACGACTTTCCCTTTTTCCAGAACGACTTCATTGTTCAATCTGAAAAAGGTTTCAACACTCGCTCGCGTTTCGACCGCCTTTCTGACTCTGTGTCCCTCTTTACCCTGTTTCCACTCCTCCTCCCCAGGCAAGCTCGCCGGCATCGACAAGAAGCTCAGCAAGAGTCTGGACCAGGAGGTGGTGACGATGATGGCGGGTAGCCCTAGCGCGCTGTCGGTGTCGCCGGTCGGTCCGCTGACGGACGCGGGTAGCCGGAAAACGCTCATCTTCCTCATCCTCACTCTGAACCACATGTACCCTGATTACGACTTCTCCGCGCTTAGGGGGCACCACTTCACCAAGGAAAACGTCTCCGCCTCCTTCGGGGGGACGTCTTCTTTGGGGGAATCGCAACCAAGCACGAGCGCGCAAAGTATCGTTCAAGTCACGCGGGTGAAGAATGAGATTGACGGGTTTCTTCTTGAAAGCGCGAGGGTGTACTCCGCCACCGTGGGCGCCGGTAAGTAGGGTTTAGGGTAGTATTTCCCAACCACCACACATCACCTCTGCGATTGCCCATACCCCGACTGACATTTCTTTTGTCACATTTAGGCGCCGAACCCCTCGCTTCGGAACTGTGGCGAGCAATCGACCAAAGCATCGCCCTTGTGGACTGCGACGTGTACACGTACAAAGCCGTGGCGGAGGGGGACCCGTTTTGCGACGACGGTAACCTGTGGAGCTTCAACTACTTCTTCTACAACCGCAAGCTGAAACGCATTCTTTACTTTTCGTGCCGAGCGGTTTCGAAAACCGCGGACGAAGAATCCGTCTACGAAAACAGCGACGACGACTTGAGTCGTCCTGCGCGGGACGACTCGTTCCTCGCGGAAGGCATGGAGATGGACGAGGACTTGTACTAGCTACGTTCGGCCGGAAAAATGGTGAGACAAAGACACTGTAAATAGACTTTTTTTTTTTGAACAAACACCACGGATAAATCTCGTCTCTTGTAATTCTTTTAAAACTTTATGAAACTCGGTAATTATTCACACGTTGTGCGCGCCGCGCCACTTCCCGCTTCCCGCCGCTTTGCCCGCGCGGCTTGTTCTTCCCAAAAGCGTGAACGCCCTTCTTAGCGCCAGAAACGCGATGAAGGCGACCCCCACCAACGCCAACACCACCAGCGCCAACACGGTGCCCAAGGAATCGGCTTTCTTTCTCAGCTCAGAAACGGTCCGCGCCGCTGCGGCGCTCACGCCGTCACCGCCGCGCGCGATTTTCCCGCTCACCTCCTCGAGCAGCGCGGCCCGAACCCGTTGCACGATCTTGTCGTGGTCGGGACTGCTGCCGATGTTGCCCTTTTTGTCGCCATCCTCGACGGTCGTGGCGACTGCCTGCCAGCACGCGTCGCCAATTTCCCCGGCGTTCCTCTGCAAACACCCGAGCACCGAACCCGGGGCTTGGAAGTCCGCCAACTCTTTGGTCGCGCCGCACAGTTTCTCCGCGGAGCCGTCGCACATCTTGGTAGCGGGCGTACCCACTCTGAACGCTTTGAACGACTTCAGTACTGTTTTCCGCAGCGCCGTGGCGCACTCCGGAATTTCAACCTTGGCAATGGAACGCACCAAGCACGTCAGCGGGTCTTTGAACTCCTTCGGAGTGTCTTCGGAAGACGCGCTTTCGTCAGCCACCGGTTCTTTGAACTCCTTCGGAGTGTCTTCGGAAGACGCGCTTTCGTCAGCCACCGGTTCTTTGAACTCCTTCGGAGTGTCTTCGGAAGACGCGCTTTCGTCAGCCACCGATTTATCCGCCGCCGCCGCGCTGCGCTCCGCTTGCCAAACCGCGTCCGCCCCCGCGTCGCAAAGCCGCGCGGCTTCCAAAGGGCAGTGCTTTTTGACCATGTTGTTGAACGCCATGTGCTTGTTGGCTCGTTTCGAGAACCGCGTAAGTTTTTTCGCGCAACTTCCGTCCATCTCGTCGTCCCCGCTTTTCGCAAGCAAACACTCCAGCAACGCGCCGTGCCCCGGCTTGACGTCAGCGCACAGCGTCGCGGCGGACGAGCTACAGGCTCGTAAGATCTGCGGCTTCAACCGGATGTCCTCGGACTCGTTGGACTCGGCGCCGATTTCGGCATCCAAACAGGCTTGGGACAACACGTCGGGAACCGCACGCAAGCACTCGTGCACTCTGCCGTGGCCCGGCTCGATCGTTGAGCAGTGCGCGATGACCTGTGAGCGTTGGTAACGAAACGTGTCAGTTTTGAGTCTTGAGGATGGGTGTCCTGTATGGGCAAACAGTGCACTTTGATGTATTTGTAACAGTTGCAGTACTGGTGACTGGTACCCGTGGTGCGCTTAAACAGTCAAACAGGGGCTGTGAACGGTGTCAGGATGTGGGAAACGCGCGGCGCGTACGTCGTCGTGGCACGCGGCGGCGAGCGGCGCGTCCAGTAGGTAGTTATCGGCGTGCGACATCATCAGTCGCAGCAGGGCGTTGCGGCAGTCAGGTTTGGTGACCTCGGCTCGTTTGTCTTTCAAACACCGCACGACCCGGCCCTCGCCCGGCTCAACGCCAGCGCACAGCAGTTTCAAGTCGCTGTCGCAGCTTGACGAGAGTTCCTTGTGCAGCCGAACGTCGCTGTGTGACCGTTGCTGGTCGCCGAAAACCGCCTCGCGACACGCCTTGCCCACGCGTGGGTCGTCCAGTTTCTCTTGTAAGCACCGAATCACCCGCCCGCCCCCCGCGGCGACGCCTTGGCAAAGCACTTGTGCCTCGCTCGCGCACTCGCTCGCGAGCGCGTACTTGAACCGCCAATCACCCGACATCCAGGTTTCCCGCTCAAACAGTTTCGCCTCGCACTCTTTCCCGTACCCGTCCTTCCTGTGCTCGGCGAGGCAACGCCACAGCCGGCTCTCCCCGGGCGCCACGCCGCCGCAGTGCTTTTGCAGGTCCCCCTTGCACGCCAGCGTCAACGCGGTGTCCTCACGAATATCCCCAGAGGCGGCGGCCATTTTTTTCGTAACCTCAGAGGCGCACGAAGCGTCGTCCACGTCGCCGTCGTCGAACTTTCGTTTCAAGCACTCCAACACCGTGCCCGACGAGGAAACCTTGGTTTTCGCCGCGTCCAGCTCGGCGTGACACATCGACTTCACCGTACTCGCGCACGCTTTGCGAAGCGCAAAGTCGAGGCGCCAGTCCGCGGCTCTGCGCACGACTCTGCGGTCGAGAATCTGGCGGCACTCTGACGAAAACTTCGCGGCCCCGACGTGCGCTTCGAGGCACGCCAGTATGCGCCCCTCCCCGGGGTTGACGTCACCGCAAAACGCGTTTTTGTCACCAGCGCACACCTCGGCTAAAAATCCGTCGTATCGGATGTCCTCGCTTTCCTCGACTTCGCGTCTGAACACTTCCAACTTGCACTGCGTGCTCAGTTCCGCGCGGTTGTCTTTCAAGCACTGCTCCGTGGCGCCCCCGCCCCACTTCGTGCCCGCGCACAGTTTCACCCGGTCTTCCTCGCACATCAACGCCAGGGGTGCGTCCAGCGATATGTCCGCGGCTTGTTCGATTTGCCGAAACCCCACAACCTTGGCGCACTCAGAATCAAGCGTCGCTTTGTGCGACTTCAAACACCGGAACACCAGCCCCAGGCCGGGCTTGACGTCGGCGCAGAACTTTGAGATGTCGCCCCCCGCCACGGCTTCGCCTCGCGCGGCGTTGTTCACGGCGTCGTCGTCGTCATCCGGGTCAGGCTGTGTATCCACCTTGTGCGTCGTGGCCTTGTGCCCGCCGCCGCAGACGGATATCAACTCCGCGTCTTTCCGGATATCGGTGAACCGCCGTTGGTACGTCTCCCTCACCTCCGCGCGGCACGCGGGGGTCACGACGTGTTTCGCCCGCCGTTGGTGCACCTCCACGATGTTCGCGTGCACGCACTCGAAGTAGGACTTGTACGGCCGGTGCGGG
>Ga0209302_10001841_pt1 | contig 12402 bp, 9 predicted proteins | sample ArcOceMetagenome_2_FD_187445 | JGI IMG/M metagenome (GOLD analysis project Ga0209302, IMG submission 187445) | Marine eukaryotic phytoplankton communities from Arctic Ocean - Arctic Ocean ARC135M Metagenome (SPAdes) (version 2) | ecosystem: Environmental > Aquatic > Marine > Oceanic | place... | reverse complement strand
GCCACATCTGCTGCCCCCTCGTGCCCAGCGCTACTGCTAGAAGAGCCGGGTCCCGTTAACGACGTGCAACCGTCTTTCGAGACTTTGAAGCAACGGAAGGACTCGCTGCAGCAACGCATCGACAAAGAAGTAAACCCACACAGGAAGGCTATGCTGCAGAAGCTGTTTGATGGTGCGTCGTCCAGTACAGAGGGCTTAAATCTGCAGCCTGCCGTTGGAAACGCTGATGGTCCGCAGTCTCAACTGAACACCTCTAGCCCTCAACAGCGGCGAGAGGAGCGACAACGGCAGGTGTCGAGACTGGTAGCGATGCATCAGTCGCAGGCTCAAGAAGGAGCTGCAGCTTCAGGGAGCAGTAGCTGCTCCCCGGTCTCGTCCAACGCTGGAGACGACGTCGACGCTGCAGAAGAGGTGCCATGCATGGCGTTAGATGAGGCCGCAGCATTGATAGCTGCAGCAAGCGAGGCTCTTCATGATGATGCACAGGTTGCCAGGGTCTAGAGCAGGCCCATTAAAGCCATTCGCTGCATGTATCCTAGATTCACTTGTTTGGAGACTTGTTTGGTTTTGTCAGGGCATGAAGCACAATCATCAACCCCGACGCCGGCGAAACGCGGCCTGACGCGGGCCCCTGATGTGTGTGTCTGTGTGGTTTTATTATTAAAAAGGCGCCCTCTCTCCGGCAGCGGCACGCCCTCCCCGGACCCCGCTCCCGCCGCACCGCACGCTGACGGGACTCGGGCACGCTGCGCGGCGACGTCACAGCGAGTGGGCAGTTTTGGCTTTTTTTAGAGCCATAAAGCCGCGAGAAAAAGAGAAGGTACGACCCTCTGCGCTCTGGTATAAAGTGACTTTAAGGGACATCAGTTACGCATGCATGCAGGCCTCTCCAGACCTCGCCTATGGTGCTAGGGTGCAGTCCATCGTCGGCTTTGAGGAGAACAGGCGAAAAAACTAGGGGTTAGGGTGCGAATTTCGAGTATATTGACATTTTCAGTGCTTTTCCTTTGGTGGCACCCAAAAGGGGGCCGCCTCAGGAAAAGCACTGAGAACGTAGATATCTCGAAATATATGACAGAGAGCACCTATTTCTGAGGCCAGATTCGGAATCCTTGACGAATTTACGATCTTAGAGGCATCTCTTTCTCCTTCCGCTAATTATCACTCCTATATATGTCCGCTGGTCATCACCCCATATATACTATATGGGTCAGGGTGATACTCAGCGGACACCTGGTTAGCCCCTACTAGACCCCAAATTGGCCGTAGAATCCATTTCTGAGGTTCCCGGAGCCTCCGAAAGCTCACCGTCGAATATCCATGAATATGTAGTAAATAGGGCAGTCCCTTAAAGTCACTTACCGGAGTTAGTAAAGTACGTTAGTACCGTAGCTGACCCTGCAGTCATTAGTCGGTGCTACGGATTAGTCCATGGATTGAGCTTGCTTCACTAGTGCCTTCTCCTCCTTCCGGATGGTGTCCTCCCGATCTTTCACGCGAGCGACTAATGAAGCATGGGCACGCCGCTGAGGATCGGGCGCGTCGACGCTCCTCACATCAAAGTCGGTTGCCTCCTCGCCCTCTTCTTCGCTTCCTTCCTCGCCCCAACTCTCCACCTCGCCCTCGCTCTCCTCCTCACTCCCCTCCTCGTCTCCTTCCGCCTCGTCCAGCGCAGGCAATGCGTCCTTGGACCTACTGTGCCAAGGGCGCGCATGCGCTCTCGATGTGCTCTTCGGTGGCAATGGCAAGAATTGGCTGCCCCAAGACAACCCAACCAGCGTAATTTCGTCTTCCTGCTGAAAAGGCGTGCTGTCCTCCTGCGAAAAAGGTGTGCTGCCTCCGTCACTGGGCCGCACGCTGATCGTCAACGCAGGCTCGTCCTCGTCCTCGTCCTCGTCCTCTTCCTCCTCGTAATCGTCCTCCTCGTTCTCGAGGAAATCGGATTGGATGCCAGCAAGTGTCGCCCTCGAAGCCGGCCCTTCCGAGGGCGCCTGCCACACGGTTCGGGACGCGTCAGCCCGGATGCGGTTGTAGCTAACGCCGTTTAGTATAAGTGGCGCACCTGAAACCAGCCCTTGCGTCCTGGAGAGCGAAGAGATCTCCAAAGTTCTGACGGTCTTGCTCCGGATCTACGAAGGTTGACGAGGTTTGCCGCAAGAAGCAAAACTATCACCTGCAGCGCGTCGGTGTGTGAGCGTGCAGAAGGAGAAGGTCGTGTGCTCAGGAGGGCAAAGCATTGGCACAGCAGGCGTGCAATCACCAGCCAGGGCCACCAATGCGATGATGCGTCGGCCGTCTGCACCAAAGCTGAGTCGAGTGCTTGTTTCTTCTCGAGCGAGGTGCAGCAAGAATCGAAGCATGGGCTGACGTCGTTGCCAGCCGCCAGCTTTTCGTTAGTAGCCGCCAGGTTGTCGCACGCCGCGTCGCCTCTCTCCGCACTTAGCGCACCGTACTGCTCGCAGTCGCAGACGTCGGCCGACAGGGTGGACGGCAGCCAGCAGAGCAAGAGGTGCACGGTGCGCAGCGCTCGCATCGCGGCGCGTCGTTCGTATTCGCGCTCGCGGCAAGTTCGCATGTTACCTGTGGGAAGGCTACGGACGGCACACGGGACCAGAGTTACACACAGGAGGGATGCGCGGCTCGAAGCCGGCAGGGTTCGGCAAGTTTGCTTTCAACTCTTGGGTAACTGGTGTATAGTTTGCTTTCAACTGTTGTATAGACCAGTTTACCCAAAAGGGGGGCTACAGTACGCGTACTCTGATAGCTACGAGTGAACACTCGCAACGAGGGTGGAGTGGGGGGTGTACATGCACATGCACATGCACATGCACATGAGGAACCAAGCCTGTACATGTAAGATAACTGAGTCAGAACCAGCTCCTGCTAGCCACCCAGTCCCGCTAGTGATAAGATAAGATAAGTGAGCTTCCGTGAGATACAGATACAGGATACGGTACAGATCAGCATCGTCCTTCCGCTGAGATCGTCGGCCCGCCGGACCTCCGCCCGCGGACGGCCGAGCACGATGAGCACGCTGCATGCCCGCGCGAGGCTTGGCGCGCAAGAAAAAGATACCTGGGCCACCCCGCGCTACTGGGTGGCGAACGTCGGGTATGGAAACGTGAGTGCGAGCGCCTTGCTCTCCGCCAGGCGCGCTGCTATCATACTGTGGCTTCCCGAGGACCCAGCAGATGCCGTGCATGCGCTCTCCGAGCTCGCAGTCGTAGCGCAGCAGGCAATGCTGGGCGATGACGATGGAACGGACGACGACGCACCTCCGGCGGTCGTTGTGCTCGACCTCTCGCCACTCGTGAATGCAGCGGGCGCAGCCGCCGCCCTTGACGTGGAGGGCCGCTCGATGGGTGCACTCGGGGCGGTGGGGAAGCCGGCTGCACGCGCGCTGGACAAGCTCGTGTCGAGTGGAATGTGCGAGGTGACGCTGGTCGCGTGCGGCGGCGCCGCACAGCTGCTGCTGCGCCTGATCAGCAGCCGGACGGCGGAGCGTGGAGTGCGGCCGGGCGCAGTGCGGAGAGCGGTGCTGGTGCACCCGCGGCTGCCCGGCGCGTGTGTCAATGCCCATCTGAGTGGCGGCGGTGGCGTTGGCGGCGTTGGCGGTGCCAGTGCCAGCGGCGTTGGCGGCGCCGATCGCCTCGATGTGCTCTTCGAGGACCCTGCGGCCGCGGCGAGGCGGCTGGCGGCACTCAGGTGGGCATTCCCGCAAGGGAGCGCAGGCTCCTGCGCGGGCACACGCGCCGCGCTGCTGGCGCACGCGCTGCTCGAGGCACGCTTCGCCGCCGCCGCCGCCACTGCGGGTGACGCTGCGGCGGGTGACGCCGCGCCGCTGCGGCTGCCGTCGCCCGCGTCGCACGAGCCAGAGCAGATGGACGGCCAGGGGCGTACGCTGTGGCTCGGCAGGCTTCGCTTCGAGCTCTCGCGCGCGACCAAGCAGCACGAGGCGATCCTCGAGGATGCCATGCCAGCCCTGCAGCAGCTCCCGACCCTGCAGCTGGCGCCCGCTGCGCCCGCCGCGCCCGCCGCGCCCACTGCGACCGGCGCGGCTGGCGTGCCCGCCGCGCTGGTTGCGCCCGCCGCTTCTGCCGCGCCCGCCGCGCTTGCAGCAGCTGGCGAGGCCGGCGGCGGCGCGGCGGCGGCCAATGTCGATGCCGGCGGCGGTGCGGCGGCGGCCAATATCGGTGCCGGCGGCGCGTGGGAGGCGGAGGCCAGCGAGGTGGGTGCGCTGGTGCTGCGCGGCAGCCGATGCGTCCTCGTGCGTTCGCTGGCGGCAAGGCCACTGTGGCGAGGCATGGCCATACCCACCATCAGGCCACGCCGGGGCGAGAGCCACCGCGCCGCCGCCAAGCGCGCCGCGTGCCTGCACTGCGAGGTCGATTACCCCGAGGAGCTACTCGACCTACCGCAGCTGCCGCCCGCCTGCGTCTACGGCGCGGGTGGCGTGCGCACGGACATCTTCCTACTCTACACTGCAGTGGCGCCGCCGCCCGGCCCCCTTGAGGCGGTCGACGTCGTCGACGAGGCGGACTGCTACGACTGGTGGACTTGGCCACGCCAACCCCAGCCCAGCCCTAATCCCAACCCCTGCCCTAATCCCAACCCCTACCCAAGCCCCAACCCTAACCCCAACCCCAACCCCAACCCCAACCCCAACACTAACCCCAACCCCAACCCCAACCCTCACCCCAACCCTAACCAGAACCAAACCCCACCCCCACCAGGTTCACGTGGCCGCGCGCGCTGCTGGCGCTCAGCCACGACCCGCCCAGTATCGCCGCGCTGCGCACCCTCGCGTGGAGCCTCGCCGCCGCGGCGCAGGCCGGCGCCGTACCGGTCAAGTGGGGCGGCCTCTTTGGGCAGGAATGGACTGGACCGATGCTCCAACCGCCTGCCGCCGCAACGGGCGCCGGCTCGGCCGCGCCCGCCGCACCCGAGGCGGAGCAGGTGGCGGAGGCGGAGCAGGTGGCGGAGGCGGAGCAGGTGGCGAAGGCGGAGGCCCACGCCAACGCCCACGCACATGACCATGCACACGACCACGACCAGGGGTGCACTGATCCCGCCCACGCCCACGCCCACGCCCACACCCACGCCCACGCCCACGCCCACGCCCACGCGGCGGAGGAGGCGGCGGAGGAGGAGGCGGAGGCGGAGGCGGAGGGCATCGAGTTCAAGTTCCACGAGGTGCGGCCACTCGCCCCGCTGCGGCTGCACGCGGTGCTGCAGGAGCTGGGCGGCGCGGAGGCGGTGGCGTGGCTGCGGGGCGTGGCGTGGCTCGCGACGCAGCCCGACTTGCAGGCCATCGTGGGTGAGCATGAGCATGAGCACGAGCACGAGCATGGGCATGGGCATGAGCATGATGCTCATGCTTGTGAGGGCGAGGGTGGCGGGCTACTACGCGTCGAGCCCGGGCAGCGCTGGTGGGCGTCGATCCCGAGGGAGAAGTGGCCGATGGGGCTCGCGCGCGACATCGCGCCGTTGTGGCACGAGCCGCACGGCGACCGGCAGACGGAGCTCGTCGGCTGCGTGCGCGACGAGGCGACGCGGCGGTGGGTCGAGGAGCGGCTGCGCGGCGCGCTGCTCACCGAGGCGGAGATGGCGCAGGGCAGTGAGGCGTGGGCCGAGCAGATGAGCGACCCCTACGCCGAGGCGTGGGAGCAGGGCCTCGACGACCAGGAGGCGCAGGGCCTCGACTACCTCGCGCGCCTCGAGCTCCGCGCCGAGGAGCGCCGCGCAGACCCACCTATTGTTCTGGTAGCTCTACCAGGTGTGTGCATGCCGTGCGACTAGCGCAGGCGCGCGGCGTGAGATATAGCGTGTGTGTGGCGCACCGTCCATTATCGAGGCCATAATCTAGTTCTGCTGAGGCTAGGCACTAAATAAACTATAAAGCTGCGCGGGGCGTGGTTTTGCCACGTCGCGCGCGCCTGCCAAGCTGCATGCCCGGGATTGTTTTATATGGTAACGCGGATCCGGAAAGAACGTAGATCTATCTTCCGTAGATCTATTTTCGTTCTCTCTGGACTCTGCGCGCAGGGCCGCAGGCCAGCGCGCGCCGCGCGCGGCGCCGCTCGCCGACGTGTCCCGCGCGCGCGCGCCAAAAAAAAGATTGACACTTCAATTAATGGCTAACGAGAGAGGCGCGCCATCACGATTCACGCGTCGGGTAATTCATAGAGGTCGCGTCGGCACTGAGCTGTAGGGCGCCGCACGCCAATAGCTGCTCAGCGCGTCGCAGCACTGCGCAGACGTTGCCACCGAGGTTGATACTACCGTCTTCGGCCTCAGCCAGCGTCACCCACCGCACGGCAGCTGCATCATCGCCGCTGCGCGCAGTGGCTGTAGCGTCGGTGCAGAACGCGAAAAGCTGGGTTATGACGTAGTGGAACTGCAACCCGCCAGAGCCATCTGGCACGATGGCATCACTGGAGCCAATGCTGTCCGGATGCAAGCGCACTCCATAGCTCGCCCCCAACGCAGTCTCCTCCTCAAGCTCTCTAGCTCCGGCCGCTAGCGTGGTCTCTCCGAGCTCGATCTTGCCACCTGGTAGGGACCAGCTACCCACGTTTGGCGGCTTTGATCGTTGGACCAGAAGGTAGGTCCGGGGTGTTGTCTCACGCATCAGGGTCACTGCAACCGCAGCACGAGGAAAGGGCGGTGGCTGGAGAGCTGAGAGTGGCCGGCTGCTGCGGTGAAAGGCTGGCGCGAGAAGCAGGTGCGAGAGCGAGAGCGGGCGTGAGAGCGCGCGCATGGGAGCGACTCGTGGCGAGCGAGGTGGCAAACAGCGACCGGAAGTTGAATCATCTTATCTTATCGGTCACGGTCTAACAAACCTACATGCCCCAAGGGAAGCCGTGCTCGAGCTCGAGGCGAAGCGGAACCACCCCGTGCACGCCTGGGCCTGCCCGTTCGTCGCACGCCCGGGTGAGCGCGGAGAAGCCAGCCCCTGCTGCGCCGGGCTCCGAAGCTTCCGAGAATGCGCCGCAGCACCAAAGGCACTCGAGCTTCGGCGTCGCACGACAGTTCAACGACGTAGCGAGGGCGATGGCACCGGCATCGCCGAGATCGTCGAGGACCAAATACAGCCACCGAAGCTGTGGGCACGTCACCACTACAGTCTGTGCTGCTGTGCTGCCGTCCTCGTTGCAGTTGAAGGTAGCGTCTCTCCACTCTTCGCTGACCGCCTGCGGTGGTAGCAGGCTGCGAGCTCCGACCGATAGGCTCGAGAGCGGCTTCGGGGTAAGGGCAGCCGCCAGCGCCACCACGCCCTCGTCACCGGCGAGAGTGCCATTGAGGTTCAGGTGCAGCAAGCAAAGGCACGCGGGCAGACCGCGGGCGAGCGCCGCTAGCCCGGCGTCGCCAACTGCCGAGTCGCTCAGGTCAATCCATAGGCAGCGCCGGCCGAGGCCGGAGACGAGCACGTCGCAGAGGAGCACGCAGTCGGTGTCGCACAGGGCAGCGGCCTCTCGATTCACATAGGCGCAATACTCGCCCCCAAAGCCGTAGCCGGACGCGGACAGCACATAACGCAGCCTTTCTGCTGCCTCCATGGCTGGCTCACCGCCTTCCCCCTCGAGGTCCGTTGTCAGCTCTGAACGACTGAATAACGGAATGCCCCGATTGAGCGCGCCTGCAGCCGACGGACTCGCCAGAACAACCTGGTTGGCAGAACCATCAAAAGCGAGCGGTGAGCGCAGGCCATACCGCCGCCTCGTGCACTCTGCACAGATCAGCTTCGAGTGTCGCTCGTCGACGCCGTCGTCATCTAGCAGCTGAAGCATGCGGGATACCTTGAACGATCGCCCACAGCCACCCTGGCACTGCGCATCATGCCGATAAGCACGTGCAGTCGCTCGCACGCGCCTGAGCTGGTGGCCCCACGAGCCCTGTGCCCCCAGGCGCTTTGCCAGCCGTGTCAGGCTGTTCTTCCTCCGCCGGTGCTGCCTGAACTCCTCCGCGAGAAGCGGGCTGATTGGGATCCGTAGTTGGTGTGAGACCTGAACCAACCGCACCAATGTCACATTACGCCGGTCAAGACAACCTTCGGGAAATAGGTATATGTACTGACGGCTGATGTTCAGCAAGCAGTTGGCGTCGAGCGACTCCAAACCGCTCGCCACCGCTCGTGCAAGTCGGGCGGCTCGAAGTGCGTCAGCAGTGCGAAGAGCGACGGCCTGGATGAAGGAGAGCCGTATCACTTGCCCTCTGCGCCCCATCCTAACTGAGCCCAAATGAACCTGTCGTGTCGCCAGGCCCTGAGCGTCGTGTTGGCACCTTCGGGAGCATATGGGACTCGAGTTCACCGATTCCGATAGATGCATGATTTATTATTGAGAATGTGATGATCAGAGATCTAGAGATCTATCTGATCTTATCTCATCCGGCGAGACCACCCTAAGACCGCTCAAGTACCCCTGTAGCTCCTCCAGCTCCGCTACCGACCACTCCGACTTTGCACTGTCCACGGCACCTCGCACGCGCGCGACCTCGCTGCCAATGAAGCTGCGCAGCGCGGTGCGCCCATCGCCAAGGAAGCTGGTTTCGAGGAAGTTGTCGACCGTGCCAACCGCAGCGTGGGCGCGCAGGCACTTGAGCATGTACGCGGGGACGGGCAGTAAGTCCTCGCGGTACAGCGGGCCATCGTAGTGCTGGCCCACCTGCTCTTGGTAGGCGCCGGCTGCGCCGCACCAGCGCTCTCGGTACTCGAGGTCTGAAGACTCGAGGCAAAGGAGCGCGGAGCTCTCCGCCCCGCCGACGACGCTCACGGGCACCGGCTCCAAGCGCAGCCGCGCCTCCCTTGTGGCGAGAGGCAGCAGCTCCTCTAGAGGGATGTCGAAAATGCAGACGCGAAGCTGGCTGCCTGGCCGCGCCCGCGCTGTGCATGTGGCTAGCCGCGTCCCCGTCGCTAAGCCGCGTCGAATATTGACGATGGAGACCAGGTTGAAGATGCGGCAGTAGCCATCGACACAGCCGTAGCGAAAGTCTGACAACGACGGCATCGTCTCTCGAGCAGAGGCTTCATCCATCAGGCTGGCATAGCCCGCAACGGAGACGCGGCCGGGCACGGGTGCGACCGAAGATAGCTGCGTAGCGCTGAGGAAGGCCGCGCCCGCATCAGGGACGGTGGGCATGGAGTTTGGTTCACGCGCGCGAGGCGGTGCGTTGCCCACGCTGTCCCGCCGAGACGCGTCCGCGGCAAGTTCAGAATGCGACACGGAAATACGGGTTAAAGCAGGCAGCCTCGTCCCTGGATAAGATAGAGATAAAGAGATAAATCTTCTCTTATCTTACGTCCCTGGGACACCGACACTGGGCAAATATCAGCCGAAGAGCTGCACTCCGCGCTGTCGCCCCACCCCTCTTACCAGGACTGAGGACTGGCTGGCGTGGGTGTGGTTTTTGGAAGGCGATTTGATCTCCACGACCACGTCGATTTAGATACCGTGCATGGATTACGGGCGCTCCCCTCCTGGCCAATGCAAAACCCTAGAGCCCAGAAAACAGTACGACACCTCGGAATTGTGTTTGAAAGAAGAGGTGAGGACATTTTCGGATGCTAGGAGCGTGGTGGTGACTGACTGACTGACTGAACCCAGCTCCCGGCTGTGATGGTCCACACAGCGACATGCACAAAATGCTGCTCAGCAGAGCTGTTTGAGAGCGCAGGCGTCAGAGTTAGCGGCGGCGGTCCTGCGACTCCCTGAGCGCGCTCTTGAGCGAGGCGCGCTGCTCGAGCTTGCACTTGTCGCAGCGGCACTCGAAGCCGTAGTGCTTGCTCAGCACGTTGCGCCGCGCCTCGCGCCCCTCGCTTACGTTGATGTACGAGATGAGCACCTGGTCAGGGGCGGGCTTGGGGTGGGTGGCCAGAAGGGTTTGAGGGGCTAGGGGCTGGGGCTGGGGCTAGGGGTCAGGGGCTGGGGCTAGGGATTAGGGTTCAAGCTAGGGTCGGGCCCAGGGCCAGGTCGATGTGCGGGCGGGGCACCTCTTCGCCGAGGGCCATGTCGCGCAGGGCGCAGATGGAGAGCCTACCGTCGCCCATGACCGTCGCGGCGGCGTTGGGCGCGCAGTCGTGGTTGTGCCAGCCGACGAGGGCGGAGAGGGCGCAGCCGGCCTTCTTGCCGTTGTTGCGCTCCACCTGGCACGCGTTGGTACGCACCATGGAGATGAGCGCGCCTGGTAAGGGTGAGGGTGAGGGTGAGGGTGGGGGTGAGGGTGAGGGTGAGGGTGAGGGTGAGGGTGAGGGTGAGGGTGAGGGTTGGGGTTTGATGGAGAGGAGCGCGCCCGCGTCGTTGGAGGTGACTCCGGTGAGCGACGCGAGCGTGGCGAGCTGGGAGCGATCGAGGTTGACTGGGTTGCGCTGGAGCGAGGTGAGCGCGGTGGTCGACTCCTTGTCGGACGACCACTCGCCCACCTCGGGCTGCAGCGTCACGCGGAAGCGCAGCAGCAGCCGCAGCACGGAGGTGTCCACGGCTTTGGTGGGGTCGCCACCCGCCGCAGCCTGGCCGCCCTTGGCGCTCGGGGGTAGGGCCTGGAAGGCGCGGCACTCGTGCGCGTGCCACTCGAGCCGGCCGGCCTTGACGCAGCTCGTGCACGCACAGAACTTGCCGCACCCCTGGCACTGCACGCGGCTCGGGCGCGAGAGCACGGCAGGCACCCCCGCGCCCTCGCCCAGCTTCTCGCACGCGGCCTTCAGCTGACCGATGGCGCCCTCGTGCCCGCCCACCACCGGTGTGCCGTCGATGCTCACGATCCGGTCGCCGATGAACACCGCCCCGCTGTTGGGGCCGCCCTTGACCACGCCGGCGATGAGCGCCGCGCCGCCCGTCCACGAGCGACGGTCGTCCAGGATGAGGCCAAAGCCGGTGGCGGAGCGCTGGAGCACGACCGCCTCCTCGGTCTGGCTGGGCTCTTCGCACTTGAAGCAGAAGCCGCACACCTCGTCCACGCACTCGTCGAAGACCACCGAGAGCGCTGGCGTGGCGGAGGCGATCACGTCGGCCGCGCTCACCGCCTCGGTGGCGAACATACCGAGCCCGCGGTCCTCGCCAGGCATGTTCTCGCCCGCATGGCGCCGCTCGGAGCGCGTCGTCGACGCATTAGCTGCGCCCGCAGCCACGGCCTCGGCGCTCGGAAGCACGCCCGCAATGGTCTCTTGAGCGGCGGCCTTCTCGGCGCGAGCTTTGGCCTTCTGCCGTTCCTTCTTCTTGCGGTTGGCCTCCGTCTTTGCTCCATCTTTGGCTGCGGGCGTGGTGGCCTCCGCGTTCATCTCCTTGTTCTCCGTGGCGACGGGCATTTCCGGGCGGTGTAGGGCCGTTGGTGTGCTGGCAGGCATGCCGATCCTGTGTGAGATCGGTTCGGCCGTTGTGGCTTTTCGTGGGCCGACTCCACTCCCCTCAGCCAAAGTCGTTATGGGCTGTGCTAGGCACGGCTTATAGGGCTAGCTTAGTCGGTTTGCTGTTGGTAAGCTCGAATAAACTTATCAAAATCCCATGCACGATGTGTGTGGTCCCGGGTCCCGGGTCCCGCGCCACGATGTTAATTGACTGTCCCGGTCCGGTGTAACTTACCTGCAACAGCGCGATTCACCGCACTTGCGCGATTCGTCGAATAGAACAGATTCCCCTTGCGACGTCTGAGTGCAATGAGAGGCGTTCGAGACAAGCTCCAGGACATTCGAGAGAAGCTCAGGCTGGCCTGTTCGCAGATGAACTTGGCGCCGAACACCTTCGCGGCGGCAAGAGAGGGGCTCGCCGGCGCGGTGCCGCGCATTGTGGGGCTGCTGAGGGGGAAAGGTAAGCCTGCGGAGTGGTACTCCGGTCAAGGGTTAGGCGGCAACCCGCACACGCACCGAGCGAGCTCCACCCAAGAAGGAGTGGAGTTACACGGCGTTCGATGCGACGTCGGCTCCGACGCCACCACCTTGGACCCTGGCGACGTCGCCTTGCCCTTGGATCCTGGTGCGATCACAACCCTATAACTCCTTCCCAGCCCTACGCCCCACAGCCCCAGCCCCAGCCCCACCGCGCCGCCACCCTGCAGCAGGTGTAGGCGGCAAGGGTGTGCATTATGCGAGTACCCCCAAAGGCGCCGCCCCGCTCACGGCACCAGCGGCAGAGGTGCAGGCTGCTGCTGAGGGGCTCACGCTCAAGAGAGCAGCCGCCAACGCGTCAGGCTACAGGGGCGTCAAGATCGAAGGGCGGCGGTTCTCGGCTGCCCTGACGCGCGACGGCCAGAGGACGTTTCTCGGGTGTTACGATACCGCCCAGGAAGCGGCCCTTGTATTCGCTCGGGAGGCGAAGGCATCAGGTGTAGGCGGCAAGGCAGCGCCCAAGGGCGCCGCTCCGCTCACGGCGCCAGCGGCAGAGGTGCAGGCTGCTGCTGAGGGGCTCACGC